>Ga0326727_10013873_pt1 | contig 17752 bp, 10 predicted proteins | sample MB2enrmetagenome_FD_207643 | JGI IMG/M metagenome (GOLD analysis project Ga0326727, IMG submission 207643) | Lab enriched peat soil microbial communities from McLean, Ithaca, NY, United States - MB29MY | ecosystem: Environmental > Terrestrial > Soil > Wetlands > Peat | place: USA: New York...
TGTTTCCCCCCGCCCCCCCTTCAAAAAACTTCCGTAATTTCTTATTGGTCTTTTTCGACACGCGCGGGTTACAAACCCGCGGCGTTGTCCCGGCATCCGGTCACCCAAATTTCTTCCCGGAGGACGCATGAACGCGCCTGATCCCTACTTTCTGGATATCGCCTCCAGGCTTCGCGGCCTGCGCGAGGCCCTTGGCTTAAGCCTCGCGGATATGGCCGCCAAGGTCGGCGTGCCGGCCGACAAGGCGGCCATATATGAGACCGGCAACGCCGAGATACCGGTCAGCTACCTGGTCGGCGTGGCCAGGCTCGGCCAGGTGGATTTGAACGTCCTGATCTCCGGGGGCGAGGCCCACCTGCACGCCTATTCGCTCATCCGCAAGGGCGGGGGCCTGTCCGTCGAGCGCCGCAAGACCTACGATTACCGCGACCTGGCTTTTCGCTTCAGCGGCCGGCGCATGGAGCCGCTGCTCGTCACCGTGCCCCCGCTGCCCCCGGAGGGTCTCACCTTCAACGAACACGCCGGACAGGAATTCATCCACATGCTGGAAGGCCGCCTCGAAGTCCATCTGGACAAAAAGGTGGAAATCCTCGAACCGGGCGACAGCCTGTATTTCGCCTCCAGGACCCCGCACGCCCTGCGCGGCCTGGACGACGCCCCGGCCCTATTTCTTGACGTGATCGTCTCCTGACGCCACGCGGCGCGCGCCGCACAACCACAAAGGATTTCTCGTATGCAGAAACTGCGTCCCGCCAGCTACGAGCAATTTCTGGCCGAATTTTGCATGCCCGTGCCGGAGAACTACAATTTCGCCTTCGATTTTCTGGATAAAACAGCGGCCGAAAACCCAGACCGCCTGGCCGTGGTCCACGTGGACAACGAGGGCGTCCGTCGCGACTACACCTTTGCGGACTTGAGCCAGGCCTCAAACCGGCTGGCGAACGCCCTTGTCCGCCTGGGCGTATCCCGGGGCGACCGGGTCATGATCATCCTCTACCGGCGCATCGAATTCTGGATCACCATGCTGGCGCTGCACAAGATCGGGGCCGTGGCCGTGCCTTCGCCTTCGCTTCTCACCGAACACGACATCGAATACCGGGTCAATTACGCCGGCATCACCACGGTCGTCTGCGAGGATTCGATCACGGCCAGGGTCGAGGCGGCCAAGAACAAGTGCCCATCGCTGAAAATCCTGCTGCAGGCGGGCGGCGCGCCCCTGCCCTCGGGCTGGTCGGATTTCGAAGCCGCCATCGCCGTGGCCCCGGAGTCCTTCACTCCGGCCGCGCCCCGGCCCGGCGGCAAGGAAACCCTGTTCGTCTTTTTCACCTCCGGCACCACCGGCCAGCCCAAGATGGTTGAGCACCGCCACGACTACCCCCTGGCCCATTACACCACCGGGGCTTACTGGCACGACCTGGAGCCGGGAGAGCTGCACCTGACCCTGGCCGACTCGGGCTGGGCCAAGGCGGTCTGGGGCAAATACTACGGCCAATGGCTGGCCGGGGCGGCGGTCTTCGTCTGGGATTTCCGGGGCAAATTCGATCCCGGTACGCTGCTGCAAGTCATCGCCGAAAACGGCGTGACCAGCTTTTGCGCCCCGCCGACCGTGTACCGCTTTCTGATCCGCGAGGACTTAAGCGGGGTCGATCTCACAAAGCTCAGGCATTGCACCACCGCCGGCGAGCTGCTCAACGAGGGCGTGTTCCACGCCTGGAAACAGGCCACGGGCAAGCCGATCTACGAAGGCTACGGCCAGACCGAAACCACCCTGCAAATAGCCACCTTCCCCTGCATGGAACCCAGGCCCGGCTCCATCGGCAAACCCTGCCCGGGCTGGAAGATCGTCCTGCTCGACGAGGCCGGGACCCCCTGCCCCGCCGGCGAGGAAGGCGAGATCTGCATCGACGTGCGCGACGGACTGCCGCTGGGACTTTTCGCCGGCTACATGGACGAGCCGGAAAAGACCAAAAGCGTCTGGCACGGCGGCTTTTACCACACCGGCGACAAGGCCTGGATGGATGAGGACGGCTACTTTTGGTTTTTGGGGCGGGTGGACGATTTGATCAAGAGTTCCGGCTACCGCATCGGCCCATTCGAGGTGGAAAGCGCGCTGATCACCCACCCGGCCGTGATCGAGGCCGCCGTGACCGGCGTGCCCGACCCGGTGCGCGGCCAGGCGGTCAAGGCCACGGTGGTCCTGGCCCCGGGCTACGCGCCCTCGGACGCGCTGACCCGCGAACTCCAGGCCCATGTCAAGTCCGTGACCGCGCCCTATAAATATCCCCGCGTCATCGACTACGTCGGCGAACTGCCCAAGACCATCAGCGGCAAAATCAAGAGGGCCGAGATCAGGGCCAAGGACCTGGCCAGGGAAATATAGCCGGACGGCCCTTTTGGGCGTCATGGCTTGTTGTCGGGGGAAACCGGCCGCCGGGCGCGAGCGTCCAACGGCCGCCGGGGCGGTATCGCCCGGCGTCAGGCGGGGCTTAAGCGTTCCACATCACGCTGTAAAAATAGCGCTCGTACACCGAACACATCTTGCGAGCCCGGACTTTGTCAAGACCGAAGTCCATGAGCCGGCAGTACATGTGCACCGGATTGAACGTGTGCTGGAGGAAATTCCTGAGCGTATTCATCGCCTCTTCTCCCGGTCGGGATCTCCGGCCTTGCAACCAACACCATGCAACCTTCATGCCTTTTGCCAATGCACCGTTCCAACTTCGCCTCCTTGTTCGCCCGGGACCGGACTGATCCAGTCGTGGCCGGGTTTTGGGGGAATTTACTTCGCTTATCGGCCGTTTCCCCAAAAACTTAACCGGCCGCGTCCTGAGCCGCGCGACCGGCCGCGCGGCGGCGCCGGTTACGGTTTTTGCGTACCGTCGCCGAAGAATGGAAAATTTTTCCATCGGAAGTGGATAGGAACGAAGATGTGTTAAGGGATGTCGACCGCGACGGGCGAGCGGCGATCCGCGCCGTCCCTTCTTGACCGACCTCCAAAATGCGTTATTCTAACCCTGTTTTCCGAATCCGGCGGGTCTTTGACGCCTGAACCGACAGGGAGAAAATGCATGGACTTGAACAAATTCACCCAGAAATCGCAGGAAGCGCTCGGCGAGGCCCAGGCCCTGGCCGTGCGCCTCGGCCACCAGCAAGTCGGGGCCGAGCATCTGCTCGCCGCCCTGGCCTCTCAGGAACAGGGCCTGGTCCCGCGCCTGCTCGAGCGCGCCGGATATGACCCCAGGGCTTTTTCCGCCGCCCTCGAATCCGAACTGTCGCGCCTGCCCAGCGTCTCCGGCCCGGGCGTCGCGCCCGGCCAGATCGCCGCCGCCCAGAATCTAAACGAGGCCCTGGTCGCCGCTTCCGACCTGGCCAAGAACATGAAGGACGAATACGTCAGCGTCGAACATCTTCTGCTGGCCATCCTGGACGACGCCAAAAGTCCGGTGATAGCCAAGATCGTCAAACAGTTCGGCCTGACTAAAGACAAAATTTTGGCTGTGCTCACCGAGGTGCGCGGCTCCCAGCGGGTGACCTCGGCGAACCCCGAAGAGACTTACGAGGCACTCAAAAAATACGGCCGCGACCTGGTCGACGAGGCGGCCAAGGGCAAGCTCGATCCGGTCATCGGCCGCGACGAGGAGATCCGCCGGGTGATCCGCATCCTGTCTCGGCGCACCAAGAACAACCCCGTGCTCATCGGTGAGGCGGGCGTGGGCAAGACGGCCATCGTCGAGGGCCTGGCCCAGCGCATCGTCAAAAAGGACGTGCCCGAGGGCTTGAAAGACAAGAGCGTCTTCGCCCTGGATATGGGCGCGCTGATTGCCGGGGCCAAATACCGGGGCGAATTCGAGGAGCGGCTCAAGGCGGTGCTCAAGGAAGTGCAGGGGAGCGCCGGGCGCATTTTGCTCTTCATCGACGAACTGCACACTATCGTCGGCGCGGGCAAGGCCGAAGGGGCCATGGACGCCGGCAATCTGCTCAAGCCCATGCTCGCGCGCGGCGAACTGCACTGCATCGGGGCCACGACCATCGACGAATACCGCAAGTACATCGAGAAGGACCCGGCCCTGGAACGCCGCTTCCAGCCCGTGCGCGTCGAAGAGCCCACCGTCGAAGACGCCATCTCCATCCTGCGCGGCCTGCGCGAGAGATTCGAGGTGCACCACGGCGTGCGCATCGCCGATGCCGCCCTGGTCGAGGCGGCCGTGCTCTCGTCCCGCTACATCACCGACCGGCAACTCCCGGACAAGGCCATCGACCTGATCGACGAGGCCGCGGCCATGATCCGCACCGAGATCGATTCCCAGCCCGGCGAACTCGATCAATTAAGCCGCAAGGTCATGCAACTGGAAATCGAACGTCAGGCCCTGCGCCGGGAAAAGGACCAGGCCTCCAAGGAACGCCTGGAAAAACTCGAGGCCGAACTGGCCGAGTTCAAGGCATCCCAAAAGATCCTGGCGATGCAATGGGAAACGGAAAAAGCCTCCATCGAAGGCATGCGCCAGCTCAAGGGAGAGATCGAGCGCACCAAGCAGCAGATCGAGGAGGCCGAGCGCGCCTACGACTTGAACCGCGCCGCCGAGCTGCGCTATTCCACCCTGCACAAGCTCGAGGCCGAGCTCACCGCCCGCGAGGAGGCCATGACCAAAGACACCGGCGGGACGCGGCTATTGCGCGAGGAAGTCGGCCCCGAGGACGTGGCCCAGGTGGTTTCGCGCTGGACCGGCATCCCGGTGGCCAGGCTGCGCGAGGGCGAACGCGAGAAGCTTTTGCGCCTGGAAGAGGAGCTGCACAAGCGGGTCATCGGCCAGGACGAGGCGGTCACGGCCGTGGCCGACGCGGTTTTGCGCGCCCGGGCCGGGCTCAAGGACCCGCGCCGACCGATCGGCTCGTTCATTTTTCTGGGCCCCTCGGGCGTGGGCAAGACCGAGCTCTGCAAGACCCTGGCCGTGGCCCTGTTCGACACCGAGGACAACATGGTGCGCCTGGACATGAGCGAATACATGGAACGCCACGCCGTGGCCCGGCTCATCGGCGCCCCTCCCGGCTACGTGGGCTACGACGAGGGCGGACAGCTGACCGAGGCCGTGCGCCGCAAGCCCTACTGCGTCATCCTCTTCGACGAGATCGAGAAGGCCCACCAGGACGTGTTCAACACCCTGCTTCAGATCCTCGACGACGGCCGGCTGACCGACTCCCACGGCCACACCGTGGATTTCAAGAACACCATCGTGATCATGACCTCCAACCTGGGCTCGCGCTTCATGATCGAAGGCATAAAGCCGGACGGTTCGTTCGCGCCGAGCGTGCAGGAGCACGTCATGGAAACCCTGCGCGGCCATTTCCGCCCGGAATTCCTCAACCGCGTGGACGAGACCGTGCTCTTCAAGCCGCTTTTGCGCGACCAGATCGCCAAGATCATCGAACTGATGCTGGACGATCTGCGTTCGCGTCTGGTCGAGCGCAAGATTTCGCTGACCCTCACCGAGGCCGCCAAGGAGTTCATCGCCGAGGCCGCCTACGACCCGGTCTACGGGGCCAGGCCCTTGCGCCGCTACCTGCAAAGCCACGTGGAAACGCCCCTGGCCAAGGAACTCATCGCCGGGAACGTCGCCGACGGAGCAAACGTGTCCATCGACCTGGAAGGCGGTGCTTTGGTCGCGCGCCAAACGGAAAAGGCGGACGGTTAAAATCCGAACCCGCGACAAACGCCCGACTCGGGAAGCCGGGGGTGCCGGGGGGCTGCATGAGCGGCCCCCTTTTTTTTCGTTTGCCGGCGATGATCATTTTGTAGCGATCGTGACGATCAAAACCCCTTCCGGGTTTGCCTTGAGCGTCTCAATATCGCGAGCACGCCGGGAAGAGGTTTACACTCTTCCTTCCAAAAGAATATTCTGCTACCATTACGCAAAATTAAAAATCCTTCCTCGCCGAAGGCGGTCATGATGGATTGCGGGAAAACCACAGAGCAACGCCGAGCCGGGTTGGAAGTATCCCCCCAGGAGCCTTGGGATTTCGAGCCGGTGCGCGGGAAACACGCGGGCTCGCCCCCTTCTCCTGAGGCCGCTCCGCCGCTTACGGGACCGAGATTCCTGAACGCTCGCCGGATCATGGCGGCCATGGCGCTGTGCGCGCTCATCCTGGTGCTCTCCCCGGCGTCGGCGGGGAAAGCCCAGGAGCCGGCCACCCAGGCGCAGCGGCGGGATGTCCTGGTCCTTTCCACCTACCAATACGGCTTGCCGATACCAGACGACGTCCACCGGGGCATCCGGGCCGCATTGAGTGAAAAGGGCGTCAGCATCGGCGACGTCTTCGTCGAACACCTCGACCTCTCCCGCACGAACGACAGAGAGCACAGGATCAATCTGGCCAATTTGCTGCGCCATAAACTGGCCGGCAAGCGTATCGGCATCGTCATCGTCGAAGGTAAGCCTGCCGTCGATTTCCTGACAAATGAGGGCAAGGATCTTTTTCCAGACGCCACGCTGCTGACCTTGCTCACTCCCGATAACGATTTCTTGAGCGGAGATGCGCGCAAGGTGATCGACATTCCCTGGCGGCTGGACCTCGGCGGCACGCTGCGCGTCGCTCTGGATCTGTTTCCCCTCACGCGACGGGTCGTGGTGGTCACCGGAGCGCGTGACGGCATTTTACCGTTTCTTGGGCAAGCCAAGAAAACCTTCGCTCCGTGGAACGGCAAGCTGGGTTTCGAATACACCAACGAGATGACCTACGAGGAGATGCTTGGGCGGATATCCTCGCTCCCCTCGGACGCCATCGTCATCTGCGCCTCATACTTCACCGACACCACCGGCCGTGCGTTCGTGCCGGCCGAGGTCGCCGCCAAGGTCAGCCAGGCGGCCAACGTTCCCGTCTTCGGAACCCTGGAAGCCCACTTGAGGAGCGGCATGGTCGGTGGATCGCTGCTGCAAACGGAGGCGCTCGGCGAACAAGCCGGCACAATAGCGCTCGACTACCTGGACGGACGCCTCGAACTCGTAAAGCCGGTAACGATTTTCGACTGCCCGACCCGGATGATGTTCGATTGGCGCGCGCTCACCCGATGGAACGTGGACCCGGCACGCTTGCCCAAGGACAGCATCGTCATCAACCGGCCCAATACCTTGTGGAGGCAATACAAGGCTGCCGTCATCGCGACCGCCGCCGCCTTCCTGGCCTTGGCCGGCCTGGTCGTCTCGTTGATTTTGCTCAATCGCCGCCTGAAGCAGATGACGATCGCGGCCAAGGACAGCAACGCGGAACTGCAGCAGAGACAAAACGAAATCGAGGCCTTGCAGGAAGCCTCCCGGGGCATTTTATCCACCCATAATTTCCCCGACGCCGCCCTGCATATCTTCCATGCCTGCCGCAGGCTTATCGGCGCGAGGGCCGGATATGTGGCGCTCATGAGCCCGGACGGCGCCGAGAACGAGGTTCTCTTCCTCTTCTCCGGAGGCCTCCCCTGCACGGTCGACCCTTCGCTGCCCATGCCGATCCGGGGACTGCGCAACGAGGCATACACAAAAGCCACCGCGGTATATGAGAACAGCTTCCGGGCCAGCCCGTGGATGCAATACATGCCGCCGGGGCATGTCGACCTGGAGAATGTCCTGTTCGCGCCGTTGCTCATCGAGGGGAAGGCGGTCGGAGTGATCGGCCTGGCGAACAAGACCGGAGGCTTCGACGACCGGGACGCCCGCCTGGCGAACTCCTTCGGCGAGCTGGCGGCCATCGCCTTACAGAACAGCCGGCTGCTTGAATCCCTGGAAACCAGCGAGGCCCGGTTCCGCTCCGTGGCTCAAACCGCGACCGACGCCATCGTCACCATCAACGAGGACGGCCTGATCTCGTTTTTCAACGACGCGGCGATCTCCCTTTTCGGCTACAAGGCCGAGGAGGCGGCGGGGAAGCCGGTGACCATCCTGATCCCGGAGCGTTTTCGGGATGGCCACAGGCAGGGGTTCAACCGGCTCATCGCCACGGGGCGATCGGACACTCTCGGCAAGCTGATCGAGAGAACCGGCCTGAAAAAAGACGGAAGCGAATTTCCCCTGGAGCTGTCCCTGGCCATGTGGGAGACCCGGGACGGCAGGTATTTCACCGGGATCATCAGAAACACCACCGAGCGCAAAAAGGCCGAGAAACGCGTCCGCGATGCCATGCTCCAGGCTGAAACGGCGAACAAGGTCAAATCCGAATTCCTGGCCAACATGAGCCACGAAATTCGGACCCCGCTCAACGGCATCCTCGGCATGCTCCAACTTTTGGGCGCATCGGCGCTGGATGCGGAGCAAAAGGAATTCGTCCTCGCGGCCATCAAATCCTCCACCCGGCTGACCCGGCTTCTGTCGGACATCCTCGACCTCTCCAGGGTCGAGGCGGGCAAGCTGGCGCTCGAAGAACGCGAATTCGAGATGATCAGGCAAAAGCAATCCATCATCGAATTGTTCGCCCAGACCGCCAAGCAAAAGGGCATCGGCCTGGACTTCGACATCGATGAAGGGATTCCGCCGCTGCTGATCGGGGACAAGGCGCGACTGAGGCAGATCCTCTTCAATCTGGTCGGCAACGCGATCAAGTTCACCGAAAAAGGACGCGTGCGGGTTGCAGTTTCCCCGCTTAAGGCCCCCTGCGAGGGCTGCCGCCGCATACTCTTCACGGTGGAGGACACGGGCATCGGCATTCCCGATGACCGGCTCCAGAACATCTTCGAACCGTTCGTCCAGGTGGAGGGAGCCTACATACGCAAACACCAAGGTGCGGGACTGGGCCTGTCCATCGTCCGCAAGCTGGTGCAACTGATGGGCGGCAACCTGGCGATTGAAAACACCGAGGGCGGCGGCACGGCATTTTACTTTTCCTTGATCTTCAAGCTCCCCGAGGCGGAACAACGGCACGTCGAGCCAGCGGCACCGGCTGCCCGCTCCACCGCCTCCCCCCTGCGCGTCCTGTTCGCCGAAGACGACGAGGTGAACCTGATCGCCGGGAAGCGGATGCTCGAGAAGTCCGGCTACGCCGTGACCACCGCCGCCGACGGCAAGCAGGTCATTGAACGCCTCGCCGAGCGGGACTTCGACTGCATCCTCATGGACGTGCAGATGCCCGTCCTGGACGGGGTGGAGGCCACCCGGCGCATACGGGCGTCAGGGGCGGCCTACGCCGGCATTCCGATCATCGCCATGACCGCCTACGCCATGACCGGGGACAAGGAGAAATTCCTGGCCACCGGAATGAACGACTACATCGCCAAGCCGGTGGAAATGCAAACGCTCAAGGAAGTCATCGAGAGGGTGATGGCCTGATCCGCCGGAACGCGTCAATTTCCGTCTCGATTTCCCCCCTCGTCAGGTACCCGCGATACCGCCGGAAGGTCCTTTCCGATTCTGCCCTGCGCTTTCTTTTCGCCGGGAGATTGAAAAAAAAACCTGGGCCTGGCATAGTCCAAGTTAGAATCCCAAAAAGCTTGTACGCGCGGGCGTATCGCCCAAGGAGAACACCCATGGCCAAGAAAACGCTCACCTCGGCCTTCGGCGCGCCGATAAGCAACGATTTAAACAGCGTGACCGCCGGTCCGCGCGGCGAGGTTAATGCAATGTATGACGATGCAGCGAATAATATATGAACTACGGGGGGTGGCTTTATGAGTGACGACAAGAAATGCCCGATAACGGGCAGATCCAGCAGTCAGGTAGCCGGTGGCGGCACTTCGAACCGGGACTGGTGGCCGAACCAGTTGAAACTGAACATCCTGCACCAGCATTCCGCCAAGTCCAATCCCATGGGCGAGGATTTCAACTACGCTCAAGAGTTCAAGACTCTCGACCTTGACGCCTTGAAGAAGGATATCTTCAAGCTGATGACTGATTCGCAGGACTGGTGGCCGGCGGATTACGGCCACTATGGCCCGCTTTTCATCCGGATGGCCTGGCACAGCGCCGGTACCTACCGTATCGGCGACGGACGCGGCGGGGCCGGGTCCGGCAGCCAGCGCCTCGCCCCCTTGAACAGTTGGCCAGACAACGTCAATCTCGACAAGGCGCGCCGGCTGCTTTGGCCGATCAAGCAAAAATACGGCAGGAAAATTTCCTGGGCCGACCTCATGGTCTTTGCGGGCACCTGCGCCATAGAGTCGATGGGCCTGACGCCGTTCGGTTTCGCGGGCGGCCGTGAGGACGCCTGGGAACCGCAAGAAGATATTTACTGGGGGTCCGAGGACACCTGGCTGGGTGACAACCGGTACACTGGCGACCGGAAACTTGATAATCCGCTTGCCGCGGTGCAGATGGGCCTGATTTACGTGAACCCGGAAGGGCCGAACGGCAATCCTGATCCGGTTGCATCGGGCCGTGACGTCCGGGAAACCTTCGCCCGCATGGCCATGAACGACGAAGAGACGGTCGCGCTCGTCGCGGGCGGGCACACGTTCGGCAAGTGCCACGGCGCCGGCGATGCCGCGCTCGTCGGTCCCGCGCCGGAAGCCGCCGGTCTCGAAGAGCAAGGACTCGGCTGGAAGAGCGGCTTTCGTAGCGGCAAAGGAGGCGACGCCATAGGCAGCGGCATCGAGGGCGCCTGGAAACCGCATCCGACCAAATGGGACATGGGCTATCTGAACGTTTTGTTCAAGTACGAGTGGGAATTGGTCAAGAGCCCGGCCGGCGCGAATCAGTGGCTGGCCAAGGACGTGGCCGCAGAGGACATGGTGGTTGACGCGCACGACCCGGGAAGGAAGCACCGGCCCATGATGACCACGGCGGACCTCTCCCTGCGGTTCGACAAAGTCTACGAACCGATCGCACGGCGCTACCAGAAAAATCCCAAGGAATTCGCCGACGCGTTTGCCAGGGCGTGGTTCAAGCTGACGCACCGCGACATGGGCCCCCGCTCGCGCTATCTCGGAGCAATGGTCCCCGCAGAAGAGCTCGTTTGGCAAGATCCCGTGCCCGCGGTCACCCACGCATTGATTGACGCGCGTGATATCGCCGCCCTTAAGGGCAAGATACTGGCTTCGGATTTGTCCGTTTCCCAACTGGTCCAGGCCGCCTGGGCGTCGGCGTCGACATTCCGCGGCTCCGACAAGCGCGGCGGGGCGAACGGGGCGCGCATCCGTCTGGCGCCACAAAAGGATTGGGAGGTCAACCAGCCGGCCCAGTTGTCGACGGTGCTGCGGGCCCTGGAGGCAATCCAGAAGGAGTTCAACGGCGCGCAGTCCGGCAAAAAGATGGTTTCGCTTGCCGACTTGATAGTCCTGGGCGGCTGCGCCGGCGTAGAGAAGGCGGCGAAAGATGCCGGTCACGATCTGACCGTTCCCTTCACCCCCGGGCGCACGGATGCCTCGCCGGAGCAAACCGACGCGAAGTCGTTTGCCGTGCTTGAACCGGCCGCGGACGGGTTCCGCAACTATCTCAAAACGAAATACTCCGTATCGGCGGAGGAACTGCTGGTCGATCGGGCGCAACTGCTGACGCTGACCGCACCTGAGATGACGGTTCTCGTGGGCGGCCTGCGCGCCCTGAACGCCAATTTCGGCCAGTCCCGGCACGGTGTCTTCACCAAGCGGCCCGGGACGCTCACCAATGACTTTTTCGTGAATCTGCTCGACATGAATACGACGTGGAAGGCCACCTCGGAAGACGAGCTGTTTGAGGGGCGTGATCGCGTGAGCGGCGCGCTCAAATGGACCGGCACGCGTGTCGACCTCATCTTCGGCTCGAACTCCCAGCTCCGTGCTATTGCCGAAGTCTATGGATGTGAGGATTCCCAGGAGAAATTCCTAAACGACTTTGTGTCGGCGTGGAACAAGGTAATGAACCTTGACCGCTTCGACCTCGCCTGAGCGAAATAATAATCTCCAAGGAGGTCTTCAGAAAAGCATTCGGAACTGTAAACCGAATCATTGCCAACGTTCACCGCCATGAATTGATTGGTGCGCTGAACGCTCATGGAGGCTCTTGGCAACAGGCGAGCGCGGCGGCCACCCTGAAATAATCCGCCGGCCGGGGAGCGCGAGCACGTCGCGCCCCCGGCCCGGCCTCGGCGCGAACCGTCTTTTCGGCGGAGATCAACCCGGGACGGCGTCCCCGCAACGGCCCCCTTGTCGCGCGCCGGTTCCCATTTCGCGCGGATTATGGCAGTGTGCCGTCCAGTGGCTTTCCGGAGGACTGTATGCAAAATCGTCCGATCGCTCGCATCGCGGGCTTGCCCCGGAACGTGAATCCGCCGCGCCGGCCGGCGCTCCGGCGTCTTTTCCCTCCAACTGGCGCATAAGCCGTGAGCCAGCCCAAATCCTCCATCGCCAGACTGCTCCTTGTGGCCGTCGCGGTGATCACCACGACGATCATGGCTGTTTTCGCGGTCTTGGAGTATGAAAACGACCGCAGCCAGTACGACGGACCGCTAGTCCGGGACCTTTCGATCGTGCCGGATCAGCTGGCCGCCGGACTGGCCCTGCCGCTGTGGAATATCGACCTCGACGAGACCGGCCGGCTCATCGAGGCGGTCATGACCGCCCAGGTCGTCGAGAGAATCACGGTGCGGGAAAATCCCGGCGGCAAGATCCTCGTCGCCCGCGCCCGCGACGCGAACGGCTTGCCTACCGCCGCGGCGGCTGAACATGCGCCCGATCCCGATTCCTTGTTCGCTTCGCGGTCCATTATCTATGAAGGCCACCCGGTCGGCGCGGTCGAAGTCGCCCTGACCACCCGGTTTCGCGACGAGGCCCTGCGCGAGAACATCGTGCGCCTGGCAATCTGGATATTCACCCTCAATTGCGCGCTGATCGGCGGGGTTTACCTCTTGCTGCGCCGTGTCGTGCTCACGCCGCTTGGCGAGGTCGAGGCCTATGCCGCCAGGGTATGCCGGGGCGAGACGGATGCGATCGTCAGAGGCGGGGAATTTCGGGGCGAGATCGAAAGCCTGCGGCGCTCCACCGAGGCCATGGTCGCCGAGCTCTCCGAACGCCACACGGCCCTTTCCGACTCGCGCGAGGCCTTGGCCTTAGCCGAAGAACGCTATCGCAGCATCTTCGAACGGGCTCCGATCGGCATTTTCCAGACCACCTGGAGAGGCAAGTTCCTCACCGCCAATCCAGCCCTGGCCTCGCTTTTCGGATACACCTCGGCCGAGGCCCTGCTCGCCTCGGGCGACAGCATCGCCAGGCTCTACCTCGATGCGGACGAGCGGACCCGGGTCTTGGCGCAACTCGTCGAGCACGGCGAAATCGACAACTTCCGCATCCATTTCAAACGCGTCGACGGGATCATCCGGACCGGCTCCCTGCGGGCACGGGCCAAGACCTCGCCAACCGGCAAACCGGCCATGATCGAAGGCATCATGGAAGACATCACCGAGCGCGTGAGCGCCGAGGAAGCCTTGCTTGAAAGCAGAAACCTGTATCAATCCCTGGTCGAAGCCCTGCCCCTGTCGATCATGACCTTCGATCAGACCGGACGCGTCACCTTCGTCAACCAATTCCACTTGGACGCGTTCGCCAAGGGCCGCCTGGACAGGACGTCATTTATCGGCCGATTGATTTTCGAATTGCCGGGAATCGTCAGCGCCGGCATCGGTCACAAGCTTGAGGGTTTGCTCGAAGGGAAAACCGTCGTGCTGGACGGGGAATTCATCCCCCAATTGTCCGGCGGCGGCTCGGCCTGGCAAAGCATCAAGAGCATCCCCCTGCGCCGGGAGGGACGCCTGGCCGGAGGCATCCTCATCCGCGAGGACATCACCGCCCGCAAGCAGGCGGAACAAAAACTCCTCACGGCCCAGCAACACATCAAAAACATCCTCGATTCCATGCCCTCGGTGGTGATCGGCGTGGACACCGAAGGCCGGGTGACGCATTTCAACCAGGCCGCCGAACGCGACACGGGCATCCTGGCCGCCTCCGCCATGGGCAAGCAGGTCGAGGACGTCTACCCCACCCTCACCGCCCAGATGCGCCAGATTGCAAAAGCCATCAAGCGCCGCCGACCGGCCAAGACGGAAAAAATCGCCCGTTCCAAAGGCGGCCAGATCGAATACGACGACGTTTTGATCTACCCTCTGGTGGCCAACGGCGCGATCGGCGCGGTGGTGCGCATCGACGACGTGACCGAACGGGTGCGCATCGAGCAGATGATGATCCAGTCGGAAAAGATGATGTCGCTCGGCGGGCTGGCCGCGGGCATGGCCCACGAGATCAACAACCCGCTCGGGGCGGTCTTGCAGGGCGTGCAAAACGTCCAACGCCGCCTGGACCCGGCCGCCCCGGCCAATGTCGCCGCGGCGGCCGAGGCGGGCCTCGATCCCTCGGCCCTGGTCCGCTACATGGAAGCCCGGCGGGTGCTGTATTTCCTGGAAGGAGTGGCCGAAGCGGGCGAGCGGGCGGCCAAGATCGTGGCCGGGATGCTGGAATTTTCCCGGCGCGGCGCGGCCGAACCAGTCATGACCGACGCAGCCACCCTCATCGAAAAGACCATTGCCTTGGCGGCCAACGACTACGACCTCAAAAAACTATATGATTTCAGGCAAATAGAAATCATCCGCGATTTCAATCCGAACCTGCCCCAGATTCCCTGCATTCCAACCGAGATCGAACAGGTGCTGCTCAACCTGCTCAAGAACGCGGCCCACGCCCTGGCCAGCGAAACGCCGTTACCGGATGGGCCGGCGGGGAACAAAGCATCGCCGGACACGGAACATACGGGCGCACGCGTCGAACCGCCGCGCATCCGAATCAGCACCCGCCGCGAAGGCGCGTCGGCGCGCATCGAGGTGTCCGACAACGGGCCGGGCATGACCGAAGAGGTGCGCCGCCGGGTATTCGAGCCCTTCTTCACCACCAAGAGGCCAGGCACGGGCACCGGACTCGGGCTGTCGGTATCCTACTTCATCATCACCCAAAACCACGGCGGCGAGCTCACGGTGCATTCGGCGCCGGGCCAGGGCGCTGTGTTCTCCATCCGGCTGCCGCTGGCCAACGCGGCCCTTGATCGCAAGCCGAAGGCGGGCTAGGACATATCGAAAGATCAGGGGAGGAACCTTTTTTAAAAAAAGGTTCCTCCCCCGACCCCCCACTTCCTAAAAATTGTAAAGTTTTTTGGGGAGAGAGATTTTCATCCGGATAATTACTTTTGACCGGCTGCGCTCAACAACCTCGTGCGAGGAAGCCGCAAGGCGATATGATGACCACCCAAAAGACGTACAAGATCGGCCAAGTGGCCGAATTGACCGGACTCAAAGCCTTTGTGCTGCGTTTTTGGGAAAGCGAATTTCCGCAACTGGCCCCGATCCGCACCCCCAAGGGCCAGCGCCTGTACACCGACGACCACCTGGCCATGATCGAACGCATCCGCACGTTGCTTTACACCGACGGCCTGACCATCGAGGGCGCCCGGCGCAGGCTCGCAGAAGCGGCCAAGGACAGCCAAATCGCGCAGGCCGCGGGCGAGTCCCGGAGCAAAAGCACCCTGCTCTCCGAGGTGGAACGCGAGCTCAAGGGGATTTTGGGGGAATTGGGGGAGAAGGAATAACCGGCCGTTCTTATGGAAAGCCACGGGAGGCTTGACCGGCCCACGGGGCGTTATGTCCCGCGTTGGCCTGACCCGTCACTTCTGGGTCATCACCCAAACCCCGCTCCACTCGCCCTCCGGCGGGCTCTCCATCAGCTCGCGGCATTTCGCCAGATAATGCGCCGCGGGGGGATCGGCGTCCTTGATCGACTCGAACACCGCCAAGGCGTCCGCGAATTGTCCCTCGTAAAATAAGGCCAGCCCCTGGCCGAACGTGTCCAGAACCGGCTTTCTGCGCGCGTATTCCTCGACCACCATGGGTTCGTACACGGTCACCGGCTCCTTGCGGCCGACCACCGCCACCCGGGCCAATTCCCGCGCAGGAAACAACCCTCCGCTCGCCTCCAGGGTGTCCCTGGAAATCATCGTGTACGTCCCGAACTGCTTGTTGACGCCCTCAAGCCTGGCCGCCAGATTCACCGCGTCGCCCAACATGGTATAGTCGAAACGCTTCTTCGAGCCCATGTTGCCGACCACCGCCGGGCCGGTGTTGACGCCCACGCGCATGAGCAGCTCCTTGCCGATGCGCCCCGCAAAATCCGGACGCATGGCGGCAAGCCGCTCCTGGCATTTGAGCGTCGCCGCGAGACAACGCGCCGCATGATCGCTCTGGTCCACCGGGGCGTTCCAAAAAGCGATGATCGCGTCGCCCTCGTACTTGTCCACCGTGCCGCCCGACTCCAGGATTATGTCGGTCATGGCCGAGAGGTACTCGTTTAAAAGCGCGGTCAGGGCCTCGGGGGAGAGGCCCTCGGAAATGGTGGTGAAACCCTGCAGGTCGGAAAAAAAGATGGTCAGGACGCGCTTCTCGCCGCCCAGGCGCATCTTGCCCGGGTCGCGGATGAGTTGCTCGATGACCTGGGGACTCAAATACTGCCGGAAGGCGCTCTTGATAAAGCGCTTCTGGCGGCCCTCCGTGGCGTAGGCGATGAGCACCGACACCGACATGGCGACAGCCGCGCCGGCCTCGCCCGGCACCAGGGGCAAAACCGCCCCGCCCGCCTGGGCCGCGACCGAAGCCAAGGCGGGCAGGGGCAGGCAAACCAGAGCCACGCCCGTGGCCGCCAAAGCCCGCCCGGCCAAGGACACCGAAACCCCGGCCGCGAGCGAAAAAAACGCCATGCACGCGGCCGCAAGCCAGTACGGCGCGTCGCGCAAGAAATCGCCGGAGAGCAGATTGTCCAGCACCGTGGCCTGGATCTCGACCCCGGTGAACACCCCCCCGACCGGCGCCGGCCGCAAATCGAAAAGTCCCGGCGCGGTGAAGCCGAAAAAAACGTGCTTGTCCCGGAAAAATTCGGGATCGACCGTGGGCTTTTTCCCCTCGCGAAGCCTGAGCTCGCTTTGGATCACCGAAGCGGCGCTCACGGCCGCGTAGGTCCCGCTCGGCCCCCGGTAGTTGATCGCCGCCCGGGCGCTCGCGTCGATCGGCACCGTGACCGGTCCCAAAACGAACGCACCGGGGGCTATGGCCGCCTTCACCGTGGGCTCGGAGGCGAGATACGCGGCCAGCGGCAAAAACGGCACGACCCGGCCGTCAAAGAGCGAAAAAAGCCCGGCGCGGCGATACACGCCGTCGAAATCCGGATCGAGATGCACGTTGCCGCACAGTTTCGCCCCGGCGGCGATCTCCGGCACGGGAAAAGCCGCCCGGGGATAATCCAGGCCCGCGCCCGGCGCCCTGTCCAGCCAGGAGGCAAGGCCCGCGGGCTTGAAGGGAAAATCCGGGGCCGAACCCGGCCAGGACTCCTCGCGGCCGGTCTCGCGGCCCAAAAACACCGGCAAAACCAAGCGGCCAAAGGCCGTTCCGGCCCGGCCGAGGGCCTGATCGTCGGCCACGCCGTACTTCGAGGGCTCGGTGTACAAAACGTCAAAGGTGAGCGACTTGGCCCCGGCGCGGGCGCAAAAATCCACGACCGCCGCATACACCTCGCGCGGCCATGGCCAACTCAGGCCGTTTTCGGCCGACGCCCAATCCAAACTGTTCTGGTCGAGCAGAATCAGCCTGATCGTATCCGTGGCCGCACCCGGCCGGGCCAATAGCCGCACGCGCCAGTCGTACGTCTTGGCCTCGAAGGCATCGAACATCCCGGCCGACCACAAACAAACAGCCACGACCGCCCCGCACAGCCCGGCAATCACCCCATGGCGCAAACGCTTGACGGTAATATCGGTCATGGGGACATCCCTCCGGGGGCCAG
>Ga0326727_10013875_pt1 | contig 17746 bp, 20 predicted proteins | sample MB2enrmetagenome_FD_207643 | JGI IMG/M metagenome (GOLD analysis project Ga0326727, IMG submission 207643) | Lab enriched peat soil microbial communities from McLean, Ithaca, NY, United States - MB29MY | ecosystem: Environmental > Terrestrial > Soil > Wetlands > Peat | place: USA: New York...
GACAATCTGCTGGATCTCGGCAGGCGTGCGTCGCCGCCCTCCAACCACCCCTTGTTCGTCTGTCATGAGTTCACTACAACACGGATGGTACAGTGTTGGCTAGAATGGGGTTAGTCCCACGCTTACCGACATAGGCTCTTTCGGCGGATTTGTGTCGTGGTTTGTGTCGTAACCCTCGCTTTTGCCCTTCCCAGAGGTCTGATCCGTCCGCTTGCTGGAGATGGCTTCCAGCGCATTGCGCTTGGCTTCCAGACGCACGTGTGAGTAGTGGGCGAGCATCTTTGGCTGAGACGTGTCCGGCAATGGCCATAATCGTCTGATCGCTTGCCAGGGATTCAGCCAGTTCGGTTATGGCGTGGTGGCGCAGGTCGTGGAAGCGCAGGCTGCCCGGTCAGCATCCCGGAGACGTAGAACACATTACCGGACATCGTCCCCATAGCGCCGTAGAACGTACCATTCGGGAGAACGATCATAAGCAACGACTCGCCATCTGACAGGACACCGGAATATACGCCTTCTGCTCCTGCCGCAAGGGTCGTGCTGGTGCTGTTGTTACTAGTGCTGCCGCTGCCACCGCCGCCGCAGCTTGTATTGGTTGTGAGCAGAGCGAGAACGATTGAAAGAAGGGAGCACACGAGAGTGCCGCGTCTCAGCATAACGAACCTCTCGGAGTGAAACTTCGGCAGGGTCCCTTTGCAGTGGGCGCAATTGTGATCCGGAGCTGCTGGGCAGTCAACCCCAATTGCGAAGTAATTCCAATTGTGAAGATCGCAGCGCAAGAAGTGAGCGAGCCTGAAACGATCCTGTTCTGCCGTCAGTCGCTCAGAGCAACATCCTGTGGGAGCGAGATGCGAGCGCGCAGGGTGCGCGAGCGGCGAGCGACCACCCGCGAGCGCCGCGAGTGGATGGGAGCGACATGCGGACAGGCAAGCTCCGTGAGAGTCTTCTTCTAAACTACCGCTCCTTATAGCCCGCGCCATCTGGTACGCTTTGAGGGGTTGCTAACGGGTATGTACGACGCTCAGCGCAATTGCAACGACGACTAGACCAAAGAACATGGCGGAAACAACGGCCTGCAAAAGTTTGTATTTGCGTGGCAGCTGGCTTTCGGGCTTAGCATAGAGGGCTTTGTTCTGCGCTTCTTCGCAACATGCGAGAAAATCCGTGTCGCAGTATGGGCGTTTCATGGCTCGACTCCTAAAGCACGACCTCTCCGCAAAGCTCGTAACAAATTGCGCTGATGATCGCGGAAGCCGGATTGTCTATCGCAGAAACTTGATGTCATGCGGCGCAGGAACAAGGCACGCAACCGCTGTAATTGCACAGACTAACGCGATCACTACTAGTTCAGCCATCGTTTGCTACTCCAGTCCGACTGTCAACAATGGGGCAGCCGATTAGCTGCCCCACTGCGCCAGAGGAGCATCTCAACCCACCAGCAGGATGCTCCATTCACGCGCTGGCGCTTAACTTACGGCCTCGACGGACAAAGCGCATCTTGGACCAATCGTAAGGAAGTCTTTCCCCACACTCGAGGCACATTACGTAGTGTCTGCATGCCCCGCCGACGTGTTCCCAGTCCGCCGATGGCTGACCGGTCACCGAAATTGGCCAAGATACATGCCGATGACAGCAACTCCCAAATATCCGCTTTACAATGCTGAGTAGCACAACGTACTGCCCCTTCCCTCAAGCAGAAAAGCCATTTCACCTTGGGTATTCTGCATCCGAGGGTAATCAGATTGTCACTGGGCAGACAAAACGCCAAGTCTCCTGGCGGCGTAGTCGCTTGGAGTACCCGGGGTGGTGATGCCGATCACACCTTGATGTTTCCACAGAAGTGTGGAAAACTGCCGCCTGAATCGTGAATCTCCAGGAGTGGCGCGGGTTTCCGCGTCGACCGTTTTGCTGGGCAAAAACAGGAACCGCCAACAAGTTGGCTGAAAACCGTTCCTGACCTGTGGGAATTGTGTTGAAAAAAATCCCCCCTGGGCTGGTCCGGTTAAAGGTAAACGTTACAGCAAACCCATCTATTCAGAACCTCTGCTGTGTCATCCATCCCTGCAGTTCAACACGGAGCGGCGCGGTCTAAGCTTTGGCCACAAGGTCAGCGTATAACGGCAAGCCTTGCCCAGCGCGCTGGCGGGTAAGGCCGTCAAGCGTGCCGCTTCGATTACCCGCTTTCTGGAATATCCCGAGCTGGAGTTAAGTAATAACCTGGCGGAAAACTCGATGCGGCCTGTAGCTTTGGGACGAAGGAACTGGCTCCACGTAGGCAGTGCGCAGGCCGGAGGAAAAGTCGCGGCGATTCTCTCTGTCGTGGAAAGCTGCCGCCGGATGAAGCTACGCACACGGGACTACCTGGGAAGCATTCTTCCTGGCCTCGCCGATTTTCCCATCCAGCGCGTCGCCGAACTGACGCCTGCCGCCTGGGCTGCCCAGCACCGCTAGCTGCAAGTCGTCAATCCTGTACTGCCTCTGACGCATCCTCTAGAACAACAGCGGCGCCCAAGGCACATACTGCTCCAGGCGGCCGAAGCTAGCTGACGTCATAAAGTGGGCGAAGCTGGCGAGGCGGAGACCCGAGTCGAGCGCAAACTGCAGGGCCAGATGGTTGATGCCCAACACGGCAACGCGAATCGACGGCGAGGTAGCTCGCGCTTCTTGTGCTGCCAGCGATAACACGGCAACGCCATGCTGCGGGTCGGTCCAGGCGACGGGGCCGATGCCTCCACGGTTCACGAGATAGTAGCCGATGAACTCTCCGTTAAAATTCACCTGTTTTGCCGGGATCTTCAGTTTGCTGATCAGGAAGTGGAGATCGGCCGCGTGGCGAGCGGCACGCACGACCGCATCCAACTCGGTCGCCCGATGCAAATCGAACTCGCAACTGGTATAGCCCTCGGGCGCACCGGGAAAGCGCAACGGTTCGCCCTCGAACAAAAGAATTTCGTAGCCCGGGAACATACTCAGCTTCAAGTAGGAGGCCATTGCCGTAATGTCGATTGACGACCAGGTATAGAACACTTTCGCGCCGGCATTGACGCCCGCTTGCCATATCTGCCGGAGCAGCGGCATCCCCAGTTTGTTGCGTTGCACCTCGGGCAGCGCCCAGAATGCGGATAGGAACCACTGGCCATCGCGTAGGGTGGCGCCGGCTACCGCCACAATCCGGTTGTCCAACTCGGCAAGGTGAAAAATACCGGTCGAGCGAATGTGCTCATATCCCTCGCGGATAACCGCTACCGGCGGGAGCGCGACGACCACGTTGTTGCGAGCGAACATGTCCCGAATGGAGGCAAGCCAAATGTCAGCCATGCCCGGGATATCTTCGGGACGAGCCGGTCTATACACTACCTCAGAAGCCTTGTGATTGGGATTAGCTGTGCTGCTCATGTGAACCCTCCAGCAGTATTCGATTCAGCTACCAACCGACGGTAGCGGAATTAACCGATGGGTGCACAGGAAACGATCTGCCAGCAGGTCACGCCCTCAGCAAGCCAAAGGCAGCGGGCATGCGGTCATCGCCGCATAAAGAAAAGGCCATTTACCTGACGGTAGCCGAAGATCAACTTTTTATTTCCCAGCCTCGGCAGGGATAACCCATCAATAAACAGGCCACCCTCATGGATCGAAGCCGAAACTCGGGGGCGGAAAAAGCTGTGTCGTGAGTTGTGTCATAACCCTGGGATGCTGGCCCCCGGCAGGCCGCTGCGGGCGAACGTGGCGGCGATCTGCTCGATCTCGGCCGCCGCGCGCCGCCGCTGTGCGTTTACTCCCGGTTGATCATCCATTCGTAAACTTCAACACGGGTATTGCGTTCTGGATAGATGGGTTTGCTCTGACGCTTACGGTTAAAGTGTAGGTTTGCACAGTCCCACATGGCGAAGTTGGGAATGCAGCTCTGGTTGTAAAAGGGATCTGCGCAAGACCGTGATGGGGTTGGCGCGAGAGAGTAAGTCGGACTTCGCACCCCACTATGTGCTTACAGAGCATTTTTGCGCTCGGGGTGGGCTTGGCGCGGGCAAATCGGGGATACCTTAACAAAGCGTTGCAGACGACCGCTCCCACGAACGCAGCGAAGTGGACATGGGAGCGAACATGCGGAGTTGGTTCAGCCGAGTTGGGGATTCGCGTCCAAAGCCACACAAATCCCTTAATCTGTTGTGCCATAGCGTACTAAACCAAGCTGTTCTTCTCGATTTCGTTTACGCTCCACGTTTTTCTGCCACTCGATGCAACGACCACACCTCCTACGGCAGGTGCCATCTTTGTCGAATGCCAGTTCTTGGCGATCTGTGAAAGGATTGATAAGAATATTGCAGTCCAGACAAAAATCGTTATTCGGTGTAAACCGTTTTACGATTCTGAGTCGCACCGAGAATTTCCTCCTTAGGCACAGCAGGCATTTCACCTTTGCCGTCTGCATCCGATCCGTGATCAGATTGTCATCGTGCAGATGAAGCGCCAAGTCTCCTGGCGGAGTAACCCATTGGGCTATGTCAATGCGGAGATGCTGATCATGGTTCCCGATTGTTGGGCCAATGAGCAACTTCGTTTCCAGCACTTCCACACGCTGTTGCTCAACAAAATACTTTGCCCTGTTGCACTTGGTGTTGAAGGGAACAGGGCCAATCAACTGAGCGCCTAGGACCTGGGCGGGCAAGCAAGAGAGTGTTGCGCTCGGAATGCTCGAAGGTTGCTCCAACGTTATACCGCTGGACTCCCTGCGAAAACGCTCGCGATCCTCGCGCCGGAAATCACCGAAATACTGTCTCCTTCCCTAGTTCGCTTTCCATTTTTAGCGGGCAAAAAAGCGGCTTTTCGACCGGCTTGAATGGCTCGCCCAGGTCGCCAACGCCCACGGTAGCAACAGCTTAGGTGGGATCGGGCTGACGCCAGCACCACCAGCGAGCACAGTGGAGGAAACTCTGATGACACTCTCACGCCGAAGTGGGGCACGGAGGTCCCTCCCTGTCTTCATGGCCGGTTTGCAGACAACGCTTGTAGGCGCGGGCTGAGCGAAACACCGGCGAACGCAGGAGAGGGAACGCTGATGTTTGATCGACCGGACCTGCGCCTTGCTAGGTTGGGCGTGTGAGATGTACCCACGCCATTAACCTGGGGGGTGGACACACGAGAGCCCATGGAGAAGAGCACGCTGGAGAAGGACAAAAAAATCCAGGCGACTTTCGCCGCCTGGAGGCCGCCCGAAAACTTGCTCTGGATTACTGGCAGGCACAGACCGCCTTGCCCGTGCCCAGATATTGGGCAAACGAGCAAGCTTGGGGCAGGAAGCCTTCTTCAACAGAGGTGCCCCCCGTCGCCAGCGGAGCAGGCAGGAAGGGCGCTTCCGTCGTGATAAAGGTTCCGGTAGTTGGCTGTTGCAGATGAGTTGCCCATGCCCGCAAATCCGGGCTTAGGGTCCCGGCTTTTGTCGGATCACAGCTCGTGCCATTGGGCAACGTGGACACGAGCTTGATCACCCCGGAGGCCGGAGCAACGCTCGTCAGTGGGTTCGCGGTCAGGCTGTTATTAACGGACAATGCTAGAAGCGCATTGGCCGTGATCGGGCACGCACAGCACTCCACCATTTCCTGAATCGCATCGAACACATAGATGTTCGCGCACAGGGTTCCCTCGTTCGAGCTTAAGGGGGTCCCTATGTACCCAGAGTTGATGATGTATACGAATTGGTCAGCCGGTTGAATAATTATTATTATTGGGTCAGGTTTGTTAAAGTAGCTGACCCAATATACGTCGTTCGTATAATAAGCTGGTAAGCCGTCCGCAGCCGCGAACGTACTAACCATCACGGCTGCCAGCATGACGAAAACCGCTTTCTTCAACACGAAAGATCCTCCTCTCTCCGACCGTGGCCGCCTAAAGGGACTTGGGTGCGTATTTACCATGTACCACGTAGCAGAATGTGGCTATTCTCCTGATAACGTAGGGCCTTTCACTACTTGGAAAGAACTAAGTCACATGTGCAGTTTCTCGCGTACTACCCGCTCTTGTCCTGCCAGTTTTTGGCTGATCAGTTCACGGGCAATCGTCAGGTTCGCGCCGCCGTGGGCTGCCATTCCCTGCGCACGTCGTAGCTGCGCGTCGGACGGGCGGACTGGACCGCTCACAACAAGCACGGAACCGTCTCTATCCAGGATCACAAAAGCGGCATCCTGATCGGCCAACGCGCGGCGCGCTCGTTAGCTGCCCTGTTGACGCGGCCCAGCAATGCTCGAAGGTTGCTCCACGGTTACTTCGCTGGGCTCCCTTTGACTCTTGCAAAAACGCTCGCGATCCTCTCGTCCAAGATCACCGAAATACCGGCTCCTTGCCTCCGTTCGCTCGCCGTTTTCAGCGTGAAAAAGGCGGCTTTTTGACCAGCCCGGATGCGCGAGCCTCGGTCGATAACCCAAACGGCACAACAGTTTAGGCGGGATCGGGCTGACGCCAGCAACACCGGCGGGCGGATAAGAGGATACTCTTACGGTAGAGGAGGGGACGCTGATGACAGTCGCGCACCGAAGCGGAGCGTGGAGACTCTAGGCGGGCAAAAAAATACACACACAGCAAAAAAATTGCCCCGCATTGGAAAGCACACCCTGCCTCCGGCGGTCACGGTCTCGGACAACGATTTGCCTCCCGGAGCGCGGGCCGGGCCGGACAAACGGGACAGCCTTGCCGATCTGCTCGACCGGGCAGGGGGGGCGGGCCGGTTTCTTGTGTCGTGACTTGTGTCGTAACCCGGCCATCCCTGCCGGAATCGGGCGGTATCGGAGGGCGTCACTCAGTCACAGGCAGAGGGCAGCGAATATGCGGCGGACCCGCATAAACACTGCATCTCCGTGTCGTTCGCTCTCATTCAGTGTCGCGCCGTGATTTTCGCATGAGAGAACTGTCACGGCAGAGGTCGCGAGTTCGAGTCTCGTCGTCCCCGCCATAACTTCTTGTTACCTGTGATTATTGCTCCGGATCAGAGTTTGGGGCGATCCTTCGACTGCGCTCAGGATTTCGGCACGCGGCTCCCAGCCGCCGGGCGGCCTCACGCCGCGTAGGCGCCTCAAGTTCGAGTCTCGTCGTCCCCGCCATTTAGTTTCAACAGTTTAGCTGCACAGCCTTCATCAGCTTCAACCCGAGATCCAACCCGACGCCCTCAGTTCGCGGAGCCGGACAGCTTGATCGCCTCCAGAAACATGCCTTGTGCTGCCACTTGCTGGCTGTTCACAGCATGCGTGTAGCGCTGCGTTGATCGCAGGTCTTTATGGCGAAGCATCTGCCGGATCTCGTTGATTGGCAATTCCTTGCTGCCAAAGAAGGTGCCCAGCGAATGCCGCAAATTGTGCCACCCGAACCGAACGGACACGTTTGCAGCAATCACGCCTGCCGTGACGGCAGCAGGTCGCAGGAAATCTTTGCTGCAGGTGGAGGCGACCTTTCGGCCTGCGCAGATACCGATGCGCTTGTAGAGCCAAGATTTCAGCGGTTGCTTACGAGGATTTGCAGTTCCCGTTCCAGGCGATTCACTACATCCTGCCATTCACCCGCTCTGGCCTGTCGGAAGAGACGTGCGGTGGGATACCACGGGCTATCTTCGCGGTCCAACAGCCAGCGCCAGTCCGGCACATAGTGCAGCAGGATCCAAACCGGTTTTCCCATAGCTCCGGCGAGGTGGGCTAGCGAGGTGTCAATGGAAATCACCAAGTCGAGATTCGCGACAATAGCGGCAGTATCTGCGAAGTCTGCCTGCAACGAATCCAAATCGATCAACTTCATTGCCGCCGGCATGTTCTGCAACTGCCTCGCGGCCGGACCCTTCTGTAGGGAATAAAAGGTTGTGCCTTCCACCTGAGTCAGCGGTGCGAGCTGTGCGAGGGAAATGGAGCGATGCTGCTCATAGGGGTGCGTCAGGGAGCCTCCCCACGCCAGCCCAATGCGCAATTCCTTCTTCGCCAGTCGTTGAGCCCATGCGTGCGCGGCAGCGGCGTCTGCCTTGAGATAGGGGACATCCACAGGAATAGTTGTCAGGCCAGTCTGAAACGCCCGCGGTAAGCTTAACAAAGGGCATTGCCAGGCGAAATCCGGAAGGGTCTGGCCCTGAGTGATCACCTCCAGAGCCCCTGGGAATCCGTCCAGCAGGCGCCGCAGCCCTGCCGGGACCTCTAAAACTACTTTTCCTCCGCGTGCCGCTACCCGTGGAACATAGCGCACGAACTGCATCGTGTCGCCGAGTCCTTGCTCGGCGTGGAGCAGGATACGTGCGCCGTCCAGGGGTTCGCCTTGCCAGAGCGGCTGCGAGAAGTTCCGCTGGCAACGACGGAGCTGCCGAGTACCCCAACGAAACTCATATTCTTCCCAGCCAATTGAAAACTGTGCTTGTAGGAGGTGCACCATGGCGAGCCCGAAACGAGCGGTTGCACAATTTGGATAGTAGCGTAATGCCCGTTGGTAATAATTGACTGCGCCGGAGAGATCTCCGCAACTGTGAAGCCGGATCCCGATGTTGCAAAGCGCCATGACGCAATCGGGTTTCAAAGCTACCGTGCGGCGATAACAGGACAATGCTTCTGCGGACTTCCCTTGTTTGGCCAGAACCACTCCCAGGTTGTTGTGGGCGAATACCATAATTGGATCGGGAGGAAGAGCTTGCCGGCGCAGCGCAGCGGCAGCGGGAAGGCTGCCGAGTTCGTTGTACACGACACCTGAATTGGCGCCGGCCTGCGCGCTGTTGGGCTCCAGCTCCAAGAGATGAGCGTAGGCCGCGGCCGCCCGTTCCAGTTCACTCAGTTCAACGCAGGTCTGCCCCAAATTCAAGCTCGCCTCACGATAGTCGGGCTTGATCTGGAGAGCACGGTCGTAGCAGTCCGCGGCCGACTTCGGTTCGTCCAATTCTTGAAGCACAACGCCGAGGCTATAGTGTGCCTCCGCGTCGTTCGGACTGAGCGCCAGTACCTTCTGATAGGATTCCACAGATTCCCGAAGAAAACGTCCCTCATGCAGTACATGGGCGAGATTGAAGTGAAAGTCCGGGCAATCCGGTTTCAGCGCTATGGCACGGCGGTAACATGCGATGGCCGCCGGCACATTTCCCATCTGCTTTTGTAAGTTTCCGAAGTGGTAATGTGCCTCGGCCAGCCCAGGCTCCAGGCTCAACACGCGCTGGTAAAGACTCGCTGCTTCTTCGAATTCACCCCCTTGAACCAGCAAGTTGGCCAAGCTGTGCTGGACGGCAGTATCGGCCGGGTCTAAAGCCAGTGCGCGCCGATAGCTGGCCATGGCGGCGGCAATATTCCCTTGCAAAACATAGGTGTTGCCAAGGTTGCCGTGGAAATGCGCTATATGCGAGTTGACTTGAATGGCCGCCTGAATCAACTGAACCGCGGTCTGGAAATCCCCGCGTTGCTGAGCGATTACCCCCATGAGGTGAAGGGCATCCGCATGCCGGGGCTCATTCTTCAGAATTCCGAAATAACAGGAGACCGTCTCCGACAGGCGGCCCGCCTGGTGGTGGCAAAGTCCGGCCCGCAAAGCCGCAGCAGTATTTGCGGACTCCGAAAGCTGTTGGGAAATCAATGTGCCACCTCGCGCACCGCCCTGCCACAGTGCTCCCCAGGAACAGACCCATCTCATCTTTTTTGCATGTGTTGGGCCACTGAATTGCTGAAAAAGTTCCCGTCAAGAACCTCAAACCTGAATCTCCCTTAGGAACTGATTAGAAACCCAGCATCGGCTCCACGCTCCCCGGTGCGCGGAGGCGCTCTTTAGAGCGTATTGCCACATCTGCGCTGGTTAAGACTTGCTAATCGTCGTGACCCATCACGTGGGAATCAATTCGGTATTACGACCGCATTCTAGGGAAAGTAGGCCTGCAAAACATGAGCATAGATGTCAACAGCCACGGGCAAGGGCTCTCCAAACGGGAGACGGCTCAGTTAGCCAGACCGGCTGCGGAGATGGAGATCATCAAAGATGGGAAAGGCCACAATCGTTCTTGATGCGCAGGGTTGCTCTCGTCACTCCCTAGTCTCATGCTTCCGGGTCGTAATCGGGTATGGGCAGGGGCGAAACTTGGGCTTTCTACTATCGTCATCCTCTCGAGTCTCGTCGTTCCCGCCATTTAGACTCAACAGTTAGCTGCGCGGCCTTCATCAGCTTCAACCCAATACCGTTCAGTTAAGAACGCCAGGCGGCTACGAGCGAAAAAGAAACTCCGGGTCATGTTGTTGAGGCAGGGAAGAAAGCAGATCCCTTCGACTTCGCTCAGGGCAGGCTCTTCGCCGGGCTCAGGATGACCCACTTTGCGATTGGGTGCGTAGTGCATAACTCGGTGCGCGCGCCTTAACTGAACGGTATTGAGCTTCAACCCGGAATCCAACCTGACGCCCTTTGGTAGCTCGCAGCCCGCCGCGCCTTCGGTTCCCTCAGGACAGGCTCAGGACGGCAGCGCTATCAACACGGCATGCGTGTGGCGCTGCGTGGATCAGTTCGCCCAAGCAATTGGTTTCAGAGCGTCACGAATGCGTAAATGACTAATAAGCCGATTTGGGCAACGGCGATAGCAATGCCGTTCTTGAACATGGACTTCAAGTCTTTAGACTCGGCGAAGCCCATTGAGCTAAACATATTTGCACCAGGATGAACGAAGTTGGTTACACGTGTGGCGACAATTAGGGCCACCGACCACACAGCCATTGGGATCGCATGCTTCACCAGCAGAGGAGTAAACAGCTCATGGAGCATCTTGAGTACAGCGACCACCGCTCCAGAAAAACCAAAAGCCCCGAGCACTCCTCCGGAGATTACGACCACGCGCCTTCCGCCAACGGTTACAAGCGGCTGTAGAAGATGAGCGAGCGCGGCATAGCCACCCGCCTTTTCAATGAAGTTCAGAAAGGGGTCTAACAGCAGAAACAGGAGGAATAACCACACATTCCCCGCCATGCCCTTGATCACCAGCTTGAATATCTGATTGAGGCCCAAGCCGCCGACCAGTCCCGTGGCCAGCGCCAGGCCCAACATGATGACTATGACGTAAGATGTCGAAGCCCTGGTTACAATGCCATAGACAACTGAGGCGGCGAACAGGAGCAAGAATAAGGCAGTGGCTGTTTTTTCTCGCGCATTCGGAGCGAAGGCCTTCATATCTTTGGTAATTTCATAGGCATATTCCGGTTTATTCCGGGTTGCTTTTTGTACCCTTTGCAGCATGATCCAAGAGGCGGTAAAGGTGACACAGGATATCGGAATAGCCGCTCTCCACAGCATCTGGGGATAGGTCAGCCCAGTCAGGCCGAGCAAGGTAATAACCGGAGGGGTGAACGGACCTAAAGTAAGCGCCTCCTCACCTGCCGTCTGGAACATAATGCCGACCGAACTCTTGGAAAGCCCGACAGCAGCCGCAATTGGGATGACAATCGGCGCGATGATAGCATTCCCACCAGCAAGGGTACCGAGCAGTCCAACTACCACCAAACCCGAAAGCATGATCCCCACCATTGCCTTTTTCTCGGTGTCGATGCCGATGCCGTAGATGATTTTGTGCACTAAGGTGTGTGTCACTTTGGTCTCGGTAAGAACCTCACCCAAACCCCTGCCAAGCATAATGATCAGGCCAACCAGGGCCAGGAACGAGGTCATGGCTTTGGCCACAGCCTCACCGAGCGAGAGCACCGATTGATGTGTAAGCACCGCCCCTATCAAGACACAGACGAGTGTAGCCGGCAAAATATCCATGCCCCGAAATACAAGCACCAAGTACAAAACCAGCGGCAATAGACCTAACAGTCCCCACCAGATGCTAAAGCCATCCGCTGCCATGACGTGTATTCTCCTGACGAGTGATGTTCTTTAGTCTTTAACCAAGACCTTTCCGGCAATGGTTCCCCTGAGCCTTCCATCGGAAACGACTTGTATTCCGTTAATAAACAGATACTGGATTCCCACAGAGTATTGATGGGGGCGGCTGAAATCGGCGATATCGGTTATCGTCGCCGGGTCGAATGCGACGATGTCGGCGATCATACCGGGCGCAATCGTCCCCCGGTCCCTCATGCCAAATCTTTGCGCAGTCAATCCTGTCATCTTATAAATCGCCATCTCCAGCGTCAGAAGTTCCTTCTCTCTAACATATTTCCCGAGTACACGCGGGAACGTGCCGTAGGATCGTGGATGAGTGGCCTCGCTACCGGTTCCGGCCTTTAGCCCTCTGCCGTCTGAACCGATGGCAACGCTCGTACTGCGCATGATGGTTTCAACATCTTGTTCCGACATCGAGAAGAAAACCGCACCAACTTCCCCCTTTTCCGCTTTTAACAATTGGAGAACTGCTTCGGCTGGGTTCGTCCCCCACAGAGCTGCGATCTGTGCCAGTGTTTTTCCGGATAGAGCGGCATTTTCCGATGTCGCCAGGTTGGTCACCATCACCTTGGCTGGTCCGCCGCGAACGTTCATCTCGCGTTCAATCCCGGCAGCAAGTTCCGGTTTTTTATCGGGGTCGGACAATGATGCCAGCAAAGCTGCAACTCCCCCGGCCTGAAAGCGAGCGGGCACCAGCGCGGTGAGGGAAGTACTCGATGCTTCGTAAGGATATTGGTCGGCGGTGACGTCCACGCCCTGCCGTCGCGCTGTCTCGATCTTATCCAGCAGTATTTCTCCTTTTCCCCAGTTGTCCCGGCCAAGGGCTTTAAGATGGGAAATAATCACTCTTGCGCGGCTCTGCCGCCCAATTTCAATCGCTTCCTCCACCGCCGCCATCAAAGTCGCGCTTTCACCGCGAATGTGACTGGTATAGACACCACCGTGTTCCGCGCTCACACGGGCGAGGGAGATCAGTTCCGTGGTCTTCGCAAAGCTGCCTGGCGGATAAATGAGGCCGGTGGATATGCCCCATGCTCCCTGCTTGAGAGAGGCAGCCAGGAGACTGTTCATTAGCTGCTGTTCTGGGGGCGTGGGCTCCCGATCCTCTGCGCCCATCACCGCAATCCGGAGTGTTCCATGCGCCACCAAAGGAACATGGTTGAGCCCAAGTCCGATCTGTGAAAGCTGATGGGCATAGCCCGCACAATCCTTCCAGGCCATCTCCGCAGGCATGGCAAAATCATGTAGACGAAGATAATCGGCCAACAGATTTTTATACTGGCCGTAGATGGGGAAAAATCCTATACCGCAATTTCCCGTAACTTCACTGGTAACGCCTTGAAATAGCTTGCTCTCCGATAACGGGAAGGCGAAAGCGGCGCCATCAGTATGAGTATGACTATCGATAAAACCAGGCGCCAGGACCAATCCGTCAAGGTCAATAATTCGGCCACCGTCAACAGCAAGATTAGTCCCTACGCCGGTAATGATACCGTTTGATATCGCTATATCCGTGCGGAACCTGGAGCTGCCTGTCCCATCGATGACGGTGGCTCCTTGCAAAACTAACCGGTCGCTCATATCTTGCCTCCTCTGTGGGCACCGAACCCTTCGCCTTTACGAGAACTGATCAAACACGCGCTTACCGATTCTGCCGACGAGCCGCACTCCATCGCGGTTGTTCTTCAACTCATTTGTCAGCACAACCATGACGACCGGTCCCGACTGGACGTAGAGAATTCCTGCATCATGCGGGATGCGGGCTCCAGATGATAGTAACTCCTGAGTGTCCGTCGGGTTTCGTATGCTAGCACAAAAGCCGATGCGCTTGCGGAATCTCAAACGGAATGCCGCCATGCCGAATCTTGGTCTTGGCGCGTAATCTGAAGGGTTCTTCCGGGCACCCCGGGCGGGCTGCGGGCACCGTTTGGTTTCAATCGGTTACGCTGGGGTTCAGTCGGAGCGCATCTGCATGGTCTCGTCGATGCGGAATGTGCGGGGTGTATCGGACGCCGCCTGACCGGAGCACGTTGCCGTTATTTGGAAACCGGTTTCGCCGACCGAGGCATTGTACGAGCAAGGGCCGCGGCGGTTTGCTTTCCAGTCGATGTCCCCGGATGAGCGAAGTTCATCGAGAGAAACATATTTTCCCTCCTGAGCAAAATGCCTCCGCTCCGCATTGGCCAAAGCCAGGAGGTCGTTCTGGATGCCAATGAGATTAACAGTTGCGCCTGGAGCACTGGTGTTGGTACTACTTAGGATGCTCCCTGCCTGGTGCGAATAAACGTAAGCACCGACCGCAACGGCGGCGAGCAGTCCAAGGAAACTAAACAGCCGTCCCATCCGGCACCTCTCAAGCCAAACATTAGTATCAGGCAGAGGGAGGCCACAAGTGACTATGGTGCAGGGGGTGGGTAATCGCAACCCGATCCGCCACCTGGACTGTTTTCCGAGTTTGCTTTGTTGGAGGTCTAAACTATGAGCCAGCCAATTTATATCGACATCAACTGTGATATGGGAGAAAGCTACGGCTGCTGGACCCTGGGCCGCGATGAGGAGGTGATGCCCCACATTACCTCGGCCAACATCGCCTGCGGATTCCACGGCGGCGACCCGCATGTTATGCGCCGCACGGTGGAGCAGGCGATGCGGCACGGTGTGGCAATTGGGGCCCACCCGGGGCTTCCCGATCTGATGGGTTTCGGCCGGCGCCGGATGGAGATTTCGCCAGCCGAACTGAAAGATGATCACCGCTACCAGGTCGGCGCGCTCTGGGCCTTCGCAAAAGCTGCGGGCGTTCGTCTCCAGCACGTCAAACCGCACGGCATTCAGTACCACATGTTCGAGGAGAATCTGCTGCTGGCGCAAGCTGCCGCGGAGCAGGTGGTCGAGCTGGATGCTGAGCTAATCCTGATGACCATGGCGATGACTAAGTACGACGCCAAAGCACGGGAAGTGAAGGGTCTGCGGGTTGCCGCGGAAGGGTTTGCCGACCGGGTCTATGCCGATGACGGCCAACTGGTCAGCCGCAAGCTTGGCCGGGATGCCCTCATTCCGGACCCGGCCAAGGCCGCCGATCAGGCGGTGCGGATGGTCATGGAGGGCAAAGTGCGCACGATCACCGGCAAGGTCATCGGGCTCAAGATCGAGACGATCTGCATTCACGGCGACACGCCCGGAGCAGACAAGATTGTGGCTGCGGTCCGGGAGGCCCTGGCAAAAGCCGGGGCGATCGTTAAACCGCTACGAGACTGGATGCCTCGCGGGGCGGGCCAACTTTCGTCCGCATCGCCGGCGGTTTCTTCCTGATCATCCATCCCGGAGGATGCGCGGCCTGAACGGGGCTGCTCCACAGGTGCGGCCTCTTCTAAGAAGTCACACCGGCGCACGAACGAAGGGTGGTCAAGACGACCACCATTCCCGTTTGGGAACAGGAGAAGGTTTGACCGCACGCGCTTTGATGATTCTGGGAACGGCCTCGCATGTAGGCAAGAGCATCATTACCGCGGGTCTGGGACGGATCCTGGTCGACGAGGGTTTTCGCGTCGCTCCCTTCAAGGCGCAGAACATGTCGCTAAACTCCGCGGCAACGCCCGACGGCCGGGAGATTGGACGCGCGCAGGCACTCCAGGCCGAAGCGTGCCGGCTGGCGCCGACCGTCGACATGAATCCCATACTCATCAAGCCTCACTCCGACACCGGCTCGCAAGTGGTGTTGCTCGGCAAGGTATGGGGGCAGGTGACTGCCGCCGACTATCACACGCATCGGGTGGAGCAGTTATTCCCTACGGTGCTGCAGAGTTATCGCAAGCTGGCATCGCAATACGACGTTGTCCTGCTGGAGGGGGCGGGATCGCCCGCCGAAATCAACTTGCGGGATCACGACATTGTCAACCTCCGCATGGCGAGGGCGGCCAACGCGGGCTGCCTGCTGGTCGGCGATATTGATCGGGGGGGCGTATTTGCTTCGCTGCTAGGAACGCTGGAACTGCTGGAACCTGCCGAGCGGGAATTGTTCAAGGGATTCGTGATTAATAAATTCCGCGGCGATCGCAGCCTGCTGCAACCGGGCGTGGAAATGATGGAGCGCCGCCTGGGCCTGCCGTGCGTGGGCGTGGTCCCATTTGTCCGGAGCCTGGGTCTGGATGAGGAAGATGGTGTGGCCATCGAAGATCGCCTCACCGTACGGCGAACTTGGGGTGGCACAGGCCAAGACGCATCCCCGGATCGCCGCCTGCGGATTGGCGTGGTTGCTTTGCCCCACCTGGCGAACTTTACCGACTTCGATGCGTTGGCGGCGGAGCCGTCGGTGGCGTTGGCGTTTCTGGAACAGCCCGACGACGCCGGCCAGGCGGACGTCCTGATCCTGCCGGGGACCAAGCAGACTCTCGACGACCTCGAGTGGCTGGAGAAGAAGGGCTTGGTTTCCCGAATTCGGCAGCACTGTGCCCGGAATGGCTTGTTGATCGGCATCTGCGGCGGCTTTCAGATGTTGGGCCGCAGACTTGCCGATCCTGCCGGCGTGGAGAACAATGGCCTCCCGGTTGAGCGAGAGGGACTTGGCCTGTTGCCGGTCCACACTGTGTTTAACACCGAGAAGATCACTCGGCCGGTCTCAGCCGAGCTTTACGACCCGGCTTTCGCTGCCGGCGCATGGCAATTGAGACGCTTTCAGGGGTACGAAATTCACATGGGAGAGACCTCCCGCAGCGATGGAACTTTGCCTTTCGCGCGCTTGACCACCCGGGAGGGGACAGAATTGCTTGATGGCGCAACCAGCTCTTCCGGCCGCATAGTAGGCACCTATCTTCACGGTATTTTCGATCACGATCCCTTCCGCCATAGCTTTCTGGATTGGGCGCGCCTTTGCCGGGCGCTGGCGCCGGCGGAACAAAAGGTGTTTGCCACCGCCGAGCGCGATGCTCGCCTGAATCGTTGGGCAGATCACTTGCGAAATTCTCTAAGACTCGATTTGATCCGGAACTGGATCCAGCCTTAGGCTACAGCCTGACCAGTTGGCGATCGGTCAGGATGATGGAACGGTCAACCATCAAGTCGCCTTCACCGCTGAGCCACGTTCGGAGCCAGGGAAGCGGCCGCGGTGCGGGGCCTTCGATCGTGGTTCCATCGCGCCTGAATTTGCTGCCGTGGCAGGGACACACAATGATGCCCAGCTCCGGCCTCCATCCGGTCAGGCACTTCCGGTGGGTGCAGACCGCCGAAAGGGAATAGAACCCTTCGGGAGCGTGCACCAGGTAGATTCCGGCCTTGCGGTTCAGGGTCACCGAGTCCGGCGGATAACGGTCCGGCCGGCCGGCGTTGACGATCGGGAAAGACTTATCGAATGGGTCAGGAGACAGGTACTTATATGCGAAAAGTGCGGTGCCGCCCACGGCGGCTGCGAGCGAGCCGAGCTTGATGAATTGGCGGCGGCCGCTCGCCGGCTCGGGATTCGGGAGCTTCTTTCCCTTATCCGGCATTAAGTCTCCTCGACCCAGGCCGCTCTGGTTTTGTCGGCCAAAGTTCCCGGCCCCTGGAACACTCGCCGGTTGGCGCGCAGAGGCATACCCTGTTAGTCTACCGGCGATGCCGCCTTTGCCTGGATGGACTGATCCTTTGGTTCTGGGCCGCCCACAACAAGTATGGCACAGGGCGCGTCCCGCACCAGGCGCACCGCAAGGTTGCCGAACAGGAATTCCTGGGCGCGTGTGAGCTGATGTTTTCCCACAATGATGAGGCTGTAGTTGCCCTCGCGTTGCTCGTGCAAAATCCGGTCTGACACTCGTCCGCCCTTGCTGCTCACGATCCGCGTGCTGATCCTGGACTCCGGAATGCCGTACCTTTTCAGGTTGGTCCTGGCCCGTTGGAGGGCTTCCGCCAAAGTGGCGTT
>Ga0326727_10013876_pt1 | contig 17744 bp, 19 predicted proteins | sample MB2enrmetagenome_FD_207643 | JGI IMG/M metagenome (GOLD analysis project Ga0326727, IMG submission 207643) | Lab enriched peat soil microbial communities from McLean, Ithaca, NY, United States - MB29MY | ecosystem: Environmental > Terrestrial > Soil > Wetlands > Peat | place: USA: New York...
CACCATAGGAGATCGAAGGGTTCGGTCGCGAACTATGGAGGAATCTGATGGTTGATAGGGCCAAAATTCTGGACGCCGTAAAAACGGCGATTGAAAAGGCGCCAAAGCGGAAATTCTCCGAAAGCATCGATATTACCATCAATCTCAAGAATATCGATATGGCGCAGCCGAAAAATCGTATCGACGAGACGATACTTCTTCCCCACGGAACCGGCGAGAAAAACGGTATCTGTGTCATCGGCAAGGGGGATATCGTCACGCAGGCAAAAGAGGCCAAGGTTGATCTGATCATCGGCCCTGAAGAGGTAGAACGGCTCGGAGGCGCTCCCCGCGAAGCCCGCAGGGTCGCCAGTACCTACAAGTACTTCCTTGCCGAGACCGCGGTCATGCCGCAGGTCGGTCGTTTCTTAGGTCCCCGGCTTGGACCGAGAGGCAGGATGCCGATGCCGATCCCCGGGCAGACCGATATCCGCCCGATTGTCGAACGTCTGAGGAACTCGGTGAAGATCCGTACGAAGGATAAGACGGTCTTCTCGACAAAGGTAGGCTCGACGGCAATGAAACCGGAGCAGGTCGCCGAGAACATCGATGCGGTCGTCAAACGTATCGAGTCTGTCCTCGAACAGGGTCACCTGAACGTCCGCTCGATCTACGTGAAGACCACGATGGGTCCGTCCGTGAGGCTGGTATAATGGCAGTTTATACCCACCACCTGCCGGCATGGAAAAAGGACGAGGTCGCGGAGATCAAGAAGCATGCAAAAGAGTACACGCTGATCGGGCTTGTCGACATGTACGGCATCCCCGCACAGCAGGTACAGCAGATCCGGCGAAACCTCCGGGGCAAGGCAGTCATCAAGGTGACGAGGAACACGTTGATCGAGCACGCACTCGCCGAGATCGGCGGGGACGCGAAAGGACTGACGAAGTTCATCTCCGGCCACTCCGCGGTGATCTTCTCCAACGACAACCCGTTCAAGCTCTACAAGCAGCTCGAGAAGACCAAGACCAAGATGGCCGCAAAAGCCGGCGAGACCGCGCCCGAGGATATCGTTGTCGAGAAGGGGCCCACGAGTTTCAAGCCGGGCCCGATTGTCGGTGAGCTCCAGCAGGCCGGCATTCCCGCAGCGATTGAAGGCGGCAAGGTCAAGATCCGGGAGACCAAGACTATCGTCAAGAAAGGCGCGGTCATCTCCGCGAAGATTGCCGGTGTGCTCATCAAACTGGACATCAAGCCCATGGATGTGGGGCTTGCTCTCCAGGCAGCCTTCCACGAGGGGAGTATCTACGAGCCGTCCGTGCTTGCCGTGGACGAGACAAAGATCCTTGCCCAGCTCCAGCTTGCCGGCCAGCAGGCGTTCAACCTGTCGGTGAACGCGGCGATCCCGACCAAGGAGACCATGGCGCCGATCCTGACCAAAGCCGTCAGGGATGCACGCGGTCTTGCGATCGAGGCGGCAGTCTACGAGAAGGATGTTGTCGATGCGATTATTGGTAAAGCCCAGAGAGAAAGCCAGGCAATCAAGAGCCTGGTAAAATAAAATTATAAAAGGTGAGTTTAAGATGGAGTATATCTATGCAGCACTTCTCCTGCACAAGGCAGGCAAGAAGGTCGATGAGAACGGCGTCAAGGCAGTCCTGACCGCCGCAGGTGTAGCAGCGAACGAATCCCGTATCAAGGCGCTCATCGCAGCCCTCGACGGCGTGAACATTGAAGAGGCCATCAGCAAGGCAGCCGCGAGCCCGGTCGCCGTTGCAGCCGCAGCACCCGCCGCAGCAGGCCACGCAGCAGCACCCGCAAAGGAAGAGCACAAGGAAGAGGACAAGAAGGCAGAAGAAGAGAGCGGCATGGCAGGGCTCGGCGCCCTGTTCGGCTAAAATCTTTTTTCCTTCTTCGTTTCCCGCAGTCGTTTCTCTTGTTTTTTCATCCGCATCCGCCACATCGGCGAGTGGATACGCAGCAACAGTTTTTTACACCGGCACACCGACGTAGATGTTGTTTTTTGTCGCGACGACCTTTACTCGCACCTGCCCGGACGTCTTCTCACAGCCGAACACCGATACCACCCGGTTCCGTGCGACGCCGAGCCGCTCCCCGTGGATCCAGCCCGGGGCCCGGATCTCGACAGTCGCCTTCTCTCCTTTTTTGAATACCAGCGGGAGGGAGGGACGCCGGACCGTGCCGAAGTCCCGTTTGGGGTCAAGCCGGAGGGAGAGGCCGGAGACCTTCCCCCACTCTTTGATACTCCGGTTGAAGAACTGCCACCAGCTCTGGACCTTCACGCCTTTTGGCGTACGGCCGTACTTGTACCGCTCGAACTTCTGGATGCCGAGCGGCGGGAACCGTTTCCCTGCACCGCACTCCCGCGCAAACCCGATGAGTTTCAGGATCTCCGCATCGTTGATGCCCGGCAAATAGACCGGGGCGATGAGCAGGTCCATGGAACTTTTCGCCACCGCGTTTGCCGCACCGGTGACCTGGTCGATATCATACCAGTCTACCCCGGCAAGCTGCCGGGCAAGATCAGAATCGAGCGCGTGCAGCGAGAGATTGACCCGGTCGAGCCCGGCATCAGCCAGCGCCGCGATCTTTTTCTCGTCAAGGAGCGTGCCGTTTGTCTGGAGCGAGACCACCGAGACCGCATCGATCGCTTTGAGCGCTGCGACCAGTTCGGGGAGCCGGGCATACATGAGCGGCTCGCCCGGGGAATCGATGTGGCACTCGACGCCGGTCCCCTTGAACGGCGCAATCTCTTCGACCGCGGAGAGCAGGTACTCCAGTTCCACCTCGTAACTGGTGGCACGGGTCGTCGAGCACGGCCCGGCGTCCACCGAGCAGAAGGAGCAGTTCAGGTTGCAGCCGCAGCTGGGGCGTACCTGCAGCAGGCTCGTGCCCCGGTCAATAATGCCAAAATAGAGCGACCCGACAAGGGGAATATCGGAGTCAGCCGTGATGCGGACATGTGCCATGTCTTCTCCATGCCCGCCCGTTCCGGCCGCAGTTTACCGGAGCCTGCATCCCTGCCATTTTCCACGGAAGACGACCGGGCGGGGGTCGTCCATCTGCGGGAGGAGATACTCGAATGCATCCTTGTCCACCGCCTTTCTCCCGTTCTTGCTGCAGAACCGGGAGAAGGTATCGTACATGATATCGAGCGGGATGGACCCTGCGGGATCGCCTACGAGCATTTTCTGGTGGAAATCCCAGATGCCTTCGAATTCCGCATCTTCCTCCTTAAGGGGCCTCACAATCCCGAAGTTGAGCTCGGCGCTGGCACTTTTTTCATCGACCGCGGCCCTGATCTCGAGGAAATAATCATGCACGGCTGCAAGCCCCTGGCGGAGCTCGGTAAGCTCCTTTTCAAGGCTCTGGATCCTCTTCTCCTGTTCCTGAATTAAGTCGAGCGGATACATCGCAGTTGATCTCATCTTTGTACGTGGGTCAAGATAAAATGCTTGTTTTTGTGGGGTGTACCAGAGGACGCTACCTGTTTTTTGCGGAGGTATGGAGCGTTCCCGCCCAGACGCACTGGCCAAAGGAGACGCACCCGTCGCCGGGAGGGTAAGCATCGTTGATTACAAGGGTGAGTCCGGCACGGGTGATCTCCGCACGGATGGTCTCCCGGATGGCACGGTTGGCGATAACACCCCCGCTCAGGGCTACACGGGGAATGCCGTCCCGTTCTGCCGCGTGGATGGCAAGGGCGGCAATCCCCCGTGCGAGGTTGTACTGGACGGATGCCGCTATGTTGCGGACAGCGTTTTTATCGCCAGCCGGTACATGGGAGATCCGCGACAGGGCGGTCGCAAGGATCGTCCGGGTCGAAAGTATTTCGCACCCGTCCGCATCGGAAAAGACCGGCTCCCACGCTTCCACCGTCCCGCCCACCGCGGCCGCTTCGAGTTTCATCGCGGGTTCGCCATCGTAAGTGCGTTCCCGGCAGATGCCCAGCAGGGCAGCCGCTGCATCAAGCACCCGTCCGGTGCTGCTGGTCATGGTGACATTGAAATGTGTTGCGACCTGTTTTCTGAGCACGCCGGTTTCGACATCCGACCAGCCGCGGTGGCGGAGGAGGTCGAGGCACTTCTCCTCCGGCAGGATGCCGTACAGCATCCGCTCCGGATACCGGGTGGCAAGGTCGCCTCCCGGCATTGCCACGGGTTCGAGATGGGCGACCCGGGCAAGGTCCGGTACCTGCCCGGAGAAGACTTCGCCGCCCCAGACCGTTCCGTCGTCCCCGTACCCGACGCCGTCGATGGCGATCCCGACACAGGGCTCCTGCGTCGTTGCTGCAATATGCGCCCGGTGGTGCTGGACCGGCACAAGTTCGATTCCCTGCTCGGTCGCGATCTCCCGGGCAAACCGGGTGGAGAGGAACTGGGGGTGGAGGTCGTGGGCGACGAGATCGTATCTGGCGCCGAGCAGACGCGAGAGTTTGGCGATGGTCTCCTGCAGGTACTCAAGCGTCGCCGGGTTCCTGACGTTTCCCACGTGGGGGGAGGTGACGGCAAACCCGTTTTTGTAGATCGTCGCATTCGCGTTCAGCTCCGGGCCGACGCCGAGAATGCAGCACGGGCCGAGATCGATCGCCGTCCGTTTGGGAGCCATCCCCCGCGAGAGCCGGAGGATATAGCCGTCACGTATGACAGAGTCGTCCACCCGGTTCGCGATGGTGCGGTTGTGGACAAGGAAATAATCCGCATCCTGTGCGAGTTTTACGAGTGCAACGCCGGTATCGGTGATCATGGGGTAGCCGGGCATGTTCGCGCTCGTCATGATCAGGAGCGGGTGTCTGAGGTGCGAGAAGAGGAGGTGGTGGAGCCCGGTATACGGGTGCATGCAGCCGATAGTGTGCAGGTTGCTGATCGTGTGGTGCGATGCGTGATCGCGTTTCTCCAGCACCACGATCGGGTGTACGGGGCTTTCCAGCAGTTCCCGCTCGTCTTGTGAGACGAGAGCGATCTGATCGATAAAACCCGGGCGCACCATCACCGCGAACGGCTGCTCGATCCGGCCGAGCCGGGACTTGAGTTCTCCCGATGATTCCTCGATGCAGGCAAGGTGGAAGCCCCCGACGCCCCGGATCGCGAGGATCTTCCCGGCGTCGAACAGGGCCGCAGCTTCCTGGATCGGGTCGCTGCACGGGACATCGGTGCCGGTCTTATCCATGAGCCGGAGCCCGGGGCCGCAGGTGTGGCAGGCAATCGTCTGCGCATGGTGGCGCCGGGAGTGCGGGTCGCCGTACTCCCCCGCACAGGCAGGGCACATCGGGAACGTGTCCATGCTTGTCCGCTCGCGGTCGTACGGGATCTCCTGGATGATGCTGTACCGGGGCCCGCAGTTCACGCAGGAAGTCGCCCAGTACCCCTCGTACCTCCCGCCCGGGGTAAAAATATCCGCGATACAATCGTCGCAAATCGCAATGTCCGGGGGGATCATCCCGGAAAAGGAGCCGGTCCCGCTTTTAAGGATCACAAAACCATCCGGGATCTCCGCATCCGTGGCAGTTACGTCAACGGAATCGATCCGTGACATCGGCGGGCCCCGGGAGACTGCCGTAAGAAAGTCAGTAAACCGCTCGCCCCGGGCGTAGATCTCCACTTCGCTCCCGAGGTTTTTTACCGAGCCCGCGATACCGAACTCGCAGGCCCGTGCATACACAAAAGGGCGGAACCCGACACCCTGCACGATGCCGCGAACCGAAATCCTGCCCCTTTTTTGCATGGTGGTGCCGCATAAATTTATTGATTTATACCGCGATATAATTATAGGGTTTTTACTGTGCCGGGCCACATCCGAATTGTCAACGATCCTGTAGAACTTGTTCCGCTCCTCATGACGTTCAACAGTCCTGCGTTCAAGAAGGTGTACGAATTGCTGAGTAAATCGTGGATGACCGAGGAAGAACTCCAGGCGCAGGTAAAAGATGAGTCTGTCCCGGTCTGCCTCCAGATTTTAAAGAAAGGCAATCTCGTGGAGGAACAGTGGCGGATGCCAAAGCCCGGCAATAAACCGCAGAAGGAATTCCGGGGAACGTATAACAAGTTCCGGGCGAACTTCCAGTGCAACCTACAGGATCTCTCGGATATCCTGTATATCTCGCTCTCGAACGATGAGAACCTCCGCGACATTGTCGGCCAGATCGAATCAGAAATGGGAAATGGCAACACGTCCATTTCCGATCTCTCAAGAAAATTCGGGGTCAGCCCGGTGTTCATCAAGGGTCTTGCAAAACGGATACCTCATCTTGACGTGAAGGGACAGGGACTGGTGCTGCTTGACACCGGACGCTAAGGATCCCCTCTATTCCATCCTGCGCAGCAAGCGCGAGGTATCCCGGTTACAGATATTAGTTGAGATTGCCGAGCACCAGCCGGCGGTGCGCCAGCAGGAGATCGCAATAAAACTCGGGGTAACGCCGCAGGCAATCTCCGAATACATCCGCGAGCTCGTGGACGAAGGGATGGTTTCGGCAAGCGGGCGCGGAAACTACGAGGTCACAAAGACCGGCATCGAGTGGGTGCTCGCGAATGCCGAGTCCCTGGAGGCATACGCCCGTCACATACGGCGCGACATCATCCAGCAGGTCTCGGTCTGGACGGCAATCGCGGCCGAAAACCTCCAGGCCGGTGATGAGGTCGGGGTCTACATGAAAGCCGGCTTTCTGTATGCCGCAAAAAAGCAGCAGCAGGCGACCGGCTCGGTAGTTGCAGACGCGAAAAAAGACGAGGATGTGGGCGTGGCCCGGTTAAACGGTATCATCGAACACCGGGAGGGGACCATCACCATCTGCAAGGTGCCCCGGATCCAGCACGGGGGATCGCGCCGGGTGCAGATGGACAGATTAAAGGAACTCGTCCACCCGGCAGGGATGGTGGCAGCGGTCGGGCTTGAGGCCTACATCGCGCTCAAAGCCGCCGGTCATAAACCCGACCTCTTCTTCGGGGCGCGGGAAGGCGTGATCGAGGCTTCGTTCCACGGGATCGACTGCGTGATCGTGATCGTTGACGAAGAGTTCACGGATTTCTTAAAACGGCTTGAAGGCATCGGGCTCTCGTACGTCATTGTCGATCTGATCGCCTCATGAAGATCATCGTCCAGCCGGTCAAAGGCAGTTACAAACTTCTCTTTTACGACGGGAAGCACGTCCACGGTGTCGGCATTGTCGAGATGACCGATACCCCCAAGGGACCCCGGCCGGTCAAGTACCGGCTCCGCTGGGGTTCCCGGAAGGAGTACCGGGCCACGCCGTCAAAGGACCTGATCGCCCAGCTCCGCGAGGGCGACGTACGGATGGTAAAGCCGGACCCCTTGTTCGAGGAGTTCCTGCACGCGTTCCAGATCCGCACCGGCTCCGTGGAGGTCTGCCGGATCTGCCTCCTGGACGACCGGTACACACCGCTCACGAATGACAACTTCGTGATCTTCGGGAAGAGCGAGAAGATCTGCCTTGAGTGTGGGCGCCGGGAGCTCAGGCGCGAACTGGCGCCGATCGGGCACATGGGGAAGGACACGCTCCGGCACTTCGAGGAACTGCTTGATGCGACCCGGAACCTCGACCGGGTGCTCGCGCTTGTCCAGCCGGAAAAACTCTCGATGAAGTCGGCCCTCTTCGACCGGATCGAGGCGCACCCGGTGCTTGCGACGGCAAAACTGGAGGAGCTGCCGCTCCCGCACGAGTTTGTGGTTGCGTCACGGATCGAATCCCTCATGCCGGCGCAGCAGCTCGCGGTGGATGCCGGCCTGCTGTTCGGGAAGGATCTCCTCGTTGTCGCCGCCACCGCGAGCGGCAAGACGTTCATCGGCGAGATGGCCGGGATGAAAAATTACCTTGCCGGCCGGGGCCGGATGCTCTTTCTGGTACCACTCGTGGCGCTCGCGAACCAGAAGTACGAACGGTTCACCGAACGGTACAGCGCCTTTGCGAAGACCGGCCTCCTGACCGGCGTCTCGCGTCTCAATCTTCCCGAGACCCGGAAAGTCGGCGACCGGAACCCGCAGGCGCCGATCGTTGTCGGTACCTACGAAGGGGTGGACAACATGATCCGGTGCGGCCAGAAGATGCAGAACATCGCGACGGTCGTCATCGACGAAGTACAGATGCTCGAGGACCCGGAACGGGGCCACCGGCTCGATGGCCTTGTCGCACGGCTCAAGTATCTCGCCCCCCAGGCGCAGTTTTTGTATCTCTCCGCGACGATAGGATCGCCAAAGACGCTCGCAAAGAAACTCAACTGCCAGCTTGTCCGGTATGACGACCGGCCGGTCGCGCTCGAACGCTTTCTCCTTTTTACGGAACGCAAGCAGAAGATCCCGACGATTAAAAAGCTGACGACCGAGGAGTACAAGAACACATCTTCGAAGGGGTTCCGGGGCCAGACAATCATTTTCACGAATGCCCGGGCCCGTTGCCACACGATCGCCGATGCGCTCGGGATGCGGGCGGCGGCTTACCACGCCGGGCTCTCAAGCCAGGAGCGCCGCGAGGTCGAGACGAAGTTCCTCTCCGGCAAGCTCATGGCGGTCGTGACCACGGCAGCGCTCGGGGCCGGGGTCGATTTCCCCGCGTCGCAGGTGATCTTCGATGCCCTTGCGATGGGCCGGGACTGGCTCTCCGTGCAGGAGTTCAACCAGATGGCTGGCCGGGCCGGGCGGCCGGACTTCCATGACCTCGGCCGCGTGGTGCTCCTTGCCGAGCCCGGCGGGAGTTACTCACGTGAGCAGCCGGGGACGGAAGAGGAGATTGCGTTAAAGCTCCTCAAAGGGGAGATGGAGGAGGTCGCGCCCGTCCATGACCTCGAACCAAGTTCGGAGGAGTACGTGGCAAACGCGGTCGCCTGCGGGGGTGAAGAGGCGGATCTTGCCAGGATCAACTCGACGATGGTGGGCAGCATGGAGCCGGTGCTGCCGGAGCTCGTCGCCCACCGCCTCGTGCAGAAGAAGGGAACAAAGATCGAGCTCTCCCCCCTTGCCCGCGTGATGTCCGAGCATTTCATCGGTATCGAGCGGTTGCTTGAGATCGTAGAGCTTGCACAGAAGATGGACGATCCACTCGATATCATCGCAGAGCTGGAGAGCGATGCGATGGAAAAGGAAGAGGTCAGGAAAAAGGAGAAAAGCAGACCGCAGCAGCACGGGCACCGGAAAGATCACGGACGACGGTGAAGGGCGATACCGGCGGCAACAATCCTACGGTTTTAACTGATTATACGGTGAAACGAGATACGAGATATGATCTGCCCGAACTGTGGAACCCGGCTGCCTGAAGGGAGTACACGCTGCCATCTCTGCGGGTTTCTTCTCCCGCAGGAGACAACGTTCGCCGAGGCCTGCATCATCGTTATTGCCCTTTTCGCCCTCATGCTTGCCATCAGTCTCCTGCTCTTTGTCGTCACCGGTACGGTGGAGATCGATCACCGTCTCCGGGCGGTTTTGTGCCTCATTGGCGGTGCCGCCGCGACATGGGTGTTCTGGAGGATCACCCGGCGGATGATCCCCCGGTTCGCCGGCTCCCGATAGATCCTCAAAACGGTTTTTGGAGAGGAAAATGGGGAGTTCTCTCCTGTTATGATCCAAAAAATGCTGTCTGACTATCCGGGGCCGTCCGCCCGGGCCACGCAGACCCAGTGGTCGTAGAACGCATCGCCGGGACTCTCGCGCACCTCGACTGCCCGCCCGGCCTCCGCACCCCATTCCCGGATCAGGTGCGTCTCGGGTTCGGTCCCGACCGTGATCAGCGTTTCTTTACTCACAGAAAAGAGCCCGGACGCGATCTGGTGCCACATGTCGGCGGAAAAAGTGTTGATCTCGCCCATCATGATCCCGATGCCCCGAAGAACCGGTCCGGTATACGCAGCAACCTGTGTTGCGTCAAGGCACATCGTCTCCTCCGGGAGCAGCCGGCCCTTCGCGAGACCGAGAGAGAGAAGCGCCGGGTCGTTGTCGTACGAGAGCGGGGTATACCCGAGCTCCCGCAGCACGAGCGAGCCGACGCCCGAACCACAGCCGCAGTCAATGCAGGTCTCGCCTGAACCTTTCCCCCAGACACCTGCGATCACATCCGTGAGGATGCCTTTCCGGACCGGGTTGAGATCTTCCATTGCCGGAGGCACATCGTTTGCGAGCTGCAGCGAGAAATATTCCCGGACTGCCGACGCCCACACCGCCCGGTCCTCCTGGTAGATCTCGCCATTCACCTGCTCGAACGCATCGATCAGGGCGACGCTGGGATGCCGGCAGAGAAACGACCCCCCGATCCAGCCGGACTTCTCGTGGAAGGCGACCGCGATCGGCTCTTCGTGCTCGTCCACGAGCATCCGCCCCTCCTCCCCGTTGTCGGTTGCAAGCAGATCCGTATACAGCGGGTCGGTGAGCGCGGCAAACGATGGTTCGATAAACGCGAGGGAGTCCACTTCGAGGATTGCGGCAGCCTTCACGGGTTTTATTCACCCCACCCGATATGCATCCCGTGCGGAGCCTCAATAATTCCATCGATCGTTGCATCTTCATGCAGGAAGATCTCCTTTGCGATCACATCACCGAGGATATGGGCGCCTTTTTTTATGTACACCTTCCCGCTGCTCTCGACATTGCCGTGGACGGTTACCCCACCCGCGACGCTGATGGTGCGCCGTGCCCGGAGGCTGCCGAATACCACGGTGTCTTCAAGGACATCGATAGAACCGGCCCGGATGTTGCCATGCAGCCGGCACTTCCTCCCGATCTTCATCGAGGAAGGAACCGAGAAGACCTTCATGTTCAGCCGGGACCGGGCGGGGATCATGAGCGGGATCTCCACCTTCCTGTCATCATCAGTAAAGAGGTTATCGAGGAGCCGGTCGAGTTCCTTCTCGTTCTGGATCCTGAGCATCGTCATGAGGTAGATGAGGATGAAGACGAGCACCGGCATCGGGTTTCGCACCGCGATCTCACCGGTCGCTTCAAACCCTTGTGCAATCTCCACATTCTCACCAATATCGAGCGTCCCGCTCACGACCAGCTTCCCGTTAATTCTGACGCCCTCTCCGATGTATGCATCCTGTTTTGCTATTACATCGCTCCCGATCTCGCAGAGATTTCCTATCCGTGCGTCGCCGTTTGCCCAGACGTACTCGCGAATCCTGGTCGACTCACCCACGTAGACGTCCGCACCCCGCAGCCCGTAATCGATCTGGCAGAACTCGCCGACTACGATATCCCGGTCGGTCTTGATGCTGTGCTCCTGGAGCTCCGTCCCGTCGGGCAGAAGGCAGTGCCTGTGCCAGTTCTTCACTGATTCCCCGCTCATCGATCCCCCGCAGGTTCCCGCTTCATCGTATCATGCCCCGTACTTGTGCGCCTGGTTTACCAGATCGAGCGCGGTCGGCAGCAGCCCTGCCCCTGTGATCCGGCAGAGGCCACCCCGTGCGCAGGTGCGTTCCCCGAATTCTGTTACATCGTCCACCCGGACCCCGTCTCCGTGGATCAGCACCGGCACCGGGTCGGCGCTATGGTCCTTGATCGAGCAGGGCGTGGAATGGTCGGCGCAGACAACGATAATGCAGTCTCTGAGATCGAGGAGCGGGCCGAGCACGGCATCCACCTTCTCGATGAAGGTCTTTTTCTGGCCCGCAAGGCCGTCATGGCCGGACTCGTCGGCTCCCTTGATGTTGACGAGCACGAAGTCCTTTTTTTCCAGCTCGCGGACCGCTGCCGCGATCTTTCCCCTGATGTTGCTGTCCTGCGAGCCGGTAATCCCTTCGACCGGGACCTGCGCAAGCCCGACCGCATTCCCGATGCCGGAGATCAGGCTTGCGGCGGCAATCACGCTGCCTGACATCCCGTACTTCTTTTCGAATGGTTCGAAGTTCCCCATCTCACCGGCTCCCCGCATCAGCACAATGTTTGCCGGGTTCTGGCCCTCCCTGATCCGCTCCCGGTTGAGCGGGTGGTCTGCGAGGATCTTCTGTGACTGCCTCACGAACTCATTGCAGACCTCCGCGGTCTTTTTATCCGGTGCCCGGTCCCTGACCGGGATGATCGTGAGGGGTGCCACGTGATCTTTTTTCGGATCGTTTGTGGAGACGCAGTGGCCGAGCCCCTCTCCTTTGAGGGCAAGCGCTGCCCGGTGGCCGGCGCCGGACCGGAAGACGAACTCCACGCCGAACTCCGAGAGATCGACCCCGTCCTGAACCGTCCGCGAGAGCGCTGCCGTGTCGTGGATCCGCCCGGCCCGCCGGTCGGTCACGAGCCCTTCCGGAGACAGCGTCGCATAGTTGCACCGGAACCCGATCATGCCCGGCTCCATAGGGATGCCCGATCCCACACATTCGAGCGGACCCCTGCCGGTGTAGTACGTGCGGGGGTCGTAGCCGAGAAGCGCGAGGTGTGCCGTATCGGAGCCGGGCCGGATGCCGGCCGCAATCGTGTCCATGATGCCGCAGATTCCCCCGGATGCGAGCCGGTTAAGCACCGGGTGGTGCGCCGCCTCAAGAGGGGTCAGTCCGCCCAGTTCCGGGCAGGGCCGGTCGGCCAACCCATCAATAACAAGGAAGAGAATCCTGTGGGCGGTCATTCTTATGGATGGTTGGACGCGCGGATTAATTATGTTTCCCGGTTTTATCGCACGCGAAAAACCGTGCAGCCCCTGCCATACTCCGCAGCACGCGTGGCTGTCAGGAAAGGGAATTTTGGCTCTGCAGACACATCCAATGAGATTTATAAGTACGCTCTTGGGGGCTAAAGCTCCCTCACGCCAGAGGCATCCCCGGTTGCGATAGTGGCGTAGTACCTCCATCACAAAGATGAAAAAGATGGATGTTTCTTGTGCAGGTACTCCAAAGGCATCGTTTACGCCCCCCGCCCCCTTTTGGGGCAGGGCTGGCGTAGGGGTGGGGGCCTGTACCTCTTAAAAAAAAAGGTTTTCTCCAGAGCAGGAATTTTAAAAAAAATTTCGGATTTTAACTGGTGGAGACCGGTGCTGCGACCTGCTCGACCCTGGACTTGATGATCTCGACCCGGCGGGTGGGGTAGAGGGTTTTTACGACCTTGAAGAGGTCGCGGGAGATCTCGCCCGAGACGATCCCGTTCACGAGCGTCGTTAAGTCCCATGCCTGCGCCTGGGTAGTAAGACTTGCGAGGATCGCGTTTCTGAGCGCGTGTTCCTGTGCAATGTTTGCCCGTGCAAAGGTGTAACAGCTGATCGTGAGACGGACTTTCTTGTTGTCCTTAGTGACGACCAGCACGTGGCAGTCCACGCGGGAGCTGCGGCGCTTGACAAGGGACCTCAGGTAATCGCGGGTCACTTCGTGGCCGACAAACTCGGTGTATGCCGCATCTCCGGTGACTTCTGCAATCTTGAAGCTCATCTTGATGTGCTGTTTTGCGTAGTCGTTGATTATCTCGCCGAGGGTCGACTGCATGATCCTGCCCCTGACGGTCTCAACATCGTTTGCAATGGTGTCGCCGATATACGCCTTGCCGAGATTGTCGGGAGTATATACCTTGAACCAGCTCTTGGCTTTCCAGCCTTCAACTCTTCTTCCAACCTGTTTTTTCTTTGCCATAGTATCAACTCTCTGATTTTTTCTTCTTCCTCTCGATTCAGATTCCTGTCTTTTTTTGCGTGAGCGTTGTCGTATCGTCCGCAATAGCCAGATTCATCAGGTAGTCATCCACTGATGCGATGACTGACCGGATCTGCGTGCCGTGGATCATGGTCGTGACCCGGTCGCCTTCGGCGATTGTGGTCATGCCCTTAAGGTTGTCCGGTACAAGTGATGACGCTACGCAAGGAGCATCTGCGTGCAGAGTGGTAATGAGACCACGTACCTGCATCATGCAGCAAGCCCCTCCTGCCACCCTTTCACGAATGCCCCGATCTGGTCGCAGGGGATTGTTGCCCCTGCACGGGAGTGATGCCCCCCGCCGCTCCCGCCGCATGCGGCGGCAAGGTCCCGGACGAGCGGTCCGAGATCGGCCCTGACGCCGTGAGGGGATCGCGCCGAGATCCGGCAGGCATCCCCCGAACGTGCATATACGAGCACCGGTGCCTGGTGAAGCCGGTCCCGGGCGAGCACATCAGCGATGTCGCCTGAAAGCGTTGCATCTTGGATCTCGTAGACGGCATTACCCTCGTTTGCAGGGTGCGCCGTTTTCAGCACACCGATAACCCCGAGATGGTGCTGCCGGGCAATCTCCCATGCCTCCCCGATCTCAGCAGACGAGCGCAGGCAGATCGCCACGCCCAGGTTCCCGTGACCGGATTTGCCACAGGAGTCGATGACCGCGGTAAGTGCATGGGCATCTTCGATCACCTCGCGCTGGAGGTGCAGGGTGTCGCCGTAGAGCAGCGCCAAGCCTTCCGCTGATGTCTGCGGGGCGGATTTGAGTACCGCAAGGCTAATGAGCATACTGAGCTGGAGGCCGTCTGCACCCTGGGCCCCGGTGAGAAGGTCAGCGACAGCGGAATCGTCACCGCTGATCCCTTCGAGGTACGGGCAGGTGGCAAGCAGCCACTTCTCTGCCATATCGCGCCCGGCAAGCGTCATGCCCCGGTCCGGGACGATGATACCGTTTGCCACACCTTCGTTGAAGATCTCAAGGTTCCTGCCGGCAAATACCTGGCCGTCTCCGATGATACCGGGCATCACGAGGCCGGCAAGGTCGCGGTTGTCTCCCATTTCCTGGGCGACAATATATGCCATGCCGGCCGCGGAGAGTTCCCGGTCGCCATCGATTTTTTCGAGCCGGGGGTTTGCATGGAACTGCCCGCCAAAGAGTGGAAGGTGGTGATCCACCACCATCGTCTCTGGTGGCAGATCCTCCATACCAGACCCGAGGTCGCACAGGAGTGAGGCCGCATCGCGGGAGAGGCCGGCGGACGGGATCCCGGCACAGACCCTCAGCCGGAACTGTATGCCTGACCTGAGCATCGCCTGGCAGAGGATGGACCCGGCTGCGATACCGTCAGCATCATTGTGTGCGTACACATCGACATAATGCTGCCGGCGGATCTGGTCTGCGACGGTTTTTGCGGCTTCTTCGAGTGACATGGGCATTTCACGACAACATACTGGATTATCTGGACAGCAGGATCTCGGCGTTCTCCGGCTTGTAGGTGAAGTCCGCGGGCAGCTTTTTCGTGCCGGTGTAGTACTTCACGAGACGGCGGATCTTTGCTTCCACGAGATGGAGCTGCCTCTTGTTGTGCAGATCTTTTTTGTTCTCGCCCAAGTGCTTGCGCAAGCCCAGCGCCTTGACCATGAGGTCGCGGAGATCCTCGGGGATCTCGGAGCCGACCTTGTTCTCTTTTAAGATGTCGCCGATACGCTTACCGGTGACCATCTTGACATCGGGAACGCCGTAGCGGTCCCGCAGGATGAGGCCAATCATACTGCCCGATGTGCCTTCCTTGCGGAGATCGACAATAAGTTTCTCGATCGCTGCCTTGTCCGTGTTGGACCATGCAGGCGCTTCTTTCCGCGCAGGCCGCACTGAGCTTGACTTTCCTCTTCTTCTGGCGTGCATTCGTGCCATGGTTATACCTCCGGTTATGTAAGTCCAGAAAAGTGCAGTATTCTTACTGACTCCCTGTAATCCCAAAGCCTGTAGTTTTGAGGCCGTGCCAGAAAGGCACGTCGGACTTACATCTGTCAGCACCAGTTTAAAAGTGCTGTTTCATTATTGACGGCCACGAATATTAAGGGTATCTATACCCGGGCCGTGGTTACTCCGGCAACGTGCACGCATCTGCCCGGCAGGGATGGCGGGGGCAGGGTTTAATCCACGTGCCCTCATCTTTTTACCCTGCGAAACAAAAACGGGATGGTACGATGGACGAACAAAACCAGGAACTGCCCGAAGGGATCGTGATCCGGTTCCGGGACTGTTTCTCCGTGCGGTATATCCAGTCTGCCTCACTATTCTGCCGGCTGGGGTACGAGCTCGAAAAAGAATATGCCACAACCGGCACCCTGTCCGCGGAGCAGCGCCTCCGGCACGAGGCTTTTATCCTGAATGCTATCTTCTCGTCGGTTGCATTCCTCGAGTCTACCATCAACGAGCTCTGGTCCGATGCGGCGGACAATGCGTATTTCTTTTCCGATGAAAAGAACGAGGCACTGCTCCAGGCTGTCGGGGAGAAATGGAAGAACGAGAATTACTTTGATCGCACCCCGCTGCCGAACAAATACCAGAAGATTCTGGAAATTGGGGAAAAACCCCTCTTTGAGGAGAATGACCCGGACTATTCTGGCATAAAGGACCTGATCGGGATCCGTAATTACCTTATGCATTACCGCCGTGAATGGGTGGTTATCCAGACCGACCGGACACCCGGCGCCCACGCGGAGACCCATGCGGAAAAATTTGAGCGGCTCCTCAAAAACCGGTTTGACGAGAATCCGCTTGCCCCACAAAACCTGCCGTTCTTCCCGGACCGGTGTCTTGGCCATGGGTGTGCCGAATGGGCCGTAACGACCAGCCTTTCGTTCACGGACCGGTTTTTCCGGAATCTTGCCCTGCCCGCTCCCTACGAGGGGATCCGGGACGAACTGGCGACGCGGTGACCGGGCAGGGATACTACCAGATCCTGCATTATGAAAAATTATGCTCTGTAGAAAACCTATTTCATGAGATATTATTGCCCCCCTTGCGCCAACCCTGCCCCCGTTTGGGGCGGGGGCGCATGTGATGCCTCGGTATTACCTGTACAAAAATTTCCTGTGTTTTTTGTGTACAGGTAATACGACACTATCGCAACCGGGGCGCCCCAGCGGCGGGGCGGAGCCCCTGGAGCGTCAAGTAATTCTTAATGATTTCTACAGAGCAAAAAATTACGTTGTTATCCAATCGGGAAAATATTAAAACGGGCTCTGGAGAAAATCTTAGTTTCTCACAAAATTACAAACCTATGGTGACGGGGGTTGTCCCCCAAACCGCACCCTGCGCATTTCAATGGTGTAGTCTTTACGTTCCTGGCAGGTATCGCTCCAGAGGGGATGCTGCGGGTATGCGGCGGTGGAGTAACCGGATTTCGTAATCCCGGGGACTGTTAAAGAAAATTTTCTGAACATCACCACCAGGACCAGGAAACATGCTCAAAAAACGATGGACTCGACGGGATTCGAACCCGTGGCCTTCACGTTGCAAACGTGACGATCTACCCCTGATCTACGAGCCCGTTTGTGCGACATATACTTTTCCTGCCGATTCCATATAGTTGTTACTGATCTTCCTAAAAAAAAGGAAAACGGGAGATTCCTCCGGATATTTACAAAAACGACTTCCGCTGTTTTTGGCATTCGTTTGCAGAGCGTGAGGCCCGGGATGAAGATTTTATAAAATGTCATGCCCAAGAATTGATCAGGCCCGGGGAAAGCGGTTAACTGCCCCCGGAACAACCGGAGACACCTCATGGTAAAAGTGATCATCGAACCAAAGAAGGCAAAGGACGGGCAGATCGATTACGTTGTTACCTATCACGATGTGAAGACCGACAACCAGTTCACCGTGACAATCACAAATGATCTCGACGACGCCGTGCAGCGTCTCAAAGAGACACTGGAAAGCGAAGTAAAAATCCTCACCGGAAAGTAACGCATCAAAAAAATCCCACGCTCTTTTCCGGCTCTGGAGAAAAACATATCTCTATTAATGCGCTTATGGGCTTCATTTACACCTCCGGCCCCGTACGCTTGCAGCATCCCTTGCAGAGCGATAAAAACCGGGAGGTTACTACACCATCATCGCATAGTACAGGGGAG
>Ga0326727_10013877_pt1 | contig 17743 bp, 14 predicted proteins | sample MB2enrmetagenome_FD_207643 | JGI IMG/M metagenome (GOLD analysis project Ga0326727, IMG submission 207643) | Lab enriched peat soil microbial communities from McLean, Ithaca, NY, United States - MB29MY | ecosystem: Environmental > Terrestrial > Soil > Wetlands > Peat | place: USA: New York...
GATCTGCGGGCCGAAGAGCGGAATAGCGATGCGCAGCAGGCCGTAGACGCCCATCTTCGACATGGCGCCGGTGAGCAGCATGGTGACGGGCGAAGGCGCCTCAGCGTACGCGGCAGGCAGCCACGTGTGGAACGGCATGAGCGGCACTTTGACCGCAAAGCCGGCGAGCACGCCGATGGCGAGCCACGGCATCACGGGCCCAAGATGCGCGGTCACCATTTGCGCAAGCTGGCCGGATGCGGCCATGGCCGTGAGATTGACAAAATCCATCGTCCCCGGCGCGTCTTTACTTGTCGTTGCAAGGAAGATGGCGAGGAACGAAAGCAACAGCGCCACCGAGCCGGCCATGGTGTAGATGAAGAACTGCGTGGCTGCGGGGCCGCGCTTCGGACCACCCCACAATTTGATGAGGAAGAATGCGGGGATGAGGCTCAACTCCCAGAACAAAAACCAGTGGAAGAAATTAAGCGCGGTAAAGGAGCCGAAGAGTCCCGCCTCGAGAGTGAGCACGAGGCCGAAGAAGAGGCCGGGCATGTGGTGTACACGATGCTGCGCTGCATCCACCGCCATGAGCGTGACGATGGCCGAGAGCACGAGCATGAGGCCGCCCAGGCCATCGACGCCGAGGTGATACTCCACGCCCAGCGAAGGCGCCCAGGCAGCGCGCTCCACAAGACCGATGCTGCCATCGGCAGGAATGCGGGTCCAGATGAAGAGCGCAAGCAGCAGGCAGGCCAGCGTAGTAAAGAGCGCCACAACCCGCGCATGACGGCCGGAGAAGAGCGCGAGTGCCGCGCCAACGAGCGGCAGCACGGTGAGCAGCGTCAGGATTGGGAACGCGAGCACGCTCATGGCCGGCTGCTCCAAATAAGCATTGCGACGAGCGCCACCACGGCCGCGGCCAGAATGCGCAGGTAGTTCTGCACGCGGCCGCCCTCCAAGCGCGACAGCAGGCCGCCGCCCGAGGAAAGCTCCTCGCAGGTTTTGTCGAAGCCGCCGTCGACCCAGTTGACGTCAAGAAAACGGTTGAAGCGCGCCCAGAGTCCGAAGAGCCACGCGATGGCGGCCACGATGCCGCCCCAGATGCGGTGGTCGAGCCAGTCGGCCACGCGCGCCCACCACGCGTAGAACGCAATCACGGTAACGCCGTAGAGCTCGTCGACGTAGAGGCGATCGCGCAATGGCGCCCAGAGCCACGGTGCCGAGCGCTCGAGCGCGTCGGGAGCTTCGGGCTTGGGCGACTTGTCACCGTAGAGCCGCCAGCCAAGACCGAGACCGAGGAAAACCACCAGCGACGACGCGAGCATGAGCTGGAGCAGGCCGGGCTCGGCGAATCCGTGCCAACTAAAGGAGGCCGTGCGATTTTCGAGGAACGCGTGGAACCACGGCCAGGCCGGCGTGCCAATGACGCCGAGCGCGATGGTGAAGAAGGCCAGAATGGCAAGCGGCAGCGTCATCACCTTCGGGCTTTCGTGCGCGGTTTCGTGGCCGCGCCAGTGGCCGAAGAATACGTAGCAGACCTGGCGCGTCATGTAAAACGCAGTCAGCAATGCGCCAAAGACGAGCAGATAAAACGGACCTTTCGAGATGTCCCAATGCTTCGCGGCCTCAAGGATGCCATCCTTCGACCAGAAACCCGAGAAGAGCAGCGGGAATCCGCAAAGCGCCAGCATGCCGATGGCGTAAGTGAGGAATGTGAGCGGCATGTCGGAGCGAAGGCCGCCCATGCGGCGAATGTCCTGCTCCTCGTGGCAGCCGTGGATGACCGAGCCCGCGCCGAGAAAGAGCAGCGCCTTGAAGAAGGCGTGCGTGATGAGGTGGAACATGCCGACCGCGACTCCGCCGAGACCGAGGCCGGCCATCATGTAGCCGAGCTGCGAAATGGTGGAATAAGCGAGGATGCGCTTGATATCGTTCTGCGCGACGGCAATGAGCGCGGCGAAAACCGCCGTGGACGCGCCCACCCAGGTGACGACGGTGAGCGCCGCGGTGGTTCCATGGGGCGCGGCGCCGATCTGCATGAGAGGATAAACGCGCGCGACGAGATACACGCCGGCTGCGACCATGGTGGCTGCGTGAATGAGCGCGGAGACGGGCGTGGGGCCTTCCATGGCGTCGGGCAGCCAGACGTGCAGCGGCAGCTGGCCGCTCTTGCCCGCGGCTCCGGCAAAGATCAGCAGGCCGATGGCCCCGGCCGCGCTGAGGCCAAGTCCTGCATGCTGCGAAAGCAAATTGACGAGGGCAAGGCCTTCGAGCGAGCCTACACCGTGGTTGTAGAAGAGCAGCGTGCCTGTTTGCGAGTACAACCACACGATGCCGAGAAGGAAGAAGATGTCGCCGACGCGCGTGGTGACGAAGGCTTTCTTTGCAGCGGCCGCGGGGGATGGCTTTTGATACCAGAAGCCGATGAGCAGATAGGACGTGAGGCCGACGATCTCCCAGCACATGAAGAGCAAAAGCAGGCTGTTGGAGATAACCACGCCCAGCATGGCCCCGGCAAAAAGCGACATGAAGCAAAAGAAGCGCGTGAAGTTTTCGTCGTGAGCCATGTAGCCCACGGAATAAATGAAGATGAGCAGCCCGACGAAGCTCACCATCACCAACATGATGGCGGCGAGAGGATCGAGGATCCAGCCGAGATCGACGGTGGAGGTGCCGAAGCGGAACCAGGTGAAATTAACGAACTCGCGGACCACGGAGCCGTGCGCCCATCCGGCCACTACGTGACAGAACGCGACCAGCGAGAGCATTAATGAAATCGAAAGTGACCCGATGGCGAGCGATGCGGCTGTCTTGCGGCGCGGCTGCTTGAGAAGCGCGATCACGCCCGATGCGATCATCGGCATGGCGGGGATGAGCCACAGCAGTCCCGTGATCGTGGAAGCGGCGAATTGTGGAGTGAATGCTGCGGATTCCTGCATCAGGCTTTCACCCCTTCATCCTGTTGATCTTGTCGAGTTCGGTGATGTTGGTGTGGCGATAGATGGAAATCACGAGGCCCAGGCCGACGGCCGCTTCTGCCGCGGCCACGGCGATGGAAAAAATGGCGAACATCATTCCGGTGAGCGCCTCAGGATGCGGCCCGAAGCGCCAGAAAGCGATCAGGTTGAGATTGGCCGCGTTCAACATCAATTCAATCCCAATCAGCACGAGAATGGCGTTGCGGCGCACGAGCGCGCCGGCGAGGCCGATGGCGAAGAGCAGAGCGGCAACGAGAAGATAACCGGCGAGCGGCGTGGTCACGGTTTCGGCCTCTCTTTCTCGTGCATGGCCACAATGACCGCGCCGATGGTGGCCGCGGTGAGCAGCAGGGCGACAATCTCCAGCGGCAACACATAGCGGCCCACCAGCGCATTGCCGATGTCGCGCACGGTGACGTCGGGAATGGCGGTCTGCTGCGGCACGGCGCGCACACTCTCGAGCACGGCCCACGCGAGAACCGCAAAGATGCCGGCGGCGATGACGAGGCCGACAAACCAGGAGGGGCTGAAGACGCCGCCTTTGGGCAACTCGGAGCCGCGCGTGAGTAGAATGGCGAACACAATGAGGATGGCGACGGCGCCGATGTAGACAAGAATCTGCGCGAAACCGGCGAATTGCGCGTCGAGTTGCAAAAACAGCAGCGCCAACCCGGCGAAGGCAACCGTGGTGGCGAGAGCGCAATGCACCAGGTGCTTGAGCAGCACGGCAGCCAGACCGCCGCCGATGGTGAGGGCCGCAAGCAGATAGAAGACGACGTTCATGGATGGCTCCTATTCAGCATAGCGGTATCTCCTGGGGCCGAAGTGCTCGCTGCGCATCTCCACGCGGCCCATAAACACGTACACCGCGACCAGAATCGCCGTGCAGACTACCCAGCGCATCCAGCCCTCGCCCATGAAATGCCATAGCGCGGTCACGATGAGATTGAGCAGCGTGTAGGGCAGACAGAATTTCCATGCAAAGTTCATCAACTGGTCCTGGCGCAAGCGGGGCAACGTGCCGCGCATCCAGATGAAGACGAAGATGGAGAGCATCACCTTGGAGAAAAACCAAATCCATGACGGAATAAAAGTGAGAAAAGAAAACGGCGCCGACCATCCGCCGAGGAAAAGCGTGGTGCCGAGACCGGAGATGGAAAACATGGCCAGATATTCGCCGAGAAAGAAGAGCGCGAATTTGAAGCCCGAATATTCGGTGTGATAGCCGGCAACCAGCTCCGACTCGCCTTCCGGCAGATCGAAGGGCGAGCGATTGGTCTCCGCCGTGGCGGCGATGGCGTACATCACAAATCCCGCCAGGCCCCAGGGCGTGAAAATGTACCAGTGAGGAAAGATGCCGGTGTAACTGTTCTGCGCTGCGACGATCGTCGGCAGCGAGAGCGAGCCGGTGATCATGACCACGGCCACACTCGAAAGCAGCAGCACCACTTCGTAGCTGATCATCTGCGCCACGGCACGCATGGCGCCCAGCAGCGAGTACTTGTTGCGGCTGGACCAGCCGGCCATGAAAACCGATAGCTCCGTGGCCGCGCCCATGGCGAAGAAGAACAGCAGTCCCGCGTCCATGTCGACCAGCACCATGTTGCGCCCCATCGGCAACACCGCGAAGCCCATGAAGACCGTGACCACCAGCACCAGCGGCGCGAGAAAATGCACCACTGCGTTGGCGCTGAGAGGAACGATATCTTCCTTGGTGAGCGACTTGATGCCGTCGGCGATGGGCTGGAAGAGGCCGTAAGGGCCGACGCGGTTGGGGCCGAGACGATTCTGAATGCGGCCGAGGCCTTTGCGTTCAAAGACCGTGGTGAGCGCGAAGAGGCCGGGAAAGACGCAGACGATGGCGATGACTTCCAACACGACGCATGCCGCGGGACGCCATGGGGAGGGCAGAAAGCTGACGAGCCAGTCGCGCAAGATGATGAAGATCTGGTCGAAATTTGTGAAGAAGGGCGTATTCGCCATCGGCTAGCTTCCTCCTCCGGCGGATGGTGCGGGAGGTGCGGGCGCGGCAGCTTTTTGAGCTGCGCTTTCGGCCGCGGCTTTGGCTTTGGCCTCCACTTTGGCCTTTTCCTCGCCCAGGCGCGCATCCACTTCCGCCGCCTCGGTGGGATGGATCGAGTGATAGTACTCGTTCGACCGGGCCAACTGCTTGCGGTCGTAGAGCAGGCCGCCGAAGCGATCGTCGGTGGCCAACTCGAACTCGTTGTCCATCTTGATGGCCTCGAACGGGCAAACTTCAACGCAGATCTGGCAGCTCATGCAAACCGAAATATCGATGTCGAAGCGCGTGGGATAGAACTGCTGTTTGCCCACATAATCCGGCTTCTTGTCCTTGCTTTTGTCGATGTAAATGCACTTGGGCGGGCACTCCTTTTCGCAGATTTGGCAAGCCACGCAACGCAAGCCCGCCTCCCAGTCCGCTCCGTCGTACACCAGAAAGGGAAACACGCGCGCAGCTTCGACGGTAGGAATCCGCTGCTCCGGATACTCCACCGTAGTCAGCCGCTCTTTGGAGACGTAGCTACCGAAGAAATTCTTCGCCGTCTCCGCCATTCCCTTCAGGATGCCTTCACCAAGCAAATGCGTTACTCCCTAGCCGTTGTCAGTTTCTAGTTCTTAGTTCTTAGTCCGTAGCCCACGTTCTTCGTCATTCAGTGTGAACTGCAAACTAAGAACTATGAACTGTTTCACCGATCCACTTCTCCCAGCACAATATCCACGCTGCCAAAAATCAGCACCACATCGGCCACATTGTGCCCCAGGCACATGTCTTCGAGAACCGTCAGGTTGATCAGGCTGGGCGGGCGCACGCGATAGCGATAGGGATTCGGTCCGCCATCGCTGATGAGATAAAAACCCAGCTCGCCTTTGGGCGCCTCGATGCGGCCGTAGGCCTCGCCGGGCTTGGGCCGGAAGCCGCGAATCTTGGCCTTCGGATCCATAATTGGACCCGCCGGAATATCGTTGAGCGCCTGTTCAACAATCTTGATCGACTCCCGTATCTCCAGAATGCGCACCATGTAGCGGTCGTAAACGTCGCCATGATCGCCCAGCGGAACGCGAAACTTGAAGCGCTCGTAGATGCCGTAGCAATCGACCTTGCGAATGTCGTAATCGACGCCCGAAGCGCGCAGCATGGGCCCCGTGACGCCTGCATTCACGGCCAGGTCCGGCTTCAAAATACCCACGCCCTGGCAGCGTGCCATCAAAATCTCATTCGATGACAGCAGCGTTTCGAACTCGTCGACAAACTGGGGCAGGCCGGCGACCACCTTGCGCGTAGCGTCGAGCCAGGGCGCGGAAGCATCCACGCGGCAGCCGCCGAAGCGCATGTAGTTACACATCATGCGCGAGCCGGTGAGCGACTCGAAGAGGTCGAGAATTACTTCGCGCTCTTTGAAGGCGTACATGAGTGGCGTACCGCTGGCGCCCATCTCCTGAAGCAAAAACCCAATCGACGAGGCGTGATTCTGAATGCGCGTCAGTTCCCCCAGAATGACGCGAATGTACTGCGCGCGCTCGGGAACCTCCTGGCCGGCAAGCTTTTCCACGGCCAGTGCGTAGGCCCAATTGTTAGTGAGCGAGCAGATGTAATCGAGGCGGTCGGTGTAGGGCATCGACGCCAGATAGCTGGCCTGCTCGGCGATCTTCTCGTGGTTGCGGTGCAGGTAGCCGAAGACCGGCTTGAGGCGTACGACACGCTCGCCGTCGAGCGCCAGGTCCATGCGGAACACGCCGTGCGTCGACGGGTGGTGCGGCCCCATGGCGACTTCGAGCAGCTCGCCTTCGCCGTCGGGCGCAATCACCGGCGGCCGATTCCAGCCGTCAAGTCGTTCCAATTTGGTTTCCGTCACATTCATGCGGCGCCGGGCCCTTGTTCCCTTGTTCCCTCGTTCCCTTGTTCCCTGCCTTTATGCTCTTGCGCCCGCGCCAGCACGTGGTCGTGCGCGGTGGGCTCGTACTCGTAGTCGTCCGGCTCCACGTAATCCTTGCGCATGGGGTGGTCCTTGAATCCCTCCCACATCAGCAGGCGGCGCAGGTCCGGATGGCCGGTAAAGGCAATACCGTAGAGATCGAAGACCTCGCGCTCCTGAAACTCGGCCGCGCGCCACACGGGTGTGAGCGATGGCAACTCGACTTGATCGGTGCGGTTCGCGGTCTTCATGCGAATCACCAACGGACCGTGTTTTTTCGCGACGGAATAAAGGTGATAGACAGCCTCAAGGCAGCCCCGCTCGACGCGTTTGCGCGTCTCTTCCACAGTTTCTTCCACTTGCTGCTCGACTCCGTCGACAGTCTTCGTCACCGTGCGTGTCACCTTCACCTTTTCCGCGATTTCTTTGTCGGGCCAGTCCACTCCCGAAACATTGGAAAGGAAATCAAAGGCAAGATCCGCATCGTCGCGCAGGAAGGTCGCCACGGCAACGGCGCTCTGGGGCGCGAGGCGCAGCGAATGCTCCGCGGCCGGGCCTGGATTGGCCACAAACTCCACGCCCGCGCCGGGAACCGCCGCTTCAATCGCCGCCTTGATTTCTTCCACCGTCTTCATTTCAGTTCACAGTTCGTAGTTCGCAGTGGTTAGTGGTTAGTGACTCGTAATCAGCTAAGGTTTTCTGGTCCCTTAGTCCCTGATCCCTGTTTTCTACTCCCTACTCCCTATTCCCTATTCCCTGTATCTGCACCGGCCACACGCCTTCGTTCGAAGTCGGCTGCAGATCGTGCTCTCCCTGTTCGGGCACGGGAAACTCGCCCTGCGCATCGGCGTCGAGGTATCGTGGGCGGTCAGGGCCGGTCAAATGCTGGCCGTCAATCTTTTTCTGCAGCGTGATAAAGGCCTGGATGAGTGCTTCAGGCCGCGGCGGGCAGCCGGGAATGTGCACATCGACAGGAATGTAACGGTCGATGCCCTTGAGCACGTTGTAGCCCTGCTTGAACGGCCCACCCGAGATGGCGCATGCGCCCATGGCGATCACGTAGCGCGGCTCGGCCATCTGGTTGTAAAGGCGCACCACCTGCGGCGCCATCTTCTTGGTCACGGTGCCGGAGACAATCATCAGATCGGCCTGGCGCGGCGAGGGACGAAACACCTCCGCGCCGAAGCGGGCCAGATCGTAACGCGCCATGGTAGTCGCGATCATCTCAATGGCGCAGCAGGCAAGCCCGAACTGCATGGGCCATACCGAGCTGCGGCGGCCCCAGTTGTAGAGCTCCTCGATGGTCGTCACGAAGATGCCCTGCTTGCCCAGCTCGATCTTGAGATGTTGATCCATGATTCGCTTCGCTCCGCAGCTCTTAGCTCTTAGCTTTTAGCTTCATCGTGCTTCTTCGAACTTCGCAATGAAAACGAACCGTTCTCGTTCAGCCGAAACGATCTAACCTTTGCCCCGCAGCTTCTTTTCCTACGAACAGCTAAGAGCTAAAAGCTAATAGCTAAAAGCTGATCCGCCTGCGGCGGATCACGCCCACGTCAGCACACCCTTGGCCCAGGCCCACGCCAATCCCTCGACCAGGAGCAGCACAAATACCAGCATGGCGGCGCAGGCCGCCGCGCTCAGCCCTGTAAACGCCACCGCAAAGGGCAGCAGAAAAACGGCTTCCACGTCGAAGATGAGAAAGATGATTCCGTAGAGATAGTAGGCCGAGCGGAATTGCACCCAGGCGTCGCCCTTTGACACCAGGCCGCACTCGTAAATGGCGTTCTTGGTCGAGTTTGGCTTGGACGGCGAAAACACCCTGGCCCAAAGCCATGCCAGCCCCAGCGGAGCCAGCCCAAACCCGAGCGCCGCGACAAACAAAACTGCCAAGGAAAAGTATGGACTGGAAGCCATTGCGAGAAAGAAAATCCTCTAGTTCAAGCTACCAGTTTGGGGCTGCTTTTGGCGATGAAGTTAAGGCCGTTTCCTGCCGTTCAGGCTGATTTTTCCACTATTTATCCCATTCTATGAACCGTTGGCTGGTGCGCAGCCGGCCGGCTCTGGGAACGGCACGCGTCAGCACACCTGATGGAATCCAATCCCCATCAACGCCGCAGTCTTGCGCAGCGTGGCCGCCACGTGGCCCACACCCACAGCGCAATGGTGGGCCGGACCCTGGGCGTTCCAGGCCTCGATGAAACCGCGTGCGCCCAGCGGGAATCGGTAACGGCTGTTGGTGTTGCCGATTTCGAGAATCGCTCCAGCCACGGACTCGGCCTCCGCCGCGACCAGCTTGAAGCGCAACTGCGGATCTTCGACGACGGAGAGCAGCGTGACCGGCCCGTATTTGACGCTCATCTCCACCGACAATCCGCGGCCGACCTTGCCGTGGTAGACCTTGAGTGGGCGCACCTTGGTTTTGCCTTCTGCAATAGCAATATGGCCGGGACCGTCGTGGCCCATCAGCACCAGGTCGGCGTTGAAGTCCATCGCATAGTATTCGGTGAATGAGCCGCCGGCTCCGAGCAGGTCCATAATCTTCATGGCGATTGCGTTCTTCACCTCGTACTCGCCGGCCACGGGGATGTGCCGCGCGGTGAGCAGCGAAGTGCCCAGGATGATGGAGCTCATGGTGTCTTCATTGGCGGCATTTCCCGAGCCCTTGTAGTAGTAGGCCATGGCGTCGAGATCGTGGCGTGCGACGAAAGCATCGAGCGCGGCAGAAGTGCGGGCGGCGTGGAGTAACTCCTCGGCCGGGCAATCGGGCTCGACATTGAATGCGGCGCGAAACTCTTCGAGGCGGCTGGCAATATCGGTCTCGCTCACTTCGGCGCAGAGTGCGCTCAGCTCATCCACTTCCAGCAGCTCCGCATGCACGCCGAACGCAATCGACAGCAGCGTGACATCGGTCATGATGTCCAACATGCCGCTGTAGTAGTGGCCCATCAGCCCGAGCCGCGCATCCGCAAGTGCGGCGCGCACCCGCGCGGCCGCCAGCCACTCTTCGATCTCGCCCCAGGTTGCGGCGTCATCCAACACACCTGTCACCTGGTGGAAGGGAATATTCGCGCGCGTGAAGAGGTTTGCGATCTCCGGCACCGGGCACGCGGAACAAAATGCCAGCCACTCGCCGGTCATGGCGGTGCGGTCGTTGAGTTTGTTGAACGCTTCGTAATCGATCGCGGCTTCAGGCTGAAGATTGAGAACCACGACCGGCACGCCGGCGCGTTGCACCAGTGGGAGGACGGTATTCGAGAGCGCGTAGGTGGTGACGTAAAGAAAGAGTACGTCGATGTCTTCGCGGCGGCATTCGTGGCCGGCCTCAAGCGAGCGCGCGGGCGTATCGATGAGGCCGAGATTCACCACTTCCACGCCGGGGCGGGTGAGCCGCGACGCCACCTGCGCCACGTAGCCCTTGAGCCGCTCCTCGAGGCCCGCAAACTGGCTCCAGTAGGCGTCGAGGCCGATGCCGCACAGGCCCACGCGAAGTACATGCTTCTCGCTTGTCATGCTTCTTTCCTTTTGCGCGACGCTCACCAACTGACCACAGTTACAGCGAATGGTTCCAGTTTAATGATGCCCCCGGCAATTGGAACCCTGCGCGCCGGGTTTTCAGCGGTCTCCGTATCGACCGCAAGCGCGGTAGCCTTGTCCGCATCCGGCAGCGAAACTGCGATCTCGCGATTGCGTTTGTTTACGAGCAAAAGCCTGCGCCCGCCGGGAGTGACGAATCCCTGTGCGCTCAAATCCCCCGAGCGAATGCTCGTCTCCACCAGCTTGTCGCCGGGATGAAATGCATCCTTGATGAGCTTGAGCACCCAAAAGCGCGCGTTAGGCTGGTTCGTGGTCCAATCCATCATGCTCACGCTTGGAAACTGCGTGGGATAGCCAACCAGTTGCGACTCACCCACAACCTCGATCTGCATGCGCGAGAGCTCGATGAAAAGATCGGCATAGAGCGCGCCGGCAAGATTCCAGTAGGCCGCGGGAGGCGGCACATTGTCGCCGGACTTGTTGTCCGTGGGCAGAATGACGCCCAACTCATCGAGATCGGTCTTCGTCAGAGGCGAAAGCCGCTTGCGAATAGCCTCGACATAGCGAACGGTGTTCAGGAATCCTGCTTCCTGATCGAAAAATGTGTATTGCCAGTGGTCCAGCGTTTCCCCACTCACCGGTGAAGCATAGAAGTGATACGAAATCATGTCGAGCGGAATGCCCGGCTTGTGGTTGGCAGGATTCAGGAAGTACTCAAAGAGCTTCTCGTCGCGTCCCGGAGCCGCCAGCGCTAGCCCCACAAACTTGGTCTCCGGCGACACCTTGTGGATCGCGCCGGCAATTGCATCGTAGCGCTCCGTGTACTGTTCGGGTGTCATGTTGTGCTCGAAATCGACCTCGTTAAGCACCTCCCACCACGCCAGCTTGTAGTGGTAGCCGGACTCGTGCCGCACGCCGTTTTCGTCGTTGAATCCCCCGTTGACGTACCAACTGACCAGCCGCGCGTAGTAATCTCCGAGTTCCCGTCCGCTGGGATCGCGCAGCTCGGTGCCCTGCGTATAGTTCCAGACGGCCTGGTTCGGGTCTGCCGGATAAGGAACCGGCTTCTCGGTCTTGAAGAGCCATGCCGGAATGGTGCTGAAGTTCAAGATCACGGGGTGGCCGTCGGTCGCCGCCAAAAAATCCTTCGTCATGGGATCGATGAGGCTGAAATCCCAGCTGGTCTTTTGCGATGTCGGCGGTTCGAGCTCGGCGACAGCGAGCTTTGGATACGGCAACCACGGCACATAGCGCACATAATCGGCTCCCAGTTCTTTCAGTGCCTTGTATGCGCCTGCGCTCAGCGCCTCGCCGGGACGCAGTGGTGGATTTACGACCACCTGTAGCGTCGGCGTAGTCTTTGAAACCGCCGTAACTTTTTCCCAGTGAATGTCCACCTGCAATGGCTGCTGGGCTTTGAGCGCAGCAGAGCCAACTGTGCAGACTGAGACCAGGGTCAAAAGGCAAAGATGAGAAAAGGTCTTCATAAGATCATCCAGCTTCCTCATGGAACATTACTCCCGCGCGATGCGTGCGAGTCCGCCAGCCATCTTAGCACCGGAACAAAAAACCGTCCGCCGCAACCACACGCTAATCATCGTCATCGTCGGCGGATTTCTTCGCGCGCGCTTTCAGCATCGCCGGCACCGGCGCGTTGCCCATCGCATCCTTCCACAGAATCACGTTGAGCTTTTCCGTGGGCGCGCGATCTTCGCGGCTGAAGTCCATCTTCATGCTTGCCTTTGCGCCCACCGCATTGTTTGCATTAGCCATATAGATGAGGCCGTTGTCGCGATTGCTGGTGTCGGCATCGTAGGGCGGCTGATCGCCGGGGCCCGTGAACAGCGAAGCGATGAGCGGCGAGAAGGCGTCGTTGTTGTTCATCGGGGGCAGACCGAGCAGCGACTCCATGGTGCGAATGACGCTGACCGTGGTGTAGAAGCGGCTGTCAACAAAGGGCGCGCCATTGGGGCCGTGCGGCGCGTACTTGCTGATGACAAATGCGATGCTGCGGTGCGCGTCAACGTGGTCGGCGCCGTTCTGCGCGTCGTCTTCCAGGATGAAGATGGCGGTATCGTCCCAGTACGGCGAGTGCGAGACCGCTTCTACGACGCGGCCAACCGCAAGATCGTTATCGGCAACAGAAGATCGGGGCGTAGGGCCGCCGGGCCGCGTTCCCCCGGTGTGATCGTCGGGCACGCGCATGGTGATAAAGCTGGGCATGGTGTCGTCACCGCGCTCGCGATCGGCGATCCACCGCCTGAGATGGCGCAAAAAGACTTCGACGCGGACCTGATCGGGCACGGCCAGGTTGAAGTCCGGCATTTCCGGCGCAAAGTGGCCCACCAGCTCCGGCTTTGTGGCTGTGTTGCTGGCGATGAGCGGAATGGGCCAGGAAAATTTGTTTACACCGCCGCCCCACTCCGCGGGCAGCGGTTCGCCCGGCTTAACCACCGTGCGCGCGCAACTGGGCCCGGCCAGCATGGTGCCCTGCGAGGAATCGGCGACCGCGGCCTGACCGCAAAACTTCGTCGAAATGTACTCGGCAAAATGGTAGTAGGTCTTGCCGTGCGCGGCGAGATTGGTCCAGAGATAGCCGCTGGCCGGCTCGTCCACGTCGGGAATCTTCTCGAGCAGCGGATAGCCATTGGCCACCACGCCTTCGAAATCGTAGGTGCGTTGTGCGCCGCGGATGTTCTGCTGCCAGCTCTTCTCCAGATAGTCGGAGCCGATGGCCGCGTTGGACCAGACGTGGCCGCCGCTCGAAACTTCGGCGGAGTCGAAGAAGTTGTCGAGCACGCCGAATTGCAGGGCCAGCTTGTGCTGATTAGGCGTGATGGATGCGCCGTACATCGCCCACTTGGGCTCGCCGTTGCCCACCGGTTTCCCGTCCTGCGCGAGGTCGCCGAGGACCTGATCGTAGGTGCGATTTTCTTTGATGATGTAGATGACGTGCTTAATGCGATCGTTGCCGCGGTCGCTGCCGCCGGCAAAAGCGATCTTTTCCTGCGCGGCCTTCATGCGATTCGAAGCCAGCACGGTCGCGGTCCAGCCAGCCAGGTGGCTTGCGATCTCCTGCTCGTCGAGCGTGGCCAGCGAGCCGTAGAGCAGTGTTGGGATATATTGGTTGGCCCGGGCGTTGACGCTGGGCGCGGTTGCAACACGGCGGGGAAGAAAATTATTCGGCCCGCTTCCTTTGCCTTTGTCGGTTGCGAGGTAGAGCTTGCCGCCCGCGGGCGAAGAAAGGAAGGCCATCGACATCGGCATCCACTCCGTGGGAATGAAACCGTCGGGCTCGACCATGCCATTCTTCGCGGCCTTGGGTGTGAGCTTGCCGGTGTCGATCACAGCAACGGAATCGGTGCCCATGTTGGCCACGTAGAGACGGCTGCCGTCGCCGTTGACGGTGAGAGCCACCGGCTCCGCGCCGAAGTAGCTCTGCCCCGGCAAGCGCGTATCGAAGTAGCCCTTCACCGAAAATTGGCCGGCGCCCACATTGACGGCCACCACTGCGTCACGATTCGAAAGCGCCACGTAGAGTGTTTTCTGGTCGGGCGAGAAGGTGAAGGCGCTGGGATGCGTGCCCGGCGCAATGGGACTGGAAGGCTTGAGCAGGGCCAGCTTGCGCGCCACCGTGCCGCTTGCGAGATCGAGTTCCACAATCTCCGAGGCGTTCCAGAGAGCGACGAAGGCGCGCTTTTCGTCGCGTGTTACGGCGGCGGCGATGGGATAGGTCGCGGGCACGGCGTCACTTTCTGAGAGATCGAAGCGCTTTTCGACTGCGCCGGTCGCAGCATCCAGAAGCACCGCATCGTCGGAGAGGTTTTCGGCAACCAGCAGCTTTTCGTGGCCAGCCACGCTAAGCACCGCAATCGCAGCCGGGTACGGTACGCCCTGGTCGCTCTCCGATTCACCGGGCAGACGGGTCTTTCGTCCCGGCGGCAGTTGCACCACGGGCAGAGGAATCAGGCGCTCGGGCGCCATTCTTCCCTCCTTGAAGCTGTAGACAAGAATTCCGCTGCCCGTATCGTCCGGACCCTCGCCTTTAGGGTCGGACAGCGATGCCATGCTGGCGTAGATGTGGCTGCCATCGCGGCTGAAAGCAAGGCCGGAGTAGAGCGTCTGCTTCGCCCGCGGCGCGGTGCGCGGGTCGGGGAAATCGGCGAGCGCTCCGGTGCGCGTGTCGAGGACCGAGAGCGACTGATCGTACTGCGACTCGAAGGTTCCGTAACCGGCATTCACCGTAACCACGTAGCGGCCGTCGGGCGAAATCGCCATGGAGATGGGCAAGCCATTGATACGCTGCGGCGCCCCAGGCGCCTCACCGATCAATTGCTTGCTCGATGGCAGGTTGATGACGGGCGTGGGGGATGGCGCGGGAGTTTGCGCGGTTAGAATTGCGGCGGAAAGGCAAAATGACGCGGCGAACAGAAAGAGTGGAGACTTCGCAGACATGCAGAGCGGCCCTCGGATCGATTGAATCTCACGCCGATGAATCGACAATAAAAAACGGCTGGGGACGCGTACGCCCCAAGCCCATTTGCATTGTACAGGCGGGCCTAGACACTTACACCCTGCCCTCCCGCGACCTGCGCGGAAAGAGTAGGGCGTAAGGATGGTGAGCCCGTTTTACGGATAAATGCCGCGAATTTGCACCGCCTCGGCCACGCGGCCGATGCCGAGCATATTGGCGGCAATGCGCATGGGCACCCTGCGCTCAAGGTGGATTTTGAGCACGTCGCTGAACGCGGTCTTCATCACCCGCTCCAGGCGGTTGTAGATGTCCTGGGCTTCCCAGAACAGGTGCTGCTCGTCCTGCACCCATTCGAAGTACGACACCGTGACGCCGCCTGCGTTGCACAGAATGTCGGGGATGACAAAGGCGCCTTTGCTTTCGAGAATCCGGTCCGCGGCCGGCGTAAGGGGCCCGTTCGCCGCTTCCGCAATGATGCGCGCGCGCACCGTGCCCGCATTCTCAGCGTAGATGGCATTTTCGAGAGCCGCGGGCACCAGGATGTCGCACCCCAACGCCAGCAGCTCGTGCGGCAGAATCGGCTCGCTCTCAGGAAAACCATCTACGTGACCGCAGAGGGCTTTCATGTGAATGAGCTCGGGAACGTTCAGACCGTCGCGGTTGTAGACGCACCCCGTAGAATCGCTGACCGCGATAATCTTCGCGCCGGCTTCGTGCAGCAGCTGCGCGGCAATGGAGCCGGCATTGCCGAAGCCCTGCACGGCGACCGTCGCGCCCTTGAGCGGCATGTGCAGGTGCTCGCATGCGCACTGAATGGTGTAGAAGACGCCGCGGCCGGTGGCCTCGTTGCGGCCCAGCGATCCGCCCAGGCTGATGGGCTTGCCCGTGACCACGCCCGGAATGGCATAGCCCTTGGTCATGCTGTAGGTATCCATGATCCAGGCCATGGTCTGCGAATTGGTGTAGACATCGGGCGCAGGAATGTCCTGCTCCGGCCCGATGATCGGAAGAATCGCGCTGGTGTAGCGGCGCGTCATCCGTTCCAGCTCTCCCTGCGACATCTTTTTCGGATCGCAGGTGATGCCGCCCTTGGCGCCGCCGAAGGGAATGTTCACCACTGCGCACTTCCACGTCATCCACGTGGCCAGCGCTTTCACTTCGTCGAGCGTGACCTGCGGATGGTATCGGATGCCGCCCTTGGCAGGTCCACGCACCGAGCTGTGCTGCACACGAAAGCCCTCAAAGCGGTGAATGTGACCGTCGTCCATGCGCACCGGCACGCCGACCGTGAGCATGCGCTCGGGATATTTGATCATTTCGCGCGTGTTTTGATCGAGTCCCATGACGTCGGCCGCGGTATTGAAGTTCTCCATGGCAACGTCATAGGCATTGGCTTGAAGCACTGTTGTTGGCATTGGTGTTTCCTCCTTGCCCGGGCCTCGGTCGCCGGCGCGCCGCAGCACGCCGGCATGGGCTCAGGCCAAGCTCGTTTCCTTCATTCGCGCCTCTCCGCGCTCGGGAGGCTGCGCCTTGCAATAAACCGGAAGCAGCCATTTGCGGTACGCGGGCATGCGTCCGTGCGTGGCGTCCACGTATAACTGGCGCAAACTGCGCGTGACCACGCCGATGGATCCATCGCCCACGGAACGATGATCGACTCGCGTGACCGGGGCCACGCCCACCGCGGTTCCGGTGAGGAACAGTTCGTCGCACACATATAGCTCGCTGCGATCGATAGGCCGCTCCACAATCTCCAGGCCCAGCTCGCGGCGGGCCAGCTCCATGATGGAATCGCGCGTGATACCTTCCAATACGTTCTCCGTCACCGCCGGCGTGATCAGCCGCCCCTTGCGGCACATGAAAAGGTTGCAGGTGGCGCCCTCGGTCACATGGCCGCTTTCATTTAACAGAATGGCTTCATCGAATCCCGAGCGGCGCGCTTCATCGCTGGCCAGGGCGCTGTTGGCGTAGGCGCCGCAGATCTTGGCCCGCGCGGGAATGGCGTTGTCGTCGATGCGCCGCCAGGAGCTCACGCCCGCATGAATTCCGTTTTCGCTGTGCAGATACTCACCGAAGGGCAGCGCCACGATGAAGAATGCATCCTGGTCGTCGATGGCTACGCCGATGCGCTCCGCGCACTTGTAGGCCAGCGGACGAATGTAAAGATCGGTGCGGAATGCGTTGCGCTGCGCCAGCTCCACCGTAATGTCGCACAACTGATCGGCGGTCAATGGCACATCGATGTGCAGGATGCCGCCATTCTGCTTCCAGCGCACGTAGTGGTCGCGGGGCCGCATCATAAACAGCTCCTGCTCCGCCGTATCCCAGTAGGCGCGAATGCCTTCGAAGACCCCGGTTCCGTAATGCAGAGCATGAGTCAGGATTCCGATGTGCGCCTCGTGCATAGGCATGTACTGCCCGCCGAAATAGACAATCACATTGGCATCGACATCCGCTTTCATGTCACACCTCCACGAGCGAATCCCTGAATAATTCCCTGCCCCGCGCCATGGCGCGCTCGTCCAATTCCACCCAGCGCGGATTGTTGATCAGGCGCCGCAAAGCCGCGTCGATGCTGGCCTGCGGCAGCACGCCCGCCATCTCCAGCACTGCGCCCAGCATCACCATGTTGGCCGCCCGCTTGTCGCCCATGGCATCGGCCAGCCGCGTGAACGGGAGGGCCAGCACATGCACGCCCTCGCGCTCGCAATCGGGCGGAAATTCGTCGCCGTCGTAAATGATCCATCCGCCGGGGCGAACGCTCTTATCGAATTTGCGCAGCGAGGGCTCGTTCATGGCCACAAGCACAGTCGGCGCCGTCACCAGCGGCGAATCGATGG
>Ga0326727_10013878_pt1 | contig 17742 bp, 15 predicted proteins | sample MB2enrmetagenome_FD_207643 | JGI IMG/M metagenome (GOLD analysis project Ga0326727, IMG submission 207643) | Lab enriched peat soil microbial communities from McLean, Ithaca, NY, United States - MB29MY | ecosystem: Environmental > Terrestrial > Soil > Wetlands > Peat | place: USA: New York...
CTTCCTCAGAAGCGCGCCGGCCATCCCAAGAACGTCATCTTCCTCACCTGCGACGCCTCCGGCGTAATGCCGCCCATCGCCCGCCTCAGCCCCGACCAGGCCATCTACCACTTCATTTCAGGCTACACCAGCAAGATTGCGGGCACTGAAATCGGCCTCGGCGTCGAGCCCGAAATCACCTTCAGCACTTGCTTCGGCGGTCCCTTCATGGTCCACCACCCCTATGCCTACGCGGAGTTGCTGAAGAGAAAGGTCCTGAAGCACGGTGCGACGGTGTGGCTTGTGAATACCGGCTGGACCGGCGGGTCCTTCGGCGTCGGCAAACGCATCAGCATCCACCACACTCGGAGTCTGCTCAACGCTGTCCTCAGCGGAAAGCTAGCGAAAGTCGACTATAAGAAAGACCCCGTCTTCGGCTTTGAAGTCCCCACCAGTTGCGAAGGCGTGCCCTCGGACATTCTCGATCCCGCCGGTACCTGGCCCAGCCGCGACGAGTATTTCAAGAAGTATGACGCCCTCGCCGCGCGCTTCATCGAGAATTTTAAGTTGATGATGGCGGAAGCCCCCGAACACATCCTCGAGGCCGGCCCCAAACGCCTAACCCTCGTCCCGGCACATTAGCCCCCTGTAAACTTACCGCCCTCTCCCTTGGGGAGAGGGTGGCCCGCGACGGCGCTTTCGTCAGCCGTCGCGGGTCGGGTGAGGGGTTGTGTGCGCGAAAAGTACTGCAGGCGGCTAAGCGCATACCGCAATAGGCGCACACCTTCGTTCTCAAACTCGCATTCGAGCTTAAGCCCCAGTTTCTCCATGATTCGAATCGAAGCGGCATTCTCGGGCATGGCAACGGAAATGATTCGCTCCAACCCTACTCGTTCGAACGCATCGCGCAGTGCAGTCCGAGCCGCTTCAGTGGCCAGCCCGCGGCCCCAGTAGCGGCGAGCCAGCCACCACCCGATTTCCGGTTCCGGCGCGTCGCGCCAAAATCCCACGCCACAAAAGCCGATCATCTCTCCAGTAGCCTTGGCGAGGAATTTCCACCGACAGAAGCCTCGCTCCGAATAGAACTTCACCTGACGTTCCACGAAGCTTCGGATCTGGTCGTCCGTCCAAGGCACGCCGCCCGTGATGTAACGCATCACTTCGGGGTCCGTTGCGATGGGCCGAAACGCCGTCCAGTCGGACGTTTGCCACGTGTCAAGAATGAGCCGCTCGGTCTCGAGGATCATGCGTGTATTATGCAGGCAGCCGGTTTCCAAGCATAGCCCTCTCCCCTGGGAAGAGGGTGGCTCGCGACGGCGTTTTCACCAGCCGCCGCGGGCCGGGTGAGGGGTCACTTCCGCAGGCGACGCATATATTTTGAACCGCTTGCCCTGGGACAAATCCAATGGGAGAATATGTTTGGAGTGGGACGATGGCTACGAAAACGACAATCACCTGGGAACAATTCGTTGCCGCGGGGGTCGAGGGACAAAAGACTGAGTGGGTCGATGGGGAAATCCTCCAAATGTCACCCGTAAACTTTCGTCACGAGAGAATCCTGTGGCGCTTGATTGCGCTCCTTGCTGAGTACTGCCGCGTCCACTCTGAATGGGTCGGTTTTCCGTCGAATGCAGCCTACACAATGGCGTCCGGCAACTGGCGCTGTCCCGATGCTTCCTTGGTGCGCGCCGATCGGTTTGCAGGTAGCCCATATCCTGTCATGGCTGACTTCGCTCCCGACGTCGCCTTCGAAATTCACTCTCCCAGCGATAAGCCAAGTGAAATTCAGAGCAAGAGGAAGGACTATCAACAAAGCGGGGTCATACAAGCGTGGATCGATCCCGACAAGCGCCTCGTCGAACTCATTTACCCCGACCGCCCACTGGAATACTTCCAGGAAGGCGGCCCTCTCATCATCGCCTCGCTTCCAGACTTCTCACTCGATCTCAAAGATCTGTTCGCGATCTAAGACTCATGGCCAGGTCTTGACAACGGTGCGCGCCGAAGTACTCTAATCAACTCTCAGATGGTGTTGATTGCATGATGACCTATCTCTTCGGCCCGATCCTCTCGCTCTTGCCTGAACCCTGGCGCGCCAGGCTGCCTTCGGCGGAATCGATTCGCTGGCGGCCCGCGACCCTTATCTCCGGAGCCCTGGAGGCCCTTCTCTCGCTCTGCGCCCTGGTGGTTTGGTATTCGTATTCCGTCACCCACCACACACGGGTCCAACTCGATAGCGCCCTGCGAGCCCATCCCAATGTTCACCCCAGCGATATGATGATGGGCTTGTTAGGTTACGTCTTTGTGGCTCTCAATCCGGTGACCTGGATCATCTGCTGGTTCGGGTTTGAAGGCGTCATCCGAGCCCTGGGCGCCGCATTCACGGAAGAGATCGTGGGAACCCTCCCCTTGTGGATCATCGACAACTCCTATCGTTTTTTCCGTGCGAGGCAGCAGGAACGCCAGCGGCCTCCGCTGCTTCCCGACGAGGTAACTTGGTTCAAGGACGGGCAGGTGGAGGTCGTCAAAGTCGCGTCCTGCCAGCCAAAGCCTACCTGGCAAGACCGAGCCGCCATCCGCTTCAAAGACGAGTTTTTCAAAGTCGAGACCTCAATCGCCGGCACGGGCCTGCGGCCGTACGTCTACCACCTGCGGCGAGTGCAATCCGGAGAGATCATTCGCGCCCCGGAAAAATACGACCCGGAAGCGGTGCTCCTTGAGCCCAAGAGGGCAAGCCTAATGTCGTCGATTTGCCGCGCCCTGAAAAAGTAGCGCAGCGGTCCGTGCTTGATCGTATATACAAAAAGAGCTACAATTCAAAATGAGATATGAGTGGGACGAAGCGAAGAATCTCAGCAATCTTGCGAAGCACGGTCTGGCCTTCGAGGATGCCGAACATGTGTTCGCTGGACCGTGCGTCACATTCGAGGATGACCGTTTCGATTATGGAGAGCAACGCCTGATCACCTTGGGCTTACTCGCAGGCCGTCTTGTGGTGATCGCCCATGTGCCGCGCGGCGAGACGTCGCGCATCATCTCCATGAGGAAGGCAAATCGGCGTGAACAGGAAATCTATCAAAAGCAACTTGGCGCGGATTGACCGTATGACCGATGCCGAGATTGACTATTCGGACATACCGCCGCTCAGCAAGTCTTTCTTTAGGAAGGCGACAGCGCCTTGGCCTCCGGCTAAGAAACAACTCAGCATCCGTCTTGATGCGGACGTGCTGGATTGGCTCAAGAGCCAAGGCCGCGGTTACCAGACGCGTATCAATCGCATCTTGCGCGCCGCGATGGAAGGCCAGCCAGCGCGAAGTTCGCGTCCCGCGACTCACTCTTGACGCCTAACCCACAAACGATCAACGAGATCCAGCAGCGACAGATTGTCCTAGCGCCCCCCGCACCTTCTTCTCCACCGTATCCACGAACGTCGTCACCACCAACCCTTCCTGCCGAAAGACCACATGGCCGTTGCGGTCGAAGATCATCAAGGTGGGAAGCGAGGTGACACCCAAGAGCCGGTCCAGTCCCTGCGCATAGACCACAGGAGTAGTCCAGCGCTCCTCCTTGACGAACGCCGGGACGTTCGCCGGGTTTTCGTCCACGTTCACCGCCAGGAACACGGCGGCGGGCTCCTTCTGGAACTTCTCGATGACGCTCTCGAGCAGCCTCCCCTCCAGGCGGCATGGCCCGCACCAGGTAGCCCAGAACTCCAGCACCAGAATCTTGCCGCGGTAATCGGCGAGGGACAGCGGCGAGCCGTCGGTCCGCTTGAGCACATAAGCGAAGGGATCTCGCAGCTCGGCGTTGGGCTGCCCGGAGTCCTGGAATCGTGCGGCGAGCTCGCGGCTCAGTTCGTCGTAGCGGGCGAGGATCAAGTCACCCAGGCCTTTCTCGGATCCGTGCAGCACCAGATAACAACTGCCCAGCTTGCGGCGCACTTCCCGCCGCTGCGCCGGATCGAGGGCCGGACCGGGAAACGCGAACGCCGTAGCGTACTCATCCACGGCGCGGTCGAGTTCGTTCTTCTTCACGGCCAGATCGCCCAACCGCTCGGCAGCCTGCTGCGAAGGGTAGACGGCGTAACTCTTCTCGTAATCCGCCCAGGCCTTGTCCAATTCTCCAGCCTCGACGTAGAGCTTTCCCCGCACCAGGCTGGCCTGAGCCAGCAGCATGGCGAACGAATCGGCGGCCTTCTCGGTTCCCGAAGCAGAACGGCCTGGCTCCCGGTATTTCGCTTCCGCGTTTTCGACAAGCCGCGTGGCATACTCAAGAGCTTTCGCGCGGCGCGAGGCATCTCCCCGCCGATCCAGCATGTCTGCTAAAGAAGCGAGCAGCGCAGGATCGTCCGGCTTCCCTGCCAGCAGTTTTTCGCCGTACACGATGGCGGTCTCAGGGTCGTTGGCGCGCAGGGCGGACTTGTAAATGACGTCGATAACCAGCTCGCGGCGCACACTGGCAGGAAAGCGTTCGAGAAAGCCCTCCAGGTTCTTGATCAGCAATTGCGGATTGTCCTCGGCGGACCGGACCGCATCTTGAAGCGCCTGAGTTTCCTGCACCTCCGGCGGGGGCTGCGATGGCGGCTTTGCGGGAGCTTGGATGGCCGGCATCGAGAGGGGGCTGAGCAACAACAGGAAAAAGCAGTGACAAGTGACGAGTGGCGAGTGAAGGGCCGGAAGGCGCGACAACTGGGGCCGTGCGAGTGAGTACCAACGAGCGAGAACCGCGCCTCGAATGCTGTGTCTTCTCCCCATCTTGCTAAATCTAAAGAGAAGCGGAAGACGGGTCAAGGCAAAACGTGCCTGCTGGCGCGCCGCCCTGTCATTCTGAGCGTAGCGAAGAATCTCCGTAGTTCCAGAACCAAGCGACTGCCGGGATTCTTCGCTTCGCTCAGAATGACAATCGGATCTCGGGGTCGCACCGCCCTCAACATCCAGAGGCTGCGTCTGCTGTCCTGATATAATACTCGCATCACACGGAGCAGAGATGAGATCAGGACGAATTCGCGCTGTCTTGTTGGATGCCGGCAACACCTTGGTGTTCCCCCGGATCGAGGTCGTCATCGCCGATTTGAAGGAGCACGGCCACGCGGCCACACCGGAAGACTTCTACGCGGCTGAACGATTGGCGAAGCAAAAACTGGATGAGTGGCTTTGGCCGATGATCCGGGCTGGTACAGTTCCCGAGCAGATTGACTACTACTATTGGACGGAGTACCTGCGCGAATTCACCCGCCGGCTGGGTGTTCCGGAGGAGGGGCGAGGTGAGCTCACTCGGCTTCTGGTGGCGGACTTCCAGAACATCCAACTCTGGTCTCGGGTGATGCCCGATACGCCCGCCTTTCTCGATGGGATGTTGGCCCAAGGCTATCTTCTGGGAGTGGTTTCAAACTCCATCGGTACTCTCGAAGGTCAACTCGTTAGTCTCGGCCTGGCACGTTATTTCAAGGCTATCTTGGATTCAGCGATCGTCGGCATTCAAAAACCCCACACCGGAATCTTCACGTTGGCCCTTCAACGCCTGGGCGTGAAGAACTCTGAAGCTGTGTTCGTGGGTGACACGTATGCAACGGACATCGGCGGCGCGCAACTTGCCGGGATCACGGGTGTGCTGATCGATACCGTGGGTGCTTATCCCGATGCCGCTTGTGCAAGAATCTCGTCACTGCCGGAACTGCGAAGCGTTCTCGAGAGCTTGTGAAGGCGTCACCCGCGGGAACGCTACAAGTCCCTTCCGTCTTGGGGGCCGTTCCGAAGACATCCGTGCCAGACCCACCTTCATCAACAAGCGTAGGGGGACGGCTTGCCGTCCCCTGAAGGTTTCGCGATTGACCGGCGTGGATAGGGCAAGCCCTACCCCTACCGTGCCAAGGAGTGCTACCATGCTCACGGTGTAAACGTGCCCGTTAAGGGGGTGTGCTATGGAAGTTCGAAAACATCATCGCAAGAAAGAAGACTACAAGCTGCGCACACACATGATCCACGGGAGCTTTGACAGCAAGAAGTGGGACTACGACCATCACGTCGTCCCGCCGGTCTCCCATTCCACGGCGTTTCGCTTGACTTCGCTCGAGCGCGGCGCCAAGGGCTTCGTGCAATTCGCTTCCGCCGACGAAGCGTTAAGCGGCCACATGCCGATCTACATCTACGACCGGCTGGACGAACCCACACGGGCGATGCTGGAGGAAAACCTGGCCTATGCCGAGGGCGGCGACATCTGCGTGACCTTTGCCAGCGGAATGGCTGCGATCAGTGCGGCGCTAGGTTCGGCGCTTCGCCAGGGGCAGGAGGTGTTGGCTCATCACACCCTCTATGGCTGCACGTATAGCCTAATGACCAACTGGCTGCCCAGGTTCGGCATGCAGGCCCGATTCACGGACTTCCTGAAGATGCAGTCCTTGCAGGAGCAGATAACACCCGCCACCCGCGTCCTCTACTTTGAGACCCCGACCAATCCTACCATGGAGTTGATTGACGTTTCCGCGTTCCGTCACCTTGCTGACGAGGTGAATGCAGGCCGCGAGGAGCGCGATCGAGTCCTGGTGATCGTGGACAACACCTTTGCCACGCCCTACTGCCAGAAGCCTCTGAAACTCGGAGCCGACATCGTCGTGGAAAGCCTCACCAAAGGAATCGGGGGATTCGGAACGGATATGGGCGGAGCCGTGGTTGCGCCGGCGGAGTGGTACAACAAAGTCATGCTCTTCCGCAAGGATTTCGGCGGAGTGCTTTCACCGCGCGCCGCCTGGGGCATCCTGGTATACGGCCTGCCCACGCTGGCCACTCGCATGTCGAATATGCAGAAGACAGCGCAACACGTGGCGGATTTCCTCTCGAAACAACCCAAGGTAGCCTGTGTCCGATACCCCGGCACGGATTGCTTCCCGCAGAAGGCGTTGGCTCACCGGCAGATGATCAGTTCCGACGGAACGTTCGCTCCTGGCAGCATGGTCTACTTCGTTCTTAAGGGAAGCGATTCGAAACAGAGCCGGGCCGAGAAACTGGTGGATTACCTCGCTGAGCACGCCTATTCCATCACCCTGGCTGTCAGCCTCGGCCAGGTCAAGACTCTGATCGAACATCCTTTCTCGATGACGCATTCGGCGCTGCCCGAAGAGCAGAAACGCGCCTTCGGCATGCATCCCGAGGGTATCCGGCTGTCTTTGGGCCTCGAAGACTGGCACGACATCATTCGCGACTTGGAAATTGCGCTGGAGAAGGTGTGAGGCAGTAGACAGTAGGCAGTAGACAGTAGGCAGTAGACAGACACCGTGATATTGACTCCCCTCCTTAGCTAAGGAGGGGAGCCAAAGGCAGGATCTTCCGTGCTGAAAGCTGATAGCTGAAAGCTATCTCCAGCTATTTCCCTGCCCCCACACTAGCCTGCGTAGCGATTCGCTCGTTCCGCAGCACTTCACGGTAGAAGCGCCCGGCGATTTCGGCGGCGTGCGGACCGAACATCATGCGTCCGCCGCGCAGGAGAACCACGGCCACATACTTGGGCTGCTGCTCCTGAGCGAAGGAGACAAACCAACCCAGCCGCGCACCGTCTTCGCTGCACGTCCCGGTCTTTCCGTAAATCTGCACCTCGGGGTCGTAGGCCGAGTGACCCGTTCCGTACAGCACCGCTGCCTCGAGGCCGGCTTTGACTTGGGGCAGGTACTGGACCAAGTCACTCAACTGGCGCCGGACTTTGGGCTCGAATTCAGAAAGTTCATCCGCGGTGCGCGGGTATTGCAGTTCATACAGCGTGCCCCCGTTGGCGACGGCTGAAATCACTGCGGCCATTTGAAGCGGGGTCACTTCCATGTCCATCCCGTAGTAAGCCAAATAGCCGGCCCCGCCTTCTTTGGGAACAGTGGCTGGGAATTTCCCAGGCGACTCACCCGGGATGTTTTCGCTGGTTTTCTCGCCCAAATTGAACTCATGAGCATATTGCGCCAGTCGCGTGAATCCCAGCATCTCACCCAGCTTATGGAAGAATACGTTATTAGAGCGGGCCAGCGCCTCAGTGAGTTCCATCCGCTGACGGTTGCCGACGTAAAGTTTAGTAGAGGGGGTGATGATGCCTTCCTTCAGGGCGGCCAATGCCACTACAGGCTTAAAAGTCGAGCAAGGTGTGAAACCGCTGGAAAGCGCCAGCTTTTGATTGACGATGCTGAGAACACGCCCCGTATTGGGGTTCACGACGACCAGGCTGCCGTTCCAGTTGCCCAGAGCCGTAAGAGCCGCTTGGCGCACGGCGGGATCGTCGCCGACCGGGTTGTCTTCCGCCGCCGGCTCGCCGAACGAGCTGAAACGATAGCCGACGTCACTTCTCATACGGCGCCGGTTGCGTCTGCGACTGGCCGCCAGTCGGCTTGCAGATTCTTGCTTCCGCGCGGTGTGGAGCTTGGAAGCGGAGGGGTTTTTAAGAGAGGATCGCGCGCGTGAGGACGCCGTCGAGGGTGGAGTCTGGGAATTCAGCGCGACCCCGGAGCGGGTGTTCATTCCAAACAGGAACAAAGTGGCCACAGCCAGTATGGCTAGTCTTTTACACAAGGTTATAATCAGGACCTCCTTGGTTTAAGTCGAGTTGGATAAGCTCCCACCCCGGTAGCTGGCGACTGCCGGTGGGGAGAAACTCCGAAATTCCCAAAATGCGTTAAGACAGACCAGCTTTCGCGTCTGCGGCTCGACCCAGATGTCGAGTTGGTAGTGCAGACTTATTATCGATATCGGCGGGTTTTCCGGAATGTTCAATCCCGGAGCCGCAGGTCTGCACCAACGTCAGCCTGCACTTACTTCTTACCCTTTGCGGCAGCGGCGCTTTCCGCCGCGGCAGCAGCATCAGGGGACGCCGGCAGGTTGAGCGCCTTCCGCACTTCCACGTCAAGCTTCTTGCGGAGGTCGGGATTGTCGCGCAAGAATTGCTTGGCGTTTTCGCGGCCCTGCCCGATGCGCTCACCTCCGTAGGAGAACCACGCCCCACTTTTTTCGAGGATATTGCGCTCGGCGGCTACGTCGATCAAATCACCTTCTTTTGAGATCCCCTCGCCATATAGAATATCAAATTCTGCCTCCCGAAAGGGAGCAGCAATTTTATTTTTTACGATTTTTACCTTGGTTCGATTGCCTACCACCCGTTCACCATCCTTGATGGAGGCAATACGCCGGATGTCCACCCGCACGGAGGCGTAGAACTTCAGCGCCCGGCCACCCGTGGTTGTTTCGGGGTTCCCAAACATGACGCCGATCTTTTCCCGAATCTGGTTGATGAAGACAAGACAAGTCTTGGATTTCGAGACGATGCCGGCAAGCTTTCGCAGGGCCTGTGACATCAACCGCGCCTGAAGACCAGGCAGCGAGTCACCCATGTCGCCATCGAGTTCGGCCTTAGGAACCAGCGCGGCGACGGAATCAATCACCAGAACGTCAATCGCGTTCGAGCGGACCAACGCCTCGGCGATTTCCAGCGCCTGCTCACCGTAGTCCGGCTGCGAAACCAGCAGGTTGTCGACGTCCACGCCCAGCCTTTTGGCATAAGGCGCGTCCAGAGCGTGCTCGGCATCAACGAAGGCCGCCATTCCGCCGCGTTTCTGCGCTTCGGCCACCAAGTGCAGCGCAATGGTAGTCTTGCCGCTCGACTCCGGGCCGAAAATTTCCACCACCCTGCCGCGCGGCATTCCGCCCACACCCAGCGCGGCGTCAAAGGAAACCGAGCCCGTGGGAATAATTTCCACGGGAACGAAGGCGTCCTTGCTGCCCAGGCGCATAATCGAACCCTTGCCAAACTGTTTCTCAATCTGCGTCAGCGCCAATTCGATAGCCTTACCCTTTTCGCTTTGCTCTGGAGGCATGTCGCTATCCTTCGTAGTGGTGGATTCCCCTTAATATGATGCGTTTTTCCCAGTCCTCGTTTCGTCAACCCCTTGCGAGCGTGAATTCGGCCGAGCTAAGAGCGACCTCCCTGGTGCCTTTGGCGAGCGCAACAGCCACCTGCGGAAATCGCTGCCGCAGGTCTACGGGCCGAAAAAGCCCTCAGCCAACCCACTCCATATACTATTTCGTACCCTTCGTCAATGGTACTATCGCAAAAACCTGGAATAATTAACGGTACCCGTAGAACCCTTGTCCGGTCTTGCGTCCCAGGCGTCCGGCGTGCACCATCTTTTCCAGCAATGGGCAAGGGCGGTATTTTGAGTCGCAGAAGCTTTCATAGAGGACTCTCATGATGTCCAGGCAAACATCCAGGCCGATCAGGTCGGCAAGTTCGAGCGGCCCCATGGGGTGGTTCATACCCAGTTTCATCACGTCATCAATGCCCTTGGCGTCCGCAACGCCTTCCATCAGGCAGTAAACGGCTTCGTTGATCATGGGCATCAGGAGGCGATTGGAGATGAATCCTGGCGCGTCATTCACGCGCGCGGGCGACTTACCCGCCGACGCGGCCAGGGCCTCTGCGGCTTCCACGGTCTGCGCGGAGGTTGCCAGGCCGGGAACTACTTCGACCAGCTTCATGACCGGCACAGGGTTGAAAAAGTGCAACCCGACGAAGCGATCGGGGCGCTGCGTCGCGGCCGCCAGGCGGGTAATGGAAATGGAAGAAGTGTTGGAGGCAAAGATGACCCCAGGCCCGCAGTGAGGCTCAACCGCCCGGAGGACCCCGACCTTGGCTTCGAAGTTCTCGGTTACCGCCTCGATGATGAAGTCGACAGCCTCCAGGTCCGAGACTCGCATTGTGGTCGTCAGCCGGCGGAGCGCCTTCTCGCGTTCTTCTTCGGTCAGACGATTCTTTTCAACGTCGCGGTTGAGGCCCTTGGCGATTCTGGCCGCTCCCGAATCGAGGAATTGCTGCGAGACATCGTTGAGCAACACCGTGTAGCCACTTCGAACCAGGATCTGCGCGATGCCGTGACCCATGGTCCCCGCACCCAATACGCCTACAGTTTTGATTTCCACTTGATGCTCCGCAAGTGACCGTCTTTGACCTTGCGCATAATGAGTCACTTTCAAGCCAAAAGTCAAGGCGTGAAGGTACTGGGCGTACAATTCATGCAGCGGCGATGGATTCCCGCCTTCGGGGGAATGACAATGACGGAGACTAGGCCCGGCGAAATCGTCATTCCCGCGCAAGCGGGAATCCATCGCCATGTTGCGAAACCGCTTGACACCAGTTGCGGCTTCGCAAGAAATAGTCGAAACTACACAGCAAGGGGGTGACATGGTCGCCTGGATCTTGGTGTTCCACCTGATCGGACTGGTTTTCTGGCTCGGCAGCTTACTGGTCGTAACGCATGTTCTGGCCCTTCATTCGGAAGAATCTTCCCCGGAAGCCCGCGCCGCCTTCGGGCGATTGGAAATGAGGCTTTTCAAAGGCCTGGCTCATCCTGGCGCCGCGCTGATGGTGATTACGGGAGCAATTCTGATCGGTCAGCACCCTCATTATTTGCTGGAGCACTGGCTGCACGCAAAGCTGCTGCTCGTCTTGGTCCTGATCGCCTTAGATCTGAGGGTCTATTTCCGGGCCGCCGCGTTCTTGGCGGGCCGCGTGGAATTGCGCCGCCGCGAATGCATGGCCCTGCATGGCGCAATTTCGCTGGTGTTTTTCGGAATTCTGATTCTGGTTTTGCTCAAGCCGTTTGGCGCTGGCGGAGCCCCCCCGCCCCGCGCCACAGCGAGTTCCGGAGTCCAGGCGAGTCTACGCCGCTAGATGCCGTCGGGGCAACGCGAGTGGTGGCTCTGGGGTGGAGACAAGGGTCACCCTTACAACTTTCCTTTCGGAGGAGCATTCGATGAAGATTACCGTAAACAGGAACGGCTCACTGCGAGTTGAAGGGGAATTCACGATCTGCGATGCCGAGGGCAATGCCTTCGACTTGGCGGGGCGAACCTCGATCTCACTTTGCCGCTGCGGTCAATCCGGAAACAAACCTTTTTGCGACGGGACTCACAAGCAGCTTCCGTTCCAATCGGAAGTGAAAGCCCATGCCCTTCCCCCGCCGGTTCCAAAACCCCCAACGGTGTAGGCAATCGCCGATTGTCTTGTTTCTTGAGGCACCAAAATCCGTGTGTCATTCTGAGCAAAGCGAAGAATCTCGGCAGTCAAAACGGAGACAGACCACTGCGGAGATTCTTCGCTTTGCTCAGAATGACATGACCGGCGCTTGCAATCGATAGCCAGCATTGATTTGTCATCCAAGGGAGGTTCCATTGAAAGTGGCAAGCTTGTGTGTGACGATGTTTGTCTTGGGCTTGAGCGGGCTGTTGGGTCAAGTGCTGTCATACCACCGCCCGCAACTCCTGATGGAAACCCAGCAGCTCGCGCAACTGCTTTCAAACCCCCAACTGTGTCTATTGGATGCGAGGCCTCGCACGGAATACCAGCTCGAGCACCTGCCCGGGGCGGTAAACCTTCCCGCCCTCGAAACCGACGACTTGAACGCCAACCGTCACGGCTTCCCAATACCTCCGGAACGCGCCGCGCGCCTTTTTCGTGCCGCAGGAATCACGTCAAGCTCTCAGGTGGTCATCTACGACGATCAAGCCAACCGATTCGCGGCGCGTGTCTTTTACGTTTTGGAGTTTTTCGGGCAACCACACGTGCAAGTCCTGAACGGCGGGTTTAAGAAGTGGCGGGGCGAAGGACGTCCCCTTAGCACGGATTCGCCACGCGTGGCTGCCGGCGACTTCGAGCCTCAGCCGAACCCCGCCACAATCGCCACATCCGATTGGGTGAACGCTCACCTCCATGATCCCCACATCAGACTGCTGGATGCGCGGTCCGCGCCGGAGTTCAGCGGAGAGAGGGTTGAAGGCCTACGCGGCGGCCACATACCCGGCGCCGTCAATCTCGAGTGGACGCGAGTCGTTAATCCTGGCGAGTTCAATACCTTTCTGGACGCTCCTTCGCTGGCAAAGATCTTCTCCGACGCCCAGGTTTCGCCCGGCCAGGAGGTGGTGACGTACTGCCAGATCGGAATTCGCGCCGCCGAACTCTATTTTGCCCTGCGCCTGCTTGGGTACGAGCACGTCCGCATCTACGACGGCTCCTGGGAGGACTGGAGCAGCCGCGCCGATTTGCCGGTGGAGAAGTGAGACCGGCGGCGCCGTTCAGTCTTTGGCCGGAGTCTTTGGCCTGAGTTGACAACGACCGTTGATGGTGTTAGATGTTCACGGTGCCATCCAGGAGGTCCAGATTCGATGAATAGTCGACGAGAGTTTTTGAAGTCATCTGCGGGACTTGCGGCTGCTGTTGCCGTCCGGCCTTTTCCAGGCGGCTCACAAACCTCCGCAACGGGCAGCCTTCCCAGGGTCCGTTTCGGCCGCTACCAGATCAGCCGCCTGCTGGTTGGCTGCAACCAGTTCTATGGCTACTCCCATTTCAACTCGTTGCTTGACCAACTCATGCGCGAATGGAATACGCCGGAGCGCGTTTGCGAGACTCTCCGCCAGTGCGAGCTGAACGGCATCAATGCCTACCAATACGGCCACAACGACCGGGCGCTTTCCGATCTGCAGAAACATCGCGCGGCCGGAGGGGAAATGCTCTTGGTCGCGACCGAGACGACCAGCGACCCCGTAGCAGAATCCGTGAAGCGCATCCAGCCCATCGCTCTCTATCATCACGGAGAAAGAACCGACGTTCTTTTCCGCTCCGGAAAGATGGACCAGGTGCAGGAGTACACGAAGAAAGTGCGCCAGGCAGGAGTGCTGGTGGGGATTGGAACCCACAAGTCAGAGGTAGTCGAATATGTTGAAGAACGCGGGTGGGATGTCGACTTTTACATGCTCTGCGCCTACAACCGCACTCGAACCCCCGAGGAACTTCGCAAGTTGCTGGGCGTTGTGCCGGAGCCTCCCTCAGAGGTCTACCTCGAAGCCGATCCTCCCGTGGCGTACCGCGTCGCCCGGCAGACGTCGAGGACCTGCTTCCTGTTTAAGATCCTGGCTGCCGGCCGCAGGACGCGCTCGCCGCAGAGCATCGATGAGGCGTTTGCGACCGCATTGGCAAACATCAAACCCCAAGACTGCATCGTGGTTGGAATGTACCCCCGCTATAAAGACGAGGTGAGAGAGAATTGCGACCGGGTGCGGCAGATACTAAGCTCCAGCCTTCCAGCAAGTCTGCAGGAAGCTGCGTAAGTCGCATCAGCCCCGGTTGGGACGGAAAAGTGTAGCCCAGGGCGAAAGAAGACGTAGAAAAACCAAAACAGCGCACGCCAAGACGCTAAGGCGCAAAGAACCACGAAGGAGAAAACCCTGTTTTCCTTTGCGACCTTTGCGTACTTTGCGGCTTTGCGTGAAACCGGGTTGTTAAGGCGGAAGTAGTTCGTGAAACCGCCCCAGCCAATAGGGCAGAAGGAAAAAAGCCCCATCGTCCTCAGTGCGTGCTTCTGAGCTGCAATCCATTTGGAAGGGATTCCCATTCCACTTCATCGTGCAGCGCTCGTCAGGCGGAATAGACCGCAAGGATTGCTGCTCACGAAAACGATCCGGGCCTGCCGCGCGCGGTAGATCGATGCGCTGGGAATTCTTCACGGTCCAGTAGACCGTGTCGAGAGGAATTCGCTCCAGTGTTTCCACTGCCGCGGGCAGGTCGTAGTCTCTCGCGCCCGCTCCTGCGGCATAGATAAAGTTCCACAGTGGGTTTTGTTCCGCTTCGCAGGCGCGCCAATAGCTTCTGAGAGCTGCCTGGAGCTGAGCGCGCAGTCTCGGATCGTCCTCGTACCTGAGCAGGGGATAGAAGGAGAGGAAGGCCAGTTCCTCATCGGAGTAATTAATCTCAATTCTCCGGGCGATTCGCATCACGTTTTCAAGATAGCCTTGCTCGCGGATGAGTTGACGATAAGCCGTCAGGAATCGTTCCTCGCCGGTGAGATGGTAAGCGACCCGCAAGTGGGAAAGCAGTTCAAGAGAATTCAGCGCCGCGTCCTCCCTGCCATTCGCGGTATGGAAATAGGCGGGAGAATACTTGCCCCACGTCGTCACCCGGCCGCCGGGTCCCACCAGTTGCAAGCCATGGTCCAGAAGATGTGCCGCGATTCGCCCTGCCGCGCCGCGGATCGCCGCCCGCTGCGGATCATCGGGCAGCAGATCGCAAGCCACCGCGTAGGCGAAGAAGTGCCCTACCAGTTCGTCTGAACTCGTGTCGCCTTTCCACTCCCACTGGCCGTCAGAGGTCCAATGCCATTCGCCATCCGGAGCGCGGTAATCGCCGCGATGGATAAGGGCACGCGCCGGGAATCCCGGAATTCCCGTAATCGACTCGAGCCGCAGCAGCGCTTCGAGCGAAGCCCGCGCGTTCCGCAGCGCCTCCGGCGAATGGGTCACGGCAAAACGAAAGCACTCCGAGCCCACATAAATCGCTGTCCAAAGGCCGTCGTTGTCGCTGGGCGCCATTTGAAACGACGAGGTGTCTCCAGGGCGCAGCAATTCGCAATCGGCGGTATAACCGTAGCGATTGTGCCGGCTCTGTAAGCGGTGAATAAACAGGTCGCTCTTGCGTTCGAGGTCGAAGGGCTGGAACTCGATTCGGGAAACGCCTGTTTCCGTGCGAAGCCAGGCGCCGTCCTTTTCGGCCACAATCTGCAAGACGCGGTTGTCGTTGAGATAGCGCTTGCCCCAGAAATAGAACCATTGTTCGCCGGGAGGCGCGTTTGGCTGAAAGCACACCGCACCCTGGCGCGTGGCGAGCCACAGCCTGCCATCCGGGCCCAGAGCGATCCCGGTGAGTGACAGGATGGGCAGACCGTCCTTCCCCGTCCAAATCTTCTTCTTGCCGGAAGGGTCTATTTCCACGAGGCCGGTTGTCGAGGCTTGCCAGAGCTTTTGCCTTTCGTCTCGAACTTGCATCTTGGGTCGACTGGCGAGGACTTGGCGAATGGGCGCAGGTATGCTGTCATCGCCGGGCGCGAAGCGGGTGCAGACGATTTGCGGGTACGTCCGCCGCGCCGCCGTCTGCCCTGGGCGGGGAAGCGCCGCAAGCAATACGGCGCAGAGCAAGGCCGGCAAGTATTGTGCGTAGCGGCCCAAGAAGGTTGACGATTTCACCGTTTTCCAAGCTAACACGATCCACGGAAAACTTCATTAGGAACAAGGTAAATCACCAGCCAGGGAACTCCGTGGGCGGCGCATACCCCGCTCTTCCTTTAGGTGCCATTCTGCCTCGCCCATGATTGCCCCCTCCCTTGCTGGCTGGTCCGCCGGCGCCGCACGAATTCCGCAGTGCAGATCCGTATTGACTCATCCGTGCCGGCGGCCTAAGATGAGTGCCCAAGGCGGGTGGCCATGCCATGACCGGCCAAAATGTTTCCCACTATCGCATTATCGAGAAGCTCGGTGGCGGGGGCATGGGCGTGGTATACAAGGCCGAAGACACCACGCTGCGCCGTTGCGTGGCGCTCAAGTTCCTGCCCGACCAAGTCGCCGAAGATAAGCAAGCCTACGAGCGCTTCCTGCGTGAGGCTCGCGCCGCTGCCGCGCTGAATCATCCCAACATCTGCACGGTCTACGAGATTGACGAACATCAGGGCAAGCCCTTCATCGCCATGGAACTTCTCGAGGGGCAGACGCTGAAGGAACGGATCGGCGTAGGGGCGGTTCGCGAACCGCCCCTACGTTTGGACACGCTGCTGGAGTTGGCAATTCAGATTGCCGATGCGCTGGACGCGGCTCATGCGAAGGGCATCGTGCACCGCGACATCAAGCCGGCGAACATTTTTGTCACCGCACGCGGACAAGTAAAAATCCTCGATTTCGGGCTGGCCAAGCTCACCGCAGGGGCGCCCCTTGTGGGTGGCCTCAGGCAGGCACAAGGCCCGCCGCCACAGGACACGCCGACGGCTTCCCTCGAACCCGATCACTTGACGAGTCCGGGCGTGGCGATGGGCACGGTGGCGTACATGTCGCCGGAGCAAGCGAGGGGCGAAGAACTCGACGCCCGCACCGACCTGTTCAGCTTCGGGGTGGTGCTCTACGAGATGGCCACGGGCCATCCGGCCTTCTCCGGAACGACTTCCGCTCTCATTTTCGACGCGATCCTCCACAAAACTCCGACCTCGCCGGTGCGCCTGAATCCGGAAGTGCCGCTGAAGCTGGAAGAGATTATTAACAAGGCGCTGGAAAAGGACCGCGAACTTCGCTGCCAGACAGCCGCAGAACTGCGTGCCGACCTGAAGCGCCTGAAGCGCGATACGGAATCGGGGCGTAGCTCGGCCGTCTCGGTCGCGGCAGCGTCCCGCTCCCGCCTGGAAGAAGCGCACGGGCAGGATGCCCGTGCGACAGCGGGCGAGACGCCCGCACCACGAGGCGAAACGGCCGGGTTACCGCGTGAAGCCGCACTGGGGCCGACATCGGATTCCGTCGTGATCGCCGGCCTCCTCAGGCGGCACAAAACGGCTGTGGTCGGAACGATGGTCCTGATAGCGGTGATCGCGGCGGGACCGGTTGCGGCTTGGTTCCTGGCTCACCGTCCTCCCCAGCCTACTGCTGAGCTAAAGCAAACGCGCCTGACGTTCAATTCCGGTGAAAACCCTGTCCTGAGTGGTTCGCTATCTCCCGACGGCAAGTACCTCGCTTACTCCGACTCGGCCGGGGTTCACATCAAGCTGCTGGCCACCGGCGAGGAGCACGTAGTTCCAAGGCCAGCCGGAGCTCCGGCCACGGCCTGGTGGGTTGTCGCAGGCTGGTTTCCCGACGGCACGCAACTGCTCGCCGACATTTGGGAAGCGGGTGGGCACGGCAGCATCTGGACGGTCTCGGTTCTGGGTTCATTCGCGCACCA
>Ga0326727_10013879_pt1 | contig 17742 bp, 14 predicted proteins | sample MB2enrmetagenome_FD_207643 | JGI IMG/M metagenome (GOLD analysis project Ga0326727, IMG submission 207643) | Lab enriched peat soil microbial communities from McLean, Ithaca, NY, United States - MB29MY | ecosystem: Environmental > Terrestrial > Soil > Wetlands > Peat | place: USA: New York...
TCAACCCTGAAACGAGTTACCAGGATGCCTGGACGCGCTCGCAAAAGAATATTCGCACGCTGATCCCGCTGGCGGAAGAATTGAAGGTCATCATGGCCATCGAAGAAGTATGGAACAAGTTCCTGCTGAGCCCGCTCGAGATGGCAAAGTACGTGGACGAATTCAAGAGTCCTTGGATCAAGCAATACTTCGATGTGGGCAACGTGGTCCTTTACGGCTATCCGCAGGACTGGATTCACACGATCGGCAAGCGCATCGCCAAGGTGCACTTGAAGGACTTCAAGATGGGCAAGGGCTGGAGCCCGGTCACCGCTCAATTCGTGAACCTCGGCGACGGGGACATCGATTGGGCAGCCGTGCGCAAGGCGTTTGCCGACGTCGGTTATACCGGATGGGCCACGACGGAGCTTGAGGGGGGCGACGAAGCCTACCTGCGCGACGTGGTCAAGCGCATCGATAAGCTGGTTCTGGGGCTTTGATTTTGGATCTTAGATTTTGGATTTTGGATTAAGTGTCACGCGACCTGTCTGCGGTCCAGGAGCAACCTATGTCCTTTGGAAAGCGTGCTGGGGATGGTTAGAAGGGTAGCGCGGACCTGTTCTGTAGGTCCGCGGCTTTCCCTGGCCATAGGTAACTCAACCCTTATCTGCTGGCCTCTTTGAAAGCCTTTTCAAGCAGGCCCTCGACATGCAACTCGCGGGCCCATTGGTTCAAATAGGCCAAGTCCAAGGTGTCGGCCTGCACCTTGAGAATGCCCACGACGTCCTTCCACTGGTTTTCAGAGACTTCACCTCCCGCGCGAAACCACTCAAGCTTTGAGAGAAGGGTGTCCTCCGCCGTGGCAACGTACGCAGGTGCAATCGATTCTTTCAGAAGGAGGCGAGGTTGACGGCGGGAGAACTCCTGTTGGCTGAAACTCCTTTTCCGAAGCGGAAAGAAATCTATTTTGAGGGAGGATTCCAAATGGATGAGGTTGAACGAACCGCCCATTTGGAGAGCATGGCGGATCGACGCGCGATCCAGATAGAATTCCGGCGCGAAGGCGGCGGCGAACTTCTTGACTTGATCCAGACCCAGGGCCACGACCAGATCGCCATCCTGGGTAGTTCGCACGAAAGCATGAAAGGAGCTCGCCGCGGATCCGCTAACCATGTAAGGAATTCTCAACTCCTCCAGTTTAGAAATCACCCGTTGGAGGACCTCAAGAATCTCCATTCGTCTACCTGATGGTGGGGGGATCGGGTTCAGGACCGTACGCTTGCGTGGCTAATTCCGGCCCCAGAAGAATTGTTGCCAGCCGTCGGCGAAGTTCTTGTGGGGTGGCGGAGGGGAATCGTTCGCCGAGACCTGCCAACGCCACCTGACGCATCGCCATATTAAGGTCATTCCACAACTGGAATTTTCGCCACGAAGGCATCGAGCGCAGGATTTCAATTTGTACGCGCTCTGCGTCCGCCGAAGTGTCTGTAAGCCGTGTCGCCATGCGTCTTCACTCTATCATACTATAGTTCCCTCCCTGATAACGCGCAGGGGCGGTTCGCGAACCGCCCCTATATTTCATCAAGGAAGTATTCGATGCCAAAATCGATACGCCGGCCTCAATGTGCGGCAACGGACGCGCCCGTACGGGGCTTGGTGCTCTTCATCAGAAACATGAAAGGGATCATGGCGATGAACGTCCAACCCAGGAGCCAGAAAGCATCGACATAGGCGAGCATGTTGGCCTGGCGAACCAGGTTGCTGTAAAGCAAACCCTGCGCCTGGAGGTGGGCGAGCGTGGAAGTTGAACCCTGTGTCATGAGCATTTGCTGCGCGCCCTGCGCGGCGTTGTGGTAAGGAGCGTCGTAGGGAGTGAGGTGAGCAACCAGAATGGCTTGGTGGACCTGCGCGCGGCGAGAGAGGAGAGTGGCCACATTGGCGATGCCCACGCTGCCGCCGATATTGCGCGCCAGATTGATGATGCCGGTGGCGTTGTTCATCTTCTCCTTGGGAATAAAATAGAATGCCGTGACGTTAATGGGAATAAACAGGAAAGCCATGCCGATGCGTGAAAAGGTCCAAGCGCGAACGGCCGTCCAGAAATCAATTTGCAAGTCGAAGTTCGACATGCGCAAGAGAGCAATTCCTGTGACCCCCAGTCCGAACGCCACCAGCCAGCGCGCCTCCACCTTCTGGGTCAGGCGGCCCACAATCGGCAACGCGAGCAAGGTAAACAGACTCCCGGGAGAAAGCACCAATCCGCTGAGCAAGGCCGTGTAACCCAACAGGGTTTGCAGCATGAGGGGCAGCAGCACGGTGCTGCCATAGAGCACAAACCCGAGCATGAACATGGTAAAGGTGGCCAGAAGGAAATTCCGGTCCTTCAACATGCGGAAATCCACGATGGGGTCTTCGCGCGTAAGTTCCCAGATGAAGGCGCCGACCAGTCCCACAATGGCGATCAGAATGCAGCCGATGATGAAGTTTGACCCGAACCAATCTTCCCGCTCGCCCCTATCAAGGACCACTTGGAGAAACCCCAGCCCCACACTCAGCAATCCCAGCCCAATGTAATCAATCCGTAGGCCGCGCAGGCTCTTGCGCACCAGATAGGGTGGGTCAAAGATGAGGAAAGTGGTCAGCAGGAGGGAAATCACCCCGACAGGAATATTGATGAAGAAAATCCACCGCCAGGAGTAGTTGTCGGTAATATAGCCCCCCAGCGTAGGACCAATAATCGGCGCCACCACCACGCCCATCCCATAAATCGCCATCGCCATGCCCTGTTTTTCCTTGGGGAAGCTTTCCACCAAAATCGCCTGCGAAATCGGCTGAAGCGCGCCACCTCCCGCGCCCTGCAAGATTCGAAAAACAACCAGCAGGCCGAGGCTGGGGGCAATGCCACAAAAGAAGGAACAAACGGTGAAGATGGCCACGCAGACCATGAAGAAGCGCTTGCGGCCGAAGACCGATGACAACCAACCCGTGAGCGGCAGCACGATGGCGTTGGAAACCAAGTAGGAAGTCAGCACCCAGGTGCTCTCATCGACGCCGGCAGAAAGGTCGCCGGCAATGTGCGGCAGCGCCACATTTGCGACGCTGGTGTCCAGCACCTCCAGGAAGGTGGCAAGCATCACCGTCAGGGCGATAAGCCAGGGATTGATCTCTCCGTGTTGTCGCGTTCCACTAAAGAAGCGGTTCATAGATTATTGTCGAGCCACTCAAGCGTGCAAGTTACCCAATTCAATGCTGAGGGAGCCTTGAAGGTCCCACCCTGCGCCGATGAGCGGGCTACCCCTTCCTCTTATTCAATTCGATGTATTCCCGAGAGCCCTGAGTCTACTTTATGACTTTGAACGAACGATTGCGTTCCCGGCGGTGCGGAGCGCAGGTCTATCCGGCGCGCTTAATGCGCGCCCATGGGTGCTCCGTGTGGCCGGCTCTTCTTCATCAAAAACATCAGGGGAATCAAACACAAAAACGTCAGCCCCATCATCCAGAAATCATCCACGAAAGCCAACATCGCAGCGTGCCGTTGCAAAAGCCCGTAGGCCAACCCGTTCGCCTGGGCCTGAGCGTCGGTGTAATTGGATCCGGCCGCAAACAGGATCCTTGCCGAGCCATTCACCATTGCCTGGTACGCCAAATCGAGAGGCGTCATGTGGGCAAGAAGCATGCCCTGGTGGAATTGGGTCCGGCGGGCCAGCAAAGTCACGACGTTCGCAATCCCGAAGCTGCCGCCGATGTTGCGCGCCAGATTAATGATCCCCGTGGCGTTATTGAATTTCTCTTTGGGGATAAAGTAGAACGCCATGACGTTGACCGGCACAAAGAGAAATGCCATTCCTGCCGATTGATAGATCCGCGCCATCATCGCGGTGCGAAAATCGATGTCCAGGTTGAACGTAGCCATGTGAAACAGCGAAGCGGCCACGATCACGACACCGAAAACCACCAGCCAACGCGCATCGAAATGTGTCAGCAGCTTGCCCACGAGGGGCAGCATGATGATCACTATGATTCCTCCCGGCGAAAGTACCAGCCCGCTCAACATCGCCGTATACCCCAGTAGGGTCTGAAGAAAAATGGGAAGCAAGGCGGTGCTGCCATACATGACAAACCCCAGCATAAACATCGTCAAGGTGGCGAGGAAGAAATTCCGGTTTTTCAACAGCCGGAAATCCACGATGGGATCTTTGCGCGTAAGCTCCCAGACCAAGGCCGCCACCAGCCCGATCAACGATAGAGAAGCGCAAACAACGATAAAGTGCGATTCAAACCAGTCCTCGCGCTGTCCCTTATCCAGAACAACTTGCAGGAATCCCAGGCCCACACTCAGCAGGCCCAGCCCAATGAAATCGATGCTGACTCCCGCCTTAAACTTCTTGCGCACGAGGAACGGCGGGTCAAAAATCAGGAACAAGGTAAGAATCAGCGAGATCACTCCCACCGGAATGTTGATAAGGAAAATCCATCGCCAGCTATAACTGTCGGTGAGCCAACCCCCCAGGGTGGGGCCGATGACGGGGGCCATGACCACGCCCACACCGAACATGGCCATCGCCATGCCTTGCTTTTCTTTGGGAAAACTCTCCAGCAGGATGGCCTGAGAGATGGGCTGCAACGCTCCCCCTCCGGCGCCTTGCAGGATGCGGAAAAATACCAGCAAGGCAAGACTGGGCGCGAACCCGCAAAGCATGGAGCTGATGGTGAAGATGGCCACGCAGGTCATGTAGAACCGCTTGCGGCCGAACATCGTGGAGAACCACCCCGTAAGTGGGAGCACAATGGCGTTTGAAACCAGGTAGGAGGTCAAGACCCAGGTGCTTTCGTCAACGCCAGCGGAAAGGTTGCCGGCGATGTGGGGAAGTGCGACATTGGCCACGCTGGTATCGAGCACTTCCATGAAAACCGCCAGCATCACCGTGAAAGCGACCAGCCACGGGTGGGTCTCTCCGTTTTGTCGGGCTCGCGCGATCAGTCCGTTCATGACAAATTTCGATTCTTTGGCGGCATCTTCCCAGCGGACTCCAGCAATTCACCGGCCCGCTGGAGCCACTCTGACCCTTGTACTGTGGAGGGCGGAAAGGATAATGGAAACCGCCTCCCTTTCCCCCAAGCTTGAGGAAATCATCAAATGGTACAGATGGCGATTCTGCCAGTCTTCGCCGTAGTGATCGCGGACGTAAGCGGCGCGGGTTTCGTCTTCCGCAACCAGTTTTTTCTCCCCCTCGGCTTTCGCCAGTCGAGGGTTGCGGCTGAGCAAACGCTCCAGCCGTTGGTGCCGGGGCGCGTAGATGAAAACATGGAAGGCATCTTCGCGCTGCTGGAGAATGCACTGGCTTCCCCGCCCCACAATCACACAGTCGCCAATTTCCGCCGCCTCTTCAATGATCCGGCGGGTCAAGTGGGTCGCCACTTCGCCATCAAATCGGCCTGGCACATGGCCTCCGATGTACCCCCTCAGACCCGGAGACTGCCAGAAGACCTGTGCCAGCCGATCGAGCCAAGGGTCGGGGCGCTCATCGAATTTTTCCGCTACCCGGGGCTCAATGCTCGCGGTTTCCGCGATTTTTTCCACCAGGCAGCGGTCGAGCAGCTTCCATCCCAGGCGGCCGGCCAATATCTGGGCGATCCGCCCGCCCCCGCTTCCGTACTCTCGCGCCACCGTCACGATGCGGAACATAGTTCTTTCCTCACTTGGTGATAATCGTCGCCTCGACATTCATGCCGGGGCGCAGAATTGACTTATCGGAGGAGGCCGGGTCCAACAAAATCTTGACCGGAATCCGCTGCACCACCTTTACGTAATTGCCCGTGGCGTTTTCGGGCGGAAGCAAGCTCAGCCGTGCGCCGGTCGCGCCGGCGATGGAATCCACATGGCCGTTGAAAGTCTTGCCGTACATGTCGACGGCGATCTCTGCCTTATCGCCGGGACGCACCTTGGCAAGCTGTGTCTCTTTGAAGTTCGCCGTGACCCAAACGTCGTTCAGGGGAATCAGGGTGAAGAGCCCCTGGCCGGGCTGAATGATTTGGCCGGCCTCGACCGATTTCCTGGTGACCACGCCGTCGCTGGGAGCAACGATGGTAGCGTAACTTAACTCTAACTCAGCCGATTCTAAATCAGCCTGGGCCTTGGCCACGGCCGCTTCCGCGGAAGCTCGGTCGGCCTCGTGAATGGAAACTTGCTTATGGTTCGCGAGCGCCTGCGCAACCATGGCGCGCGCCTGGTCTACCTGCGCTTTGGCCGCCAGCATGGATTCGCGGGCTATCTCCGCTCCCTTTTCGGCCGAATTGAGTTTTTCGTTCGCGGCTTTCAGTTGGCTGTCGGCCACGCGCGCGGCGGCTAAATAAGCGTCGTACTGTTGCTGGGAGATCTCACCCTTTTCCATCAGGGGTTTCATGCGGGCCAAATCCGCCTGGGCACGATCGTTGTTGGCTTGCTTTTCCGCCGTGTTGTCGCGCGCATAGGCCAGGTCCGCCGTAGAATCCCTCTCGTAGGTAAACTTGGACTTGTCGTAATTCGCCTGGGCAGCGGCCAGTTGGGCGTCGGCGCCGGAGGAGGTGCTGTCGGTGGTTTCCCGCGTCAGCGGGACGCCCACGCCCGCCGCCCGCGCATGAGCCTCGGCAAGCGCCAGCGCCGCCTTGGCTTGATCCACGCGGGCTTGGTAATCGCGCGGGTCAATGCGCACCAGCACTTGGCCCTCCTTGACCGCCTCATTGTCATCAATCATCACCGCGGCGACGGTCCCGTAAACCTTGCTGGAGATCGGCACAATGTGCCCATCCACCTCCGCGTCATCGGTGGAGACACGGTTGTGGTAATAAACCAGCAACACCACCACGGCGATGACCAGCGCAGCCGCTGCCCCAAAGGCGGCGCGGCGGACCCAGGGGTCAGCCCAGCGCGACGGGCTCTTGTCAGTGGCATCCTGGCTTAGCGGTTCGGCGCTGCCCAGTTCTTTTTCCAGCTCAACAACGTTGGGATCTGTACTCGGCATAGTTAAACACCTTTACTTGGCTTTTAGCGCCGCCCTTTAGGGCGGCATCTGCCGGGCTGAAGCCCGGCGCTACTTCGAATAAAGCTCTTCGATCTGGCCGATGGCGTGCGATAAGTCGGCCCTTGCCTGGTTGTAACCATAGAGCGCGGCAATCTGGTTATCGTTGGCGCGAGCCAGGGCGTCCTGCGCGCTGACGACTTCAATATTGTTGGCCACCCCCGCCTGGAAACGGTCGCGTGCCTGCGCGACTTCCTCTTGCGCCAAGTTCACGCCCAGGTTGGCCACATCCACTTCATGCTGCGCCGCGTCCAGTTGCGCTTGCGAAGTTTTCACCTCCAGCGCTATCCGGTTCCGCAGGTCCGCACGATCCTGCTCTACCTTTTTGAGTTCCAGATCGGCCTTGGCCATCTCGGCGTGAATCCGCCCTCCGGTAAAGAGCGGCACGTCTACGGTGAGTTGGTAGATATAAGCCGGAATGGCGCTGGGGGCTGACAACCCTTGTTCGCCCCATGTGCCGAGGAAACTGAGCGTGGGCAGCCGCGACTCACTCGCGGCGCGCTTGGCAAGTTCTGCTATGTGCGCCTGCGCCGCGAGCGCCTTCATTTCCGGGCGAGTCTCGTAAGCCTGCTCAAGACTCCGGCTGGCGTCGATCTGCGGGGTCTCATAAAAACTCGGCGTGTCCGCCAGTTCGATTTCCTGTTGCGGGTCCAAATTGAGCAGCCGCGCCAAACCATAGAGCGCAACCTTTTGTTGGGTCTCGGCTTCCAGAAGGCGCTGCTTCTCGTTTTGAAGCTCCACGTTGGCACGCAAGGTGTCAATCCCCGTACCCACCCCGTTTTTCTGCAAGTCATTGGCTTGGTCATAGAGCGCCTGTGCCAATTCCACTCGCGAGCGGGCGGCTTTTACCGCAGCATCGGCGCGCATTCCCGCCAGATATTGCGAAACCACTAACAGCACAACTTGCTCACGCACGGTGGTTTCCTGCGCCTGGCTGGCGCTCACTCCCTGGTGAGCTGCCTGCCAACGCCGCCACAGTGTCAGGTCAAGCAAGGGCATGGTCACGCCCGGCCCTCCCTGAAAAAACTGGAACGGCCCCGCGTGCTCCGGAATGCCCGGAAACCTGCTTCCAAACTCCGCGTAGAGGTTCACCCGTATCGCCCGGTCAAAAACTTCCAAGCCGGCTTGCGGAAGCAGCGCCGAGCGGGCAATAGATTTGTCTTCCTGGCTCTCGGCAAAGCTCAGTGTGGCAATCTGCACCTGCGGATTTTCCTTAAGCGCGGTGGCCACCGCATCGTGCAGGGTCAGTCGCAACGCTGCGGGATCCTCTGCCCGCGTGGGTGAGGCCGCAAGGAGCGGGAGCAAAAGGATCAAGAGCAGATGAGCGGCTTCTTGCTTCAACTTATGCGGGACTTTGCCGGGTTTCGCCGGTGGCTTTTCCGTGCAGATTTCGTCAATCAGTGACTTTGGCATGAGACCCGAACCCACCAGTTGCGCTCCCTCGCTCGAGATCGAACAGAGCAGTTTCTTTCCCGCGGGGTCAACGAATGTCACACCGGACAAATCCACCACCAACCCCTTTTTCTTATGGATGTCCGTCGACATGTGCCAGCAACGCTCGAACTCCTCCACCCAGGGGCCTGAGAGTTTGCCCTCTAGTTTTATAGTGACCTTTTCATCGATGTCGGTTGTCGTGATGCGAAGCATAATGGCAACTCCCCTTTATTGTCAGATTTGCTAAATGGCAATGCTGGGGCCAAACTTCGATTGTGGATACCCAGCAAATAAGGGCTATTCCTCAATAGTTTCGGAATCTGACGGCTATGCTGGTGGGCTTTACATATGATAAACGTGCCGAAATATCGTCACTTGCCGGAATCTAGTCATCGGCAGTGGCAATATTAAGGCATTTCTTATGGTCATTTTGTCGCGAATCGATCCCCCTTGGGAATGTTGGAGGGTGCTGTCAGCGTGGCTCTCTCTTGGCATGCTACCTATCCGCGCTAGTCACAAATCTTATTCCTGTTATAAAAACAATTCATTTAACACGCAGGCGTTTAGTCGAGGATAATTAGAGATGTGCCGCCTGGTGGGGCCTGTCTCTTGGGGGTATGAAAGAGGCATTGGTTCACTTGATACTTAACTCATTAGTTATGAGATAAACAAAACCCCGTCAGTAAGTTGTCATATCGGGTATCTTCCTCCTGCAGCGGGCCATGCGGAGGGGTTCTTAACCACAGCCCCCAGGAATCCATCCGCGAGACATCTGGATCTTCACTGGAGAACGGGGGCGAAATCACAGCGGCTGGTGCACGGACATCTCCTCTCCTCCGCTGTTGGGCAAGTGTTCCACGTAAGTGCTCTGCGGCCTTTCAAAAAAAGGCAAAGGTCAATCGCGGTTGATGACATGCTGCGGCAGTAGGCGCAGATTGCGTCATGGTGTCGAGTTATTTGAATTAACATGAGCGACGAGTTCACCTTTAACGGCTTGCCGAAGCCGCAGGGTCTTTACGATCCGCGCAACGAGCATGATGCTTGTGGGATCGGCTTTGTGGCCAACATCTCCGGCGAAAAATCCCATGACATCATCCTCAAGGGGATCGAAATACTGATCAACCTGACGCACCGGGGGGCCTGCGGGTGCGATCCTCAAACCGGCGACGGCGCCGGTGTGTTGATCCAAATTCCCCACGCCTTCTTTGAAGGTGAATGTTCCCGCTTGGGTTTTCCGCTTCCCTCGCCCGGCGAATACGGCGTGGGCATGGTTTTCCTGCCCGTGGAGCCCCACGAGCGCATGAGCTGCGAGGCCATCCTGGAAGAGATTGTGCGCGACGAAGGTTTGACCGTGCTGGGTTGGCGCGACACGCCGGTGAATGCCAACACCATTGGACGCCTGGCGCGCAGCACGCAGCCGTACATCGAGCAGATTTTCGTCAAGCGCGCGTACGGCATGGACGAAGCTGCGCTGGAGCGCAAACTCTACGTCATCCGCAAGCGCGCGGAAAAGGAAGTGAGCCGCACCGATTTGCGGGAGAAGAGTTTCTTTTACATCCCCTCGTTTTCCTGCCGGACAATCGTTTATAAAGGTTTACTGCTTGCGCCCCAGATTGCCAACTTTTATCTGGAGCTGTCGAATTCCGAAGTGCGGAGCGGGCTTTGCCTCGTCCACCAGCGCTTCTCGACCAACACCTTCCCTACCTGGCATCTCGCCCATCCTTACCGCTACATTTGCCACAACGGCGAAATCAACACCCTGCGCGGAAATGTGAACTGGATGCAGGCGCGCACTTCCGTGCTGGCCTCCCCCCTCTTCGGCGACGACATGAAGAAGCTTGAGCCCATCATTGCGCCGGGCGGAAGCGACTCGGCGAACCTGGATAACGCCATCGAGCTGCTGTTCCTGGCGGGGCGCAGCCTTCCGCACGTCATGGAGATGCTCATTCCGCAGGCTTGGGTGAACGATCCCACCATGCCGGACGACTTCAAAGCGTTTTACGAATATCACGCCTCGCTGATGGAGCCTTGGGATGGCCCGGCCGCAGTGGCATTTACCGATGGCCGCATGATCGGCGCCAAGCTGGACCGCAATGGCCTGCGGCCCGGCCGATTCGTGGTGACGAATCGCGGCTTGGTCATCATGGCTTCGGAGGCCGGGGTGCTGCCGATCGATCCGGAAGAAGTTCGCTTCAAAGGCCGCCTCGAACCCGGGCGCATGCTGCTGGTGGATACGGAAAAAGGGCGTATTATCCCCGACGAGGAAATCAAAAGGCAATTGGCGGCGCGCCAGCCTTATGCCAAGTGGCTGAAGGAGAATCAGGTCACTCTAAAGGATTTGGCTGATCCGATGCGCGTGCAGACTACCGACCGCTCCACCATCCTGATGCGGCAGCGCGCCTTCGGGTACACGGACGAAGACCTGAAGACCATCATGCTCCCCATGGCCACCCAGGGTGAGGAGCCGGTGGGATCGATGGGGACCGACACGCCCCTCGCTTGTCTTTCCGACAAGCCGCAGTTGCTCTTCAATTATTTCAAGCAGATGTTCGCGCAGGTCACCAACCCGGCCATCGATCCCATTCGTGAAGACCTGGTGATGTCGCTCTACGACTACATCGGGCGCGAAGGGAATATCCTGGACGAGACGCCGCAACTCTGCCACACGCTCAAGAAGCGGCATCCCATTGTGACCAACTGGAACCTGGAGAAACTTCGCCGCGTGAGCTGGGGGGATTTCCTGGCGACCACGCTGCCCATGCTCTTCCGCGTGGACGGAGGCGAGAAACGCTTGCAGGAGGCGGTCGACAGCCTTTGCCGCCGCGCCTCACTGGCGATTAAATCCGGCTACACCCTGCTGATTCTCTCTGACCGTGGCGTGGATGAAGAATATGCCCCGATCCCTACGCTCCTGGCACTTTCCGCCGTGCACAATCACCTGGTCCGCGAAAAGACTCGGGGTCAGGTGGCGCTGATCGTGGAGACGGGCGAGCCCCGCGAAGTGATGCACTTCGCTTTGCTGGTGGGCTATGGCGCCAGCGCCATCAATCCCTATCTTGCCATCGAGACGCTGGAGGATCTCCACGCCAAGAGTTATTTCCCTCGGGAATACACTTTCCAAAAGGTGCTGAGGAATTACATCAAGGCCGTGGACAAGGGCTTGCTGAAAGTCCTTTCCAAGATGGGGATATCAACTCTCCAGAGTTATTGCGGCGCGCAGATTTTCGAAGCCATCGGGTTGAACAAATCGTTGGTGGAACGCTACTTCACGGGCACGTCGTCGCGGATTGAAGGCGTGGGGCTGGAAGTTCTGGCTCGCGAAGCGCTGATGCGGCACAAGTTTGCCATGCAGCCTCCGGCGGAATCCGATACCGAGCTCGAAATCGGCGGCAGCTATCAATACCGCGAGCGCGGCGAACGCCACATGTTGAACCCGCTCACCATCAGTAAACTTCAGCACGCGGTGAGGCAATCGAGCTTCCCGACCTACCAGGAATACGCCCGCATTGCCAACGAGCAGAGCCGGAACCTGTATTCGCTGCGCGGGCTGCTGGACCTTCACCCCGTGGGTCCACCCGTGTCCATTGAGGATGTGGAACCGGCGGCGGAGATTGTGAAGCGCTTCGCCACCGGCGCCATGTCCTTTGGGTCCATCAGCAAGGAGGCGCACGAAACGCTGGCCATCGCCATGAATCGCATCGGCGGGCGCTCCAACACCGGCGAGGGCGGCGAAGATGAAGCGCGGTTCAAACCCGACGCCAACGGTGATTGGCGGCGCAGCGCCATCAAGCAGGTGGCCTCCGCCCGCTTCGGCGTCACCACCAACTATCTGGTCAACGCTGACGATCTCCAGATCAAAATCGCCCAGGGTGCCAAGCCCGGCGAGGGCGGCCAACTCCCCGGCCACAAGGTGGATGAGGTCATCGCCCGCGTGCGGCACTCCATTCCCGGCGTACAGTTGATCTCGCCGCCACCGCACCACGATATTTATTCCATCGAGGACCTGGCGCAGCTCATCTACGACCTCAAGAACGTGAATCCGCAGGCCAGGATTTCCGTCAAGCTGGTGGCCGAATCGGGCGTGGGGACCGTGGCGGCGGGCGTGGCCAAGGCTCACGCCGACGTCATTCTCATCAGCGGTTACGACGGCGGCACCGGCGCCTCCCCCATCTCCTCCATTCGCCACGCGGGAATCCCCTGGGAACTCGGCCTTTCCGAAACCCAGCAGACGCTGGTGATGAACGACCTGCGCAGCCGCGTTCGCCTTCAGGTGGATGGGAAGCTCCAGACCGGCCGTGACGTGGCCATTGCCGCCCTGCTGGGCGCGGAGGAATTTGGTTTTGCTACCCTGCCGCTGATTTCCATGGGCTGTATCATGATGCGCAAGTGCCACCTGAACACTTGTCCCGTGGGCGTGGCCACGCAGGACCCCTTGTTGCGCAAGAAATTCCAGGGTCAACCGGAGCACGTGATCAATTTCCTCTTCTACATCGCCGAAGACCTGCGGCAGATCATGGCGCAACTGGGCTTCCGCAAGATGGATGAAATGGTGGGCCGCGTGGATTGCCTTACGCAACGCCGCGACGTTGATCACTGGAAGGCCAGTGGCTTGGATCTTTCCGCCGTGCTTTACAATCCTCAGGTGCCTGCGCGGGTAGGGCGCCACTGCACGATCAAGCAGGAGCATGGCCTGGAGAAATCTCTTGACTACCAGTTGATTGACCACGCGCGCGAGGCCTTGGAGCGCGGCAAGAAAGTGTCCATCAGCCTTCCCATCCGCAACACGCACCGCACGGTGGGGGCGATGTTGAGCGGCGAGATTGCCCGCCGTTATGGGACTGAAGGCTTGCCCGATGAAACCATCCGCTTCCAGTTCACGGGCTCGGCGGGGCAGAGCTTCGGCGCGTTCCTGGCCAAAGGCGTCACCCTGATTCTGGAAGGCGAGGCCAACGACTACGTGGGCAAGGGACTCTCCGGCGGCAGGCTCATCATCTACCCGCCGCGGAATTCCTCGTTCCAGCCCGAAGAAAACATACTGGTAGGCAACGTGGTTCTCTACGGCGCCACGAGCGGCGAGGTCTTCTTTAACGGTATGGCCGGCGAACGCTTTGCAGTGCGGAACTCCGGCGCCACCGCCGTGGTGGAAACGGTGGGCGACCACGGCTGCGAGTATATGACCAAGGGAACGGTGCTGGTGTTGGGCAAGACAGGCCGCAATTTTGCCGCAGGCATGACCGGCGGCATTGCCTACGTTCTGGATGAGACGGGCGAATTCGTGCGCGTGCGCTGCAACCGCGCGAGCGTTGACCTGGACCCTGTCATCGACCCCCAGGATATCGACCTCCTCCAAAACCTGATTGCGCGTCATGCGGAACTAACCGAGAGCCCACGCGCCAAATGGATTCTCGACAACTGGGAGGCCATGCTGCCGAAGTTCCTCAAGGTTTTCCCGCATGAATACAAGCGCGTGCTGGGTGTGAAGCGCACACCCGTTGCTTTGGAATCCGGAATCCGGAATTCGCCATCGGGAATCCGCAATCCGGAATCTGCAAGCCCGGCCTCGCTGGTCGCCGCTCCGGAATCCGGAATCCGGAATCCGACATCCGCAATCCCCACCCCACCCCCGCGGGAGGTGCTGCGTGGATGACCATCTTAGGGTCGCGCCTCTTACTCTCCGTGTCCTCTGTGGCCAGAAGAGATTTCACACAGAGATCACTGAGCCCCTCCGTGACCTCTGTGTGAAATCTTTCAGAGCACAGAGGGCACAGAGAAGGGTCAACGTGAATTCCCGGCAAAGCGAGAGTAACCGGCGGTTGACAATCGGCAATCGACAATCGGCAATCGGCAATGAGGTGCTCCGTGGGTAAAGTCACCGGCTTCATGGAGGCCACTCGCGAAACGCCCACGCGCCGCCCCGTGGACGAGCGCGTGAATGATTACCAGGAAGTTTATCAAGACTTCCCCGGGGAAAAGCTGCGCACGCAGGCGGCGCGCTGCATGGATTGCAGCGTTCCCTTTTGCCACACGGGCTGCCCTCTCAACAACATCATCCCCGATTGGAACGACCTGGTTTACCGCGACCGATGGAAAGAAGCCATCCGCACGCTGCACGCTACGAACAACTTTCCGGAATTCACGGGCCGCATCTGTCCCGCTCCCTGCGAGGCCGCGTGCGTGCTGGGCATCAATGAACCGCCCGTCACCATCAAGACCATCGAAAAGACCATTATCGAGCACGCCTTCAAGGAAGGATGGATCCGGCCGGAACCACCCCTGCGCCGCACCGGCAAACGCGTGGCCGTGGTCGGCTCGGGACCGTCGGGGCTCGCCGCCGCGCAACAACTGAACCGCGCGGGACATTCAGTGGCCCTCTTCGAAAAGGCCGATCGCATCGGCGGTTTGCTGCGCTATGGCATTCCGGATTTCAAGATGGAGAAAGCCGTCCTCGACCGGCGGTTGGACCAGATGATTCGGGAGGGCGTGGTCTTCCAAACGGGCGCGCATGTCGGCAAAAACGTGCCGGTGGAAGATTTGCGCCGCGAGTTTGACGCCCTGCTGCTGACGGGCGGCGCGGAAAGTCCTCGCGATCTCCCCGTGCCGGGCCGCGAGTTGAAGGGAATTCACTTCGCCATGGAGTATTTGCCCCAGCAAAACCGTCGTGGCGCCGGCGATGTTGTGGAAGGGCAGATCCTGGCCACCGGCAAACGCGTCGTGATCATCGGCGGGGGCGATACGGGAGCGGATTGCCTGGGCACCGCGCATCGGCAAAAGGCGGCCTCGATTCACCAATTTGAAATCATGCCCCAGCCGCCGCTCGAACGCTCGCCCCTCACTCCCTGGCCGCTCTGGCCGCTTCAGTTGCGCACCGAGAGCGCACAGGAGGAAGGCGGAATTCGCGATTGGGCGGTCGCCACCGTGCGCTTCACCGGCGACGAAAACGGTAATGTGAAACAATTGCACGCCATCCGCGTGGGCCCGCCGCCCAAGTTCGAAGCCATGCCCGGAACCGAGTTCACCATTGATGTTGACCTCGTGTTGATCGCCATGGGCTTTCTGGGTCCCGTCGAGAACGGCATGATCGAAACTCTCGGCGTCAAACTCGATGCGCGGAGTAATGTCGAGACGAACGCGGATTACATGTCCTCCATCCCCGGCGTCTTTGCTGCCGGCGACATGCGCCGCGGCCAGTCGCTGGTAGTCTGGGCCATCACCGAGGGCCGCAAAGCCGCGCGCGGTGTTGACAAATTCTTAATGGGCGAAACCCACCTCAAGTAGGCTTTTCACCACCAAGACACAAAGACACCAAGTAAGAAGGGTTATCAGAGAAACCCGCCTTTCTCGGTGTCCTCCGCGAGAACTCTCTGAACTCTGTGCGAAACGCTTTTAAGCGCTGCATTTGGTACTGGTCTAATTGCGTGTTTCTCGCATCGTTGTGCGGTTAGACCTGTTTGAGGCACTAGAGTACAATGCCATGTATGGTTTGCCCAAGTTGCGGTCGGCAACACGAAAATACAATGGGAAAGTGCCCGTTCTGTTCGCCGAAAGCAGCCTTAATGAAACGTCAAAAGCAGCGAGGTTCTGAGGCAATAGACTCTTGGATTTTTTTCTGTGAGGATTGTGGTGAGGAAATCAAAGACTTCACAATGGTTAAGGGACCATTCGGAATGCGCCCTGATAGTAAGCACTCTTGTCGTGACAAGCCTTCGCCAAAAAAATCACTAGCTCAGGGCACCCGGATTGATCACCTGTCTATGGTGTGCTAGTCTGAGTGCGTTATGGGTAGCGGATCGGACTTAGACGAATGGGTTGAGGAGCTATACAAAGCTGGGAAAATCTCGTGGGCCAAGCGTGATCGGTGGATGAGAGCTGCTCAATCCGCAAAGACAGCCGTGGCTAAGGAAGAGCTGAGAGCTAAGATGAGGGAGATTGACCGTTATCTCGGCAGCGGCAAGGGTTCTCTGAACGTTCAGGGCGGCCTCCCGAGTTTGGGAAAGCGCCGACCGTGAAGTCGTTGCCATAAAGCGATCCTAGCAGGATATTACGTGATAGACACAGTAAGGGCCAGGAGAAAAGGAAGTGAACTTAGATGGCTCTGGGTGATACGGGTTTGGAATGCACGGAGTGCGAAAGACTTGAGAATGAGTTTATTAGAGCGCGAAACAATTCAAGGAAACCAAAATTATCTGGCCAAGAAACAACGGTGACCGCACGCATGTTGGAAAAGCTGGATGAAGATGAGCGTGCCGCACTTTCGACCTATATGGAGCATAGGATCGGACACTAACTACAAGAGCGAGCGTAGCGCGGACCCCCGTTGTTGGGGTCCGCGGTTCTTCCTTTGCAAAAACCCAAAATCTCATAGACGAACGCCTGCCCTTGGGCTCGGGAGCGCGAGTCTCAGGAAGAACGGCGTTCACACCCATTGAGTATGCGCCAGCCGTAAAGGTGCACATCCCCCCTCTGGCATGCATGCACATGCATGTCTGTGCTAGAATGTATTCATGCGAACCACTGTCGAGCTTAAACCCGAACACCGGAGCCGTCTGCTGGCAATTGCGGCCAAGCGGGGAGAGAAGGGGTTTTCCAACGTTCTCAACGAAGCCGTTGAGTCGTATCTTGGTGCGGAAGCAGAGCGCGAACGGAAGATCCAAAGAGCCCTTCAACTGCAAGGCGTGCTGACGCGTAAGGACGCCGCGGCCTTATACAAGAAGGTTGCCGCCTTGCGCGCGAGCTGGCGATGATCGTTGCAGATTCAGATGTGCTCATTGACTACCTAAGGAGGCGTCAGCCGGGCGCGGCAGCGGTCGCTGAGGCGCTCCGCCGGGGCCAATTACACACCACAATTCTGAACTGTTTCGAATTGCTCGCCGGGGCTCAAAGCAGCCAACCTGAGGAAAGCGTGCTTGCCTTGCTGGAGAGTTTGTCCATCTTGCCGCTCGATTTCGAGGCCGCGCGGAAAGCTGCCGAAATTAGCCGGGAACTCGATCGTTTAGGGGTCGGAATCGGCATGGGAGACATCTTGATCGCAGGAATCGTGCTGGCGCAAGGTGGAACCCTGTTGACCCGCAACCGCCGACACTTCGAGCGCATTCCCGGCTTGCCCCTAGCAGAACTTCAGCCTTGATTTTGGGCAAGCGTAGCGCGTCTATAACGGCATCGGCGTTGTCAAGACCTTTTGGGCGACACTTCTCCCCCGCGAGCTGGGAGCGGGGTCAAGGGCGCCCCGCGCAGCGGGGCGTTCATCGCAGACCCTTGACGCCGCTCCCAGCTC
>Ga0326727_10013880_pt1 | contig 17741 bp, 10 predicted proteins | sample MB2enrmetagenome_FD_207643 | JGI IMG/M metagenome (GOLD analysis project Ga0326727, IMG submission 207643) | Lab enriched peat soil microbial communities from McLean, Ithaca, NY, United States - MB29MY | ecosystem: Environmental > Terrestrial > Soil > Wetlands > Peat | place: USA: New York...
TCAAGAAGGCCTCGGAAGACGCCAAGGTTCCCATCCATTCCGTCATGAACATGGCCCACTGGGCAAACCCGCTCTCCTCCAGTGACCCCGCCGTGGTGCAGAAATCGCTGGACGGCATGAAGACCTCACTCCATAACGCCAAGCTTTGGGGTGCGGAAACCGTGCTGCTCGTTCCCGGCGTCGTCAACGCTGACATCAGTTACCAGGACGCCTGGACACGCTCGCAAAAGAATATTCGGACGCTGATCCCGCTGGCGGAGGAATTGAAGATTGTCATCTGCATCGAAGAAGTGTGGAACAAGTTCCTGCTCAGCCCTCTGGAGATGGTAAAGTACGTGGACGAATTCAAAAGTCCCTGGATCAGACAATACTTCGATGTGGGCAACGTGGTGATTTACGGCTATCCACAGGACTGGATTCGCACGCTCGGCAAGCGCTTCAGAAAAGTCCACTTGAAAGATTTCAAGGTGCTGTCGCACGGGTTCAGCCCCTTCCAGACGGAGTTCGTTAATCTCGGCGATGGCGACATCGACTGGGCCGCCGTGCGCAAAGCCTTTGCCGACGTCGGTTATACCGGATGGGCGACCACGGAGCTTGAGGCGGGCGACGAGGCATACCTGCGCGATGTGGCGAAGCGCGTTGATAAGTTGGTTCTCGGTTTGTAGGAGTCGATCTCGTTCCCTTATTTCTTGGCCTCTTTGAAAGCCCTTTCGAAGAGGTCTTGGAGATGCAACTCGCGGGCCCATCGGTTTAAGTAGGCCAAGTCCAAGTTGTCGGCCTGCACCATGAGAATCCCCAGCACGTCTTTCCACTGATTTTCAGAGACCTCGCCACCCGCGCGAAACCACTCGAGCTTTGAGAGGATGGTGTCCTCCGCCGTCGCAACGCAAGCGGGTGCAACCGATTTGTTCAATGGGAAGCGAGCTTGACGGCGGGAAAACTCCTGTTGGCTGAAGCTCCTTTTACGCAGCGGAAAAAAATCGATTTTGATGGCGGATTCCAAATGAATGAGGTTGAATGAACCGCCCATTTGCAGTGAACGGTGGATCGAGGCTCGATCCAGATAGAACTCAGGTGCGAAAGCAGAGGCGAACTTCTCGACTTGATCAGGACCCAGGGCCACGACCAGATCCCCATCCTGGGTAGTTCGCACAAAAGCATAAAAGGAGCTCGCTGCGGATCCACTGACCATATAAGGAATGCCCAACTCCTCCAGCTTGGAAATCACGCGTTCGAGGACATCAAGGATCTCCATTCGTCTACCTGATGGTGGGAGGATCGGGTTCAGGCCCGTATACTTGGGTGGCTAATTCCCGGCCCAAAAGAATTGTGGCCAGGCGGCGGTGAAGTTCCTGAGGAGTGGCAGAGGGGAATCGATCCCTGAGGCCGGCGAGCGCTACCTTGCGCATCGACATATTCAGGTCATTCCACAATTGAACTTTTCGCCACGAAGGCATCGAGCGCAGGATTTCGATTTGTACGCGCTCTGCCTCTGCCGAAGTGTCTGTAAGCCGTGTCGCCATGCGTCCTGACTTTATCATACTATAGTTCCTCGCCCGGACTCATGGAAGGGACTTCTCCTTGTTGGTGTTACTGGCATAAAGAAGCGCCCCCATCAACCCTCTCAGGTGAACTTCAGATGCACCGTGGTGGTCCTACCTGCGGGCAGTTGGTAGCGAGTAAGTCCACTGGGCGCGGCGGATCCTGCGATGGATGAAAGCGTCAGGGTCTCTCGTTGATCCACCACCAATTCCCCCTCACAACCCGAAGGCAATTTCAGCGTCAACTCCCGGCTCCCGATTTTTCCCCGGCCGCTGAATTCGATGGGGCCTCGCACCGAGTGCACCGTCAACTCGAGCAAGTCGAGGTCCGCCAGTTGCGGGCGAATCTCACAGCGTTTGAAGCCGGGAACCAACGGGTTAATTCCCGCCAGGCTCATGGTGGTAACGTAAAGCGGGGCGACGGGGCAATGGCTCCATTCCGAGCTTGAGTCCGGCTTAGCGTGCCAATCCTCCTGCAGGGCGTTGTTCAACTGAACCGATTCCATATTGGCCCAGCGCTCGCGAAACTCTTTCACAATGACATCCGCGCGGCCCCCCTTGCCCAGCGCCCACAGCCGCCAACCCGCATTGGCAGGATAGGAGAAACCCATATCCGGCGGGCATTCGGCAAGCACGCGCAGAACGGCGTCCGTCTGCCCCTGGGGGCATTGGTCAAACAGGACAGCCGTGGCCAATGAGCGGTCGCACATGCGACGGGAGCCTTCCTCCCCGAGCCAGGGGAGATTGTTGATGAAGAGTTTTTGTTCCGGGCTCCAGAAACGCCGCACGGCGGCCTCTTGAATGTTGCGCCCGAAATCCCGGGCGGCACGCGCGCGCGTTCGGTCGCCAAATGCGTCGCACAGGCGGGCCAGGGCATTTTGAAGCATGGCGGCGGCATAGAGGTTAAAGGCACATTGCTTGTGGCGTTGGCGCTGGTAGGCGATGTGGTCAATCCACACGGCGGGAACCCCGAGGTTCTCGACCGGCAAAAGCCCGTCCGGGCTTGCAATGCTCTCGAGGTATTGCGCGAAGCGCAACAGCCGCGGGTAAGGTTCGCGGAGATCGTCGAGATCGCCCGAATACAGGTAATGATAAAAGCAGTCAAAGTTGAAGCCCACCCCGTGATCCAACAGGGGCCCCCAGTTGGTGAGTTGAAGCTGCCGCTCAATGAGACGCGCCAGTCGGTCATACGCCGGCCACGTATCCAGGAAGAACCCCTCCAGGGTTTGCCCCTGGCTATAAGTGGCGAGGAAGCGCGCTGGAAGCCGGGTTTCACCCAAGTTGAGATGAACGGAGTGGACTTGATGGCCGCAGTCCACGCTGTATTGCTGCCGTTCCCGCCCTCCGCCATCCATGATGGTCTCTTGCGCGCAGTTGTTCATGGTATTGATTGTGGCATCGATCAATCGCTGGAGGGGTGGCTCCGAGACACGTATATCGGGCGTGCGCGGCCAGGGGAAAACCCTCCGGCGCATGCCCACGCCCGAAACCGTAACTTTGCCGGGAGCCCCGTGAATATGCAGTTGCACCCAGCGGCAACTCTCAAAATCGAAGGTCTCGAAGTGGTTGATGCCTTCACGACAAATGAAGCGCGTCCAACTGTTGAAGTGGGTGTTGAGCAGTGCCGGCCCCCCCAATTGGTGAGCTTCCTGAACCATGAGTTCAATGGTGGTGCCGGCCGGAGCTTCGATCGCGAAATAGGGCCAGCCAACCATCTGCTCGGTAAACTCGAAGGTGAGCGCTGCCCCCCGCCGACCGTCGAGTTCGACTTCCCATGTACCGGAGGAGGTTTCCTTCGCGGCGGGTTGCCGGTCGGCGCGAAAGCTCTCCGGCGGCAGGAATTCGAAATACTCTTCGACGGAGCGTGTCCACTCAATCCAGTATGATTCGGCGAGGCGGGCCACGGGAACCAGGGTCTCGCGCATCAGCGGGATGCTTCGCGCCCGCAATTGCGATTCGGTGGGGTCACCACGGAGTTCCAGCATGTATTCCGGATAAGTTGAGCAAATCGCCGGCTTGTCCGCAGGGCATTCCAGCGGCATGGCGGGGAGCCAGTCCTGGTTGGGAGTGAATTCGGGCCTTGTCCAGCCATAGGGATAAAGGCGTGCGTCAAACTCCTCTTGAAGACTACGCAGATACCAACGCTTGTATTGGCCGGGTTTCCAAGCGCGGGCAAGGAAGGCTTGCCACGCTTCGTCCGATACGATGGTCTGCTTCCTACCGTGGGCGGTTTCAATTTCCAGCCAAAAAATGAATCCACACTTTCCGATCGGGCAGGTACCGTCTCCCTGGCCGTAAAAGAGCACTTGCGCGCCGATAGTGTTAGCACCTTCTTGCAGGAGCGCGGTCAAATCCACGGGATCGGCATCCAGCCATCGTGGATCGCAGGGGGCCGGCCCCCATTGCACGCGTTGGCCGTTGACTTCCAGCCGGTAACGGCTTTCCGCTGTCACCCACCCCTTGGCGCGAAGTGGCTTTTCCGGCAAATTCAGTTGCCGACGGAAAAGCACGAAGGTGTTTTGCAAGGTGCGCTTTGAGGGATACCAGATCCAGCGCGCAGGCCGCAGGTTCAACACGACGGTCTTGGGAAGGGGCATGGGGAGAACGGGAGCTTGCAGGCCCGAAAGCGACTCCGACGCAGGAGTTTGAGGCCCTGTCGGCGATAGCAACGAACCCCCAGCCAAAGCAGAACTTTTGATGAAGTCCCGGCGTCTCATGGTGCCTCCCCTTAGAATGGAAGAGAATGGGACCCCGTCCAAAGAGGCCCGGAAATTTGCGGAGAAAGTATACGCGCATTAGGGAGATCCGATTAATTTAGTAGGCGGCAAACCATTGCAACCCCCTATCCTATGATCCTGCCACGTGGTACTATGCGCCGGTCATGCCTGAGCTTCTTGACGACCAATACCGAAGGTTAAAGGCCATCGCTTCCGAGACGCTTGGCGGCGAACCAGTAGGCAGCCTTATTTCAGAGATGGCCCTGCACTCCCGAGAGATACTCTGTCATGTCAGGCGCCTGACGTACACGTCCGACGTCGCAGGAAAGCGCTATATTGGATTCTCCGAGTCAGTTGATTCAAGACCGGTCAATGAAGCCATCTATGTTGACGACGATGCCGAATTTGATGGCTTGCTTGAATCGTTTCGAAATGGGTTCCAGGACACCCCAGCAAATGACATCGTGAAATCAGTTTACACGATTGCCTATAGCGTCTTTGCGGCTAACGACGTGTATGAGGTTGGACGCAAGACCTCTGCCACCTTTTTTGAGATTCTGATAGGTCACATTGTTGCTCGCGTTTTGGGCGTGGAACCGCGTAAAAAAGTCAAAATCCCCGAAACTGGGGCAGACCTCACGACCGACTACGTTTTCGATCTTGGGCGTAGGAGAAGAAAAATTCATCTTCCCATTAAGACCTCTACCCGTGAGCGCGGAGTTCAAGCATGGGTTCATCAATTGGTCTTAGACCGCATTTTCGGGGATGGAATTTACAAGGGGGTTCTTGTCGTCGCGGCAGAAACAAAACGAGCCAGCAAGACAGGGGTTATAATAGAAATCTGCGTTCCACAGCAATTTCAGATGTTCCAGTCGAGGGTTGCGCGACTGAGCCGCATTTACTACCTCGATCCTCCTGATAAATATTTGGAATTGGCTGGAGCAGAAGAATTGAACCGCGTAGAGGTAAAGTCATTTGGAAAGGCTATAGCAGAGCTGCCGAGAATCCTACGATCCTAAGTGCGCCGCTTGTTTTTGGACTTACGAAAGACCAGGAAGTAAGAATGGTTTTTCCGGGCATGAACTTGTCGGATCACGCGGCTTACCCCAGGACGATTATTTCGCAAAAGCACAAACAAATCCTCAACAATAAATCCGTTCTGGGTAAGCTCGTTCACGATCTCCACATGCGTTAGCCGCTGCTGGTTAGCGCAAACCTCATCTCCACACTTAACGATGTAAATTCCTTCATCCCTCAAGACTCGGCATGCTTCGTGCGCAGCCTTAAAGTATAAGTCTAAGACGGCTTCGTGGTATTTCTTTCCCGATCCGTTAGGGGAAACATTATTCTTATAGTAGGCCTCGTAATTCTGATGGTTTACATGGGCTGTTCCACCTGGCGTGTGCATATAGGGCGGGTCGAAAACGACACAGTCCACCTCTCCGTCCCCATAAGGAAGATTGCGGCAATCAACCCCATCCTTCAGGTCAGTAGCAAGCAGCTTGTACCTGTCTTTGGGGATACCCTTCCAAAAAACTCCCTTGCCATAGGTTACATCTGCAACGGTGCTTTTGGTTGCCACGTATAGGGAAACCACATCCTTAAAGACTTTTTCATTCGTCCCCTGATGGGCCGTGAAGATCAAATTGTTCGTGGAGACCCCGGCAGGGGACTTACGTTTCTTTCTTGGAGGAGTTGCCATCTCGCGCGAAATGGATATGGTAGCCATCGAGTGAGGGACTGCTAAGTATTCTAGCTCCAATTGCTGTAGCATCAACAATACTATCGGCTGAACCCGGTTTAAACAATAGGGTTTTTCAAGCAATGAAGCCCCACTACCCGGAGCCTCAATGTGCGGCAACGGACGCGCCGGTGCGGGGCTTGGCGGTTTTCATCAGAAACATAAAAGGGATCATGGCGATGAATGTCCAGCCCAGTAGCCAGAAAGCATCAACATAGGCGAGCATGTTGGCCTGGCGAATCAGATTGCCGTAAAGCAGGCCCTGCGACTGGAGGTGGGCGAGCGTGGGATTGGAGCCCTGGGTCATGAGCATTTGCTGCGCACCCTGCGCGGCGGTGCGGTAGGAAGCGTCGTAGGGAGTGAGGTGAGCAACCAGCATGGCCTGGTGAACTTGGGCGCGGCGCGAGAGGAGAGTGGCCACATTGGCGATGCCCACACTGCCGCCGATATTGCGCGCCAGATTGATGATGCCGGTGGCGTTGTTCATCTTCTCCTTGGGAATAAAATAGAAGGCCGTGACGTTGATGGGAATAAACAGGAAGGCCATGCCGATGCGGGAAAAGGTCCAGGCGCGAACCGCCGTCCAGATATCGAGTTGCAAGTTGAAGGTCGACATGTGCAAAAGGGCAAGGCCGGTGACCCCCAGTCCGAACGCCACGATCCAGCGCGCCTCCACCTTCTGGGTCAGGCGGCCCACAACCGGCAACGCCAGAATGGTGAAGATGCTCCCCGGCGAGAGCACCAGGCCGCTGAGCAAGGCGGTGTAACCCATGAGGGTTTGCAGCATGAGGGGCAGGAGCACGGTGGTGCCGTAAAGCACGAACCCGAGCATGAACATGGTGAAGGTGGCCAGGAAGAAATTACGGTCCTTCAACATGCGGAAATCCACAATGGGGTCTTCGCGCGTGAGTTCCCAGAGGAATGCCCCGATCAGCCCCACACCGGCGATCATCGTGCAGCCGATAATGAAGTTCGAACCGAACCAATCTTCCCGCTCGCCCTTGTCCAGGACCACTTGGAGAAAACCCAACCCCACGCTCAGCAATCCCAGCCCCATGTAATCAATCCGCAGACCGCGCAGGCTCTTGCGCACCAGGTAGGGCGGGTCGTAGATCAGAAGCGCGGTCAAAAGGAGGGATATCGCGCCGACAGGAATATTAATGAAGAAAATCCATCTCCAGGTGTAGTTATCGGTAATCCAGCCCCCCAGCGTAGGACCGACGACCGGCGCCACGACTACGCCCATCCCGTAGATTGCCATTGCCATGCCCTGCTTTTCCTTGGGGAAACTTTCCACCAGAATCGCCTGCGAAATCGGCTGAAGCGCGCCGCCTCCCGCCCCCTGCAAGATTCGAAAAACCACCAGCAGGCCGAGGCTGGGGGCAATGCCACAAAGGAAGGAACAGACGGTGAAAATGGCCACGCAAGCCATGAAGAAGCGTTTGCGGCCAAAGAGCGATGACAACCAACCGGTGAGCGGCAGCACGATGGCGTTCGACACCAGGTACGAGGTGAGCACCCAGGTGCTCTCATCGACGCCGGCAGAAAGGTCGCCGGCAATATGCGGCAGCGCCACATTGGCCACACTGGTGTCAAGGACTTCCAGGAATGTGGCAAGCATCACCGTCAGGGCGATGAGCCAGGGATTGACCTCTCCGTGTTTTCGCTTCCCATTAAAGAGTTGGTCCATAAGAATTGCCGGGCCACGGTCAGGAAGCCCTCAGCACCCACGCTGCGCCGCTTAGCGGGGCGCCTGTCTCTCTCTTACCATTCGATGTGTTCCCGACAGCCCTGAGCTTGCCTGATAAATCCGACCGAACCATTGTTTTCCCGGCGGTGTGGAGCCAAGGTAGATCCGGCGCGCTCAATGCGCGCTGGGGGGCGTTCCGTGCGGCCGGGATTTCTTCATCAAAAACATGAGGGGGATCAGAGACAAGAACATCAGCCCCATCAGCCAAAAATCATCCACGAAACCCAACATCGCGGCATGCCGCTGCAAAAGCCCATAGGCCATGCCGTTCGCCTGGACCTGAGCGTCCGGGTAACTGGATCCCCCTATGTACAGGATCCTGGCCGCTCCGTTCACCATTGCCTGGTACGCCGAGTCGAAAGGTGTCATGTGACTGACAAGCATGCCCTGATGGACTTGGGTTCGGCGCGCCAACAAGGTCACCACGTTCGCAATCCCCACGCTGCCGCCGATGTTTCTCGCCAGATTGATGATCCCCGTGGCGTTGTTGAATTTTTCTTTGGGGATAAAGTAAAACGCCATGACGTTGATCGGCACAAAGAGAAAAGCCATTCCTGCCGATTGATAGATTCGCGCCATCATCGCGGTGCGAAAATCGATGTCCAGATTAAACGTTGCCATGTGAAACAGCGAAGAGGCCACGATCACGACGCCGCAAATTACCAGCCAACGCGCATCGAACCGCGTCAGCAGTTTGCCCACAACGGGCAGCATGATGACCACGACGATTCCACCCGGCGAAAGCACCAAACCGCTCAACAGCGCCGTGTACCCCAGCAGGGTTTGAAGAAAAATGGGCAGCAAGGCGGTGCTGCCGTAAAGGACGACCCCCAGCATGAACATCGTCAGGGTGGCGAGAAGGAAATTCCGGTTTTTCAACAGTCGAAAATCCACGATGGGATCTTTTCGCGTGAGTTCCCAGATCAGCGCTGCGACCAATCCGATCGCCGACACCGCGGCGCAGGCAACGATGAAGTGCGATTCAAACCAGTCCTCGCGCTGTCCCTTATCCAGAACCACTTGCAGGAACCCCAGGCCCACACTCAGCAGGCCCAGCCCGATGAAATCGATCCTGACTCCTGATCTAAATCCTCTACGCACAAGGAAGGGCGGATCAAAAATCAGGAAGAGGGTAAGAATCAGGGAGATCACTCCCACCGGAATGTTGATGAGGAAAATCCATCGCCAACTATAACTGTCGGTGAGCCACCCTCCCAGGGTGGGACCGATGATGGGCGCCATGACCACGCCCACGCCGAACATGGCCATCGCCATGCCCTGCTTTTCTTTGGGAAAACTCTCCAACAAGATGGCCTGAGAGATGGGCTGCAACGCTCCCCCTCCCGCGCCTTGCAGGATGCGGAAAAACACCAGCCAGGCAAGGCTGGGCGCAAGCCCGCAGAGCATGGAACTGATCGTGAAGATGGCCACGCAGGTCATGTAAAACCGTTTGCGGCCGAAGAGCGTGGAGAACCACCCTGTGAGCGGGAGCACAATGGCATTCGAAACCAGGTAAGAGGTCAAGACCCAGGTACTTTCGTCAACGCCCGCGGAAAGGTTGCCGGCGATGTGGGGAAGCGCGACATTGGCTACGCTGGTGTCAAGCACTTCCATGAAAACCGCCAGCATCACCGTGAAGGCCACCAACCACGGGTGAGTCTCTCCGTTTTGTCGAGCTCGCGCAAACAGATCCTTCATGACCCGTTTCGATTCTTTGGCGCCATCTTTCCCGATTGTAGGGGTACGGCTTGCCGTACCCTCGTTGGTTATCGTGCGACCGAACCAGGCGGGTACGGCAAGCCGTACCCCTACAATCTTGCTGGCGCCACTCCGACCCTGGCATTGTGGAAGGCCGAAAGGATTATGGAAACCGCCTCTTTTTCCCCCAGGCAGGAGGAGAGCATCAAATGGTATAGGTGGCGATTCTGCCAGTCTTCGCGGTAATGATCGCGGACGTAAGCAGCGCGGATTGCGTCTTCCGAGTCCAGTTTCTTCTCCGCCTCGGCTTTCGACAGTCGCGCGTCGCGGCGGAGCAAGCGGGCCAGCCGTTCGCCCCGGGGCGCGTAAATGAAAACATGGAAAGCATCCTCGCGCTGCTGGAGAATGCACTGGCTCCCGCGCCCCACAATTACGCAGTCGCCAATCTCCGCCGCCTCTTCGATGATTCGGCGGGTTAAATGGGCCGCCACTTCGGCATCAAACCAGTTGGGCGCGGGGCCTCCGATGTATCCCCTTAGACCGGGAGCCTGCCAGAAGACCTCTGCCAGCCGATTGAACCAAGGGTCGAGGCGCTCGTCCACTTTTTCCGCTACTTCGGGCTCAACGCGGGCGGTTTCCGCTATTTTTTCCACCAGGCAGCGGTCGAGGAGTTTCCATCCCAAGCGGCCGGCCAACAATTGGGCGATCCGCCCGCCCCCGCTTCCATACTCTCGCGCTACGGTCACGATGCGAAACATCGTTCCTCCCTCAGAGTGGCAAGTGGTTAGTGGATAGTGGCTAATATCTGACCACCGGGCACCAAGCACTAACCACTATTTCGTAATGATGGTCGCCTCAACGTTCATGCCGGGGCGCAAAATTGCCTTGTCCGAGGAATTCGGGTCCAACAAAATCTTCACCGGAATCCGCTGCACAACTTTCACGTAATTTCCCGTCGCGTTTTCAGGCGGCAGCAAGCTCAGGCGTGCGCCGGTGGCGCCGGCGATGGAATCCACATAACCGGTGACGGTCCTGCCGTACATGTCAACGTCGATCTCTGCCTTCTGGCCGCGACGCACGTTGGCAAGCTGTGTCTCTTTGAAATTCGCCGTGACCCAGACATCATTCAGGGGAATCAGCGTGAAGAGCCCCTGGCCCGGTTGGATGATTTGGCCGACCTCCACTGATTTCCTTGTGACCACGCCGTCGCTGGGAGCAGCGATGGTGGCGTAACTTAACTGCAACTCGGCCGATTCCAAATCCGCCTGGGCCGTGGCCACGGCCGCTTCCGCGGAAGCCTGGTCGGCTTCGCGAATGGTAACTTGCTTATGATTCGCGAGTGCCTGCGCAACCATAGCGCGCGCCTGCTCCACCTGCGCTTTGGCCGCAAGCATGGATTCGCGGGCGATTTCCGCACCCTTCTCGGCGGAATTGAGCTTCTCGCTCGCGGCTTTCAGTTGGCTGTCCGCCACGCGCGCGGCGGCCAAATAGGCGTCGTACTGCTGCTGGGAGATCTCACCCTTCTCCATGAGGGGTTTCATGCGGGCCAGATCCGCCTGCGCACGATCGTTATTGGCTTGTTGCGCCGCCATGTTGTCGCGCGCATAAGCCAGCTCCGCCGTGGAATCCTTCTCATAGGAAAACTTGGACTTGTCGTAGTTCGCCTGGGCGGCGGCCAGTTGCGCATCGGCGCCGGCGGTGGTGCTGTCCGTGGTCTCGCGTGTCAGCGGGACGCCCACGCCCGCCGCTCGGGCACGAGCCTCGGCAAGCGCCAGTGCCGCCTTGGCCTGGTCCACGCGGGCCTGGTAATCTCGCGGGTCAATGCGGATCAGCACCTGACCCTGCTTCACGGCCTCGTTGTCCTGAATCCTCACCTCGGCGACGGTCCCGTAAACCTTGCTGGCGATCGGCACCACGTGCCCATCCACCTGCGCGTCGTCCGTGGACACCCGGTTGTGGTAATAAACCAACAAAGCCACCACGGCGATGGCCAGCACGGCTGCTGCCCCGATGGCGGCGCGGCGGACCAGGGGGTCCGCCCAGCGCGAGGGGTTCTTGTCAACAGCTTCCGGGCTGATCGGTTCTGCGCTGCCTAATTCTTTTTCCAGCTCAACAACGTTGGGATCTGTACTCGGCATAGTTAAACACCTTTACTTGGAATAGAGCTCTTCAATCTGGCCAATGGCGTGCGATAAATCAGCCCTTGACTGGTTGTAACCATAGAGCGCGGCAATCTGGTTGTCGTTGGCGCGTGCCAGAGCATCCTGCGCGCTGATGACTTCGATGTTGTTCGCCACGCCCGCCTGGAACCGATCGCGTGCCTGGGACACTTCCTCCTGGGCCAGCTTCACCCCAAGGTCGGCCACATCCACCTCATGTCGCGCTGCGTCCAGTTGTGCTTCCGAGGTTTTCACCTCCAGCGCGATCTGGTTGCGCAGGTCTTCGCGTTCCCGGTCCACCTTTTTGAGTTCCAAATTGGCCTTGGTAATCTCCGCGCGAATCCGCCCTCCCGTAAAGAGCGGCACGTCCAGGGTGACTTGGTAAGTGTAAGCCGGTATGGCGCTGGGAGCCGACAACCCTTGCTGGCCCACCGTTCCGAAGAAATTGAGCGTGGGCAGCCGCGACTCACTCGCTCCACGCCTGGCAAGCTCCGCTATTTGCGCGCGCGCCGCAAGCGCCTTCATTTCCGGGCGAGTCTCGTAAGCCTGCTCAAGACTACGTCCGGCGTCCATCTCCGGGGTCTCATAAAAATTCGGCGTATCCGCCAACTCGATTTCCCGATGGGGTTCCAAATTGAGCAGCCGTGCCAAGCCATAGAGCGCAACCTTTTGTTCAGTCTCGGCTTCCAGAAGGCGTTGCTTCTCGTTTTGGAGTTCGACGTTGGCGCGCAATGTATCGATCCCCGTACCCACACCGTGTTTCTGCAAATCATCTGCCTGGTCATAGAGTGCTTGGGCCAAATCCACGCGCGATTGAGCGGCCTTCACCGCCGCAGTGGCGCGCATCCCCGCCAGATATTGCGAAACCACCAACAGCACAACTTGCTCGCGCACGGTGGTTTCCTGCGCCTGGCTGGCGCTCACTCCCTGGTGAGCCGCCTGCCACCGCCGCCAAAGCGTGAGATCAAGCAAGGGCATCGTCACACCCGGGCCTGCTTGAAAAAACTGAAAGGGGCCCGCGTGCTCCGGGATGCCCGGAAACTTGCTTCCAAACTGCGCGTCGATGTTGAACCGCACCGCCCGGTCGAGAACTTCTACACCTACTTGGGGAAGCAGTCCCGAACGCGCGATCGACTTGTCCTCTTGGCTCTCGGCAAAGCTCAGCGTGGCAATCTGCACCTGCGGATTTTCTTTGAGCGCCGTCGCCACCGCATCGTGCAACGTCAGTCGCACCGGCGTGGCATCCGCCGCTCGCGCACGCGTGGCCGCAAGGAGCGGAAGCAAAAGAAGCAAGAGCAGGTGCGCGGCTTCCTGCTTCAACTTGCGTGGCGCCTTGTCGGGATTCGCCAGCGGCTTTTCCGTGCAGATTTCGTCAATCAGTGACTTGGGCATGAGGCCGGAGCCCACCAGTTGCGCCCCCGCATGGGAAATCGAGCAGAGCAGTTTCTTTCCCGCCGAGTCAACGAAGGTCACGCCGGACAGGTCCACCACCAATCCCTTCTTTCTATAGATGTCCGCCGACATCTGCCAGCAACGCTCGAACTCCTCCACCCAGGGACCGGAGAGTTTACCCTCCAGCTTCAATGTGACTTTTTCATCGATGTCGCTTGTCGTGATGCGAAGCATAATGGCAACTCCCCTTTATTGTCAGGTTTGCTGTAGGGCAATGCTGGGGCCAAAAATTTTGATTGACAACCTATTATAAGTGCCTATATCTCAATAATGTCCGCAGTTAGGGCTGGGCCTGAGGAGATTACGGCAAGAGAATGTGCCGAAATATCGTCACTTGCCGGAATCTAGTCACCGACAGTGGCAATATTAAGGCATTTATTATGGACATTTTGTCTATACACAGCGCCGCCTCGGACCGCCCAGTACCTCTTGAGCGATTCGCTTTCCACAGCCGACGTTTCATCACTAGTTGCAAATCTTATTCCGGCTATAAAAACAATTCATTTAACAGCCGCGCGCTGGGTCGATGATAATATCAGCTGCTCCGTGTGGGGGAATCTGTCTCTTGGGGGGCGAGGGGCGGATTGATGTTGCCGGATTCGTCACCCTTTTCCCTTCCTCCGCTGTTTGGCAAGTGGTCAGCGTGGGCGCTCTAAGGCCTTTCAAAAAGGCAATGGTCCAACGCGGGTGATGACCTGCTGCGGCGGTAAGCGCGGTTGAGTCATCGTGTCGAGTTATTTGAATTAACATGAGCGACGAGTTCACCTTTAACGGTTTGCCGAAGCCGCAGGGTCTCTACGATCCGCGCCACGAGCATGACGCTTGTGGGATCGGCTTTGTAGCCAACATCTCCGGCGAAAAATCCCACGACATCATCCTGAAGGGGATTGAAATCCTCATCAACCTGACGCACCGGGGAGCCTGCGGGTGCGATCCCCAAACCGGCGACGGCGCTGGGGTGTTAATTCAAATTCCGCACGCCTTTTTTGAGGGGGAATGTTCGCGCCTGGGTTTCCCGCTGCCCTCACCGGGGGAATATGGCGTGGGCATGGTTTTCCTGCCCGTCGAGCCGCACGAGCGCATGAGCTGCGAGGCCATCCTGGAAGAGATTGTGCGCGACGAAGGCCTGAGCGTGCTGGGCTGGCGCGACACGCCGGTGAATGCCAACACCATCGGGCGCCTGGCGCGCAGCACGCAGCCGTACATCGAGCAGGTGTTCGTCAAGCGCGCTTACGGCATGGACGACGCGGCGCTGGAACGCAAGCTCTACGTCATCCGCAAGCGCGCGGAAAAGGAAGTCGCCCAAACCAATCTTCGCGAGAAGAGCTTTTTCTACGTCCCCTCGCTTTCCTGCCGCACGATCGTTTACAAGGGTCTTCTGCTCGCCCCGCAGATTGCCAACTTCTATCTCGAGCTATCGAATTCCGAGGTGCGCAGCGGTCTTTGCCTGGTTCACCAGCGCTTCTCCACCAACACTTTCCCCACCTGGCATCTCGCGCATCCCTACCGCTACATTTGTCACAACGGAGAAATAAACACCCTGCGTGGAAACGTGAACTGGATGCAGGCGCGCACGTCGGTGCTGGCCTCCCCGCTTTTCGGCGACGACATGAAGAAGCTGGAGCCCATCATTGCGCCGGGCGGAAGCGATTCGGCGAACCTGGACAACGCCGTCGAGTTGCTGTTGCTGGCGGGGCGCAGCCTTCCCCACGTCATGGAGATGCTCATCCCCCAGGCCTGGCTGAACGATCCCACCATGCCGGACGAGGTCAAGGCGTTTTACGAATATCACGCCTCGTTGATGGAGCCCTGGGACGGCCCTGCCGCGGTGGCCTTCACCGATGGCCGCATGATCGGCGCCAAGCTGGATCGCAACGGTTTGCGGCCCGGCCGGTTTGTGGTGACGAACCGCGGCCTGGTGATCATGGCTTCGGAGGCCGGGGTATTGCCGATTGACCCCGAGGAAGTTCGTTTCAAAGGCCGCCTGGAACCCGGGCGCATGCTGCTGGTGGATACAGAACGCGGGCGCATCATCCCCGACGAAGAAATCAAAAGGCAATTGGCGGCGCGCCAACCCTATGCCCAATGGCTGAAGGAAAATCAGGTTACGCTAAAGCATTTGCCTGATCCCCAGCGCACGCACGCCAACGACAACTCCACCATCCTCATGCGGCAGCGGGCCTTCGGCTACACCGACGAAGACCTGAAGACCATCATGATTCCCATGGCCACCAACGGTGAGGAGCCGGTGGGGTCGATGGGGACGGACACGCCCCTAGCCTGTCTTTCCGACAAGCCGCAATTGCTCTTCAACTATTTCAAGCAGATGTTCGCGCAGGTCACCAACCCCGCCATCGATCCCATTCGCGAGGACCTGGTGATGTCGCTTTACGATTACATCGGACGCGAAGGGAACATCCTGGACGAGACGCCGCAACTTTGCCACACGCTCAAGAAGCGGCATCCCATGGTGACCAACTGGAACCTGGAGAAACTCCGCCGCGTGAGCTGGGGAGATTTCCTGGCCACCACGCTGCCCATGCTCTTCCGCGTGGACGGTGGTGAGAAGCGCTTGCAGGAGGCGGTGGACAGCCTTTGCCGCCGCGCCTCCCTGGCAATTAAATCCGGCTATACCCTGTTGATTCTCTCCGACCGCGGCGTGGATGAAGAATATGCGCCGATTCCCACGCTGCTGGCGCTTTCCGCTGTGCACAATCATCTGGTCCGCGAAAAGACCCGCAATCAAGTTGCCCTGATCGTGGAGACGGGCGAGCCGCGCGAAGTGATGCACTTCGCTTTGTTGGTGGGCTATGGCGCCAGCGCCATCAATCCCTATCTCGCCATCGAGACCCTGGAGGACCTCCACGCCAAGGGTTATTTCCCCAAGGAATACCCCTTCCAAAAGGTGCTGAAGAATTACATCAAGGCCGTGGACAAGGGTTTGCTGAAAGTCCTTTCCAAGATGGGGATATCGACTCTGCAGAGTTACTGCGGCGCGCAGATTTTCGAGGCCGTGGGATTGAACAAATCGCTGGTGGAGCATTACTTCACGGGCACGTCGTCGCGGATCGAAGGGGTGGGTTTGGAAATTCTGGCGCGCGAGGCACTGATGCGCCACAAGTTTGCCATGCAGCCTCCGGCGGAGTCCGACACCGAACTGGAAATCGGCGGCAGCTATCAATACCGCGAGCGCGGCGAACGCCACATGGTGAACCCGCTCACCATCAGCAAACTTCAGCACGCGGTGAGGCAATCGAATTTCCCCACCTACCAGGAATACGCCCGCATTGCCAACGAGCAGAGCCGCAACCTCTATTCGCTGCGCGGCATGCTGGACCTTCATCCCGCGGGCCCGGCCGTGCCCATCGAGGAAGTGGAACCGGCGGCGGAAATTGTGAAGCGCTTCGCCACCGGCGCCATGTCCTTCGGGTCCATCAGCAAGGAAGCGCACGAAACGTTGGCCATCGCCATGAATCGCATCGGCGGGCGCTCCAACACCGGCGAGGGCGGGGAAGATGAAGAGCGCTTCAAGCCCGACGCCAACGGCAATTGGCGGCGCAGCGCCATCAAGCAGGTGGCGTCGGCGCGCTTCGGCGTCACCACCAATTACCTGGTTAACGCCGACGATCTCCAAATCAAGATTGCGCAGGGCGCCAAGCCCGGCGAGGGCGGCCAACTCCCCGGCCACAAGGTGGATGAGGTCATCGCCCGCGTGCGGCACTCGATTCCCGGCGTGCAGTTGATTTCGCCGCCGCCCCACCATGATATTTATTCCATCGAAGATCTGGCGCAGCTCATCTACGACCTCAAGAACGTGAATCCGCAAGCCAGGATTTCCGTCAAGCTGGTAGCCGAATCGGGCGTGGGGACAGTGGCGGCGGGCGTGGCCAAGGCTCATGCCGACGTCATCCTCATCAGCGGTTACGATGGTGGCACCGGCGCCTCGCCCATCTCCTCGATTCGTCACGCCGGAATCCCGTGGGAACTCGGCCTCTCCGAAACGCAGCAGACGCTGGTGATGAACGACCTGCGCAGCCGCATTCGCCTTCAGGTGGATGGAAAACTCCAGACCGGCCGCGATGTGGCCATGGCCGCCCTGCTGGGCGCGGAGGAATTTGGTTTCGCCACCCTGCCGCTGATTTCCATGGGCTGCATCATGATGCGCAAGTGCCACCTGAACACCTGCCCCGTGGGCGTGGCCACGCAGGACCCTTTACTGCGCAAGAAATTTCAGGGCCAACCGGAGCACGTCATCAATTTCTTTTTCTACATCGCCGAAGACCTGCGGCAAATCATGGCGCAACTCGGCTTCCGCAAGCTGGATGAAATGGTGGGCCGCGTCGATTGCCTTACGCAACGCAAAGACGTGGACCACTGGAAAGCCAGCGGCCTGGATCTTTCCGCCGTGCTCTACAATCCTCACGTGCCCACGCGCGTGGGGCGCCATTGCCTGATCAAGCAGGACCACGGAATCGAAAAAGCTCTGGATTGCCAATTAATTGAACATGCGCACGATGCCCTGCAACGCGGAAAAAAGGTTTCCATCAGCCTTCCCATTCGCAACACGCACCGCACCGTGGGGGCGATGTTGAGCGGCGAGATTGCCCGCCGTTATGGGGAACAGGGCTTGCCTGACGACACCATCCGCTTCCAGTTCACGGGCTCCGCCGGGCAGAGTTTCGG
>Ga0326727_10013881_pt1 | contig 17740 bp, 18 predicted proteins | sample MB2enrmetagenome_FD_207643 | JGI IMG/M metagenome (GOLD analysis project Ga0326727, IMG submission 207643) | Lab enriched peat soil microbial communities from McLean, Ithaca, NY, United States - MB29MY | ecosystem: Environmental > Terrestrial > Soil > Wetlands > Peat | place: USA: New York...
CGCACTCGAGGGTGCAAAAGGAGACCAGCCGATGAGCAAGGTTAGCAAACAAGCGCGACGTAGGGAAACAACCAAGGACAAGCCGCAGATGACGATGGGGATTGATGTGGGCGACCGCTACAGCCATTTCTGTCTTGTCGACAACGAGGGGGAAGTAGTGGAGCGGGACCGTGCGCGCAGCACAGAAGCAGCGTTCCGGCGATATTTTGAAGACGCGCCGCGTCTGCGCATCGCTCTGGAGTGCGGCACGCACTCACCCTGGATGAGCCGCTTGCTGAAGCAACTCGGCCACCAGGTGATCGTAGCCAACGCGCGCAAGATCCCCACCATCACGGAAAGCGAATCGAAGAACGATGGCCGCGATGCCGAACAACTGGCTCTCATGGCCGCCTTCAACCCCAAGCTGCTGTCGCCGCTGGAGCATCGCAGCCTGGCCCGCCAGCAGGATCTGAATCTGATCCAGGCGCGCGCCATCCTGGTCAAGGCGCGGACCATGATCGTCAATGCGTTGCGCGGCCTGGTCAAAAGCGCCGGCGGCCGACTACCCGCCTGCTCGACCGAGTCGCTGCCTACACGTGCGCCGCAGGCCGTTCCGCACGCCCTGGCCGACGTGGCCGGCCCGCTGGTCGAGCAGATCGCGCGGCTCAACGTGCAGATCGCCGCCATGGACCAGCAGGTCGAAAAGCTCGCGATCAAATATCCCGAGATCGGCACTCTGCGCAGCACGCCCGGTGTCGGCGCGCTGGTGGCCGCGGCTTACGTGCTCACTCTCGACCGGCCCCATGCGGTTCCAAGCAGCCGCTCGGCGGGCGCCTTCCTCGGCCTGCGTCCCGGCCAAAGCCAATCCGGCGAAAGCGACCCGCAACGGCGCATTAGCCGGACAGGAAACACCTACCTGCGCTGTCTGCTGGTGCAGTCGGCACAATACATCCTGGGCCGCTTCGGCCCCGATTCGGCCTTACGCCGCTGGGGCTTAAACCTGGCCGCCAGCGGAGGCAAGCGAGCCAAGAAGCGAGCCATCGTCGCCGTGGCCCGCAAACTGGCCGTCATCCTGCACAGCATGTGGCGCAGCGGCCAGCGCTTCCAACCCTTTCCACAACCGGCGCAGGCCTGACCGGCAACCCAACCGCAACCTCTCAACCAACAGCGAACCAGGAGTGAAGGCAGCAAACAGGCAATGATCTCAGAATCCATCTCGTGTCCGGGTGACTGCGCGCAGGGGCTTGGCCGTAGCAGGCCGCGCTTCAGATAGCAGCCCCGATTCATCACCATCGGGCCCCAACAGGCACCGAGCCAGGATGGCTCACCATGAGTGCGTATAGAAGCCCGAGATGAATCTGACACACGAGTACAAAAGCAAAGGCAAAAGCAAAAACCTCCAATGAAGAAAAAAACAAAGACCCCTTGACACCACCAGCCGTCTCATAGAAGCCCCTGCGGTTTTGTTTTCAGTTGATTGCTATTCCGCAGCGGCTAAGGCCGAAATCTAAATTGAACATTGGCGGCATGACTGAAGTCATGCCCTGACACAATCGATAACTGACCTTAATTCCGCGTGCGATTTCAGTTCCCGCAACCGCGCCAAATCGAAATTCTGAGTTTTCTCGATAGCCGCTTCCGTCATACACTTTCCCCATGGACAACGAGCGCATTCGCGAGATCTGCCTGGCTCTCCCCAACGTTGTGGAGACGGTCAACTGGGGCCATCACCTCGTCTATTGGGCGGGCGACCGCGACATCGGCGGCAAGATGTTCGCCATGACCGACCTCGACGGCACGGGAACCGGCGTGCTGTGGTTCCACTGCGGCGCGGAGCGATTCCATGAACTACTTGAGACGGAGGGAATCATCGCCTCGCCCTACCTGGCCAAGGTCCATTGGGTCACCGTGGAGCGATGGGACACGCTCAAGCCGCGCCAGGTGGAGGATGAACTACGCCGCGCCCGCGACCTGATCTTCGAAAAGCTGCCCAAGCGAACCAAGGCTATCCTGGCCATGCCCGAGAAGGAACGCACCAAGCTGATCCGCGAACGGAAGAAGGTGGTCGCGGCGCGAGAAAAGGCGAAAAAAGGCTGAGCAGAACGGAATTAGGCTGCCTTAAGCTCTCTCCATTCTTGGTTTACGTCCATCTCCAAAATAATCTTGGTCCTTTTCTGCTTGTTTTTCATTTCTTCCAGAATGGATTGAAGAATCGTTCTTGCACACTCAACTAAAGCAGGGTCTTCCGAGAAGACGCAATAAGAAAGTCTGGCGAGCTTTTGCGATTGGATTGAAATCGGCTGCTTCCCGCTCTCCACTCGGCTTAAAGTCTCAGGGGTTACGCCTAAATACTTGCAATATTCAGACGCTTTCTTCCCTAGTCTCTTTCTTATGAATCTTATTTCGGCCCCGGTCAAATCGAGCGGAGACGTAACCAGATCGCGTGCAATTAATTGCATCAATTGTTTAACGGCTGGAATCTCTGCAACAACATTGCCGCACTCACACACGAAATATTTAATCCCCACCAGATAGACGTTCGGCAATCCACTATCCAAGAAATGATACGGTTTCTGGATAGTAGCGACCTTCTCTACTCGGGACGCCATACAATTGTGATCTGTCATTTTCTCCATCGCGTGACTACCTCGAATGAGCGGTTCAAGGTATCGACTCCGATGATGATGAGAAGGTCATCACCATCGATAGACTCTGTGGCTATGTAGTACTTCCACTGCCACTCATCATGATTGAACACCGGGGGCCTGTCAAAGTTCCACTGCCTCTCCAACCCGTAGATGACATCATCTTGGGAAAGGTTCCTTTCAAGATGATCAAAACGGGCATGGAAGGTACCGTCTGAACTCTCTGGACTATTCTCCAGCGCATCGACTACAAGCGCCTTCAATGCTGCTTCACTCAGGCAAGGAGGAATATACCCTACTGTTGACATATTATCAAGTCTTTCTTGTCTTGGACAACTCGAAGGTCGCAAGCGCGTTGACTCTTTGGGGGCATAAGGCATAATAGGGGGAGGACGGGCAGGAGTCGAATAGGGCATCCTCACCCGTCCCGAAGCTAACCACCACGGCCTGTAGCGCATCCCTGCCAAGAGACGCGCGCTACAGGCCTTTGCGTTGATGCTCACTGCCACGGTGGGCATGATGGCAATGAGCTAAAGCGATTCTTTTCATGGCACTCCCTCGTTCTGCATCAGTATACGCCCAGAAAGGGTTTACAAGTCAACATTTCTGGAAAATGTTGCGCGTTTAATGCCACATACGCTATACTTATCTGGAGTTTAGATGGAGGAATACTCAAATGGCTAATCAACGAAGCCCGAATTGCCCGCACATAACGTTCCAAGAAGCCATCGAAAAGGGTCGCTTGGTATATGAAAAGGAATACACGCACGCCACCGCTCGAAAAGTGGTTGCTCAGAGCCTGGGTTATTCAGGGATCAATGGGCGGTCCCTTTCTATGATTGGCGCATTGCGACAATATGGGATTCTAGAGGGAAGTGGTGATGAGCAGCGTATCAGCGACGATGCAGTGTCGTTCTTTGTTCTGGACGATGGCCCAGAGCGGCAAGCGGCGCTTCACCGGATGCTCTTCAACCCGTCCTTTTTTGCCCAAATTCATGCCGACTTTGGCGATTCTCTTCCAAGCGAATCTAGTCTTAAGCACTATTTGATGAAGAACGGGTTTTTGCCAAAAGCAGCAGAGGATGTCATTAAGGTCTATCGCGAGAATATACGTCTTGTAGAGAACATGCCAAAACGTTACGCCGGAAGCGGAGATGGGTCGATACCGTCCGCCAATACGACGCTTGCTCATTCTAGTCCTTTAATTGAGTCACTTAGGGCACCGCAACAGGGCGTAACAGTCCAGCCCATTTGGTCGCAGTCGTTCGCTCTCTCGAAGGGGACGAAGGCTGAGCTTATTATCACAGGTGACGTAACAAGGGAAGGACTCGCACTTCTTAAGACTTATATCGAACTGACTATCCGTGCCCTGGCGGAGGAGACAACCACAGAGACCACCGCAAGGGCTGATAGTCAAGATCCGCTACTATTAAGAGCATGAAGGGAAACCCCCGGGTGCCCCAGAGCCTGCCCTGAGCCGGCCAAAGTGTCTCGCCTCTGACACCTCGGATCGCACGAGCCAAAATCCGCCGTTCTCCCGCCATCCTTTGCCGAGAATTACCTCGATGCAGCGCACAATAATCTCATGGCATACCGTCACGCCCGCCAATCCGCCGCCCCAAACTCCTACCCATCCGAGCCGCTAGTTACCAGATAATAAATACCCCCCACCCCCCTATACCCCCCAGGGGTACTTGACCAGCTAAACCCAATAGATTGCCCTGGCGGAACCGCTTCCATGCCATCGACGTATCCCTATAGCGAGGCTTTTCGGCAATGGCGAAGTTTCTTTTGTGGTGCATTCTTCTTGTATTGTGCTGGCCGCTGGCGCTGATAGCGCTGGTTCTCTATCCCATCGTGTGGCTGCTCTTGCTGCCGTTTCGCGTGGTTGGAATCGCCGTTGGCGGGGCGCTCGAACTGGTCAGGGCGATCATCTTTCTTCCCGTGCGCGTTCTGCGCACCATTTAGCGTCCTGAGCTGAAACCTCATTCAACAAGCGCTCTCAACCTGGCCTCCAAAGCGGGCGGTCATCCTGAGCGAAGCGTTCTACAGCGGAGTCGAAGGACCTGCATTTTCTTCCTCTGCATCCTTCAATGACTTCGGGAACACACTGGAGCGAGCGCCTTTCCCATCGCGGTTCCGGCAGAAGCCATCCTTCCGCAATCGGCACCAGTGCCCGCGTTCCTTGCATTCATTGTGCAGTTTCCCCTCGCATCCTTCTACACTTCACGCATGCCTGGAATTCAAGACCATCGGCAAGCTGCCGAACACGCTGTGCGCACGCTTCCGCTGCGGCTCACTGTTTTCTCTGTGGCTCTCTGTCTCGGCTCTCCACTGCTTCTTCATGCCATTCAGGTGCGCGGCGCCGTTGAGGACTTCCCAGTGGTCCACGACGGCTCCATCACCGTCCGCATTCTCGACGGCTCCGATGGCCATCCGATCGCACATGCCCGTCTGAGCCTGCTCGCCGGTTATAACCGGCGCGACCTCCATCTGGCGATGTGGCACGATGACGTTTCCACCGACGATCATGGCATTGCGCGGCTGCCCAATGGGTTGGCGAACCTTCCCTTGCTCCAGATCAGCGTCGCGAAACAACAAATCTGCCAGGCTGGTTCCGGGTCAGCCATCTTCAGCGTCGATCTCATCCGGCGCGACGGCCTGAGCACTTCCAATCGCTGCGGCAACGCTGCCTCTGAGGATGCGCCCGGCGCTTTTACTGTTTTTGTGAAGAGCAAGATCCACACTCCGAAGCTCCCAAAGCCGCTCAAGGCTTGCAAGGTCCGGAAACCGGCCGCTCGACCCGCGTCAGCCGCCGCTCCCGCTGCCGCTCCGGCCGCTCCCGCAACCCCGGCGCCCGCGGATCCGGCCCCTACGAATCAGGCCCCTGCAAATACGCCCATTCAACCGGGCGATCTTCGCGCGCTTGCCGCTGATAGCCTCCCTGCGTTAGCTTGAGCCCTGTGGTCGTCGGATCGAGTCGAGCGCCGAGGCGTTGCGCGCTCCAACACGTCCAATGATTAGAGGAGACAATTGATGCGCAGAATTCTGCCGGTGGCCGTCGCGCTGCTGATGCTTGCCGCCACACCCGCAATCCGGTCGCAGACCTCCGACGAATCGGGCGACAAGAATGCGAAGCAGGCGCGCGCCACGTTGGACGCCATGGTGCAAGCCATGGGCGGCCCGGCCTGGCTGAACATGAAGAACATGATGCGGCAAGGCCACGTGGCCGGGTTCGACCATGGCCAGCCCGGTGAAGGCACCACCGACTACTGGGAGTTCCATGCCTGGCCCGACAAGGACAGAATCGAGTTCACCAAGCACCGCGACGTGGTGCAGTTTTACCTGGACCGCCAGGGCTGGGAGGTCACCTACCGCGGCAAGAAGGCGCTGCCCCAGGAGCAGGTGGACGACTGGCTGCGCCGCCGCGACCACTCCATCGAGACGGTCGTGAAGACCTGGCTCAACGACCCGAGGACCATCCTCGTCTATGAGGGCCAGCGGCTCGCCGAGCGCCATTTGGCCGATCAGGTGACCCTCATCTCCGCCGAAAACGAGTCCGTCACGATCATGATGGACTCACAGACTCACCTGCCCCTGCGCCGCACCTTTGAGTGGCGCGATCCGGTCTTCAAAGACAAGAATCTTGACGCGGAAGAGTACGACGACTACCACACCTTCGACGGCATCCCCACCGCATTTACCATCACCCGCTTCAAGAACAGCGACATTATCCGCCAGTATTTCCTGGTCCACGCGACCTATAACCAGCAGTTGCCGGACGACTTCTGGAGCGTCGACGCAGCCAACCAGCGCATCAAGAAATAAAGGCGGACTCGATGGGCCCGAGGAACCTGCCGCGAACGCCACTGGGGCACGCTTGTTTATAATCCAGACGAGCGCAAGCGGCCCCGCCACGCGCGTTTTGGAGCCAGAGAATGACGTTTGACATCCAGGCGATCCTGGGCCTACTTCCCCATCGCTACCCGTTTCTGTTGATCGACAGAATTGTCGAGTTCGAGCCAACCAAGCGGGCTGTGGCCATCAAGAATGTCACGATCAACGAGCCTTTCTTTCAGGGGCACTGGCCCGCCCATCCCATCATGCCCGGCGTTCTTGTGGTGGAGGCAATGGCCCAGGCCGGCGCCATCATCATGATGGCCGCGATTGAGGACCGCGATAAGAAGCTAGTGGTCTTTACCGGCATTGAGCGCGCCAAGTTTCGCCGCCAGGTTACGCCGGGCGACCAGTTGCGCATCGAAGTGGACGTGCTTTCGATGAAACCTCGCATCGGGCGCATCGAGGGCAAGGCCTATGTGGATGGCAAGCTGGCCTGTGAGGCGATACTCACCTGCCAGGTTGTGCACAAGGTCCGGGAACACCATCCGGCCGCCGAAGCAGAGGAGTTGCAAACGGCCCCGGAAGCTGCGCCGGCGAACCAAGCGGTGGCCCCGGAGTGAGCATTCATCCCACCGCGATTGTCTCGCCCGGCGCGGTCGTTCCGGACTCATCGAGCGTCGGTTCCTACTGCACCATCGGCCCGGAAGTCGTACTGGGTGAAAGCTGCATCCTCATCTCTCATGTCGTGCTCGATGGGCGCACCCGCATCGGCGCGCGCAACATCATCTATCCGTTTTCTTCGATCGGCGTGCCGCCCCAGGATCTGAAGTATCGCGGGGAGCCCACTGAAACCGTCCTCGGCGACGACAACACCATTCGCGAAAGCGTGACCATCAGCCGCGGCACTGCGGGCGGCGGCGGCATCACGCGCATCGGTTCCAACTGTCTATTGATGACCTGTGCGCATATTGGCCACGACAGCCAGGTGGGCAGCCATTGCATTTTAGCCAACGCTGCCACGCTGGCCGGCCACGTCACTATCGAGGACTACGTGACCCTGGGCGCCTTCTGTCCCGTTCATCAGCACTGCGTCATCGGCCAGCATGCCTTCGTCGGCGGAGGCACCATTGTGACCCAGGATGTGCTGCCGTTTTCGAAGACCTCGTCGCGGCGCGAGAACAAGGCCTTCGGCGTAAACAGCATGGGGCTGGAGCGGCGAGGATTCAGCGCGGAGCGAATCAGAGCGCTGCAGAAGGCCTTCCGGCTGCTGCTGGTTTCAAAGCTGAACACGACGCAGGCACTCGAAAAGCTGCGCGAGTTTGAGGGCGAAGACGTGGCCCTGCTGGTGGGGTTCATCGAACGCAGCGAGCGCGGAGTGATCAAGTAGAGGAATTTGACGGAACCGCGGAACCCAACCCATGCGCAATCGGACTTCAGGCAGATCGCAGGCCCCTCTCCCGGAGGGAGAGTTCGAGAATAGCCCAGGGTGGAGTCCGCAGAAGCGGACGGAACCCTGGGAAAGCATCCGTAACAGATCCGCTCCGTCCCGGAGGGCCGGTCGAAACTGATCCCACACTCATCCCCAAACGTAGCGTGCGTCGTATTCGATGCGATGCTTCTTCAGGAAAGCAATGAACTCGCCCTGGAAGTCACGTTTCCGATGGTGCTCTTTCTGGCGCGCGATGTACGCCAGCGTGCCTTCTACCTGAGCCCATCCGATGGAGAACGCCCCATAACCTTCCTGCCATTCGAAGCCTTCTTGACCGCACGTCTCGTGCATCCAGCGCGAAGATGCGCTCTTGATCTCCCTCATTGCCGTTGATATCGGCATAGACGACGGCAGAGACAATAGAATATGGACGTGGTCCTCCATCCCGCCAACGCCAAGCGCCTTCATCTGGTGCTCGCGTGCGATGCCGCCCATGTAGGCCCACAACCGTGTTTGAATCTCCGGAACGACACTCTTGCGTCGCTCCTTGGTGGAAAAGACGCAATGAAACAGCGAGCAACAATAGGTGTGTGACATGATGGAACCCCATTTTAAGGGAATTGCGCATTGGATGGTTCGATCGGCCCTCCGGGACGGGCGGCATCCTGGTTCTGTCAACCCAGGGTTTCGCCCGCTGGGGCGGACTCCACCCTGGGCTATTATCGCTTCTCCCTCCGGGAGAATTCCCTCATGAAACTCGGCCTCATCGCCGGCAATGGGCGTTTTCCGTTTCTGCTTTTGGATGCGGCGCGGGCGCAGGGTTTCGCCGTCGTGGTCGCCGCCATTCGCGAGGAGACCGATGCGGAGATCGATCATCGCGCTGCGCTCGACGAGCGCATCACCGTTCACTGGCTTTCGCTGGGCGAGCTGTCGCGGCTGATTGAAATCTTCCACAAGGAAGGCGTCTCGGCCGCTGTGATGGCTGGCCAGGTGAAGCACAAGCAGATTTTCTCCAGCATCAGGCCCGATTGGCGCCTGGCCAAGCTGCTGCTTAATCTTCGAACCAGGAATACCGACATGCTGCTGGGCGCGGTGGCCAAGGTGCTCGCCGACGAGGGCATTGAGCTGATCAGCTCGACCGCGTTTCTGGAGCCGCTGCTGGCCGAGGAGGGCGTGCTCACGCAACGCGCCCCGGACGAGGAGGAGCGCAAGAACATCGAGTACGGCCTTTCGGTGGCCCGCGCCGTGGCCGGGTTCGACATTGGCCAAACCGTCGTGGTGGCCGCTCAGGCATGCGTTTGCGTTGAGGCCATGGAAGGTACGGACGCCACCATCGAGCGCGCCGGCCGCCTGATGAAGACGCTCGACGATGATGCCTCGACACTCGAGCGCCGTCTGACCGTCGTCAAGGTGGCCAAGCCGAATCAGGATTTGCGCTTCGATGTGCCCGTCATCGGCATCGACACCATTGAGACCATGATCCGCGCCGGAGCAAGCTGTCTTTCTGTCGAGGCCGGCCGCACGTTGCTTTTTGATCGCGACTCCCTGCTGAAGCGCGCCGCCCAGGCAGGCATCGCCATTGTGGCCACCGGAAGGAAGAGGGACTAGGGGTTAGGGATCAGGCAATAGGGAATAGAGAAAAGCGAAACCTGCCTTTGATGCTCAACGTCTATACTAACTGCCAGCAGGTTTTCCCCCGGGTTGAAGCTCGCGCTGATCCCTGATCTCTGAACCCCGATCCCTGAACTTAGGAGGTTTCCCCTTGAGAAAAACAGTTCTTTTCGGCTTAGCCGCGGTTCTTGTGCTCGCGGTTGCGCTCGTCACCGTTCATGCCGACGACCAGCCCATGCCCTCCGTCGGGCAGGTTGCGCCCGGCTTCACGCTTCCCTCGCAGGACGGCACTCCGATCTCGCTCCACAGCTTTCGCGGCAAGTGGGTGGTGCTCTACTTCTATCCCAAGGACATGACCAAGGGATGCACCATCGAAGCTCACAACTTCCAGCGCGACCAGGCCAAGTTCGACGCCGATAACGCCGTGATTCTGGGCGTCAGCGTGGACACTCCAGACAGCCACAAGGAGTTCTGCACCAAGGAAGGCCTGACCTTCCGCCTGCTTGCCGACCCCGAACACAAGGTCGTGGATGCTTACGGCTCGCTCGGCCACTTTGGCCCCATGACCATCGCCAACCGCAACACCTTTCTCATCGATCCCCACGGCAAGATCGTCAAGGAATGGACTAAGGTTGACCCTTCGGTCCACTCGGAAGAAGTGCTGGCCGCAATCGCCGAACTTAAGAAGTGAGCCGCCGCAATCGATTGCAAGCGGCCCCGGAGACGGAGCCGTTGCCATTAGTGCTTATCCAAATTTGAGTAGCTCCGACCTCCAGGTCGGCTGTCTTGTGGGCCTCCTGGCCCGCAGACGGGCGCTGGCGGCGTGGACGCCGCCAGTACAGCCGCTCTTGAAAGCGGCGCTGCTCGAATGCGCAATTCACGGATCAGCCTTTAGAATCGAATGAATCCCAAGCGTCGGTCTGGCATGTGGAGGAATTTATGAGCACGAATCTTGCTCAGCACTTTCGCACCGAACTCGATGACATTCACGCCGCGATCGTTGCGCTTTCACCCGAGATCGCCGACACGCCCTGGCGCGAAGGCGGCTGGAACCGCAAGCAGATTGTCGGGCACCTGCTCGATTCAGCCACCAACAACCGCCAGCGCTTTGTGCGCGCCTCAACCGGCGGCAGCTATGTGGGGCCGCAGTACGAGCAGGACGCATGGGTGGCCGCCCACGGCTACGCCCGCCAGCCTTGGAAGACGCTGCTGCTCTGGTGGGAAGTCGAGCACGAGATTCTTGCATCCGTGGTCGACAACATACCCGAAGACCGGCTGGAAACAAGCTGCACCGTCGGCGACGATGCGCCGGTCACGCTGCGCTTTCTTATCGAGGACTACATCGCGCATCAGCGCTGGCACCTTGCTCAGCTCATCGCACCCGTGCCGCCGAAGTAGCGGGTGCCCCATCCTCGCCACGTTCTTGTTTTTGTGGCTAGGGTTGTGTCTCCGAAGTTTGTTGAATAACGAGAAAAAATAACCGCAGGTCCTTCGACTGCGCTGGGCGCAAAAAGCGCGCCCAACTCCGCTCAGGATGACAGTCCATTTGTGATGCGAACTTTAGAGACTAGACACTAGGGTGGGATGGCATGACGACGGCGCCCCACACAAAACTAGAATGCTCCAAACGCATAAAAGCCCGCCGTAGCGGGCTCTTAGGCTTGCCTTTTGTTGCCTGATGCCGTGGTTACTTCTTTCCCTTCTTCTTTGCAACTTTCTTGGCGGCCTTTTTCGCGGGAGCCTTCTTTGCGGCCTTCTTGGCCGGAGCCTTCTTTGCTGCTTTCTTTGCAGCCTTCTTGGCCGGGGCCTTCTTTGCGGCTTTCTTTGCGGCTTTCTTGGCAGCCTTCTTGGCCGGCGCCTTCTTGACTACAGCCTTTTTAGCGGCTTTCTTTGCAGCCTTCTTGGCGGGAGCCTTCTTCGCTGCCTTCTTCGCTGGAGCTTTCTTTGCTGCTTTCTTGGCCGGTGCTTTCTTTGCAGGCTTCTTGGCGGTCGTCTTTCCGCCCGACGAGCCTGTGTCATCGTCCGTATCGCCGACAGCAGGCTTTTTGGCGGTCGTCTTTCCGCCTGAAGAACCTGTGTCCGCGTCACGGACAGCAGGCGCCTTGGCGGTTGTCTTTCCACCCGACGAACCTGTGTCGTCGTCCGTGTCACCGACGGGCTTCTTGGCGGCCGGCTTTTTCTTCGCGGCCTTTTTCTTGGCTGGCTTTGTTGGGGGTGATACAACGACCGCGGCCTCCTCTGCCGCTGGCTCATCGTCATCCGAGGAGGTCAGCACGCTGGAGGTCTCGATTTCTTCATCCTCGCTTGCTTCAAAGTCTTCGTGGTTTGGATCCAATTCAACCGGCTCCCCATCCAGGTTGCCGTCACTCGACGCATACATCCGGAAAATTTCTTCCATCCTATTGCCTCCAGCGGCTCACCGCTGCCGTTGTTTTGGTTTCCTTCTGCGTGCAACAGCTATAGCTGTTCCGCATGCGGAATTCATTGTACAGATAGCTTGCACGCAAACACAATCAAAACACAAGCAAGTAATGAGTTATCCGGATTGTTTTTGTTTCTTGGTTGCAGTCTTTCGCTTGGTCGGCCGTTTTTGCGCCGGAGCTTGCTTTGTTCTCGAAGCTTCGCTCGTCGTTTTGGCCCCATGCGGCGCGGCTGTTTGAGTAGGAGCCTTAGGCGGGCCGGCTGCATGCGCGGTTGCGGCCGTCCCAGCGCCGGCCGTGCGCCGACGACTGCGTGATGCGTGCGACACCGTTACAGGTTCGGCCACCTTCAGCCGCCGGCCTGGCTCAACCTTGTAGCCCGTAATGCCGTTCCATCTCCGCAACTGGCTCAGCGAAACGCCAAACCGATCCGCCACGGTGACCAGCGTTTCGCCTCGGCGCACGGTGTAGAGCGCGACATGCGTCGAGATCGCGGCTGGGGCTTGAGGCACCACCAGGCCTTCCACTCCCTGCAGGCTGTCGCTGGGGCGCAACTGGTTGGCTGTGGCCAGCTCCGTCTCTGAGACGCCGTACTGCCGCGACACCGAGGCCAGTGTGTCTTCGGCCGCAACGCGATGATAGCGCCAGGCATTCCGCTTGGCCTCCGGAACAGCCGCAATGCGCCGCGCGAACAGCGTTGCCGTGCCCGCCGGCAGATGCAGATCGAAGGAGGCGTCGGGCGGCGTTTCCATGCGCAGCACGCTGGGGTTCAGCGCCATCGTCTCGTCCACCGGCGCGCCCACAATATCGGAAACCAGACGCAGGTCGACCGAGTAGTTGATGGTCACAGTATCTGTCAGCACCGGCGGGTCCAGGGTTAGTTCGTCGAATCCATACTGCGTTGGATTGTTGGCAATAATGATCGCCGCCAATATCTCGGGCACATAATTCTTGGTCTCCGCAGGCAGGTTGTTGCGCTTGTAGAGCTCCCAGAAGTCGGCGTAGCCCGTCTTTTGAACTGCATGCTGAATATTCCCGGCGCCCCAGTCGTAGGCAGCCATGGAGAGATACCAGTCGCCCAACTGGCTGTAGATGAACTTCATGTAGCGGGCGTAGGCGCGCGTCGATTTTTCCGGATCGAAGCGCTCGTCCACATACGAATTCCTGGCCAGCCCATAGTCGCCCGCCGGCATGAACTGCCACATGCCGCCGGCCCTGCCGCCGGACCGGGTTCGGGGACCGATGGCCCTGGGATTGAAGCCCGACTCGGCCACCGCCAGGTAGATCAGATCCTGCGGCACGCCCTCTTCCGCCAGAACCCGCTGGATCATCGCCTTGTAACGGCCCCCGCGCTCAAACGAGTGCAGCAGCGTGTTGTGACCCCGCTGCGTGTTGGCAAAAAAGTTGATGTACGAGGCCACATAATCGTTCACCACCAGCGGCAGATCGGACTTGGTTGTGGCCAATTCCGTCCTGGCCTTGGCTACCAGGTTGGGATCAACCACGAAGGTCACATCGCTGGCCACTTCCGACGGCGACGGCTCCTCTTTCGGCACAAACCCGTTGCCTTGTTTCAGCGCTTCCATCTCCAGCCCGTTCACCTTGTCGACAATGCGGTCGAACTCATCCTGCAAGCGGGAATTGCCCTTGATATCGATTCCGCTGGTCAGCATCAGGTCCACGGCGCGATCGAACTCCACCTTGGCCTCGGCAAGATTGCCCCGGCGGTAGTTGGCCTCTCCCAAAGCGTATGCCTGCTCCACCTGCTGGATGAGCAGTGTGACCTTCTGCTCCTCACGATTGGGTGGCGCGGGAGCGGCTTGAACTGGAGCAGGCGCGGGGAGCGGCGGCGCAGTGGCTTGCGGGTTGGCTGGCTGGCGAACCGGCTGAGAGGGTACGCATCCCGCCAGCGAGAGCGCCAGCAGGGTCAACCCCAAAAAACGAAATCGATGGCGAAACCAGTTCCGAATCTTGCGCATTTGAAATTGCAGTGGCTTTGACCCCGATGGCGGCCTGTTGGAAACGCGGCCAGACCCTCACCCGATGATAAGCTATGCCATGGAGGCAATGCCCGCCCGACGGCGCGATTGCTCCATTTCGTCAGCCCCCGCATGGACGCACGCTTCCTTCGCAACTTCGCGATCATCGCACACATCGACCACGGAAAGTCGACGCTGAGCGACCGTCTGCTGGAGTTCACTGGCTCGGTAACCGGCCGCGAGATGCAGGCCCAGATTCTCGACGACATGGATCTGGAACGCGAGCGCGGCATCACCATCAAGGCCCACGCCGTGCGCATGATGTACAAGGCCCACGACGGAAACACTTACCAGCTCAACCTGATCGATACGCCCGGCCATGTGGACTTCAGCTATGAAGTCTCGCGCTCGCTGGCTTCCTGCGAAGGCGCGCTGCTGGTGGTGGATGCAAGCCAGGGCGTCGAGGCGCAGACGCTGGCCAATGCCTACCTGGCCATCAACCACGGCCTCGAGATCATTCCCGTCATCAACAAAATCGATCTGCCCTCGGCAGACATCCTCCGCACCCAGGAAGCCATCGAGCAGGCGGTGGGACTGGACGCCACCGACGCCATCCCGGTAAGCGCAAAGACCGGCCAGGGCGTGCCGGAAGTGCTTGAAGCCATCGTCCATCGCCTTCCTCCCCCAACTGGAGATCCGGAGGCTCCGCTCCAAGCATTGGTCTTCGACTCCTGGTTCGATGCCTATCGCGGGGTGATCGTGCTGGTGCGCGTGATGCAAGGCACCATGCGCAAGGGCCAGCGCATTCGCTTGATGTCCAATGGCAAATCGTTCGAAGTGGAATCCATGGGCGTGCTAATGCCCAAGCCCGTCGAGATCGGCCTGCTCACCGCGGGCGAGGTAGGCTTTTTCGCGGCCACCATCAAGACCGTCGGCGACACCAAGATCGGCGATACCGTGACCGACGACGCGCACCCCGCCGCCGCGCAGTTGCCCGGTTTTGAAGACATCAAGCCCATGGTCTTCGCCGGCCTCTACACCGTCGATTCGCACGAGCACACGTTGTTGCGCGACGCCCTTGAGAAGCTTCGCCTCAACGACTCCTCGTTCTTCTTCGAGCCGGAGAGCTCCGTCGCGCTGGGCTTCGGATTCCGCTGCGGCTTTCTCGGCCTGCTGCACATGGAGATCATTCAGGAGCGGCTTGAGCGCGAGTACGAACTCGACCTGATCACCACCGCGCCCGGCGTCAGATACCACATCACGCTCAGCAACGGCCAGACGATCGAGGTCGACAATCCCTCGCGATGGCCCGATCCCACAAACATTGAGAGCGTTCGCGAGCCCGTGATCACCGCAAAAATCCTCACCAACGAGGAATACGTCGGCGGCATCTTCAAGCTGGTTGAAGAAAAGCGCGGCAGGCAGTTGAACTTCGAGTATGTAACTTCCACGCGCGTATTGCTCACTTACGAACTGCCGCTGAACGAGATCGTGCTCGACTTCTACGATCGACTCAAATCCATCTCGCGCGGCTACGCATCGCTCGATTATCAGTTGGCCGGCGAGTGGGAGTCGCCCATGGTGAAGCTCGACATACTGGTCTCCGGCGAGCCCGTCGATGCGCTCTCCATCATCGTCCATCGCGACTTTGCCTACGAGCGCGGACGCGCCTTGGTCTCCAAGATGCGCGAGCTGATTCCGCGCCAGCAATTCGAAGTCGCAATACAAGCAGCTATCGGCGCCAAGATCATCTCCCGCGAAACCGTGGCCCCACTGCGCAAGAACGTGCTCGCCAAGTGTTACGGCGGCGATATCACGCGAAAACGCAAATTATTGGAGAAGCAAAAAGAAGGCAAGAAGCGCATGAAGAGGATCGGAAAGGTGGACATTCCGCAAGAGGCTTTTCTGGCCGTTTTGCGAGTCGGAGAAGACCAGCAAAAATAACCGTGCCCCGGTTAGCAACCGGATACCAAAGTAACCGGATGTTCATCGGGGATTGTGGAAAGCTCAGAAAGAGAGTGGTCACTACTGCTCATCGAGCAACCGAGACCGGACGCTGTGAAATCGACAGGCTTCTATTTGATAAATAAAGGTTTAGATTACCTATCAGAATCCCGCGAGAGTTGACAAGTGGAAAAGGCCGGATTTTTTCCGGCCTTCGAGACAAGTATTCCACATTTTTTTCCACAGCAGCCCGGATAATCCTGTGAACGGGTCCCTCGGTCCGGGCAACCTCTTTTCCGTCCTTTAACTAGCTCAAATTCAGTTACAAAGGCCCCGCTCGGCGGAGCCCTTGGAATGCTTCGCGTTCCCGTCTAGTGAGCCGATGCGGGCTTTGCGGCCGGAGCAGCCGGTTTGGTTGCGGCGGCGGCCGGTTGAGCCGTTGGTGCGGGAATGCCCGACTTCAGGTTATAGGCGGCGATGACGGCCTTGGTAATGTCCGTTGTCGGCGGGGTTGCGACCAGCACCGGCCCGCCCTGCTGGCTCTCGTCGAGAATCAGCGTGTAGCCCTCCTTTTGAGCGTAGCTAACAAGAACGTCATAGACCTTGACGGCCAGGCCGGTGATCATCTCCTGCATCTCACCCTGGAAGTCGTTGCGGGCGTCATCGGCGTCGCGGTCAAATACCTTCTTTCTCTCGTCGAGATTTTTTGCCAGGCTGGCGCGCTCGGCATCGCTCAAAGTCGCGCCTTGCGCCTGTAACTTCTTGGCCATGGCATCGAGCTCGTCGCTCATTGACTTGAGTTGTTGCCGCTTGGGTTCGTACTTCTTCTCGATCGCGGCAAAGTTACGCTGGCCTTCGTTGGTTTGAGCCACCGCCACCTGAAAGGCAATCACCGCGATTTTTGCCGTCACGGCAACGGGAGCCTTGGCAGCCGAAGCCGCCGGAGCAGGCGATGTTTGTGCGGCTGCGCCCAGGCCAAAGCCCAATGCCAGCGTAACGGCTAGTGCATGCGAATACTTCATTTGAATGGACCACTCCTTCGCGGTTCCGGTAAGGCAGCGTCGCGCATGAGCGCGCAACCCCGCCTATGAGCCTGGCGACCAATCCTAGTGCGCTGTTGCGGGAGGCTTCGCGGCCGGTTTCGGCGCTGCTGCCGCAGGTTGCGCCGGAGGAGGAGCGGGAACGCCCGACTTCAAATTGTACGCATCGATAATGGCCTTGGTGATGTCGGTATTGTCGCTCGCGTAAAGCACCACCGGAGCTTGTTGCTGGTTTTGGGTACGATCCAATACCAGCGTGAAGCCCTGCAGTTGCGAATAGGCGGTGATCACATCGAAGACCTTCGTGGCTACGCCGCTGAATGTCTCCTGCATCTCTCCCTGGAGATCGTTCTGGGCGTCCTCCTGGAAGCGTTGCGCCTGCTTTTTCTTGTCGTCGATGGTCTTGGCCTTGCTGGCCTGCTCGGCCGGGGTGAGCTTGTCGCCCTGAGCTTGCAATGCCTTCTCCAGCGAATCGATCTCATCGGCCATGGTCTTGAGCTGTTCGCGCTTCGGCGCATACTTCTTCTGCAAGTCGGCCATGTTGCGCTGGAATTCGTTGGTTTGGGCCACTGCCGCCTGGAATTCAATGACGGCAACCTTGGCGGGACCGGACGATACGGCAGACGAGGGCGATGTTTGAGCGGCGGCGCTCAGGACTAGACCCGAGGCCAGCGTAAAAATAACTGCAAGAGAACGCTTCATGTGAGGGCTTAACTCCTTCGGAATTCCTGTATGCCCGTCCGCGTTTCAGCGCAAGTCCGGACCGTGCCTCCTGAGAAACCTTACCCTCTATCTTTGTGGGACTGCGCGCCAAACGCGGGGCAGAAACCGAAAAGAGGCGTGCGGAGACGTC
>Ga0326727_10013882_pt1 | contig 17739 bp, 12 predicted proteins | sample MB2enrmetagenome_FD_207643 | JGI IMG/M metagenome (GOLD analysis project Ga0326727, IMG submission 207643) | Lab enriched peat soil microbial communities from McLean, Ithaca, NY, United States - MB29MY | ecosystem: Environmental > Terrestrial > Soil > Wetlands > Peat | place: USA: New York...
CGTCAGGAAGGGATTGGCCTTCCAGTCGTCCTGCACAAAGAGCGCGGCGTCGAAGAGGTTTGCCGTGGCGCTTTTGCCTCCCGTCGTGTAGTCCAGCTTGAAGGGGACGCAGCCGCCTTGCTGCGTTAATGCCGCCGAGCAGCCGGCGGCGATTTGCGCAATGGTTTCACCTTGCAGAAGGCCATTTTCCGTGGCCACAATGGCTCCTGCCGAGGGAAAGGTGAAGCTGCCATTGAAGTTTGCGTCGGTCGCGCTGGCGTCGCGGTTGTCCCTGAGCCGCGCGCCGAACTTGATGGCGTGCGCGCCCACCGACATGGTGGTTAGGTTCTGCAACTCCAGATGGTCCGCATGATCGTGGGAAAACTGCGACGAAGAGCCGCCGCCGGAGAACGAGCCCGGCACCGTGAGCATCGGATCGGTGCTCGCCGAGGTTGTGGAAGAGTTGTCGCGCAGGTACTGGAAACGTGTTTCGTTGACGATGTGATCGTTGATAATCTCCGAATCGCTCAGTTGGACGGTGTGTTCGATCGAAGTCGAAGCGGTGGCCTGCGAGGGCAGCAATAGACCGTTGGTGCCGATGTTGCCGCTCTGGCTGTTGCGGTAGAACTGGTAGCGCAGCGTCAGCGTGTTCTTCTGGCCCAGTTGCAGGTCGATCCGCGGGGCGATGTTAGTGCGCGTCTGCGGACTGAATATCCCGCCCGAAAGGGGGCCGAGCGAATAGGTGTTCGTGGCGGTGTCCAGAATCGGAGCCTGACTGAAGCTGTAAATGCTGTCGTTCTGATTATTGCGCTGCTCGGCGCTGATAAAAAACGAGGCGGTTTTGGAGAGCGAGCCGTTCAAAGTGCCGTTGAATTGGTAGCTGTGATACGAGGGAAGGTTGCTGGTAAACGGGTTGCCGGTGTTGAATGCGTTGTCGTTGCCCTGAGCGAAAAACTGTCCGTGCAGCTTGTCGGTGCCCGGCTTGGTGAGAATCTCGATGCGTCCGTAACCCAGCTTGTCGAATTCGGAGGAAAAGGGGTTCTGGTTAATGCGAATCTCGCGAATTGCCGATTTGGGCGGCAATTGTCCTCCGGTGAAGCCGTCTATGTAGATTTGCCCGCCATTCGGCCCCGCCGAGGGTCCGGCCAGAGCCGTCAGTTCACTGGAAAGCTCATCCGGGTCGTCCGACAAGGCGTCCAAATCCTTGCCCTTGATGACGATGGAACCGGAGTTTCCGCCGGCCTCGATGTTGACGGTGGGCGACTCGTCGGTGACCACTATGCTCTGCTGCTCAACCTCCAGGGCCATGGAAATGTTCACGCGCAGCAGTTGGCCGGCGGCAAGCTGTATGGGCTGAGAGGCAAAGGGCGCGAAGCCCGTGAAGGCGGCCTGCACAATGTAGCTGCCAGGAGCGAGGCCGCTCACCTGGTAATGGCCGGCGGCGTCGGAGGTTGCCGTGCGCAGGGCCTTTCCCGCTGGCGTGGTGATGGTGACCGTTGCGCCGGGAATCAGCGCGCCCATCGGGTCGGCGATCTGCCCGTGCAGAGTCGCGGCCGCCGCGGGCGTTGCCGGGGCGGCAGGGGACGCACTGACCGCTGAAGAGGCTGTCGGCGTCTGAGCTTGAGCCTGCGCCAGAACCTGGGCCTGAATCTGCGTCTGCGCCTGAACCTGCGACTGGGGTGGAGCAGGGGTCTGCGCTTGCGCCGCGAGCGTTCCGGCCAAACCTAGCGCCAGAACAATCAAAAAATGAGTAAAGCCATGCAATCTTGAATTCACGTGTCTCTCGCTAGTTCCTGCTGGTTGCGTGTGAGTCTACTGGGCCGCTTCAGCCGCGCCCGCCCCGGTGTTCATGCTCCAGTTGGAGAGCAGATCCTGGCCGGCCGCGGGGGATTCCAGCAGCGGTTCGACGCCCGCCAGCAGCGTGATGGCCGTCACCTCGGTGGCGCCTTCAGTCGTCACCAGGATTACCGCCTCGCCCTTCTTCAAGTCTGCAAATGGAATGGCCGGAGCGCGCGTGATCATCTGCTGCGGATCGGCGGCGCCCTGGCCGGTGCGTTGCCCGGATTGGCCGCTGCCCGCGGTTTCCCTCAACCTGGCCGCCAGGATCTGCGCCGCGCGGTCCGGCAGACGGCGCATCTGAGCCTCCGCCGTGATGTGGACGGTGACCGGCTTCTTGGTCGCCAAATCCTTTACCACCAGCGTCGAACTGGGTGCATCGAGCGACGCAATGGTTCCGGAAATGTTGCGGAAGCTGCCGGAGACCACTTCCTCGGCGGCAATCTCCGTGCCGTCAGCACTTTTTGTGCCGCGCGCGCGCAATTGGTCGCCCGCATGAATTGCCTCGATGGGCGCCGGGAGCGCGGCGTCATAGCGCACCGAGGCGGGAGCGTAGCGTTTGAGCATTGTGGCGCTGGAGGTGTGAACGGTAATCGTTTTGGCCGCTGCTCCGGCGCCCGCGGTCAGCACGATTGTGCCCGATGCGGCATCGACGCTCTTCACCAGTCCGCCCACTCCACGCCGCTGCCAATCCTCGCGCTCCTTCTGCTGCTTCAGCGCCACGTCGGTTTGCTTGACGATCACGATTTGCAAGGCCTGCGAAACTCCGGCCGGGGCGTCAGGATCGAGCCTGACCAGCGCGCGGTCGCCCACGGCCAGATCGCCGAACTGAATCGTCAGCGCTGTGCTCAGATCTCTTTGGCCAGGGGCGATGCGCTTGAGCGAGGCCGTCGCTGGAACCTCCACCGGGTACAACTGACCCTGGTCGGTTTTCACCGTGAGAATGTTGCTGCCGAGGGTGGTAATGGTGCCCACAAAACGGGAGGGCGTCTGCGCACCGGCCAGAGATGCGCCAGCCAGCAGCGCCGTCCACGCCAGCACAATCGACGCCAGCGCTAGCCACACGGGCCCGCGCGCGATAGAAAACGGAGGCCGAATCTTCATCCAGTTCTTCATAGGCCGTTTCTTGAAGGGTAAAATTCCGCCGGTTCGCGGGGTTGGAAAATTGTATTCGCTTTTGTAGACGAATCACCACGGCAAAAGGTTGAGCGGATTCTTTACAGAAGAGCAGGCTCTTTCCGGAATTTTCCGTCATCCGGTCTGGAATTTTCTCATCTGGTCAGGAATTTTCCGCCGTCCGGATCAATTCGCCGCCAATTGCGCCGTCTCCAAAAAGGCGAAACTGCCCGAGGGCGTGGGAACGATATGCGTCAGCCGCCGGTTGTGCACCACGACCGTGTCCCTGTACCAGAGGTTGATGGCGGGCAGATCGCGCGCCAGAGTTTGTTGCGCCTCGACGTAATCGGCGCGCCGCCGGGCAGAGTCCGCGCTCTGGGCCGCGTCGTCGAGCAGGGCGTCCAGCCGCGGGTTCGAGTAGTGGCTGCGATTGGCGCCGTGGGGAGAAAAATTCGCGGCAGAGAAGGCGTAGTTGAAGATCTCCGGCTGCTCGTTGCCGCCGATCCAGCGCAGCGAGTACATCTGAAAGGCCCCACGCGTCACGTCAGAATAAAAAGTGGCGAATTCATAGCTGCGCAGATCGAGCGCAATGCCCACCCTGGCCAGTTGCTGCTGCAAGACGGCCGCCAGCAGCCGCACGTCCTCGACGTTACCGGTCTTCATCGTCAGATGAAAGCGGATTCCGTTCGGACCGGCGGGATGGCCGGCTTCGTCCAGCAGCCTGGCAGCTCGCGCCGGATCGTAGGGGTAGCGCGCGACGTCATCGGTGAAGGCCCAGTGGCTGCGCGGCAGCAGGCTCTCGGCCGGTTGCGCGTGGCCCCGCAGCAGGGTTTGAATAATCAGAGGTCGGTCGATGGCGCAGGCAATCGCCTGGCGCACCCGCGCGTCCTTGAGCAGCGGATCGCGCAGGTTGAAGCCGAGGTACTGCACCTGCGTTCCGGGCGCGTCTTCGACCGCCAGGTTGGGCCGCGTGGCCAGCGCTGCCAGCGAATCCATCGGCAGGGAATTGACGGCCACGTCGGCCGAGCCTTTTTCCATCTCCAGCGACTCGGTAATCGCGTCCGGGACCACGCGAAAACGCACCCGCTCAATCTTCGGCGTTGCCGCCCAACTCAACTGGTTGCGCGCGATGAGCACCTCCTGGTCGATCTGCTGGCTGACGAAGCGAAATGGCCCGGTGCCCACCGGATTCCGCCAGAACTCGCGCCCGCTGCCCTCGGGAACAATGCCGAAGGCGCCGGTCGAAAGGTTGGTCAGCAGGAAATTGTCCGGGCGCTGAAGATGGAAGACCACAGTCCGCGCGTCCCGAGCTTCAACCGACTCCACCGAGGCGTAAGTGGCGGCCTTGGGCGAGATCACCTCACCCGAACGGATCGAGTTCACGGTCCAGGCCACATCGCGCGCCGTCAGCGGGCGGCCATCGTGGAAGCGGACAGCGGGGCGCAGATGGAAGACCAGCGTCAGCGGGTTCGGCTGCTCCCAGCTCTCGGCCACCGCCGGCGTGAAATGGAAGCTGGCGTCGCGCGCCACCAGACCATCAAAGAGCAGCTCGTCGATGTGCTCCGATTGCGCGTCCGTTCCCACGCGCGGGTCAAGGCTGGCCGGACTGCTCTCGATGAGGAAGACCACGGTTTGCGGGTCGCGGGGCGCTACGTGGCAGCCGGCGAGCGCCGCGAGCGCGGCCAGCGCAAGCCCGGCGGTGAATCTTGTTGCTCTTGACCCCGCAAACGCCGGGTGCCCCATTCTTGCAGCGTTTTTGTCCTTGCGGCAAGGATGGGAAACCATGAACCCTGGCCGGGCGACCCAGTACTCGATTTTGAAACTTGGGAATTCACCCAATCTCAAGCTCCTACGCATAGGTCACCTGCCCCAGAATCGCAGGCCGCGCCGCGCCGGTCGCTTTGGGCAGATTTCCTGGCAGGTGGTGCCAGGTCTGCCAGGCCAACAGAGCAAAGGCCGCGGCCTCCTTGGCTTCGGCGGGCAAACCGAAGTCTTCGCTCGTAGCCAGTTCGCAGCCCAGCGGTTCCAGCCTTTGCGCCAGCATCGCCATCAGCGTCCGGTTGCGCGCCCCGCCGCCGGAGACGATGTAATCCACTGCGCAGCCCTTCATCCCGCGCCGGGCGAAGGCTTTATAGCTCTGCGCAATTGTTTCGGCCGTCAGCGCCGTCGCCGTGGCCAGTGCGTCCTCGGGTTTGCAACTGAGCCTTTGGCAGGCGGCCAGAAATTTTGCCGCATACTCGCGCCCAAACTGCTCGCGGCCGGCGGTGCGCGGCGGTTTCAGCTTGAAGTAGGGGTTGCCGAGCGCCTTGGCCAGCATGGGCCCTAGCACCGAGCCTCGCGCGGCAAGGTTTCCATTGCGGTCAAACTTTGCTTGAAAGAGTTCCTGCGCCAGCCAGTCGATCACCATGTTCCCAGGCCCGGTGTCGAAGGCGACGGCCGCATCCGCCGCGGCCCCGGCGGGAATCGCCGTCAGATTGGCGATGCCGCCGATGTTCTGCAGCACGCGTCCGCGTTTGGCGTCAGCAAAGAGCACGTAATCCAGCAGCGGAACCAACGGCGCTCCCTGGCCTCCGGCCACCATGTCGGCCGGGCGAAAGTTCGAGACCACGGGAACGCCGGTCGCCGCGGCGATCACCGCCGCCTCGCCCAATTGCCAGGTGCAGCCGAAGCTCCGGCCCGCATAGCGTGCCGCTTGCGGCTGATGATAGAGCGTCTGCCCGTGGCAACCGATCAGATCCAGCCTGCCCAGATCGAACTCCGCTTTGTGCCGTTCGACGGTCGCGTTGACCGCCTCGGCATAGGCCAGGCCGAGCCTCCAATTGAGCCGCGCCAACTCTGCAGTTGAGGTTGCGGCGGCGTTCATCGCCCCCAGCACCGCTCGCCGCAGCGGGGTGGGAAAGGCGAAGCTCTCGTGCGCCACCAGCGTCAGCCCCGGCCGCATCAGTCCGGCCTGCTTGAGCCCTCTTCGCTGCCTGACCGGCGCAATCCGCACCACGGCCACATCAACGCCGTCGGCCGAGGTGCCGCTCATGACGCCGGCCACCGTCATCGTCTCTGCGCTCATGCGGTCTGCGCCTCCGCGCCGGATTGGGCCTTCATTACCGTCTCCCGGAAGCTGAGAATCCTTTCGCGCAGCGCCGCGAATTGCCGGGGCGTGAGCGCGCGCGGCACGCCGCTGGCAAACAGTTTTGCCCTGCGCCGCGCCATTTGCTCCGCGCGCTCCAGAATCAGCCTGGAAAAGGCCGCAGAACGCTCGCCTTCGGCCAGCAGAGCCTCATAGGCTCGCAGAATCAGATCCGGTGAGTGGCAGATTTCCAGCAGGTCCATCCCCGCCCGCACCGCCGCCACCACAGCCTCTTCGAGGGGCATGAACTTCAGAATGCCGCCCATCTCCATGTCGTCGGAGAAAATAATGCCCCGGTAGCCGATCCGCTGGCGCAGCACCGTCTGAATCCAGTAGGACGAGGCGCTCGCCGGTTTGTTCTTTCCCGGCGTCTCGGGATAAGCCGCGTGGTTCACCATCACCATGGGCAATTCGTCGCGCAACTCGCGATAGGGCGCCAAATCCTCGCGCCAGAGCTCGCGCATACCACGCCGGATGGTCGGGGTTTCCAAGTGGGAATCGAGGGTGCCGCCGCCGAGGCCGGGGAAGTGCTTGCCGCAGCCCTCCACCTTGTGCGCGGCGAGGCCGGCCAGGAAATCACGCGCATAATCGACCATGCCCTCGGCCGTCGCCGCCGCCGAGCGCGTTCCCATCACCTGGGCCGACTCGGGCAGCGCCAGGTCGAGCACCGGCGCTAGCGTCGTGTTGAAGCCGAAAGCCTTCACTCCCTGCGCGATCAGTTCGCCCTGCCGGCGGGCCAGGCCGGCCTTTCCCGTCCGCCGTTCCGCCTCCGCCACCGCCTGCGCGGAGTGCATGGCGGTCAGCGCGTCCCGCAGCCGGTCCACCGTGCCGCCCTCCATGTCCACGCAGCGAAAGCTGTTCGGCGCGCACAGGCTCGTAGCTTCGGCCAGCAGGGCCCGCGTCTGCCGGGCATCCGCAATGTTGCGCCGGAAGAGGATCACCCCCGCCGGCCGTACCAGCTTGAGCCACGCGCGCTCCAGGCCGGTCAGCTCCGTGCCTTCGAGCCCCACTACCAGCAGACTTCCCACGGCCTGGCGCAGATTCGTTTTCATTGCCGCTCCTTCAAGTTACTTCCAGCAGCACTTCCAGCCGGAATTCTATTCCCTAATCCCTGTTCCCTAGTCCCTTGCCTCTTTCAACTCCACCTGCAACTCCTCCAGCAGATTCAGCGCCTGCAGCGGCGTCAGCGAATTTACATCCGTCGCCTCGATCCGGTCCACAATCCGCTGCGAAAGCGGCGTGAAAATCGTCAACTGCACCGGTTCGGGAGCCGTTTCCACCTGCACGCTCTGCCGTTCCTGCTTTTCATGCTGGCGCAGCACGTGCCGTGCCCGCTCGATCACCGCGGCTGGCAGCCCCGCTAGCTTCGCTACTTCGATCCCGTAACTCTTGCTGGCCGCGCCCGGCTCGATGTTATGCAGAAAGACAATGCCGCTGGCCGCTTCTTTCACGCCCACGCGCAGGTTTCTCACGCGCGGCAACTTCTCGGCCAGCATCGTCAGTTCATGATAGTGCGTGGCAAACAGCGTCCGCGCGCCGGTCTCGGCATGAAGGTACTCGACCGTCGCCCAGGCCAGCGAGAGCCCGTCGAAGGTCGCCGTTCCGCGGCCCATCTCGTCGAGCAGGATTAGGGACCGATTCGTCGCCGTATTCAGAATCGTCGCCGTTTCGGTCATCTCCACCATGAAGGTAGACCGCCCGCGTGCCACGTTGTCGCTAGCCCCGATGCGTGTATAAATCCGGTCCACCAGGCCAAAGCGCAGGCTCTCGGCCGGAACAAAGCTGCCCATCTGGGCCAGCAGAACCAGCATCGCCGCCTGGCGCAGGTAAGTGCTCTTGCCGCCCATGTTCGGCCCGGTGATCAGCAGCAGGCTCGGCCCCTCGCCCGCCCCGTTCGGCTCCGCCGCGCGCAGGTAAAGGTCGTTCGAGATAAACCTTCCCTCGCGCGTCTCCTCCATCCACTGCTCGATTACCGGATGGCGCCCGGCGACCGCCTCGATCACTGGCTCTTCCACAAGCTGCGGCCTCACATAGCGCCGTCCCGCCGCCAGGTGCGCAAAGTTGGCCAGCAGGTCCGCCTCCGCCACGGCGGCCGACGTGCGCTTGATCCGCCCTGCGGCTTGCAGTACGGAAGTGCGCAATTCCGTAAGAATCCGCTTCTCAATCTCGATCGACCGCTCGTGCGCGGTCAGAATCTTGCGCTCGTACTCCTTCAACTCCGGCGTCGTAAACCGCTCGGCGTTGACCAGCGTCTGTTTGCGCTCGTAATCGGCTGGCGCCAGCGATAAGTTGGACTTGGTAATCTCGATGTAATAGCCGAAAACCGAGTTATAACGCACCTTCAGCGAGTTAATTCCGGTCCGCTCCCGCTCCCGCTCCTCGATGGCCGCAATCTGCCGCCGTCCGGTGGTCGAAATCGTCCGCAACTCGTCCAGTTCCGCGTCCACGCCCGCGGCAATCGCCCCGCCGTCGGCCATGGCCAGCGGAGGCTCCTCGACCAGCGCGGTTTGAATCTGCGCCGTCACGTCTTCGAGAGGGTCCAACTCTTCCGCAAGCTCCCGCCATCTGGCCGCCCGCATCGCCTCGATGGCCGTCCGCAACCCTGGCAGGCGGCTCAAACTCGCCCCGAGGGCGCGCACGTCGCGCGGCCCGGCTGAATCCAAGGAAAGCCGTGCCAGCAGCCGCTCCAGGTCCAAAAGCCCCGAAAAAGCCCGGCGAATCTCCTCGCGCCTCACCAGGTCGCCGTGCGCCTCGCCGACGGCCTCGTAGCGGCCTTCAAGAGCTTCCGCATCCACCAGCGGTCGCAGAATCGTCGCCCGCAGCAGGCGCTTGCCCATCGGCGTCTGGCAGGCGTCGAGAGTGTGGAAGAGCGTCGCCCGGTTGTCCTGGCCCGCAGAGGACTGGCCCGGAAAGAGCGGTTCTACTAATTCCAGGTTTCGCACCGTCACCTGGTCCAGCTCCAGCGCCGTCGAGTGCTCCTCGAATTTGAGGCTGTCAATATGCAGCGCCTCGTTTTTCTGCGTGGTGCGCACATAATGCAGCACCGCTCCGGCCGCAATCGCCGCCGCCGGGTGCTCTGTCAGCCCAAAGCCTTCGAGCGAGCGCACATTCAACTGGCGCTCGACCAGCGGAATTGCAAACTCCCGCGTCCAGACCCACTCCTCGACGCGCGTTCGCGCCGGAATCCGCTCCAGTTGCGCCGGCAGCGCGGTGCTCCCGGCAATGAGCACCTCGCTCGATCCAGCTTTCACAATCTCGTCCACCGCCTGCTGCCGGGCCGAGGCTCCGGTGAACTCCGCCGTGCGAAATTCTCCGGTGGAAACGTCCAGCAGGGCCACCGCGCAAACCAGGCCGGAGGCTGCGGAAGAATTCCGGGCTTTGGAAGGGTGCGTCTTGAGCCGCGTCGCGAGCGGCCCAGCGCCAGCGGCCGCCAAATCGTCAGCGGCAGTCGAACCGGCGTGGGCTTCAGCCCCGAAAGCTGGCTTTTCGGAGTCCGCTATAGTCGGTGCTCCAATGAAGGCTACCGGCTTCAGTCCGTTCATCGCAGAAGCTGAATCGGCGCGGGCTTTAATCCCCGAGGAGCGTTTCTTCCGGCTTTCGTCCGCGCCCCCCGCCTCCTCGCCCCCAAACTCAAAGTAAGCCGCCAGAAAGTTGTTCTGCTCCTGCTCCAGCCCAGCATCGAGAGCCGTTCCCGGCGAGAGCACCCGGGTCACCTCCCGCCGCACGATTTTTTTGGTGAGCTTGGGGTCTTCCATCTGGTCGCAGATGGCGATGCGGTAGCCCTTGCGCAAGAGGCGCGTCAGGTAGCCCTCGACTGCGTGGTAGGGAACGCCGCACATCGGCTGATTCCGCTCCCGGTCGCGGGCCGTCAAGGTTAGTTGCAACTCCCGGCTCACTGTCACCGCGTCGTCGTAGAAGAGCTCGTAAAAATCTCCCATGCGGAAGAACAGCAGCGCATCGGGATTCTCCCGCTTGGCCGCCGTCCACTGGCGCATGAACGGCGTCAGCTCGCCGGAGTCCTTGCCGGAGGCCTTGTTTGCGGGCTGCGTAGCCGGGGCCCCCACCGGCAGGTCTTGGCCGGTGAGGAGTACAGGCGAGGTCAGCTCGGCAGAACCCTCGTCCAAAAGGGCGCTCGGCGGAGCCGCGGATTGTCTGTCGTCTCTAATCACTTTGGCTTTAAGAGTATCGCGGCAGGATGGCAGCGGGGTAGTCCGGGCCCGGCAGACTGAGCGGACGCGTCTGCGCCGCACATTCCCAATTTTTCTGGCCCTCTGCGCCGGTGAAAGATTACACTCGAATCAGGCGAACAAGCTAGCGAAGGCGTAGTTTCTGCTGATCTTTGCTGAAGGTAGCCTGTAAGGCATTGATTCTATATAAGCAGGAGCAAATGGAAGCGTTCCCCTCCGACTCCCCCGATCCCGGCCAGCCTTCCGCGTCTGGCGTAGAGCTGCTCCCGGCACCTCCGATGACGGCCTCCGCGCCGTCGCCGAATACCAGCAGCCTGAGGCTCTGGCTGCGCGATTTGGTGGTCTCCGTCGCCGCCTCGGTGCTGATTATTACCTTTCTTTACCAGCCGGTGCGCGTGGAAGGCACCAGTATGCTGCCGCGCCTCGAGGACCAGGACCGGCTCTTCATCAACAAGTTCGTCTACCGCTTCTCGGCCATCGAGCGCGGCGACGTGGTGGTCTTCCGCTATCCGCGCAATTTAGAGACGAGCTACATCAAGCGCGTCATCGCCCTGCCCGGCGACCGCCTCTCGATCGACCACGGCACGGTATGGCTCAACGGCGAGCCGCTGCGCGAAAAGTATGTCCCCAACGAGTTCCGCGACCTCCGCTCGATGGCCGAAATCGTTGTCCCCGACGGCTGCTACTTCATGATGGGCGACCACCGGTCGATCTCCTCCGATAGCCGCGACTTCGGCCCCGTCGAGCGTCCGCTGATTTACGGCAAGGCGGTTTTCGTCTACTGGCCCCAACGCGATGCGGGCCCGGTGCGATAACGCACGGAAAAACGAGTCTGGTGCGCTAACGCGCCGGAAAACGCGTCGGGCGTGCTAATGCATAGAAAACACACTTCTACTCCTCTGCAATACCCCGGCGCTCAAAACCTGTTAAATCGATTGGGTTTAATCATTTAATCAATGGTATGTAGAATCACCAAGTTACGTGTTTTCAGTGAGCGCAACATTTCACAAAGTTCAAAAAACTCGACATTCTCAAAAAATGTGCGAATGGAATCGGCTGAGAGCCCCAATGTTTGCCGAGCTCCGACGGGGTGAAGTGCTGCTCAGTCGCAACAAGTGTCATTGACTTGCCCCGCTTCCGGCGTTGCAGGCCGTCACCAGAGGCGATTAGGTCTGCTGAAGTCGAGAGCAGCTTAAGCCGATGATCGGACCAATAAGCGGATTGCCGGGCTGCTCATCGAGGGACCGGAAAAGGGATTGTTTTTGATCTTCGCTGCGGGAGATGAAGCCTCGGCCTGTTTTTCTCAACCGGGAATTTACCGGCTTTTACGCGCCTGTCCTGCACGCAGGCCGGTACGCGAATTGACAGAGCCGGACCGTGGATTTAGTCTCTGGTGGCACGTCGAGTGCTCCTTCTTCAACTCATGAAAGGTAAGAGGTATATGACTCAGAGGTGGTGGTTTCGCGTATCGGGATTGGCTGCAATCTCCTTGATGCTAGGCCTGTCGCTGGCCGCGCAGGGTGACCCGGCGGCGCTTCAGCAGAGGCTCAACGCGCAGTTCCGGCCGACCACGACGACGGCCGACCGCACGGATATTGTCACGGCCGGGGACGTGGTCACCATTCACAAGTCGAATCTGGTCATGTTTGCGGGTACGGCGGTGCCGGCCACAAACAACTACAAGAAGGGAGGAATCGGGCAAGGTTTTGGCACAGTCCTGATAGAGACCAACCCGAATACGGTACAGCGCACATTTGTGCCGGAGGAAAAGTGCTGGGTTACGGGGGTTCAGGTTCTGAAGGACGGAGTGATTTTCCATCTTTACAGCGATCCCTATAACGGCATCCGCTATTACGGGGACCTGAAGATTTCTTTCCCCGACAAGAAGGAAGTGCCGCCGGTGGATGTGGCTCTTGGGTTGATTGCGGAGGTGCTGACGGTGGTGCCCTCAGACGATCAGGACGGGCAACCGGAGCCTGCTCCGGCTCAAGGCGGCGGAGCATCTCGTATGCGAGGCAGGTTCGACCCAGGCCGTCCGGCATTCGCTTCCGCCCCTGAGGCGGCTTCGGCGCCGCCTCCGATGCCGGCCATTGCGCCCCCGCCGCCGCCGGCCGATGCACCGCCGCCGACCATCGCCATCGACCAGACCGAGGATCAGGTGACCGCCGTCTTTGGGCAGCCGCTGAAGACCGCCAAGCTGGGAGTGAAGGAAATCTTCTATTACAAGGACATGAAGGTGACCTTCCGCAACGGAAGAGTCAGTGACGTTGAATAAATTGGTGCCGGGCTGGTAGATTGACGCCAAATTGACTTACAGAATTTTCACTTCTGCTCTTTACAGAAACCTGGACGCAAAGTGGCTTTTTTCTCAAGAAAAAGCCACCCTCCATGCAGCTGTAGTGTCAACATGTGAAGTGAAAATGCTCTAAGTCGATAGTCCACCATAGCGGAACGCCTTGCGGTTCCACAGACTTGCGGCCCCACAGAAATGAGAGAGTTGAGGATTTCGATGAGCTTGTCAACCCTTCGCAGTGTGATGAGAAACGGCTCGGCGGCACTGATTGTCGCCGCACTTTTGGGAACGGGCGCGCTGTCCCACGCCGGCAACGACAAAAAGCCTTCGGCGCCTGCCAGACAGGCAGCGCCAGCCTCCAGGCCCGCCGGGAACTTCGGCGGCGGGGCATCGCATGGGGCCAGCACCGGCGGATTCGGCTCCCGTGGGGCAACATACAACGGCGCTGGCAGCCATGGGCCTACCACCAATAGCGTGGGCAATGGCGTGGGCTCGCATGGGCCGACTGCCAACGGACCTTCGTACAACGGCGCTGGCAGCCATGGGCCTACCACCAATGGCTTGGGCAATGGCGCGGGCTCGCATGGGCCGACGACCAACGGACCTGCGTACAACGGCGCTGGCAGCCACGGGCCTACCACCAATGGCGCGGGCGTGGTGGGTTCTCACAACGCGGGTCCCCACAACTCGGTCAGCGCTGGCCACTCGGCGATCGGGACAAGCGCGCCCAGGGGCAGCAATGAGCACCTCGCCAGGAACGGCAGCGCGGTACGCACCCGCCCGAACGGCCGGGTGAGCGACGTGCATGATAGCAAGCGGGGAATGGACGTGCACAATGGGCTGAACGGCAACCGGAGGGTCTCGGTGGAGCGCCATGACGGCAGCCGCCTGGTGGCCGAGCGGGGCCGTCCCGGATACGTGCAGCGCGGGTACAACTACCACGGCCACGATTTCGGACGCCGGGCTTACTACTACCACGGCCGGGAGTACATCCGCTTTTATCGCGGCTACGGCTACCGCGGTCTGTATCTGAACGTCTACGCTCCGGGCTTCTACTTTGCGCCCGGCTTCTATGGCTGGGCGTACAATCCGTGGGCGGTGCCGATCACCTTCGGATGGGGATGGGAAGGCGATCCCTGGTATGGCTACTACGGCGGCTACTTTGCGCCCTACCCGGTTTACCCCTCGGCGGCTTACTGGCTAACCGACTACATGATCTCCCAGGACTTGCAGGCCGATTACGCGGCGCACGTGGAGGCGGGCGAGGCGAATGGCGCTCCAATGGCCGCGGGCGGTCCGCCGGAGCTGACGCCCGATGTGAAGCAGCAGATCGCCGACGAGGTGAGAAACCAGTTGGCTCTGGAAAACTCCGAGGCGCAACAAAATGCCCAGCATCAGGAAGTGGACCCCGGTTCCAGCGGGATTGCGCGGCTGCTGGCTGACGGCCGTCCGCATGTGTTCGTGACTGGAAGTCCGCTGGACCTGGTGGACGCCAACGGACAAGAGTGCGGAATCAGCGATGGCGATGCTCTGCTGCTGCGGACTCCTCCACCGGCTGACGCCACCGCCGCGGATCTGGTGGTTTTGGCCAGCAAGGGTGGACAGGAGTGTGCAAAATCCAGCACGGTGACCGTGCAATTGACCGACCTGCAGGAGATGCAGAACCAGATGCGGGCGACCATCGATCAGGGGCTCCAGGATTTGCAGGCCAAACAGGGGCAGAACGGATTGCCGCCAGCTCCGCCCTCAGCCCAGGCCAAGCCGGTTGAGGCAGAATATGCCGCGATTGCGCCTCCGCCCGATCCGAAAGACGCAGTCGACCTGCAGCAGCAGAATCAGCAGGCCGACCAGGCTGTACAGGAAACGGCTGATGGCGCGCCGGCCAGCGCAGCTCCAGGCGCTTCACCCGCATCTGTTGAACTGGGCCAGACCATCGACCAGGTGAGGGGCGCTCTGGGCGCACCGGGGCGCGTGGCCAACCTGGGCCCGAAGGTTATCTACTATTACAACGGCATGAAGGTTGTTTTCAAGGACGGCGTCGTGAGCGACGTGCAGTAACCGAATCAGGCTGGCGCTTCCGCTGACGTAGTACATCAGCCGCCACGAATTTCGCCCCAGTCGGCGGTCGCGTCCACTCGGGATACTATTCCCATCAACCAGCTGCAGCGCCCCGGTTCGTTTCGGCAGGGGAATTCAGCAGCGCCCACCCCCGTGTTTTATCTACCCAAGACTTCGTCGATTGCATCGTTACCGGCACAATCCGCGCAGGCGCATTCGGGCATGCTGCACTACCAGGGACCGCCGGTGCCCTACAACGGAACGGTGGCCTTCGACAATCTTCCCAAGGCGCGGCTCAAATTCAGCTTCGACCACGCGGCGTGGCAGTTGGTTCTCCAGCGCAATCCGGACGGCACAAAAAAGCGATTCTGACTTCGCAAGAGCCGGGCTATCAATCGAGCTGCGATCTGAGCTGGGAGATAGTCGAGTAGGCGCAGGGAAAGCACCTTTTCACGGTCTACCTCACGTTGCTAACCTTCCCGTTCGTGAAGACTGCCTTCATATCCTTGTAAAAGAAGACTGGCCTTCACACCCAGCTTGACCTCTTTCAGCAGCTGTCCGAACTACCGGAGCCACCTCAGTGACTGATTCCTGCGTCAACAACTTGCTCACCTTTTCGCGCGGGACACGAGCCAAAAGCATCTCCACCGCGAACGTGTCCTGGAGCACGTCCTTGGCCGCCTCGGATTCTGCAATTTTCTGCAATTCGATTTGCACCGGATCCCGCAGGTCCCACTCTGCTGTGCCATCCGCTCCGCCTGCTCCCAAGGGCATGTCTTGGCTGACAGGTATCGGGTTTTGCCGCCTTCCCGGACGTACAGGGACTTGCGGCATTTGCAGCGTTTCCATTGAGGGGCATCCGTTTGGGGCAATCTGAAGAATGACGCGCAAAGACTGTTATAGTTAATGAGGCAATCGGTTCCGAAATTGTCACAGGATGTCCTACCCTTCAGCAATTCTTCAGCAAGACTGGTTTGAAGAGAACGAGATTGCTGATAACAAAGAGGATAGCGCGGTACTGTGCGAATCGATTGAATCCACTCCCCGGAGAGGCGATGCAATCGATCCTAGCGCTCGAAGACGGGCGCATCTTCCGTGGCCTTGGCTATGGTGCACCTGGCGAATGCCGGGGCGAAGTCGTTTTCAATACTTCCCTTACCGGCTATCAGGAAATTGCGACCGATCCTTCCTATGCCGGCCAAATCGTAGTTCTCACCAACCCCCAGATCGGCAATTACGGGACCAATCAGGCGGACAACGAGTCGGCCAAGCCCTTTATCGAGGGCCTGATCGTGCGCGAGTTTTCGCCCATCAGCTCCAATTGGCGTTCCGAACAGGTCACCGACGAGTACATGGAGCGCTATTCAGTTCCCGTGCTGGCCGAGATCGACACCCGCGCCCTGGTCCGCCATCTGCGCACCTATGGCGCGATGCGCGGCGTTATTTCGACCGAAGCGGTTGATCCCGAAACTCTTGTCCAAAGGGCCCGGGAGATTCCTAAGATGGTCGGCACCGACCTGGCGCGCGTGGTCTCGACCAAGTCGATCTACACCTTCGACGCGGCCGACAGCCGCAACCAGGCGGGCGATGCTCTATTGGCCGCAGGTTTCCTCCCCCAGGAAGAAGTGCGGAGCACCCTTCACGTGGTGGCGTACGATTTCGGGATCAAGTTGAACATTCTGCGCATGTTGGCGCGCGAGGGCTGCCGCGTGACGGTGGTTCCCGCCGAGACCAAGGCCGAGGACGTCTTCGACCTGAAGCCCGACGGCGTCTTCCTCTCGAATGGCCCCGGCGACCCCGAGCCGGTCGATTACGCCGTCCGCGCCATCCGCAAATTCATGGGCCGTGTACCGGTTTTTGGAATTTGTTTAGGCCACCAGCTCACCGGGCTGGCCCTGGGCGGCAAGACCTACAAGCTCAAATTCGGCCACCACGGCGGCAACCATCCGGTCAAAAACAACCTGACCGGCAAGGTCGAGATCACGGCCCACAACCACAACTTCGCCGTCGATCCCGACTCGATCAACCCGAGCGAGGTCGAGCTGACCCACGTGGACCTGAACGACAACACCCTCGAGGGCCTGCGCCACCGCTCACTGCCGCTGTTCACCGTGCAGTACCACCCCGAGGCCGCCCCCGGCCCCCACGACTCGCACTACCTCTTCCACGACTTCCGCAAGATGATGGAGGAGTGGAAGGGATGATGGCTCCCAATGCAGTTATGAGCGTTGAAATTGTTCGCAAAGGCGGGGCATTTGCCCCGCTCTTTTGCGTGAAGAGCAGGGGCTTTCGAGAAGGGTACAGGCTTTAGCGGTGAAGGGTACGGGCTTTAGCCCGTACATCAAGAGGCTTAAGAGCCGGGGCTTTAGCCCCTGAGGGAATAGGATGCGTCCCAGGCGAGAAATAATTCGGAGCAACGAATACGCCTACTTTGTCTCGACACAGACAGAGGGCCGCAAACCTTTCTTTCGCCATGAGCGCTGGGCGCGGCTGATGCTCTCCACTTTGAACCACTACGACGGCACCGGATACAAACTCCATGCCTTTGTCGTCATGCCGGATCACTTGCATCTGGTCATCAGCCCATTCGAGTCGGTTGAGATATCGGTCCAATTGATCAAGGGCGGATTCTCCTTCTGTGCGAAGAGAGAACTCGAATGGAAGGGCGAGATTTGGCAGCCAGGATTCACCGATCATCGCGTCCGGGATGAAGAGGATTGGCTGCGGCACTTGCAGTACATTCGCAATAACCCCATCGATGCAAGATTAACCGAGGATGTTGCCCTCTATGAATTTATCGGGTTCCCGAACAGAGAATTCCCTCAGGGGCTAAAGCCCATCGATCTTGGTGACATTGATGATGTACGGGCTAAAGCCCGTACCCTTCAAGCTAAAGCCCATACCCTTCAACCAGAATCCGCATCTGCATCGAGCGGCGCGGCTGAAACCGCACCCTTTCAAAGCCGCAGCATTGAAACCGCGGCGCAACAAGCGAACAGCAAACCATAAGTGCAAAGAGCGAAACCATGCCACGCAGAAATGACATTCAGAAGATTTTGGTGATCGGCTCGGGGCCGATTGTGATTGGCCAGTCGGCCGAGTTCGATTACTCCGGCACGCAGGCCTGCAAGGCGCTCAAGCAGGAG
>Ga0326727_10013884_pt1 | contig 17738 bp, 15 predicted proteins | sample MB2enrmetagenome_FD_207643 | JGI IMG/M metagenome (GOLD analysis project Ga0326727, IMG submission 207643) | Lab enriched peat soil microbial communities from McLean, Ithaca, NY, United States - MB29MY | ecosystem: Environmental > Terrestrial > Soil > Wetlands > Peat | place: USA: New York...
CGCGCCGCGTGGCGCGCGCTTCGCGAATCTTCGCTTTGGCGCTGGCGACGTCGGCGTTGGCGGCGACCGCTTCCTCCATCAGCTCATCGAGCGTTGGATCGGCGAAAGCGCGCCACCAGGCGTCGAGCGAGGCGGCGGGCGAGCGAGCGTCCGCTTTGGCCGGCGCGTTCGTCCAGCTCGACGGCAGCGCGAACTTCGGAGCGGCGTAGTCGGGGCCGACCGCGCATCCCGCCAGGAGGGCGGCGAGCGGCAGCGCCGGAAAGAACGTGAAGATTGCGCGGGCCATCGGCGTCATTCCCGCGCCAGCGCGTCGACCGGATCGAGCCGCGAGGCGCCGCGCGCCGGCAGCCAGCCGAAGACGACGCCGATCAGGGTCGAACAGCCAAAAGCGAGCGCGATCGAGGTTCCCGAGTAGATGAACCGGAAGCTCGATCCGAGCAGCGTGAATAGAACGCCGGCGCCGAGCGCCGCCAGCACGCCGAGCGCCCCGCCGATCAGGCAGACGAGCACGGCTTCGATGAGAAACTGTTGAAGAATATCGGAGCGCCGCGCCCCGACCGCGACGCGCACGCCGATTTCCCTGACCCTCTCGGAGACCGACACCAGCATGATGTTCATGACGCCGATGCCGCCGACGATCAGCGAGATCACAGCGATGGCGGCGATGAGCAACGTCATCGTCTGCGTCGTCGCGGTGATCGCATTGCGAATGTCGCTGGTGTTGAAGACGAAGAAGTCGCGGGCGCCATGTCGCTGTTCGAGAAAGCGGGTCGCCGCCGTCTCGGCGAGGTCGTTTTCGACGTTGTCCGCGACCCGGAGCACGATGCTGCGCAGCGACGTGTCGCCGAGAAAGCGCGCTTGGACCGTCGAATAGGCGAGAAACATCGAGATGGTCCCGCTCGAGCCGAATCCCTGCTGCTTCTGCGTCACGCCGATCACGGTGCAGGGAACCTTGCCGACGAGGATCACTTTGCCGAGCGGATCGTCGCCCGGATCGAACAGGGTCCTGCGCGCGTTCTCGTCAATCACCGCCTCCTGCGAGAGGGCGCGCTCGGCGCCGCCGTCGAAGAAGCGGCCCGTTTGCAGCTTCGTGCCTTTGACGGCGAAATAGTCGGCGCCCACGCCGTTGACCTGCGCGCTCGCCTCGATGGCGCCATAGCGCAGCGAACTCGACGTTGAGACCGTCGGCGTGGCGCCGGCGGCGTAGTCCTGCCGCGCGAGCGCTTCGGCGTCCGCCAGGACGAGGGTCTTGATCTTGGCCGCGCGAGTGTCGCCAAACCCTTTGCCGGGAAAGATCTCCAGCGTGTTGGTGCCGAGAGCCGAAATGTTGGAGAGCACCTTGCGCCGCGAGCCCTCGCCGAGCGCCACCATGGCGACGACGGACGCGATGCCGATGACGATGCCAAGCATGGTCAGGAACGTGCGCAGCCGATGGGCCGTCATCGCCAGCGCCGCCATGCGGAGCGATTCGATGAACCGGTCGATCGGCGCGCGCCAAGACGCGGCGCCGACGGCGATCGGAGCGGCGCGCGTCGAGGTCGCCCGCGGCGGCCCGACGAGGCGATCGGCGACGATACGGCCATCGGAAATCTCGACGACGCGGCGCGCGCGCCGAGCAACCGCGCCGTCATGGGTGACGAGGATCACGGTGCGTCCCTCGGCGTTGAGTTCTTCGAGGATTTTCAGGACCTCCTCGCCGGCGTGGCGATCGAGAGCGCCGGTCGGCTCGTCGGCGAGGATCACCTCGCCGCCATTGATCAGGGCGCGGGCGATCGAGACGCGCTGCTGCTGGCCGCCCGACAGCTGGCCGGGACGATGATGGGCTCGCTCGGCCATGCCGAGGCGCGCCAACAGCCGTTCCGTGAGCTCGCGTCGGCGCGTCGGCGCGACGCCGGCATAGATTGCGGGAATTTCGACATTGCCGAGCGCGCTGAGTTCCGGAAGGAGGTGGTAGCGCTGAAAAATGAAGCCGAAATGCTCGCGACGCAGCTCGGCCTGCTCGTCCGGTTCGAGCGTCGCGGTGGAGCGGCCGTCGAACCGATAGTCCCCCGCAGTGGGTCGGTCGAGACAGCCGAGCAGGTTCATCAGGGTCGACTTTCCCGAGCCCGAAACGCCCATGATCGCGACGAATTCGCCGCGCGCGATATCGAGATCGACGTCGCTCAGCGCCGCGATCGACCCCTCGCCTGAGGGAAACTCGCGGCTTACGCCGCGAAGCGACATGAGCGGTCTGGACACAGGCTCACAGCGCTCCGGGGGGCGCAGGCATGGCGGAGGCCGTCGCTTCCTGAGAACGCCGGCCGACGACGACGCGCTCCCCCGCCGAGAGCCCTGAGCGGATTTCGCATCGCACCTTGTCATCCAGACCGACCTGCACGATCCGGCGCTCCCTCTTTCCGTCGGCGTTGACGACTTCGATCGTTCGTTCGCCCTTGGCGTTCGGCGTCGACAGCGCCGCGGTGGGGATCGTCACAACCCCCTTCGCCTCGCCGAGGACGACGCGCACCTGGGCGGTCATATAGGTGCGCAGCATTCCGTCTGGGTTCGGCACTTCGAAGCGGCCGTAAAAATAGATCGCGGAAGACGTCGACGAGCTCGAAGACGACGATGCGGTCGTGCTCGAGGAGGTCCCAGAAATCTCGGAGTCAGACCGAATGGAGTCGGGAGCGGGATCGAGCGACTCCAGCGTCGCCTCCCAATGGCGCTCCGGCGCGCCGAGAATCGTGAAGACCGCTTTCTGCCCGATCTTCACATTCGGCGCGTCGGCTTCCGAGATTTCCGCGCGCACCAGCATGCGATCGATCTGGCCGAGAACGGCGATCGTCGGAGCCGATTGGACGGCGTTGACGTTCTGGCCTTCCTGCGCTTCCACCAGCAACACCGTTCCGTCGATCGGCGCGGTGATGCGCGTGTAGCCGAGCTGGACGCGCGCGCTTTCGACCTTGACCTCCGCTTCCTTGATCTGTGCGGTCAGTGAATCGATCTGCGCGCGGGTCGTTTCGGCCGTCGCCTTCGCCGATTCCCAGGAGTCGCGCGAGCTTGCCTCCTTGGCGAGCGTCCTTTCCTCACGCGCGAGCGCGGACTCGGCGTAAGCGAGCGACGCCTCCTTCTGCCGCTTCTGCGCGCGGACATCGTCGAGCGCCGCTTCAGCCGTCTTCAGGTCGTTCTGCTGCGTGACGTTGTCGATCTCGGCGACGAGCTCGCCGGCCGCGAGGCGCTTGCCGATCGCCGCGTTCATTCTCGTGATGCGGCCGGAGACCTGCGCGCCTACCGCCACGAGTTGCGTCGGCCGCAGGCTTCCGGTCGCCTCCACCGCTTGCTCGACGTCGCCGATCGTCGCTTCGGCGATCAGAAGATCGGCAAGCGGGTCGACGGCGAGCTTGGCGCGCAGCCACGCGCCGCCGCCGGCGCCGAGCAGGACGAGGCCTATCGCGGTCGCGGCGAGACGACGGGGCCAGCGGCGCCGACCGCGGGCCGCCGTCGTGGCTCGAAGTCCGGTTGATGGCGACTCGTCAGCCGCGCTCAAGGCTCGCCGCCCCGGGAAGCCCGCGCATAGCCGCGCAGAAACAAACGCAGCGCGCTCTCGACGTGGCGATCGATCGCGGCGGCATCAGGCGGGGGCAGTCCAATCGCGCGGTCGAAGGGCAAGCGCCCTTGGATAAGAGAGGTCAGATGATCGGCGGCAAGATCGGGATCGTCGATCGACAGCCCGCCGCGCTCGGCCATCTGCGCGAGCAGCCGCGAAAGTCGCGCCCGCAGCGCCATCGGCCCGGCTGCGTGAAATCGTCTGACGAGGTCCGGGAAGCGGTGCAGGTCCGTCACGAAGAGCCGGTAAATTTCCAGCCCCCGCCCGTCGGCGAAAAAGCTCGCGAGGCCGCGCGCAAAGTTGCGCAGCACGCCCTCCGCGTCGCCCTCAAAGACTTCCGGGATCGGAACGCGCTCTTCGACGTGGGGGCTCTCGATCTCGATGATCTCGGCGAACAGCTTTTCCTTGCTGTCGAAATGCGCGTAGAGCGTCGCTTTGGAGACCCCGGCGGTCTTAGCGATGTCGTCCATCGAAACGGCGGCGTATCCGGATCGGGCGAACAGCCGCTGGGCGGCGTTCAGCATCTGCTTTGATTTCCTGGCTGCGCGCTCCCGCGGCATGTGCGTGCGTTCCTGTTATTGAACTAAACCGTATAGTCTGGCCGACGTTCGAATGCAAGGTCGGGGACGGGTTGGCGGGGCCTAACGCCGGACGCCAATGCAGGCCCTGTCGGCCAAGAATTCTTCCCGGGCGCCGTTACGCAATTCAGCCGTTTTAACTTTATGTCATTATTTCAATGACATAGGCGTTCGCGCTTTTGTCCGGAGCGGCGCGCCGAGGAAGACGACGATGAGAACTCGCCGCGGTGGATGGTCCGCCTGCTGCGCCCCGCTTGTCAGCGATCCGAATCCTGTGGCTCGGCGCGCGGCCTCGGCGCCGATCGGCGTCCTGACCTCTCGAGTCGCCTCTCTCCGATGGCGTCAGTCGTGGACGCCTATCCGCGCTCCGAGCGACGCATTGGCGAAAGCGCCCTTATCGCAGCGCCTCCGATTGTCCGTGCGGGCTTCAGCGATCGGAGAGACGCAACTGCTCGAGATCGGCGATCAGCCCCGGTCCGGTCGGCCGCCATCCCAGCTTCGCTCGCGTTTGCGCGCTGGAGGCGGGCATGTCGAGCCCGGCGAACCTGGCGAGCCAGCCGAAATAGACCTGAGCCTCTTCCGGGGCGATCGATTTGACCGGCATGCTCAGGCGTCGACCGATCGCTTCGGCGATATCGCGCATCGGCACGCCTTCTTCCGCGACCGCATGATACTTTGCGTTCGGCTCGGCCTTCTCGATCGCCAGGCGATAGAGGCGAGCGACGTCGACAACATGCGCCGCCGGCCAGCGATTGAGGCCGTCGCCGACATACGCGCACGCGCCCTTTTGGCGATAGAACGCGATCGCCGGGGTGATGAGGCCCTGCGTGACGGGATCGTGAACCTGCGGCAAACGCACCACCGACACGTTGACCCCGTCCGCGGCGACAGAGGCGGCCGCCTCCTCCGAGGCGGCGCGCGGATGGACGTCGGCGCCGACGGTCGCATTGTCTTCCTTGGCCGGCTGACCCGACACGGTGTTGGCGATCGGGGTTCCGGAGGTGACGATCAGCGGCCGATCGGAGCCGGCGAGAGCCTCGCCGAGCGCCTTGATCACGCGCCGATCGTCCTCGCAATTTTGGACGAAGCGCGAAAAGTCGTGGTTGAAGGCGAGATGGATGACGCCGTCAGATCGAGCCGCGCCGTCCTTCAGGCTGTCCGGATCGGCGATCGACCCGCGGTAGACCTCGGCCCCGGCGGCGGCGAGGGCCGGCGCCTTGTCGTCCGAACGGCAGAGGCCGATCGCCTGATGGCCGGCGGCGATCAATTCCTTGACGACCCGCGAGCCGATGTTTCCGGTGGCGCCAGTGACGAACACACGCATGAGAAGTCTCCAGGGTTTGCCGGAGACAAATGTCGGCCCAGGGTCTATTCTGGTAAAGTAGTGATCTTATCGGGGTATAGAGGCTAACAGGATGGACCAGCTCGTCCCGCGCGAGAGCGCGCTCGGGAAGTACCTGAAGGACCGCCGCGCCAAGCTTGATCCGGCCACGTTCGGCTTTCCGTCGGAACGCCGTCGCACGCCAGGGCTGCGCCGCGAGGAGGTGGCGCAGCGGGCCAACATCAGCTCGACCTGGTACACTTGGCTCGAACAGGGGCGCGGCGGCGCGCCCTCGGCCGACGTGCTCGACCGCATCGCGCGCGCGCTGATGCTGACCGACGTCGAGCGCGAGCATCTCTTCCTGCTCGGCCTCGGCCGCCCGCCGGAGGCGCGCTACCGGAAGAGCGAAGGCGTCACGCCGCGGCTGCAGCGCGTTCTCGATGCGCTGGACCCGAGCCCCGCCGTGATCAGGACCGCGATATGGGACGTCGTCGCCTGGAACCGGGCGGCGACCGTGATGCTGATCGACTATGGATCGCTGCCGCCGGAGCGGCGCAACATCCTGCGCTTCATCTTCCTCGACCCGCGCGCCCGCGCGGCGCAATACGACTGGGAAAGCGTGGCGCGGTTCGCGCTGGGCGCGTTCCGGGTGGACGCGGCCCGCGCCGGAGCCGCGGCGGAAGTGGAATCGCTCGTCGAAGAACTCTGCCGGCTCAGTCCCGAGTTCAGGGCGATGTGGCGTGACAACGACGTTCGCGGCGCCCATGGCGAGGCCGTCAAGCACATACGGCATCCGGCGCTCGGTCCGCTCGCCTTCGAGTACTCCGCTTTTGCGATCGACGGCCGGCCGGATCTCAGCATGGTGGTCTACAATCCGGCGACGCCGGAGGACGCCGAACGGATCACGTCGTTGCTTGCCTGAACGGCCGCGGCGGCGGAGGCGGTCGACAGACTTACTCTACGTGTGGACCGCCCTCTACGTGTGGACCGCCTCGTTAGGGGCAGGCGACGCCTTTTTGCGATTTTCGGGTCGAGCGCCGGACAAGCGATCGCGCCCCGAGATCGAATAGCGGCGGGACGCCGCCCCATGTTTCGCGCGCGCCGCCGCCGCATAACGCGTCGGGGCTCCGCAGGTTCTCGCTCTTGTTCAGGGCGCAAGTTGAGAAACCAACGCCATATCCGTTCAGTGGAAAGGATGGCGCGCCCGAAGGGATTCGAACCCATGGCCTCTGCCTTCGGAGGGCAGCGCTCTATCCAGCTGAGCTACGGGCGCGCGGCGCCGAAAGGCGCCGCCATGGAATAGAGCATTTTGGCGGGCTTGGGAATCCCCGCGTCGGCGTTCCCCAGCATTCACGCCGCGAGCGCGGCGGCCTCGTCTTCCCCGCCGAAATGGGCGAGGTAGCGCGGTTCGATTTCGGCTGCCGGCATCGCCACGAAAACGTCGGTGACGCCGAAACTCTCGTCGACCACGGCTTGCGGCCCAAACTTGGCGCCGAGCCGCCAATAGCCCTTGATCAGCGGCGGCAAGGCGCGGATCGCGGCGCGCGGGTCGAGCGGAGCGCCGTCCGCGGGCCCCGGCTCGGCGGCGCGGCCGGGAACCGCGCCGACGTCCCACAGCGCGTCGGCGGCGCCGTTCCCGCGCAGAAAGCGCAGCGCGGCGGCGGGCGCGGCCGGGTCCGCGCCGGGGAAGCTCGCGCAGCCGAACATCACGTCGATCTGGCAGCGGCGCGCGTAGGCCCAGACGCCGCGCCACAACAGTTCGAGCGCGCGCTTGCCGCGATAGCCCGGCGCGACGCAGGAGCGGCCGAGTTCGAGCAGCCGCTTGCCGGGATGCCTGGCGACCAGCGAGGCGACGTCGAATTCGCCGGCGCTGTAGAAGCCGAAATTGGCGTCCGCCGTTTCGCCGCGCAGCAGCCGACAGGCGCCCGCCACCGTCGGCGCGCCGTCGGCGCCGGCGACGGCGTTATCGACGACGATGAGATGGTCGCAGACGCGATCGAAGCGGCAGACGTCGCGCCGGGTCAGCCGCGCCGCCGCGTCGGGCCTGGCGCCGCCCTCATCGAAGAACACGCGATAGCGCAGCTTCTGGGCGCTGCGAATCTCGGATCGGGTCGTCGCCAGCCGGACGTCGAGCGCGCCGAGCGCGGCGAGCGTCTTGGGCAGGCCCATGAGACCCGGCGCCTGCCGGCCCGCCGGCGCCCAAGCGCCGGGCGCCCCCCCGATCCGCACGCGCGCCAACGCCCGCTGCGCCATCAACGTCTCTCCCGATCGGCTCCGCGAAGCCGATCCCAGAGCATTTCTGTCGCACAGATTTATGACGCCCGCGCACGCGCCGGCGCCGGAGACGCCAGCAAGCGCTCGATCGTTTCGGCGAGCGTAGACTGATCCACCGGCTTGGCGAGAAATTCATCGAAACCCGCCGCCGCGCCGGCGCGCCGATCCTCCGGCGTCGCCTTGGCGCTCAGCGCGACCAGCGCGACGCGCGGCGCGCCGGACTCGCGCTCCCGGCGGCGAATGCGGCGCGCCGCTTCGTAGCCGTCGATCCCGGGCATCTTGATGTCCATCAGCACGACGTCGAACCGAGGCGCCTCCCCGACCGCCGCCTCGCCGGCGAGCCGCGTCGCCTCCTCGCCGTCGCGCGCACGCGCGACCTCGAACCCGAGCCGCCGCAGCGCCTTTTGCACGATGACGGCGTTGATGTCGTTGTCTTCGGCGAGCAGCGCCCGCGCCGCGCGCGCGCCGACGCGCGCCGCGGCCGGCGCGACGGCGGAGGGCGCGAACTCGCTCTGCAAGCGATCGAACAGCGAGCGAGCGCGCACCGGCTTGACCAGCCAGCCGTCGAAGCCCTGCAGCGAGGTCTGGCCGAAGGCGCGCCGCTCGAACGGGGAGAACAGCACCAGGCTCTTGGGCGTCCCGGCGACGCGCGCCGCCAGCGCCAGGCGATTGGTCGCCGCCACGCCGAGCGCGCAATCGATGATGACGAGATCCGGCCTCGGGCCCGCGCTCAGCGCCGCCAAGCCGTCTTCGAGCCCTTCCGCACGCGCCACCGCGGCGCCCGCTTCGCCGAGCCGAGCCGCGATCGCCGGCGCTTCGAACGGCGAACGGGCGATGATCAGCGCGCGTCGGCCTCGGAGCGCGACCGGCGCGGCCTCGGCCGGCGCGTCGGCGCAAGCCGGCAGAGGAATCGCAAAGGAAAAAATCGAGCCGCCGCCGGGATTGTCCTCCAGCGCGAGTTCGCCCCCCATCAAGGCGACGACGCGCTTGGAAATGGCGAGGCCCAGCCCGGCGCCCTCGGTATGGCGCGCGCGCGAGCCATCGCCCTGCTCGAAGTCCTCGAAGATCGCGGCGCGGCGATCGCGAGGAACGCCCGGTCCGGTGTCGGCGACCTTGAACAACGCGCGGCCGTCGGGGGCGCGCCCGACGCTGACGCCGACGCCGCCGCGTTGGGTGAACTTGACCGCGTTGCCGGCCAGGTTGGTCAGCGCCTGGCGCAGCCGTAAGGAGTCGCCCTCGACGAAGCGCGGCGCGTCGCCCGAGATCGAGGCGGCGATTTCCAGGCCCTTGCCTTGCGCCTGCGGCGCCAAAAGCTCGACGACGCCTTCGATCAGCTTGGGCAGATCGAACCGCTCGCGGACCAGTTCGAGGCGCCCCGCCTCAATCTTGGAGAAATCGAGGATCTGGTCGACGAGGTTGGCGAGCGCGGCGCCGGAGCCGCGGATCGCTTCGACGTAGCTGGCGTGCTCGGGATCGAGCCCGGCGTCGCGCAGCAGGTCGGCCATGCCGAGAATGCCGATCAAAGGGGTGCGGATTTCGTGGCTCATCGTCGCCAGGAACCGCGACTTGGCTTCATTCGCCGCCTCGGCGCGGTCGCGCGCCGCCGCGGCCTCCTTCAGACGCCAGACTTCGTCGCGCAACGCCTCGGCGGCGGCCTCCGCGCGCGCCGCGCGTCGCTCGGCGCGACGGCGCGTCCGCCCCACCGTCGCCGCCAAGGCGAGCAGAAGCGCCAGCAGCGGCCCGGCCTCGATCGCCAGAACGCGCAGGTCGAAAAGCGCCAAATCGGCCGAAGGATTGATCATGGCGACTCCCGCCGCCGGCCCCGCCGGCGCCGCCAGGCGAGGATGACAGGACGCGGTTGAGAAACTCTTGCCGTAGGAATCGAAATTCTAACCATCGCCGCCCTGGGGCTTGCGCCGCCGCGGCGTCCCGCGCGCTCGATCACGACTTCGCCCAATTCGATCGGCTGGCGTAGGCTGTCGAACGCCTGCAGTTGGAATTCCGGAATTATGTAGCTGATGCAACCGGGCCGTCTGATGCGACGCCAATTAACACGAGCGGAACGGCCGGTACGCCGCGCCCTTCACGAACCAAATTGTATAGTTCGCCTTCGTAATAGCCAACGCCGGAGGCCATTTGCCCCTGTAGTTCCTTCATCGCCAATATCTCAATTCCAACGTCAATAATATTGCCGATGTAGAACGCCATGTGTTTGACAAATAGATCATAGGCCACAAACGAGTATTTGCCAAACTGAATTTCGACAGCAACGCGATCCTTAACGAAGTCCGTCTGGTTGTACGACAGAATGGCGCGCTTGCCGGCCGCAACGATCCGCGCCTTTTGCTCGGCCTCTGAGAGCTTGAGAGTCCGATCAATCAGTTCAGCATCGTCCGTTACCCAGTAGCGTGTACGTTGCTCTTTCCAGCCCCTAGCTTTGAAACCAGCAGCCATCGCCTTGTTCATATCGACCGGAGAATAGAACTTGACCCCCCGCGTCCGCTTCTCCTTCGAGATTTTGTTCTTGCATGCCTCGGCGTCGACGCCAGTGATAACCTCCAATATCTCCGGCCATAGGCGTGGCTTGCGAACCTGGATGTGTTCCCAGCCATTTTGGTGGGAGTGATAGGCGCTGATTTTCATTCGCCGGCGGCCAGCGGCAGTTGCATCGGCTCCGGCTCGCGGCGCCGAGTGATCTTGTGGCCGCCATAGGGCTTGGAGGGGTCATAGACGGGCTTGGCCATCGGCCGAGTTTGCAGCGTTCCGGCGCGAAGCGCCGCTACGCGCTGCCAAGCGATGTCGACATACCGCTTCACCACGTCGCAGCCGTAGCCTACGCGATCGTTCTTCATGGCTGCGATGATGCTTGAGCCGACGCCCATGTAGGGATCGAAGACCGCGTCGCCGACCTCAGTGAGGGAGAGGACGAGCCTCTCAACCAGCTCGACCGGGAACTGGCAGGGATGGACGGTTTTCTCGACGTGGTTGTTTTTCACGTTGGGGAAAATCCACACGTCGCCGGGGTTCTTGCCAAGTGGGTTACCGGATAGCTGCCCGACCTTCGGACCCTTGAAATACTTCTTGCCGGGGTACTTCGCCGGCACGCGAATGGGGTCAAGGTTGAAGACGTAATCATCGCCCTTCGTGAACCACATAATTGTCTCATAGCGGCCGGAAAGCCTCTTTGAGCAATGAAGCCCGTGCTCGAAATGCCAAACGATGCGGTTGCGCAGTTTGAGGCCGTGACGCTGAAAAATTGGGTACAAAACGATGTCGAGGGGGAATATCTCCCCGTTCTGGACGTGATTGCCGATCTGCCAGCACAGCGAGCCGCGCGGGCTCAGCAACCGGACGCATTCCGCAATCACCTTGGCTTGCGACGCCACATAGTTGTCGAGCCTGGTTCGGGCCTCATAAGACTTTCCGATGTTGTAGGGCGGCGACGTTACGATCAGCCGCATTGATCCGCTGCGGAGCCCGCGCATGAAGGCAAGGTTATCTTCGCACGCCATCACGGCGTCGCGACCGTCTTCAGCCCTGCGCACAACATTCGCCCACATCGCGTTTCCTTATTGGTCCTCAAGATGGATAGTGCGGACGCCGACGGCCTCCATGCACTGCACAAAAAAGACGGCTGTGAAACTGCCGCGCGAAATCTTGTTGGAGATGTTGCGCTCGGAATCCTTGACGCCGATCGCCGCGAGCTTCGCCGCCAAATCCGCGTAGCTGAGGTTGCGGCGCTTTAGCTCGGCTTTCAGAAGCCCCTTGACCTGAGCTTGCCAATCCCTGCGCTTGGCCGGCACGGCGAGTCCTCCGATTCGATGATTGAGCTATCATAAACGATGTGTTAGCGCTCGACAAGTGAGACCAAAAGCACTACATTTGATGCGTTACAACATCGTATTTGGTGCAAGTCAGTGGCCCAACATTTCCTTCTTTCTGCCGCCGCCAAGACCCTCTCTTAGCGCCGTCGCCCGCATGACGGATGACGAATCGAAAGCCACCTTCCAACGCATTCGTCGGGCCGACAATGGCGGCGAGCCCTATTGTCCACAGTGCGGTTGCCTCACGGCCTACAAACTCGCGAGCCGCCCGGTCTGGAAATGCGGCGGCTGCGCGCATCAATTCAGCGTCACGTCGGGCCCGGCCTCCGGCGCGCTCGCTCACGCCGCGGCGGCGACGCGCTCCTGGGCGCCGCGATAGCTCAACGCCTCCGCGAGGTGGACGCGGCCGACCGCGCCGCCGCCGTCGAGATCGGCGAGCGTCCGCGCCAGTTTGAGCACGCGATGATAGCCGCGCGCGGAAAGGCGCAGCCGTTCGGCGGCGTCGCGCAGCAGCGAGAGCGCCGCGGCCTCGGGCGCGGCGACCGCTTCGACCACGTTGGCCGGCGCCTCGGCGTTGCAGCCGACCGCTTCGAGCCCCAGCGAACGATAGCGCGCGCTCTGGATTTCTCGCGCCGCGAGCACCCGCTCCGCGACTTCGGCCGATCCTTCCGCCGGCGCCGGCCGCAGCAGATCGGCGGCGCCGACCGAGGGGACGTCGATCGTCAAGTCGAAGCGGTCGAGCAGCGGGCCGGACAGCCGGCTCTGGTACTGGGCGACGCAGCGCGCGTTGGGCGCGCGATGGCAGGCGTAGCCGGGCTCGTCCGCCTGGCCGCATCGGCAGGGATTCATCGCCGCCACGAGTTGAAAGCGCGCGGGGTAGACGATGCGATGATTGGCGCGCGCGATCGCGACTTCGCCCGATTCGATCGGCTGGCGCAGGCTGTCAAGCGTCTGCGGCTGGAATTCCGGCAGTTCGTCGAGAAACAGCACGCCGCGATGGGCGAGCGAAATCTCGCCGGGCTTGGCGTGAACGCCGCCGCCGACCAGCGCCGCCATCGACGCCGAATGATGGGGCGCGCGGAACGGCCGCCGATCGGTCAAGGCGCCGCCGGCGAGCGCGCCGGCGATCGAATGGACCATCGACACTTCCAACAGTTCGCGCGGGCTGAGCGGCGGCAGGATCGAGGGCAGGCGCTGCGCCAGCATCGATTTGCCGGCGCCGGGCGCGCCGCACATCAGCAGATGGTGGCCGCCGGCGGCGGCGACCTCCAGCGCGCGCTTGGCGCTCTCCTGGCCCTTGATGTCGCGAAGGTCGGGCTGCGGCCCCCCGGCCGCGCGCATCGCCGGCGCGGGCCGGGAGAGCACCTGCGTTCCCTTGAAATGATTGGCGAGCTGGATGAGCGAACGCGGCGCCAGAATGTCGAGGTCGGCGGAAGCCCAGGCCGCTTCCGGGCCGCAGGCGGCGGGACAAATCAGCCCGAGGCCGCGCGCGTTGGCGGCGATCGCCGCCGGCAGCACGCCCGCCACCGCGCTCACCGTCCCGTCGAGCGCCAGTTCGCCGATGACGGCGTAGCCGTCCAGCGCGTCGGCGGGAATCGCGCCGATCGCCGCCATGACCCCGAGCGCGATCGGCAGATCGTAGTGAGAGCCCTCCTTGGGCAGGTCGGCGGGCGCCAAATTGACGGTGATGCGCCTGGCCGGCAGCGCCAGGCCCGAGGCGATCAGCGCCGCGCGCACCCGCTCGCGCGATTCGGCGACCGCCTTGTCGCCGAGGCCGACGATCATGAACACGACGGCGCCGCTGGCGACCTGCACCTGAACGTCGACCGCGCGGGCTTCGACCCCCTCGAACGCCACCGTCGCCACGCGCGCAACCATAATGCCCCCGCCCGCCTCGAGCCCCGCCGCCCGGCGCCCGTCGCCGCGCGCCGTCGGAACGGAACATTTGCAGAACATTACGCCTCTGGCAAGGGGGATTCGCGAGGCGGCGGCAATTTCGCGCAGGCGCGCGGGCGTCGCCGTCAGTCCTTCGCCGCGGCGAGGATCGGGCCGGCGCCGGACGCCTGAACCAGGACGGCGTCGGCGAGCCCGGAGATGCTGGCGGCGGGCAGAGCGAGGCGCTCGGCCTCGCCGTTCCAACGGCCGAGAAGGATCAATTCGCGCACGACGTTCTTGTGCGCCAGCGTGCGGCCGGCGTTTTCGCCGCGCCGGACCGCGATCTCGATCACGCGCGGATCATAGCGCACGAGCCAGACGTCCGCGCCGCGCGGCGGCGCGGCGCCGGCGCCGATGGTCGCGGCGCCGGGTTCGATCCTCGCCTCGGGGCCTGCCGCGCCGCGGTCGGCGCGTTCGGCCAGTTCGCCCATTTCGCTGGTCGTCGCGCCAACGCCGTCGACGCGCCCGTTGACGACGATCTGAGGCGTGAAAACCTCGGCGCGCCCCATGGCGCGGGCGTATGCCCATTGCCTGGCGGTGAAATCCGGCCTGGCGAAGGTGTCCTTCCACCCCAGGCGATCCCAATAGTCGACGGCGAAATTAAGCGCGAGCACGTCGCTGCGCGCGGCGAATTCGATCAGCGCGGCGTTGGCGGGCGGGCAGGACGAGCAGCCTTGGCTCTGGAAGAGTTCGATCACCGTCGGCCGCTCGGCGTCGGCGGCGCCCGCCGGCGCGTCGGCTGAGATGACGAAAGCGATCGAAAATCCCAGCGCCGCGCCGGCGCGAGCGCTTCGCGCCAAGGCGCGGGGGCGCGGGGGAATAGGCATTTGACGCTCCTCATGCGGCGCGGCGCCGCATGGGCGGCGCGGGCCTCGCCGTCGTTTCGCGTTCGCGCCGGCGTTTGTTACGCGCGCCGCGGAGCGCGCGTCCGTGCTATGGGGGAACGAACCCCGCAGCTCGCCGACGAACTCCCGCCATGGCCCGCGTCGATTTCACCACCCCTCGCCTCTATCTCGCCGGCGACCTCTCGGAGGGCGCCAGCGCCGCGCTTTCGCGCGATCAGGCCCATTATCTCGTCACCGTGCTGCGGCTCGGCCCCGGCGCGCGCGTGCTGATCTTCAACGGGCGCGACGGCGAATACGCCGCTTCGATCGGCGCCGTCTCCCGCAACGCCGCGACGCTGACGATTGGCGAGCGCACGCGGCCGCAGGAAGTTCCCCCCGACGTCGACTATCTCTTCGCCCCGCTCAAGCACGCGCGGCTCGACTATGTCGCGCAGAAGGCGGTGGAGATGGGGGCGCGGCGCTTAAGGCCCGTCATCACCCGGCGCACCCAGGCCGCGCGGGTCAACGTCGAGCGCCTGCGCGCCAACGCGCGCGAGGCGGCCGAGCAGTGCGGCGTGATCTGGCTGCCTCAAGTCGATGCGCCGGAGCGGCTGGAAAAGGTTCTCGCCGACTGGCCCGCCGAGCGGCTGCTAGTGTTTTGCGACGAGGACGCGCCGCCGGCGAACCCGATCGCGGCGCTCGCCGAGCGCTCGCCGAGCGCCGGCGTTTCGCTGCTGATCGGCCCGGAGGGCGGTTTCGACGAGCGCGAGCGCGACGCGATCGGACGCCTGCCGCGCGTGTTGCGTCTCAGCCTCGGCCCGCGCATCCTGCGCGCGGACACCGCCGCGGTCGCCGCCCTGGCGCTGGTTCAAAGCCGATACGGCGACTGGCGGTGATCCGACGCGAGGCGGCGAACGCGGGACGCCGGCATGGCCCTACGCCGTGAGCGCGACGCCGCCTACGCCGAGAGGAACGCCCTTCGCCTCCATCGCCGCGACCGGCGCGGCGAGGACGGCGACATCGGATCCAACTCCGGCCCCGATCGCCGCGGTCATTCGGCGAGGCGGGCCTCGGGCGCGCCAGACTGGCGCGACAGCCGTTCGTGCGTCGCCTTGAGGCTGGCGATCGCCTCCTCGATGTCGCGCCGCTGACGCTCGAGATGGTCGAGTTGATCGACGATCTGAGCGGGCCGCAGCCTGCCTTCGAAGTCGGTCTTGGCGGCGCCGTCCTCGGCACCGATCAGTTCGCCGATTTCGGCGAGCGTAAAACCGAGCCGCTTGCCCTTGAGGATCATTTCCAAGCGAAGCCGGTCCGGTCCGCCGTAATAGCGCGCGTTCCCCACCCGACGCGGGTGGATCATGGCGCGATCCTCATAGAAACGCAGGGTTCGCAGGGTGACGCCGAATTCGCGCGCCATTTCGCCGATCGTCATCTCGCCGGCGGCGCTCCTGCTCTCGAGTCCCGAGGGAACCGAGAGATTACTTGGGGAATCGGCAGCCTTCCCCAACGCTGAAGTCGCGCTCATGGCCAATCCTTTCCGTCAGCGCCCTAGGGTCGCCGGGACCAACCGCCGGCGCCAGAGCGCAAACCGCGACAAATATGATCCATTTGTTGAGGAATGCAACTATTAGTTGCATTCGTAAGCGATACCAACGAATCGCCGTCGGCGGCGGCTGCAACCACCCATTTCGCGGGCCTTAACGGTTTTTTCACCACGAGCGCAGAAACATTCAACGCGGCGCACTCATTGGCCGAAGGCGCTTCGATCGACACAACCTCGGCGACGGTTGCAACTATGAACGGCGCGGCGGCGTGGAACGTCAGAGGGTTAGCGCGCGAGACCCGCGCCTTCGCCGAGGAAGCCGCGCGACGCGCCGGCATGAGCCTCGGCGATTGGCTCGACGAGGCGGTCGCCGACAAGGCCGCGGAACAGGGCGTCAGGCCGGACGATCTCGAACCCGACGACAGGCTCGACGCGATCGGCGAGCGAATTTCGCGGCTGTCGCGCCGCGACGGCCGATCGAGCGAAGATTGGCGTTCGAGCGCGCGCGGCGAACCGCGGCGCCGGCGGGACGATCCGGTCTCCAGCCAAGACGAGGCTCGCCGCTCCGACGAATTGCTCGAGGCGGCCATCGCCAGGCTCGAAAGCCGCGCCGAACGTCAAGAAGCGCGCGCCGTGCGCGCAATCGAATCGGTGGCGCGCTGGATCGAACGCAGCCAGGCCGATCGCGGCGAACAGCGAGCGGCGCTGCAGGCCGTCGCCGAAAAGCTCGACGCGATCGACCAACGCGCGGCACGCGGGCAGGCGCAGTCGGCCGAGGCGCTCGGCCGCCGCGAACCGCGTCTCGACAAGAGCGAACGTCCGCGCATCGACATGCAAGAGGCCGTTTCGCAGATCGTCCGCCGGCGCAGCGAACTCGACGCGCGCGCGGCCCCGTCCGACCTCGAGGCCTCGAAGCGCGGCTGGCGCCATTTCGGCGTCGACTCCGCTTCGTCCTCGCGCCCCGGCCCCGCAGCGCCGCCGTCGCCCCCGCCCGTCGAGGCCGGCGCGGCGGCGCCCGCGAACGGCGCGTCGCCGACCGACGCGCTGCGCGGCGAGATGCTGGCCCTGAGCGCGCGCCTCGAGCAAATGCGCCGCGAACAGAACGAACAAAGCGCGCGCCCTCCGCTCGACGTGCAGGGCTTGCGCGCCGAGATCGCGGCGATGTCGCGCAGCCTCGCCGATCTCGCCCCGCGCAACGCCGTCGTCGCGCTGGAAGGGGCGATGCGCGATCTGAGCGAGCGCGTCGCCTCGATGCGCGACAACGGCGCGCGCGAGACGCTCGTCGCGCCGGTCGAGGCGTTGGTCGATCAAGTTTTGGACGCCCTGCGCGCTTACGATCCGCACGCCGCCGTGCAGGGGCTCGAGCGCGAGATTCGCGCCATCGACGCCAAGGTCGACGCCATCGCGCAGGGCGTCATTAATCCGGCGACGTTCGAGCGCATCCGCGCGCAGACCGAGGAAGTCCGCAACCTCCTCGCCGCGGCCGCGATGCGGCCGGTGCCGGTCGAACGGTTGGAAAAGCAGATCGCCGACCTCGCCGACCGCGTCGAACGGCTGGCCTCGAGTCCGGCCCCGCAGGCCGAATCGGAGCGGGTCGTCGCGCTGCTTTCCGACGCGCGCGCCCAGATCGAGCGTTCGACGCCCCCGGCGGCGTTGTCGGCGATCGAGCGCCGTCTCGAGCAGCTCGCTCAGCGGATGGATCAGGCGCTGCAGCGGGCGCCGGCGGGCGCCGACTCGCGCGCCATCGAGGACTTGGCGCGCCGCATCGACGGCGTTCGCGCCTCGATCGAACGCCAGAACGGTTCGCAGCCCGACGCCGCCAAGCTCGAAGCCACGCTGCGCGACATCAGCCA
>Ga0326727_10013886_pt1 | contig 17736 bp, 15 predicted proteins | sample MB2enrmetagenome_FD_207643 | JGI IMG/M metagenome (GOLD analysis project Ga0326727, IMG submission 207643) | Lab enriched peat soil microbial communities from McLean, Ithaca, NY, United States - MB29MY | ecosystem: Environmental > Terrestrial > Soil > Wetlands > Peat | place: USA: New York...
GGCCGAGGGCAGGACGATACTCGAGGCGGCCAGGGAGAACGGCATCTATATCCCTACCCTGTGCTACCACGCGAACCTGCTGTCGATAGGCTCCTGCCGCATCTGCATCGTCGAGGTCGAGGGATACGCAAACCCCATGGCCTCCTGCCAGACGGCCGCCCTGGAAGGGATGTCGGTCCGCACCCGGTCCGACAGGCTCTTTGCGATGAGGCAGGACTACCTGAAGCTCCTCCTTTCTTATCATCCCCTCGACTGCCCCGTCTGCGACGCCGGCGGCGAATGCGACCTCCAGGACCTCGTCTTTGCCCATGGGATCGAGAAGGCCGACCTCTCCGTCGCGCGAAGGAAGAAGGTCGAGGGCTACGCGACCCCGCTTATTAAATACTTCGAGAACCGGTGCGTCCTCTGCCTGCGCTGTATCCAGGCGTGCAGGGAGGTCTCCGGTAGGCACGTCCTCGACCTTGTCGAGACCGGCATCGACGCGCGCATGGCGCCCACGAACGGCCGCAACTGCATCTCCTGCGGGGAATGCCTCTTTGTCTGCCCGGTCGGCGCGCTGACGGAGAACCTCAGCCCGGTGAAGGCGCGGCTGTGGCAGGTGGAGCGCCACTTCACCACGTGCCCCCACTGCGGCTTCGGGTGCACCTTAGAGCTCGACGTCCGGGACGGCAAATACGTCACCGACGTGATCCAGGACGTAAAGAACATGCCGAACCGGGGCTCCCTCTGCGTCATGGGCAGGTTCGGATACGATTTCGTCAACCACGAGGCGCGCATCGACATGGCGAGGGCCGGTGACGCGGACCTGGCCGATGCGCCGACTGCGGCCCTGGAGCGGCTGCGGGGCCTCGACGCCGAAGGGAAGGGGATCGGCTTCATCGTCTCCCCGAGGGCCACGAACGAAGAGATATTCCTCATCAGGGAGATCGCCGGCCGCTTCAAAAAGGGCGCAGTCGGCACGTCCGCTTTCTATCACACCGGAAAGGTGTGGGAGGCGTACCGTAAGAGGTGCATTTCCTATCCTTATGCATACGACCGTCTTATGGACGCGGACCTTATAATCGTGGCGGGGGCCGGCCTGCTCTCGAACAACCACGTCCTGGGCGACAGGGTGAGGGACGCCTATAAACTGAAAGGGAGCAGGATCATCGTCATCGACCCTGCGCCTATGGCCTTGTCGGGCCTTGCGGACAGCCATTTGAAGGTCGTTCCCGGAGGAGACGCCGCCCTGTTCCGCGCATTCGACGGCTGGCTGGCGCAGCAACTGCCGGACGGCTGCCGCCCGGAATCGCACGTCGAGGACGTGGAGCGCTCCCTGCGGGATGCGGGCATCGACGGCCGCGCATTCGAGCGCGCCTGCGGCCTGATCGGCAGGGCGACCGATACGGCGATCATCTTCGGCTCCGGGATAAGCGCGTCCCGGGCGAGCCTCGATGCGCTCCTCGATTTTGCCGCGCGCCTCGGCTCGGACAGGAAGGGGCTGCTTATGCCGGTGGCGAGGGCTGCCAATGCGGTAGGGGCGGTCTCTATTCTCGACGGCGCTGCTGCCGCGCCTGACGACCTGCTCGCCGACCCTGCCGTCTCTGCCCTCTTCCTTTATGAAGAAAACCCCCTGCGGTACACGGGCGCTGCCTCGGCTGTCTCGCTGGCCGCAAAAGACTTCGTCCTTGCGTGCGATGCATTGCCGACGACCGTCATGGAGCACGCCCACATGGTCGTGCCTACCGGCGTTTTCACGGAGAAGGAAGGCACCTTCTTCGCGGGCGACGGGGCGATAAGGCGGCTTTCCCGTGCTACGCGCTGCGAGGCGGAAGGCGCATACCCCGGCTTCACCTTCCTGTCGGGACTGCTCGCCGGGCTGGGCGGCCCTTCCTTCCGCGCGCCCCACGACGTAACGGCATACATGCGCGAGAAGGGCCTCATCCGCGAAAAGGCAGGGCGGGAAGAGGCGCCTGCTCCGGCGTCAGGGGCGGCCGGGCCGAAAGAGGCCCCGTCAGGCGCGATACCGGCCGCGGGGAACGGCAGTTATGTCCTCATTATGCGGGACATCTTCAGCAACCACCACCTGGCGGACAGCGAGATTTTTTCGAAGGGCGTTGCCGCGGTCTACCGGCACCCTAGCTACCCCGTCTCCGAGGACAAGCTGTTCATGTCGTCCGCGGACGCGGCGGCCCTGGGCCTGTCGGAAGGGGATGTCGTGCAGGTCTCGTCGAAAAGCGGCGCAGTCGTGAAGCCCCTCTCCATCAAGGAGGGCTTAAGGCGGGGCGTCCTCGAATATATCGTATTCACGGACCGCAAAGAGGCGTCGGGCCTCATGGACTCCCCGGCGAAGTGGATCGAGGTAAGGGTGCAGAAAGGGTGAGATGATGGAGGCGCTCTTCTTTCTCATAGAGGCCGTCGTCAAGAACCTCGTGGTCATCACGGTGCTCATGGGCTTCGTCGCCTACCTGACCCTTGCCGAGAGAAAGGTGCTTGGCCGTCTCCAGATCAGGTTCGGGCCGAACCGGGTGGGCCCTTTCGGGCTGCTCCAGCCCATAGCCGACGGCATAAAGTCGTTCGTGAAGGAAGACATCGTGCCGACCAACGCGGACAAGCCGCTGTTCGTCATGGCGCCGATGATCGCCATTTTTTCGGCCCTTTGCATGTTCGCGGTCATCCCCTTCGGCGGCACGGTCCACATCCTCGGGCACGCGGTCAAGATGGTGATCGGGGATGTGGATATAGGTCTGCTCTACGTCTTTGCCTTCGCCACGGTCGGCGAATACGGCATCGTTCTCGGCGGCTGGTCCTCGGGCAACAAGTACGGTGTGCTCGGCTCTCTTCGGGCTGCGGCGCAGATGATAAGCTACGAGGTCTCCCTCGGCCTTATCGTCATAGGGACGTTGATACTCGCCGGGTCCCTGCGCCTGACCGATATCGTCGAGGCGCAGCGCGGCATGTGGTTCATAGTGTACCAGCCGTTCGCCTTTGTCCTTTATATGATAGCCGGCCTGGCGGAGATCAACAGGACCCCCTTCGACATGCCGGAGGCGGAGAGCGAGCTCGCCTGCGGCTTCAATATCGAGTACAGCAGCATGAAATTCGCCCTTTTCTTCATGGCGGAGTATACCCACATGGTGGCCGTGGCGGGCGTTGCGACTACGCTCTTTTTAGGCGGTTGGCTGGGGCCTTTCTCGTCGTCCTGTCCCGGTCTCGGGCCGCTCTGGTTCTTCATCAAGGTGTGCGTCCTGGTCTTTTTCTTCATCTGGGAGAGGGGTACGTTCCCGAGGCTCAGGTACGACCAGATCATGCAGCTCGGCTGGAAGGTGCTCTTACCGCTGGCCCTGGCTAACGTGGTCGTCACCGCCCTCGTGGTCGCATTGAGGCAGGGGCCATGATAATAACGCCCCTTCTTAAAGGTCTCAGGCTGACGCTCTCCCGGTTCTTCTCCCGGCCGATCACGATACAGTACCCGGAAGAAAAGCGGACGCCGGCGCCCAGGTGGAGGGGCATCCACTACTTCCGGAAGGACGAGAAAGGCGAGACGACCTGCGTTGCCTGCGGCCTCTGCGTCGCCGTCTGCCCCTCGCAGTGCATCACGCTGGAGATAGGCGAGCGCGAGGACGGGCAGCGCTACCCGAGGCGCTACGAGATAGACGAGCTTCGCTGCATATTCTGCGGGTACTGCCAGGAGGCGTGCCCCGTTAACGCTATAAAGTGCGGGCCGGGCTTCGAGTACGTCAAGTACGCGAGGTCCGATTTTATCCTCGACACGCGGAAGCTCCTCGACATGTACGAGGAAAAGGGATGATCGACATGGCTTTCGTCAGCCCCGTATTCCAGTGGGTCGTTTTCGTCTGCGCGGCGGTCCTTGCCCTCCTGGGGGCGATCATGATGGTGACGCGCCGCAACCCCATCCACAGCGCGTTGTGGCTGATCGTGGCTTTTTTCTCCCTTGCGGTGATCTACCTGACGCTCAACGCGCAGTTCATCGCGGTGGCCCAGGTGATCGTCTACGCGGGGGCGATTATGATGCTCATCATCTTCGTCATCATGCTGATACACCTTGAGACGGGGTCGGTTTACAGGACGCGCCTTTCGGGTCCGAAAGCGGTCGGCGCAGTCATTACGATCGTGCTTTTCCTGGAGATCGCCGCAGCCGTCTTTACGCTGCGCTCGGGGATGGGCAGCGCGGTCGCTGCCGGCGCATCCGGCACTGCGGCCGACCTGGGCGCTGCCCTTTACGGGAAGTACCTCTTCCCCTTCGAGATAGCCTCCGTACTGCTCCTGGTCGGCATCGTGGGGGCGGTAATTCTGGCGCGCAGGGAGAAGGAGAGAAGGGTTGACGGACGTCCCCGGCCGTAAGCGGTAGTGCGCTGTCCGGGGCTTTAGGGATTAGGGAGAGCTTATGCTGCACGGTGTGCCTACGAGCTTCTATTTCGCCCTGAGCGGAGCGCTTTTCACGATAGGCGCCATCGGGGTGATTACGCGGCGGAACGCGATAGTCGTCTTCATGTGCATCGAGCTGATGCTCAACGGCGTAAACCTCACGTTCATCGCGGCGGGCAACATGCTCGGCTCCGTGGACGGCATGATCTTCGTCTTCTTCATAATGACGGTCGCGGCGGCAGAGGCCGCCATAGGTCTTGCCATATTCGTGCTCCTCTTCAGGCTTCGGGGGAGCGTGAACCTGGACGAGATACACCTGCTCAAGGGTTAGGCGATGGCTGATTACATCTGGCTCATACCGGCAATGCCCGCAGTCGGCTTCCTCATCAACGGATTTCTGGGCTGGAAGCTGCCTAAAGGGGTTGTCTCCTTCGTTGCCTGCCTGGCGCTCTTTATCTCCTTCGTAGTATCGGCGGCCGTCTTCATCGAGTTTTTGAAGCTCGCGCCGGACGCGAGGCTCTTCGAAAAGAACGTCTACGACTGGATCGTCTCCGGCGATTTCACCGCAAAGGTGGGCTTCAGGGTCGATGCGCTCTCGATCGTCATGTGCCTGATCGTAACGGGCGTGGGCTTCCTCATCCATGTCTACTCTGTCGGCTACATGCACGACGATGAAGGCTTTGCCCGGTATTTCACCTACCTGAACCTCTTCGTCTTCATGATGCTCATCCTGGTGACGGCGAACAACATGCTCCTCATGTTCGTCGGCTGGGAGGGTGTCGGCTTGTGCTCCTACCTGCTGATCGGCTTCTGGTACAAGAAGGACAGCGCGGCGAATGCCGGGAAGAAGGCGTTTATCGTAAACAGGATAGGCGACTTCGGCTTCTTGCTCGGCATATTTTTGCTGTGGACGACTTTGGGCGCCCACGGCGTCTCGACGCTCGATTTCGGCCTACTCCAGAAGAACGCCCATCTGATTACGGGCTGCGCCGCAACGCTGATAACGCTCCTCTTCTTCGTGGGCGCCACGGGCAAGTCGGCCCAGATTCCCCTATATGTCTGGCTGCCGGACGCGATGGAAGGCCCGACCCCGGTAAGCTCCCTGATCCACGCGGCGACGATGGTCACGGCGGGCGTCTACATGATCGCCCGGCTCAACTTCCTTTACGTCATGGCGCCTACGACGATGTTCGTAGTGACGCTGATAGGCGTAGTGACTGCGCTTTTTGCGGCCACCATCGGCTGCGCGCAGTACGACATCAAGCGGGTCCTCGCCTACTCGACGGTGAGCCAGCTCGGTTATATGTTCGTCGGCGTCGGCTCCGGCGCTTTTGCTGCCGGCATCTTCCACCTCATGACCCATGCCTTCTTCAAGGGCCTCCTATTTTTGGCGGCAGGCAGCGTGATGCACGCCATGAGCGGCGAGCTCGACATGCGGAAGATGGGCGGCCTGAAGAACCGTATTCCCGTCACTTACTGGACGTTCCTTGCGGGGTGCATCGCCATCGCGGGCGTCCCCGGTTTCTCAGGCTTTTTCAGCAAGGACGAGATCATGTGGAAGGTCTTCGCCAACTACGGAGGGAGCCTCTTCTTCTGGATAATCGGCGCTGTCACGGCGGGCCTCACGGCCTTTTACATGTTCAGAATGTTCTTTACCACCTTCCATGGGGATTGCCGCGCGACGGACGAGGTGAAGCACCACATCCACGAGTCCCCGAAGGTGATGACTATACCCCTTATGGTGCTCGCCGTCCTTTCGGTCGTAGGCGGATGGGTCGGCATACCCCGTATTCTAGGAGGGTCGAACCACTTCGAGCGCTGGCTCGAGCCTGTCTTCGGCCCGGAGCGCGAGGCGGCAGCGCCCGCCCTCAATATCGTGACGCCCGCCTTCGCTGAAAACGCGGCGCAGGCCCACGCCTCTTCGGCGGAGGGGCTGCTCATGGCAGCAGCAGTGATTATCGCCCTTGCCGGCATCTTCGTCGCCTACTACTTTTACGTGAGGCGTCCCGACATACCGGGGAAATTCGTGGCGGCCCTGCCGGGCGTCTTCAGGACGGTGAACAACAAATATTATGTGGACGAGCTATACCAGGCGACCTTCGTGCGCGGCCTTTTCGTCCTCGGCCGCTTTTGCAAGAGGGTGGTCGACGAGACGCTCATCGACGGCACGATAAACGGCGTCGCGTGGCTGCTCCGCGTCGTCGGCGGCCTGATCCGGCTCTTCCAGTCGGGATACGTGCAGGGCTACGCTTTCGCCCTGCTGCTCGGCGCGATCCTGGCGCTCGGCTATCTCATTATAAGGGTGGTCCCGTAGGGTGATATGAGCCAGCTCTCCTTTCCTATATTAAGCACGCTGATCTATGTGCCGCTCCTTGGCGCTATTGTGCTCCTTTTCGTGGGCAGGAGGCACGAGCTTTTCATCAAGTCTTTCACCCTCGTCTTTTCCATTATCGAGTTCGCTATCTCTTTGCCGCTCTTCTTCCTCTTCGACGAGCAGGCGAAGTCCATGCAGTTCATGGAGAAGGCGGCATGGTTCCCCGAATGGGGCATAAGCTACCTCCTCGGCATAGACGGCATCAGCCTGCTCCTCGTGCTCCTGACGACCTTTCTGACGATCCTGTGCGTGCTCGTCTCATGGAAGGCGATACAGACGCGGGTGAAGGAATACTACATCACCTTCCTGTTCCTTGAGACGGCCATGATAGGGACGCTCTGTGCCCTCGACCTGGTCCTCTTCTATATCTTCTGGGAGCTGATGCTCATCCCCATGTACCTCCTCATCGGCATCTGGGGCGGCCCCAGGAGGATCTACGCGGCGATCAAGTTCTTCCTCTTCACGATGGTGGGCAGCGTCCTCATGCTCCTTGCCATTTTCGTGCTCTATTACCATAACGCGGCGCAGACGGGCGTCTCGACCTTCAACGTCCTCGACCTTTACAGGACGACCGTGCCCGTCGGCCTCCAGTACTGGCTCTTCGCCGCCTTCGCGCTGTCCTTCGCGATCAAGGTCCCCATGTTCCCCGTCCATACGTGGCTGCCCGACGCCCATACGGAAGCGCCGACGGCAGGGAGCGTCATCCTCGCGGGCGTGCTCTTGAAGATGGGTACTTACGGCTTCCTGCGGTTCGCCATACCCCTCTTCCCGAAGGCGGCCTTCGACGCGATCCCCCTCATGAGCATCCTGGCGGTCATAGGCATCATCTACGGGGCGATAGTCAGCATGATGCAGCCCGACCTGAAGCGCCTGATCGCCTTCTCCAGCGTGAGCCACCTGGGCTACGTGATGCTCGGCATGTTCGCCTTCAACATGCAGGGCGTGCAGGGGAGCATCTACCAGATGCTCAACCACGGAATCAGCACGGGCGGCCTCTTCCTCCTGGTCGGCATGGTCTACGAGAGGCGCCACACGCGGATGATATCCGATTTCGGTGGCCTGTCGGCCTCCATGCCCATCTTTGCGATCTTCTTTATGATCGTCACCCTCTCGTCGATCGCCCTGCCGGGGACGAACGGCTTTGTCGGGGAGTTCCTGATATTGCTCGGTGCGTTTAAGTCCGTCAAGCTTTACGGCATCCTCGGCGCCATAGGCGTCATACTGGGCGCGGTCTACATGCTCTGGATGTTCCAGCGGGTCATGTTCGGGGAGATCACGAAGGAAGAGAACAGGAAGGTCACGGACATCGGGGGCAGGGAGGTGCTTACCCTCTGCTGCGTGGTTTTCTTCATCGTCCTCATGGGCGTCTACCCGAAGATGTTCTTCAAGAAAATGGATACCTCCGTGCAGGGCTTCCTGAGCTTCGTGAAGGAGAGGAACGCATACTACGCGACGATGACCGTCAAGAACCCGGCCGTGGCGATGAAGGTCCCCGGCGAAGGCAACCGATAGAGGTTATGGGATGAACATGATGCCCTCCGTTTCAGATTTTGCATGGACCATGCCGGAGATTACGGTTGCCGTCTTCGGGCTCCTCGTGCTCCTTGCGGACACCGCGCGCGCCGGCAGCCGGGGCATGACGGGCGGAGTGTTTACCCTCATCGGCTCGGCCATCGCCTTCTATTTCACCATGCACCTATGGTCCGTGCGGACGGGCGTCTTCAGCGGCCTCTACACCATCGACGCCTTCGGCACGTTCTTCAAGGCCGTATTCCTCCTGATCCTCTTCTTTGTGGCGTTGATCTCCCTGGGCTACACGAGGCGGGAGGAGATGCCTGCGGGCGAGTACTACGCGTTGCTGCTTTTTGCGGCCCTCGGCATGATGGTGATGGTCTCTTCGAACAGCTTCATCACGATCTTCATCGGCCTGGAACTGATGTCTCTGTCGATTTACATACTTTGCGGGCTTCTGAAGGGGCAGGCGGCCGCCCTTGAGGCGTCTTTGAAATACTTTCTGCTGGGCTCCTTCGCCACCGCTTTTTTCCTTTACGGAATAGCCCTCGTCTTCGCCTCGACCGGGGCGATCGACATACGCATGGTGCGCACCGTTGCGACGGCGAAGAACCTCGCTGCGGACCCTGTCTTCCTGACGGGCATCGCCCTGCTGATCGTAGGTTTCGGCTTCAAGACCGCCTCGGTCCCCTTCCACATGTGGACGCCCGACGTTTACGAGGGTGCCCCCACTTCCGTCACCGTCTTCATGGCGACTGGGGTCAAGGCGGCGGCCTTCGGCGCTTTCTTAAGGGTCTTCTACACCGCCTTTTATCCGGTCATAAGTGACTGGTCGGGCATGCTCTGGCTCATCGCCGTGCTCACCATGTCTGTCGGCAACGTAATCGCCCTCGTCCAGAACAACATAAAGCGGCTCCTCGCCTATTCGAGCATCGCCCACGCGGGGTATATCCTGATCGCCTTCGTCACCGGCGACAAGGTCCTGTCGTCGAGCGTCCTCTATTACCTCCTGGCTTATACCTTCATGAACCTTGGGGCCTTCACGGTAGTGATCGTCCTCGGCAGGAAGGGCGAAGGGAATGAAGAGATCGACAGCTACGCGGGCCTGGCGGGCCGCCACCCCTTCATAGCGCTCTGCATGACCGTCTTCCTCCTGTCCCTGACCGGCATACCCCCGCTCGCAGGCTTCGCCGGCAAGTTCTACATCTTCAGCGACGCCATGAAAGCGCGCTTTTACTGGCTCGGCGTCATCGGCATGTTGAACAGCGCCGTAGCCGCCTACTATTACCTCCGCGTGCTGATGTACATGTATTTCAAGGAACCCGTGAAGGAGCTGGGCAAGATCGACATCTCGCCTGCCTACGTCGTAGTGATGCTCGTGAGCGTAGGCGCGCTTCTCTACCTGGGCATCTTCCCGAGGGCCTTCTTATTGCTTGCCGAAAAGTCCGTCTCGATCTTCGTCCAGTAGGCGACGGAGCGGCCGGGGCCTTTTCGCGCATAGCTTTGTCGTCGTGTTCGGCGCGCGTCCTCACTTGCCACCCGCCCGACCGCCTGGCGGTGCCCGCAAGCTCGGAGCGCGGGTGCCCGGCCTATTATTTTATATGCTGCGGCGCGCACCTCCACGACTTCGCGCTCTGCACGAGAATCCCTCCGGCCGCCAAAATGGCACACAAAAACATGAGGAATCAGATGGACCTGGTGGTGAGGAGAAGCGATAAATTCTATTCCTCTTTCAGAAACAGCCTGTGGTATTCGGGCTCGGTGAGATATTTCTTGAGCATCTTGGCTATGACCTCGAATATCTCGGATAGGTCGTCGTCGGACATGCGCTGGAGGACCGTCTGCATCAGACGGTCGTCGGAGAATTTCTGCAGGTAGACCTGCACGGTATTTTCGTTGGATTGCCTGTCCATGCCATAGCCCACGAAGCCGTCGAAGGTTTCTACGAAATCATGGGAGTGCTTTGCCATATTCACCCTCGCTTGTCGCCTTGGGGATAACGAGTATCTTCACCGCGCGCCCTTTCCCCTGGCGCGCAGCAATTCCGACAGGAGCCTGTCCGCCAGGGCGGGGCCTTCGCTGCGGTCGCCCTCCAGCCCGCCACTGAACAGGATCGTCCCGTCCTCTTCCCCGTAAACGGCGCGCAACATGACGCGGCCTTCCGAAAGCTTAGCGTTGACGCCGAGGGGCACGCTGCACCCGCCGCCGATGCCTGCAAGGAACCTGCGCTCCAGGCCCACCTCGAAGGCGGCGGCGTCGTGGTCTAGGGGCTGTACAAGCTCAGCCGCCTCATCCGTTGACCGCGTCTCAACGCCAATGGCCCCCTGCCCGCACGGCGGCACCATGACATCGAGGGGCAGGGCCTCCCTTATGGTGTCCTGCAAGCCCATCCTCGTTACGCCCGCGCACGCGAGGATGACCGCGTCGAGGTCGCCCGCGTCGAGCCTCCTCACCCGTGTATCCACGTTGCCCCGCAGGGGGACCACCTCCACATCCGGTCTCAATGCGGCAAGCTGGGCCTTGCGGCGCATGCTGCTAGTGCCTATCCTAGCCCCCGGCCGCACGTCGAGGAGCCGGCCGTACTTGAGCGAGATGAAGGCGTCCCTCGGGTCCTCCCTTTCAAGGACTGCGGCAAGGGCAAGCCCGCCGAGAAGCTCCGTGGGAAGGTCCTTGACGCTGTGGACCGCAAGGTCGATCTCGCCGGCAGACAGGGCCTCCTCGATCTCCTTTATGAAGAGGCCTTTGCGTCCTATGAGGTAAAGGGGCGTATCCCAGATGGAGTCGCCCGTCGTTTTTATGACCTTTACGCTGAATTCCATATCGGGGTAAAGGCGCGAAAGGCCCTCCCATACGATCCCCGTCTGGATCAGGGCGAGCTTACTCCCCCTCGTCCCTATCACCCACTTCTTTTTCATCCTCTTCTCCGAGCAATAGCTGCTTGATAAGCTCGAGCACCGCCGGGCTGCCGTCTTCCTTGAGGGCGGCCAGGTGCGGATGGACGATCTTGTTGACGATCGACCGGGTGAGCAGGTCGAGCTGCCTGACCGTCTCTGCGTCCGCGCCTTTCAGCTTCTGGAGCGTTTTTTTAAGCTCTTTGTCCCTTATCGCATCGAGGCGCTCCCTTATGCGGGCGATAACCGGGTTCATATCGAGCCGGCCGAGCCACAGCGAGAACTTGCGCACCTCTTCGTCCACGATGGCGTGCGCCTTTCGGGACTCCTCGATCCTATTGGAAAGGTGGGCCTGGGAGAGCTCTTTCAGGTCGTCTATGTCGTAAAGGTAGACGTTCCCAATGTCGTTCACCGCAGGCTCGACGTCCCTCGGCACCGCTATGTCGATGAAGAAGAGGGGGCGCCTCTTCCTCTTCTTCATGGCGTCCATGACGGTCGGCTTGTCGATGATCGGCCTCTCCGAGCCTGTGGACGAGAGCACCATATCGACCCGGACGAGCAGGTCGGCCATGGCCTCGAAAGGGTGGGCCGTGCCTATGATCTGCTCGGCAAGCTGCTGCGCAGCGCCGAAGGTCCGGTTCGTCACGAGCACCTCCCCGAGGCCCTCTTTCCGGAAGTGCTTGAGGGCGATCTCGCACATCTCGCCCGCGCCGACCACCAGTATCTGCTTGCGCTGGAGGTCGCCGAAGATCTTGCGGGCAAGCTCGACCGCCATGGCGCTGATGGAGACCGGGTTGTAGCCTATCCGCGTCTCCGTGCGCACCCTTTTCGCCACCTGGAAGGCCCTGTTGAACACCTTGTCCAGGAAAGGACCGGCAGCGCCGCTTCCGCTCGCCGACCGGTAGGCGTCCTTCACCTGGCCGAGTATCTGCGGCTCGCCTATAACCATCGAATCGAGTCCCGAGGCGACCAGGAAAAGGTGCCTGTAGGCCTCCTCGTCGCTCAGGAGGTAAGTATAGGCAAAAAGGGAGTCCGCGCTGCCGAAGCGGCCGGCCAGGGCGTCCATCACTGTGCGACCGGAGGCAGCCCGGTCCGCCCCGGTCACGTAGACCTCCGTCCTGTTGCATGTGGAGATGACGGCCGCCTCTCCCGCCCCGGCTGCCTTAAGCTCGCCGAGCAGCCCTGCCGCCGCCTCATCCGATATAAAGAGCTTTTCCCTTATATCGAGGGGCGCAGTATTGTGGTTTAAGCCGAGGACTATCAGGTGCATGATCTTTCAGATATAGGCGTGGAGACCGCCGATGAAAAGGTTGACGCCGATGAAGGTAACGACCACCGAGACGAACGCCGCGATCATCATGTACGCCGTCTTCCTCCCCCTCCAGCCGATGGCAAGCCTGTTGTGAATGAGTATGGCGTACATGAGCCACGTGATGAGGGACCAAGTCTCCTTAGGGTCCCAGCTCCAGTACGAGCCCCAGGCCATCTCCGCCCATATAGAGCCTGTAATGATGCCTATCGTGAGCAAAGGGAACCCGTAGGACATGCATTTGTAGTTGATGCGGTCGAGGGTCTCCAGCGAGGGGAAGCGGCCGGAGACGTCGCGTATCCGTTTCTTCTTTATGGCCCGCTCGATAAAGAGGTATACGATGGAGACGAGGAACCCCGAGAAGAAGACGGCGTTCCCTATAAAGGCGAAGACCGTGTGGATGGGGAGCCAGTAGCTCCGAAGGACGGGCGGTAGGGGCCGGATAGCGGCGGGCGCCGCGAGTGCCGCCACGAGCATGAGGGCCAGGACGGGCACAAAGAGGGCGCCCAGGGACTCGACCTTGTAGGCGTGCCTCAAAAAGATGAAGAACCCTGCCATGCATAGGGCGAAAAAGGAGAGGGACTCGTGAAGGTTGGTGATCGGCGTGTAGCCCGCGATAAAATACCGCAGGACAAGGGCGAATAGATGGACGAGGAAGCCGAGGACAAGGAAGTAACGGCCTGCCGTCTCAAACCCCGTCCTGCCTGCCCTGAGCGACCCCAGGTAGCAGAAGGCGGAAACGAGGTAGAGACCGAGAGCTGTATAGAGCACCCATGCAATGTTCATTCATCCCGCTCCGCTGTGCCCGGCTGCAAATACGATGGACGCTATATTATACACGACGGGCAAGGGATTTGCCACGGCGGACGTGGAACGTGGATTTCGGTGCCCACGTCCGGCCTTACCCATTGAACCGGCCCTGCCGGCAAGCGACTTGGAAAACCCCAAACCTGTATGTATTGCATATGAAGGTCGATGCACTTATAATAGGGAACTGTTTCAGACGCCGACCGTTAAAGGTTAGGGGAGGGTAGAGATGGCTGCCGACGATCCGCTTTCCCTGTTGCAGGAGCGGAAAGTATCCCGCCGCGATTTTCTCAAGTATTGCTCCACCATGGCTGCGCTATTAGGGCTCTCTCCGAGCCTGGCACCAAAGATCGCCCGCGCGCTGGAAACGAAGAAGAAGCCGGTCCTCGTCTGGATCGAGGGTCAGAGCTGCACCGGAGATACGGAGGCGCTCATGCGGGCCACGAAGCCGGCGGTCCAGGAGCTTATCCTTGACGTGCTCTCCCTTGATTATAGCGAGGCCATCATGGCAGCGGCCGGCAAGGAGGCGGAAAAATCGCTCGCCGACGTGCTCAGGAGAGGGAAAGGGAGTTACTTCGCAGCCGTAGAGGGCTCCATCCCCCTCAATGAGAACGGCACATACTGCTGCATCGGCGGCCGAAGCTTCGTCGATATCGTCCGGGAGGTGTGCGGGGGCGCCGTTGCCACTTTTGCCATGGGCACCTGCGCCGCCTATGGAGGCATTCCCAAGGCGAACCCGAATCCCACCGGGGCCGTGGGCGTGCATGCCGCCGTGCCGTCGGCTACCGTCCTTAATCTCCCCGGCTGCCCGGTGAACGCAGAAAATATCACGGCTGCGATAGTTCACTACCTGACCTTCGGCGGCCTTCCGCCCGTCGATGCGTTAGGGAGGCCCCTTTTCGCCTACGGGAAGCTGATTCACGACAACTGCGAGAGAAGGGCTCATTTCGAGGCAGGCAGGTATGCAAGACAATGGGGCGACGAGGGCCACCGCCTCGGCTGGTGCCTCTATTACATGGGATGCAAAGGGCCTCTGGCATATTCGAACTGCCCTGTGGTGAAATTCAATGAACGGACGAGCTGGCCGGTACAGTCCGGCCATGGGTGCGTCGCCTGCGGAGCACCCGACTTCTGGGACGAGATGACGCCGTTCTACTGAAGCTCTTTCAGCAGGGAGGCGTTACGGCAGAGACAATGGCCGGCAAGGTCGCTCAAGGCCGCCCTTGCAATAGCAGGCGGTATCTCAGCTCAAACGGTCAGGCCACTGCTCGCCCCAAGGGAAAAGGATCGGCCGCGAAATGAGGGATCGGCCTCAGGCTGAAGGAAGGGGTCCGGAATGGCACGAATAGTGATAGATCCTGTAACGCGCATAGAGGGCCACCTGCGCATTGAGGCTACGGTGGAAAATGGGAAAGTCGTCGATGCATGGTCCTCGGGCCAGATGTTCAGGGGTATCGAGATCATTTTAAAGGGACGCGATCCGAGGGACGCCTGGCTCTTCTGCCAGAGGATATGCGGAGTGTGCACCACGTGCCACGCCCTTGCCTCGGTCCGGGCCGTGGAGAACGCCCTGGGCATGACCATCCCCGACAACGCGCGGATTATGCGCAATATCATATCTGCCATCCAGCTGGTACATGACCACATAGTGCACTTCTATCACCAGCATGCCCTTGACTGGGTCGACGTCGTGAGCGCGATGAAAGCCGACCCGGCGCGCACCGCCTCCATCGCCCAATCCCTTTCCGACTGGCCGAACTCCGGCGCCGCCTTCTTCGGCACCGTACAAAAGCGCGTCAAGGGTCTCGTCGATACAGGGCAGCTTGGTCCCTTCGCCAACGGGTACTGGGGGCATCCCGCCTACAAGCTCCCTCCGGAGGTAAACCTGCTGGGAGTGGCCCATTACCTCGAGGCCCTCGACGTGCAAAGGAGCCTCGTAAAGGTCCATGCCATCCTTGGGTCGAAGAACCCCCATCTCCAGACCTTCCTGGTAGGGGGGATGGCACGACCTGTAGACCCGAACAGCCAGAACGCCATCAACGCCGATGCAATAGCCCTGATGTCCCAGGTTGCGAAACAGACCGTCGACTTTGTCGGCAAGGTCTATCTGCCGGACGTCCTAGCCATAGCCTCCTATTATAAGGAGTGGGCGGACATCGGCGCGGGCATCGGCAATTACATGACCTATGGAGAGTTCCCTAAAGACAACCGCTCCAATACGGACAACATGCTCATCCCGAAAGGGATCATCCTCAAGAAAGACCTGACGAAGATAATACCCGTCGACCAACAGAAGATCTCGGAGCACGTGACCCGATCGTGGTATACCTACGGAGAGGGCGACGCCAGGGGGAAGCACCCATGGGAGGGCGAGACGGCGGCCAAGTATACGGGCCCCAGACCGCCGTACGACCACCTTGATACCCAAGCAAAATATACTTGGCTGAAGGCGCCTCGCTACGAAGAAATGCCCATGGAGGTCGGCCCCCTTGCCCGTGTCCTCGTTGCTTATGCGTCGGATCACAAAAGGGCGAAAGAGACGGTCGATTCGGCGCTCGGCAAACTCGGTGTCGGCGCAGGGGCGCTCTTTTCGACTCTTGGCCGCGTGGCGGCGCGGTGCATAGAAACCGTCATCACCGCCGAGGCGATGCCAGGCTTTATTGACGAGCTGGCAGGCACAGTCAGCAAGGGCGACTACCTAATCTGTCAGACCGACAAGTGGGAGCCCCGCACGTGGCCCAAAGAGGCAAAGGGGTATGGTTTCTCTGACGCGCCCAGGGGCGCCCTGGGACACTGGGTCAGCATCAAGGACGGTAAGATCGCGAACTACCAGATGGTTGTCCCGAGCACCTGGAATCTCTCTCCAAGGGATGGTAAAGGAGTGCGGGGTGCTATGGAGCAGTCCCTCATCGGTACCCCGGTGGCAGACCCGGAGAAGCCTCTGGAAATCCTTAGGACCGTACATTCTTTCTCCCCGTGCATCGCGTGCGCGGTCCACGTCACGGCCGCCGGCGGAAGACCTATTACGGTCGTGAAGAAAGGGTGAGGGGCCATAAGGCGAGTCATGGCGAGCAAGGTTTGCGTGATAGGCCTCGGCAATATGCTTATGCAGGACGATGCCGTCGGGCTGCGCGTCGCAGAGGCACTAAAAGAGACATGCAGGTTTGAGCCGCCTATCGACCTCGTGGACGGCGGTACCGCAGGGCTCGATCTGCTTCCCCTGATCGAGGGTTACGAAATGGTGCTCTTTGTCGACGCTATCGACGCCGGTGAGCCGCCCGGAACGGTCGTCACCGCTGAAGGCGATGCTGTCCCTTCTGTACTGACCGCATGCTCGGCCCACCACGCGGGGCTGTCTGACCTGCTCTTTGCCGCAAGACTATCCGGCCATTTGCCGGCCCACGTATGCCTCGTAGGTATCCAGCCGGAATCAGTCGATATAGGGCTCTGTCTGACAGAGACTATAAAAAAGCGGTTAGACCTCCTGTCGGCCACCGTTTTGGAACGACTGCAAGAATGGGGTGTTAAGCTGTCTGCGCGAAACAGCAGCGGCCACTCTTCGAGCCAGGACATGTAGCGCGGCTCCGGAAAGGCGGCACATCGGGAAGAGATGCCGGCCTTTCCTCTCCGGAGCCGGGCCTGCGCTACTTCGTGCGCACCTTCCGGGGTCCGCAGCTAGAGCACTTCCCTCACGTCGCTCACATTCAGCTCAAGCATCCTGGTGCTGGCGAGGAGGCGGACAAGGTTCTTCTTCACCGCTTCTATCTCCCCTCCCAGGGCGAGGAGCTCCTCTGCCGTCTTGCGGAGGAGCCTTATGCGGGCATCCATCTCTTCTATGTTCTTTCTATCGATCATGGCCCCTCCTTAGTGTTTCCTCAGGTCCTTGAACCTCTTGGCCTTCACTTCGTACCTTGGAAGGCTGCCGTGGGGGTGGACCTCTATCTTGTAACCCAGATTTGTCTTCACCCGCAGCTCGTCCTTGAGCCTGGCGAGGATCGATTCCTGGTTACCTTCGAAGCCCGGCTTTATCTCTATCTTGAGGGCGATGTCGTCTATGTCGCCCTTCTTCGAGACCACTACCTCGTATTCGTCGGCAAGCTCGGTGAAGCTGCGCACCACCTCTTCTATGGCGGTAGGGGCGAGAAGGACGCCCTTCACTTTCGTGATGTCGTCAGCCCTGCCCACCACCCCTCCGTCGATGATGCGGAAGGTCCTGCCGCAGTCGCAGGTATAGTCTGCCCATCTGATGACGTCCTTCGAGTCGAAGCGGACGCAGGGCTTGGCCATCCTGTCGAAGGCGGTGATGATCATCTTGCCGTTCCTTCCGGGCTCTTCTATGATCTCCCCCGTATCTACGTCCTCTATCTCTACGAGGAAGAAGGCCTCGTTCACGTGCAGGCCCCTCGACTGGGAGGTGCACATATAGCTCCAGGCGCCTATCTCGGTAGCCCCTATATGGTCGTAGACCTTGGCCC
>Ga0326727_10013888_pt1 | contig 17734 bp, 13 predicted proteins | sample MB2enrmetagenome_FD_207643 | JGI IMG/M metagenome (GOLD analysis project Ga0326727, IMG submission 207643) | Lab enriched peat soil microbial communities from McLean, Ithaca, NY, United States - MB29MY | ecosystem: Environmental > Terrestrial > Soil > Wetlands > Peat | place: USA: New York...
TCTCGGCTCGTGGCGATGCACTACGAACGCAACGACGCGAACCTCGTGAGGGGGAAGTTCCGTGTCCGCGGCGACACGATCGAGGTCCATCCCGCCTACGAGGAGTACGCGGTGCGCATCGAGCTGTTCGGCGACGAGGTCGAGCGCCTAAGCCGATTCGACGTGCTCACCGGGGAGCTGCTCGGCGATCTCGAGGAACTGCTGATCTTCCCTGCCACCCATTACGTCGCAGGCGACGAGCGCACGCGTCTGGCGATCGCGTCCATCGAGGTGGAGCTCGGCGAGCGCCTGCGGGAACTGGAGCTGGGCGGCAAGCTTCTCGAGGCCCAACGCCTGCGGATGCGCACCGAACACGATCTCGAGATGCTCGCCGAGCTCGGCAGCTGCAACGGCGTCGAGAACTACAGCCGCCACCTCGACGGGCGCGCCCCCGGCCAGGCCCCCTACACCCTGCTCGACTATTTCCCCGAGGACTGGCTGCTCGTGATCGACGAGAGCCACGTCACCGTCCCCCAGCTCCACGGGCAGTTCGCGGGCGACCGGTCCCGCAAGGAGGTCCTCGTCGAGCACGGCTTCCGCCTCCCCTCGGCCATGGACAACCGGCCCTTGCGATTCGAGGAGCTCGAGTCTCGGATCAACCAGTGCGTCTTCCTCTCGGCTACCCCGTCGGACTACGAGATATCGGTCTCGAGCCAGGTGGTCGAGCAGATCGTGCGGCCGACCGGCCTGGTCGACCCCGAGGTGGTCATAAAGCCCACCAAGGGTCAGATCGACGACCTGATCGCGGAGATCAACACCACGATCGCCCGGGGCGAGCGTGCGCTCGTCACGACCCTCACCAAGAAGATGGCCGAGGACCTCGCCGACTATCTCCTGGAAACGGGTCTGCGGGTGCGCTACCTGCACTCGAACATCGACACGATCGAGCGGATCGAGATTGTGAGGGACCTCCGCCTCGGCGAGTTCGACGTGCTCGTCGGCATCAACCTGCTCCGTGAGGGCCTCGACCTTCCCGAGGTTGCCCTCGTGGCCATCCTCGACGCCGACAAGGAGGGCTTCCTGCGCTCCAAGACCTCGCTCATCCAGACAATGGGCCGCGCGGCGCGCAACGTCTCCGGCCGGGTCATCCTCTACGCCGACGTGATCACGGACTCGATGCGGGGAGCCATCTCCGAGACCGAGCGCCGCCGGCTGGTGCAACAGGAGTACAACAAGGAGCACGGGATCGACCCGCAGACGATCCGTAAGGCCGTTACCGACCTTGTCGCCCAGTTCCGCAGTGCCGCAGGCGCCGGCGGTGACGGGTTCGCTGCCGGCTCACCCCTGCCCAGCCGTGCCGGGTCCGATCGGTCGCGCCGCGCCGGGAGAAGAGCTGTGGAGCGGGCCGCCGACCTGCTCGATGTGTCCGTGAGGGGCGGCGCCGGCAACGGCGAGCTTCCCGTCGACGAGCTCGGAAGGCTGATCGCGACCCTCGAGCGTGAGATGCAAGCCGCCGCCGCCGAGCTGCGTTTCGAGTACGCGGCCCGCTTGAGAGATGAGATCCGGTCCCTTCGCAGGGAGCTGAGGGAGGTCGGTTGAGCGCTCGAGACCCCGCTCGGACATTGAGCCGGGCAACCGGACTTACGGGCCTGTTCGGGACGGGTCCCGGCTCGTCGGCCCAGGCCGCTCGGTAGTCTGCGGCCGTGCCAAGCACCCTCGTTGTTCGCGGGGCCCGCGAGCACAACCTCAAGAATGTCTCGATAGAGCTTCCCCGCGACCGGCTCATCGTGTTCACCGGGCTGTCGGGCTCGGGGAAGTCGTCGCTCGCGTTCGACACGATCTACGCCGAGGGCCAGCGGCGCTATGTCGAGTCACTGTCGTCCTACGCCCGACAGTTCCTAGGGCAGATGGACAAACCGGACGTGGACTTCATCGAGGGACTGTCGCCTGCCATCTCCATCGACCAGAAGTCCGCCTCCCGCAACCCCCGCTCGACGGTCGGGACCGTCACGGAGATCTATGACTACCTGCGGCTGCTCTATGCCCGTATCGGCCAGCCCCACTGCCCGAGCTGCGGGCGGCTTGTCACCCGCCAGAGCCCTCAGCAGATCGTCGACCGCCTGAGCGACCTGCCCGACGGAACGCGGTTCCAGGTTCTCGCACCTGTGGTGCGAGGCCGCAAGGGCGAGTACTCGGCCCTTCTCGACGACCTGGCCAAACAGGGTTACGCGCGGGCCCGTGTGGACGGTGAGCTCATCGAGCTTTCCGACAGGTCGGCTCTCGAGCTCGCCCGTTACGAACAGCACACCATCGAAGTGGTCGTCGACCGCCTCGTGCGCCGCGACGGTATCGAGCGTCGCCTGACGGACTCGATCGAGACGGCGCTGCGCCTCGGCGAGGGGATAGCCGAGATTCTCCTGATGCCAGACGGAAAGTCCGCCAAAGCTGGGCGGAGGATCAACGGGGCCGCCAAGGCCATGGCAGCCAAGGTTGCCGATGTTGCCGACGACGGGATCGCCGACGGCGCCGACAACGGGGGTGAAGGCCAGCAGGTGCTCACTTTTTCCCAGCACCTGGCGTGCGTCCACTGCGGGATCTCCCTGGACGAGCTCGCGCCCCGCAGCTTCTCGTTCAACTCGCCCTTTGGTGCCTGCCCGTCGTGCAACGGGCTCGGCACCCGTTTCGAGGTCGACCCAGACCTGGTCGTGCCCAACCCGGACCTGTCCATTGCGCTAGGGGCCATCGGGCCATGGGCGGGAGCTCGCACCGAGTATTTCTCGCGCGTGCTCAAGGCCGTAGCCGAGGCGAGCGGCTTCAGCATGGACAAGCCCTGGTCCAAGCTCACCAAACCACAGCGCAAGATCGTCCTCTACGGAGCCGGCACTCGCCGGGTGCACGTTCAGTACCGCAACCGCTATGGCACTTTGCGCAGTTACGACACGCAGTTCGAAGGCGTCGTGCCGTGGCTGCAGCGCCGGCACAGCGACGCGGACTCCGACTGGGTGCGCGAACAGGTCGAGGGCTACATGCGCGAGGTCGCCTGCCCGGACTGCGGCGGCACGCGGCTGCGCCCGGAGTCGCTCGCGGTCAAGGTCGGCGGAAGGAGCATCGCCGAGCTGTCGTCCCTGTCGATCCGCTCCGCCCACGACCTCTTGGAACGCCTCGAGTTGAGCTCGCGAGAAGAGATGATCGCGGCTCAGGTCATGAAGGAGATCCGCGCTCGCCTGCAGTTCCTCGTCGATGTCGGTCTCGACTACCTGAGCCTCGACCGCGCTGCCGCGACGCTGGCCGGCGGTGAGGCCCAGAGAATTCGCCTCGCCTCCCAGATCGGCAGCGGGCTGGTCGGGGTCCTCTATGTGCTCGACGAGCCGTCTGTCGGTCTGCACCAGCGCGACAACCGCAAGCTCGTCGAGACATTGCTCAGGCTGCGCGACATAGGCAACACGGTCCTCGTGGTCGAGCACGACGAAGAGACGATCCGGATCGCCGACTACGTCGTCGACATCGGACCGGGAGCCGGCGAGCACGGCGGCGAGGTGATCTGCGCAGGCTCGGTCGCCGATCTCGTGGGATGCGATGCCTCGATCACCGGCCAGTACCTGTCCGGCAAGCGTTCCATCGCAGTGCCGGCCATGCGACGTGAGCCCCGGGGGGAATGGCTCGTCGTGCGGGGCGCCCGGGAACACAACTTGAAGGGCATCGATGTCGAGATCCCGCTCGGATGCTTTGTGTCGGTGACGGGCGTGTCAGGTTCGGGCAAGTCGACCTTGATAAACGACATCCTGCTCCGGGCACTCATGCAGCGCATCTACAAGTCCCGTGTGGTCCCGGGGCGGCACCGCAGCATCGAGGGGGCAGAAGCGCTCGACAAGGTCATCGACATCGACCAGTCGCCGATCGGCCGCACGCCGCGCTCGAACCCGGCCACCTATACCGGCATGTTCGACAGCGTGCGCAAGCTTTTCGCCCAGACGTCCGAGTCGCGCCTACGGGGCTACCAACCGGGGCGATTCTCGTTCAACGTCCCAGGAGGACGCTGCGAGGCGTGTGCCGGCGACGGGACCTTGAAGATCGAGATGCACTTTCTCCCCGACGTCTATGTTCCCTGTGAGGTCTGCAAGGGCGCCCGCTACAACCGCGACACGCTCGAGGTGGCTTGGCGGGGCAAGAACATTGCCGAGGTGCTCGACCTGTCCTGCGAGGAGGCGCTCGAGCTTTTCGCGGCACAGCCCGTCATCTCACGGCACCTGAGGACCCTCGTGGACGTCGGCCTCGGCTACATTCGCCTCGGCCAGCCGGCTCCCACGCTGTCGGGCGGCGAGGCGCAGCGGGTCAAGCTCGCCTCCGAGCTCGCGAAGCGATCGACCGGGCACACGCTGTACGTGCTCGACGAGCCCACGACCGGCCTGCACTTCGAGGACGTCCGCAAGCTCCTCGACGTGCTGCACCGATTGGTCGATCAGGGCAACACGGTTTGTGTCATCGAACACAACCTCGACGTCGTGAAGTCGGCCGACTGGGTCATCGACCTCGGCCCCGAGGGCGGCGACGGGGGCGGATCGGTGATCGTCGAGGGCACGCCCGAGAAGGTGGCAAAGACCCACGAGAGCTACACGGGCCGGTTCCTGGCGCCTCTGCTCGGGATGTGAGTCGCCTCCGGGTTCGTGCCCGGCCGGGACCGGTCCCGACAGGCACCGTTGGTCTCGGCGTTCAGGGTGGCGGAGGGAGGAAATGAGAACATGACCGACACAGGTGGTCCTGATGCGACCCTTCGCCGTCGCGAGGAGGCGATCGCGGCCTTCAACCGGGCCTGGGAGCTGATCGAGGAACCCCACCGGAGCCCTGCCGATGACGACGACATGCTCGCGGCTGCGTTCGCGTCGCGCTACCTGTGGGACTCGATCGGCGGTGACGAGCAACGTGCCGTGGGTGACTGGCAGATCGCCCATGTGGCGAGCCGTCTCGGCTTGAGCGGCGTGGCCCTTTCAAGGGCGGAGCGGGCCTTGCAGCGCGTGGTCCAGAATGGCTGGACCGACTGGCGACTCGCCTCGTGCTATGAGGCGATGGCCCGGGCGCATGCCACTGCCGGAAACAGCGCCCTACGCGACCACTGGGCCTCGCTTTGCAGGGAGGCGATCGACACCCTCGAGGATGAGGAGGACCGCGAGCTCATCGCGTCACAGCTGGCATCGGTCCCCGGGCTTACGCCGCCGGAAACGAGAGCGGCGGGCGGCGCTCCCCACCGGGTCGTCCGCCTCGACCACGTCCAAGTGGCCATGCCCGCGGGATTGGAGGCGCAAGCAGAAGCCTTCTACGGCGTGATTCTCGGCCTAGAGGTGCGCCCCAAGCCGCCGGCCCTGGCGGTGCGGGGCGGGCGCTGGTTCGAGAGTGGGGACGTGAAGGTCCATCTCGGAGTCGAGCCGGAGCCCCCTTCGGCCGCGAAGGCCCATCTCGCGCTCGTGGTGGAGGGGCTCGACGGCCTGGTCGACACTCTTGCAAGCTCCGGCCACCCGGTAAGTTTCGACACCCTTGTCGCAGGAGTGCGTCGCTGCTATGTGTCTGACCCGTTCGGCAACAGGATCGAGCTGATCGAGGCTTGAGGACCGCCCCGCCAGGGGGACGGAGTTCTCAAAAACGCCGGAGCACGAAGTCCGACGGCCTTTCTGTGCGGCCGTAGATCCAAGCCAGGAACTCCGCACGTTGAGCGGGGTCACCGAGCCGCTCGGGCAGGCGGTCCAGCGCATAGGGGAGGTCCAGGGTGACGAACTCGGCCGGCCAGTCCGAGGCCGCATAGCCGAGCCCGAGGTCGAGATGGTGCACTTCGACCTCCCGCCAGCGCGAGATGGGCAGGACACGGCAGGGGAGCAGCGAACCGTCGGCGCGCAAGCCATGGCCCTGCCACACGAGTGCGCCTACTTCGTGCCAGGTCGCGTCCAGTCGACCTGCCGAGTCCTCCAGGTCCTCCAGGATCACTTCGGTCGCGCGCTTGGCGCCCTGTTCGATGTCCTGGTTGCGCTCGGCGGCGCCCCCGGGGTACTGGGGCACAGCTCTGCCCTCGCCGGCAGCGTGGAGGATGCGCACGAACGAGTCGGCGTTGCGGGCGAGATGGGTGAGCACGTGGCCGACAGTCCAGCCTGGCAGCAGGCTCGGCCGCGTCACGTCCAAGTCCTTGACGGTCCTCAAAGTGGCGAACAGCCGGGCTGTCGCCTCGCGCGAGCCTTCCACGGCACGGCCGACGTCGGCGGTGCCGTCTTGTGTCGAGCCTACGGGGTTCATCGGCCCAGGTTAAGCGGGTCGGGTCGTGGCTTCACGCGATGGCGAGCATGCGGTCGAGGGCCACACGGGCGTCCGCGGCGGTGGCCTCGTCGACAGTGATGCGATTGCGGACCTCCCCAGCGACGAGGCCGTCGAGCACCCAGGCGAGGTGTGGCAGGTCGATGCGGGACATCGTCGAGCAGGGGCAGACCATCGGGTCGAGGGAGAGAACGGTCCGATCGGCGTGCTCGCGGGCGAGCCGGTCGACGAGATGGATCTCCGTGCCGACAGCGATCGTGGAACCGGCCGGAGCACTCGAGACCGCGCGGATTATGTAGTCAGTCGAGCCGACCTGATCGGCCATCTCGACGACTTCGTGAGAGCACTCTGGGTGCACGATCACGATGCCGTGAGGGTGCTCCGAACGGAAGGCTTCGACGTGCCCGGGGCGGAACCGCTGGTGCACCGAGCAGTGGCCCTTCCAAAGAAGGAGCGTGGCTTCCTTGACCTCGGCGTCGCTCAGGCCGCCGAGGCTTCTACGTGGATCCATTACCTGCATGTCTGTTGCCCGGTAGCCGAGCTGGAAGCCGGTATTGCGACCGAGGTGCTGGTCAGGGAAGAAGAGGACCTTCTTTGCACAAGAGCCGCGGTCACTCGACAGCCCGGTCGGTGCCTGGGCTCCGACCGGGGCGCTTCCTGCTCGGTCCTCGAGCTCCAGTGCCCAGCTCAGCACTGCACGGGCGTTCGAGGAGGTGCAGACCGCGCCAGAGTTGCGGCCCACGAATGCCTTCAGCACGGCTGCCGAGTTCACATAGGTGATAGGCACTATGGCCTCGATGTCGGTCACCTCCGCCAGCTCGTCCCAGATCTGGCTGACGTCGTCGAGGTTCGCCATGTCCGCCATGGAGCACCCGGCGTTCAGATCGGGCAGGATCACCTGTTGGTGAGGCCCGGTGAGGATGTCGGCCGACTCGGCCATGAAATGAACCCCGCAGAAGACCACGAACTCGGCGTCGTGGCGGTCCGCGGCGTAACGGGACAAGCCGAGGGAGTCGCCTTTCAGGTCGGCGAACTGGATGACCTCCTCACGCTGGTAGTGGTGCCCGAGGATGAGGAGTCGCTTGCCGAGCCGGGAACGGGCCGCGGTGACGCGCGCCACTAGCTCATCGCTGGATGCCGTGGTGTAGTCGTCCGGGAGCGGCGGCTGCAGGCGGAACATTTCTGAGACCCCCTATAGAACGCCTCGTTCATCGGCCGGCGGGGACAGCCTGGTCGCCCAACCGCGGGTGTGTCGGCCACGAAGCGAATATGTCAGCCGGGATACCAGGCCGGCCGTAACCTGCACTCTAGTGCTTGAACGCCCGCAGTCGGTTCCCGACGCCCCCGGCTCGTACCAATTCAGGGACGCAGCCGGCCGGATCATCTACGTCGGCAAGGCCATGTCGCTTCGAAGCCGCCTCTCGAGCTACTTCCAGGACCCGGTTCACCTGCACCCGCGTACGGCCCAAATGGTGGAACGGGCAGCCTCTGTCGAGTGGATCGTCGTGGCGAGCGACGTCGAGGCGATCATGCTCGAGTACAACCTGATCAAGGCGCACCGGCCCCGATTCAACATCCGCCTCGTCGACGACAAGAGCTATCCCTACCTCGCGGTCACCGTCGGCGACGAGTGGCCCAAAGCTACCGTCATGCGAGGCGCGAGGCGCAAGGACACCCGCTATTTCGGACCGTATGCCCACGCCTACGCCATCCGCGAGACGCTCGACTTGTTGCTCAGGTCGTTCCCGATCCGGACCTGCTCTGACGCCAAGCTGAGGCGCCACCAGCTCCTCGGGCGGCCCTGCCTGCTGTACCACATCGAGCGGTGCTCGGGACCGTGTGTAGGTGCTGTCGGGCCCGAGGAGTACGCGCGGCTCGTGGCCGAGCTGATGGAGTTTCTCGACGGCGACACCAAGCCGGTCGTCGAGCGCCTCGAGTCCGAGATGCGCCGGGCGGCTCAAGAGCTCGAGTTCGAGCGGGCGGCGCGCCTGCGTGACCGTCTGGCGACGGTACGCCTCGCCGTCGAGCGCCAGCAGATGGTGACCGACACCCCCGAGGACCTCGACGCCGTGGCCATCGCGGAGGACGAGCTCGTTGCGGCGGTGCAGGTGTTCCACGTCCGGCGCGGGCGTGTCGTCGGTCGCCATGGCTTCATTGTCGAGAAGGTGGAGCCGCTCACGAGCGCTCAGCTCGTCGCCAAGGTGCTCGAGCAGCACTACGCCGAGACGCCCATCGGGATCCCTCGGGACCTGCTCGTCCCCGAGCTGCCCGAGGACGCGTCCACCTACGAGGCCTGGCTGTCGAGCCTGCGCGGGGGGAAGGTGACCCTACGGGTGCCCGTCCGCGGCCGCAAGCGCGAGTTGTTGGCGACGGCCCGCCAGAATGCGGAGGAGCAGCTGAAGCGTCACCGGTTGCGACGCGCGAGCGACCTCACAAGCCGTGCGGCCGCGCTCGAGGAGCTGCAACAGGCTCTAGAGCTCAAGGAGGCCCCGCTGCGCATCGAGTGCTACGACATGAGCCACACGCAGGGGACCGACTACGTGGGCTCCATGGTCGTGCTCGAGGACGGGCTCCCCAAGCGAAGTGACTACAGGCGCTTCAAGGTGACGGCCGTGCAAGGAAACGACGACTACGGCGCCATGCACGAGGTGCTTACCAGGCGTCTCAGGCGGTTGGGCGACACCGGGGCTGGAGAGCCAGCGGGCCGCGACGGGCCGAGCACGTCCGATGGCCGTGACGATGCGGACCCGGCCCTTGATGGCGGGATCGTCGCCGACGGGCGCCGCCGGCGTGCCCCCCGTTTTGCCTATCGGCCACAGCTGCTCCTGCTCGACGGAGGAAAAGGGCAGCTAGGCGTGGGAGTGCGTGTCCTAGACGAGCTCGGCCTGACCGACAAGATAGCGGTGGCCTCCCTCGCCAAGCAGCTGGAGGAGGTGTTCGTGCCCGGCCGGTCCGGCCCGATCCAGATCCCTCGTGACAGCGAGGCGATCTACTTGTTGCAACAGGCCAGGGACGAGGCGCACAGGTTTGCCATCGGGTTCCACCGCGAGTTGCGAGGCCGCCGGATGACCCGTGGCGTGCTCGAGGGCATCACGGGCCTTGGCCCGAGTCGACGTCGGCGTCTTGTTTCTGAGCTCGGAGGGGTGAGGGCCGTGCAGGCCGCTTCGCTTGACGACCTGCTGGCGCTCAAGTGGCTGCCGCAGGCCGTGGGTCGCGCCGTCTACGAGCACCTGCATGCCCGCCGGGGGTCCAAGCCGACATGAGCACGACAGAGGATCCCTGGGAGCGCTACGCCACCTGGTGGCGCGAGACGTTCACGAACGGGGCGGACCTCGAGTACGAGCTCCAGATCCTCCCGCTTGCCCAGTCGCATCTCGAAGGTGCCGGCCGTGTTCTCGATCTCGGCAGCGGTGAGGGCCATCTCGCCAGGCGCCTCATGCGCGGATCACGCGAAGGCGAGATCGTCGTCGGGCTCGAACCTTCGGCCGCCCAACTCAAGAGCGCGGTTGCCCAAGGCGGGGGGCCCTTGTACGTGCGCGGGGTGGGCGAGCGGCTTCCCTTCCGGGACGGTTCGTTCGACGCGGTCGTGTGCTGCCTCGTGATCGAGCATTCGTCGGACCCCGACGCCCTCTTGGCCGAGGCTGTCCGGGTCCTTTCCGTGGGCGGGAGGTTCCTCCTTCTCATCAATCACCCAATGTTCCAAGGCACAGGGAGCGGGTTCGTGGACGACCAGATCATGGGCGAGCACTACTGGCGCGTCGGGCCGTACCTGCACGAGGACACCGTCTCAGAGGAGGTGGATCCGGGCGTGTGGCTGCCTTTTGCCCACCGACCGCTGTCGCGTTACGTCAATCCCGTCACTGGCCTCGGCTGTGTGCTCACACGCCTCGAGGAGCCCGAGCCGCCTGTCGCCTTCCTCGCGGGCTCGATCGATCTCGAGCTCGAGTCCGCCATCCCGCGGTTGTTGCTGCTCCGCTTTGAGCGGTTGCGCGCCGAGCAGATGGGAGAATAGGGCCGATGGCCGAGTACCTCATCCTCGTCGGCATGTCGGGTGCCGGGCGCTCCACCGCGGCGGCTACCTTCGAGGACCGCGGATGGTTCGTCATCGACAATCTTCCCCCCGCACTGATCGGCAAGGTCGCAGAGCTGACCAGCCAGGCGGGCGCGGAGTACGAGCGGGTGTGCCTGGTGTCCGGGCGCGGCGGATACGAGGGCATCGCCGAGCTCGCACCAGAGATCAGAAGGCTGCGCTCGACTGGAGCCCGCGTGCGTGTGGTCTTCCTGGATGCGCCCGACGAGGTCCTGGTCCGTCGCTACGAAGGCACCCGTCGCCGCCATCCCGTGGAGGCCGACAGCATTCTCTCGGCGATCCAGCAAGAGCGCGAGATGCTCGACGCGTTGCACGACGAGGCCGATGTGGTCGTCGAGTCGGGGAACTTGAACGTGCACGAGCTGCGCGACCGCCTGATCGAGCTCGTCGACGGCGTAGGTGCCAGCTCGGGCATGCAGACCGCTGTCGTCTCGTTCGGCTTCAAGCACGGGCTCCCTCTCGACGTCGACCTCGTGTTCGACTGCCGTTTCCTGCCGAACCCCCACTGGGTCCCGGCGCTTCGGCCCCTGAGCGGGCTAGACGCGGAGGTGCGCGACTACGTCCTCGACAACGAGGAGACCCAGGCACTGCTCAGCCGTCTGGACGACCTGTTCGCCCTTTTGCTGCCTGCCTACGTGCGCGAGGGCAAGTCCTACCTTTCCATTGCCATAGGTTGCACAGGTGGGCGCCACCGCTCGGTGGTGCTCGCCGAGGAGATCGCCGCGCGCCTGCGCGGACGCGGCTACACGCCGGTCGTCCATCACCGGGACATCGACCTGTGACCGAAGGGGCCGCCCATGCAGTGAAAGTCGTCGCGATCGGCGGTGGCCATGGGCTCGCCCAGACACTCAAGTCAGTTCGCCGGTACGCGACCGAGATCACAGCCGTCGTCTCGGTAGCCGATGACGGCGGCTCGAGCGGTCGGCTTCGGGCGCTGCTGGGCATTCCGGCCCCGGGCGACCTGCGGCGCTGCATCGGGGCCTTGCTGCCCGAACCGTCCCCTCTCGGCGACGCCCTCGAGCATCGTTTTGTCTCAGGCGAGCTCGCAGGCCACGCCTTCGGCAACCTTTTGATAGCCGCGCTGGCTTGCACGACCGGGGACTTCGTTTCCGGCGTCGAGGAGGCGGCCCGCGTGCTCGGGGCCGTGGGGCGTGTGCTCCCGGCGACCGAGGGCCCGGTCGTGCTGAAGGCTCAGACAGCCTCAGGAGAGCTCGTCGGACAGGTCCGCGTGAGCAAGGGCGAGGACATCGCCGCTGTGTCGCTCGTCCCGCCCGGTGCGGTCCCGCCGCCGGCGGTTCTGCGGGCGATCGCGGATGCGGACCAGATAGTGATCGGCCCGGGGTCGCTTTTCACCAGTGTTCTCGCTGCTTGCGTGGTGCCCGGGATTACCGAGGCTCTGGAAGGGACACGAGCCCGGCGTGTCTATGTCGCCAACCTGCGTGAGCAGCTGCCCGAGACGGCGGGCTTCGACGTCGCCCGCCTCCTCGGGTCCTTGCGCGCCCACGGTGTCGACGTCGACGTCGTGGTGGCGGACCCGGTTGCGCTTACGCTCGGGGCGCTGCCTCAGGACGTCGCGCTCGTGCTCGGGGACGTAGGCGGCCCAGGACTTCGGGAACACGACCCGATAAAGCTCGGGGCGGAACTCGCTTTGCTGGTGAACCAAGGCGTTTTGCGGTGTGCTCAATAGGTGAGAAAGAATGGCCCTGTTCCCCTCGGCCGTAAAACCGCTTCAAAAGAGCGACTGTGAGAAAGGTGATGGACGTGAGCGTTCGTATCGGCATCAACGGCTTCGGACGGATCGGGAGGAATTTCCTGCGGTCCGTTCTCGCCCTTGAGACAAAGTCCGGGCAACCCTCCGGCATCGAGATCGTCGCGATCAACGACCTCGTTTCACGCGATGTCAACGAGCACCTTCTCCGTTACGACTCGACATTCGGCCGGCTGAACGCCGAAGTTGTCCACACCGACAAGGGTTTCAGCGTCAACGGCCGTGAGATAACGGTCTTCGAGGAGAGGGACCCCAAGGCCATTGCCTGGTCCAGCCAGGACGTAGACGTCGTGATCGAGTCCACTGGGCGTTTCACAACCCGTGAGGCCGCAGCCGGCCACCTCGAAGGTGGTGCCAAGCGCGTGATCATCTCGGCTCCCGGCAAGGAGGTCGACGCCACGTTCGTCGTCGGGGTCAACGACGACACCTTCGACGCCGCCAATCACTTCGTCGTCTCGGCGGCGTCGTGCACGACCAACTGCCTCGTGCCGATGGTCAAGGTGCTCGAGGACTCATTCGGTCTGCGCCAGGGGCTCATGACGACCATCCACGCCTACACCAACGACCAGTCGGTACTCGACCTCGGGCGTTCCAACCTGCGCCGGGCGCGCGCCGCCGCGGTGAACATCATCCCCTCTACGACCGGAGCCGCCCGCTCGACGAGCCTCGTGCTCGAGGCGATGAAGGGCCGGCTCGACGGCGGAGCGCTGCGTGTGCCGGTGCCAGACGGCTCGATCACCGACCTCACCGCGGTGCTCGGCGCCAAGGTGGGCGCGGCAGAGATCAACGAGGCCTTCCGGGTTGCTTCGGAGACGGAGCGTCTCCGCGGGATCCTCGTTTACAACAAGGACGAGATCGTCTCGAGCGACATCGTCGGCAGCCCAGCCTCGTGCACGTTCGACTCGACGCTCACGATGGCCATAGCCATCGACGAGTCGACCACGCTTGCCAAGGTGCTCGGCTGGTACGACAACGAGTGGGGCTACTCCAACCGCTTGATCGACCTCGCGCTGCTCATCGGCGCAGCCTGACTCGGGCCGACATGACCCGCAGCGTGCCACTTCTCGAGGATCTGGGGGACCTGCAGGGCAAGAGCGTCCTGGTCCGCCTCGACCTCAACGTCCCGCTCGCCGAAGCGCCAGGGGGGGGCCGTGTCGTCGCCGACGACTTCAGGATCCGTGCCGCGCTGCCGACTCTCCTGTGGCTTCGCGAACACGGTGCCCGCATCACGGCCTGTTCCCATCTCGGCCGTCCCAAGGGCAAGGTCGACCCCAAGTACGACATGGCTCCGGTCCGGGCGAGGCTCGGGGAGCTGATCGAGGGGGTCGAGCTGCTGGAGAACCTTCGTTTCTCACCGGGTGAGGAGGCCAACGACCCCGCGTTCGTCCTCGAGCTCGTGAAGGGCCACGACGCCTACGTCAACGACGCCTTCGGATCCTCGCACCGAGCTCATGCCTCTGTGGTGGGCCCGCCCCAGTACCTGCCATCGGCAGCGGGACGCCTGCTGGCCCGCGAGGTCGAGGTTCTCACCGGTGTGCTCGACGAGCCGGAGAGGCCCTTTGTCGTGATTCTCGGCGGGGCCAAGGTGAAAGACAAGATCGGGGTCCTCCGCTCCCTCACGGCCCGGGCCGACACCGTGCTCGTCGGTGGGGGGATGTCGTTCACGTTCCTGCAGGCCCAGGGCCACTCGGTCGGAGCCTCCCTCACCGACCCGACCCACCTCGAGGCGTGCAAAGAGCTACTCAGCTCCCCCGGGCACATAATCCTTCCCGTGGATGCTGTAGCTCTCGCACCCGGACGAAAGCTCAGCATCGAGGCGGCGGCCGACTCCGACCAAGCCCCGGTCGAAGTGACAGGACCCGACGTCGAGACGTTCGGCCTCGAGATACCAGAGGGCTGGCGGGGAGTCGACATCGGACCAGCCACTGTCGAGCTGTTCGCAGAGGTCATCGCCTCGGCAGGCACGGTTCTTTGGAACGGGCCGATGGGCGTGTTCGAGGACGAGCGTTTTGCCGCGGGGACCAAGGCGATCGCGCAGGCCATGGCGCGCTGCCCCGGCCGTACGGTCGTTGGCGGGGGAGACAGCGCTGCCGCGCTGGCCCAGCTCGGCCTCGAGAACAAGATCGGCCATGTGTCTACCGGAGGGGGCGCCACTCTCGAGCTGCTCGAGTTCGGCGATCTTCCCGGTCTGGCTGCGCTTCGCGCGGCACCGAATGCCAAGTAGGCGGCGAGCGACGAGGCCGCCTGAGGCTAAAACAGCTGCATTGCAGCCGATGAGATCGGACGCGAGCCCATGAGTAGCAACGACAGCGGTCGCCGCCTGCTGGTCAGCGGCAACTGGAAGATGAACCACACCCACTACGAAGCGATCCAGGTCGTTCAAAAGCTTGCCGCTCTGCTTCGCGCCGCTCCGCTCCCGGACGGGACCGACGTCTCGTTGCATCCGTCGTTCACCTCGCTTCGTTCGGTGCAGACGGCACTCGAGTCCGATTCGGTCCCCATCGCGCTCGGCGCCCAGACCTGCCACTTCGAGGACAAGGGTGCCTACACGGGCGAAGTGAGCGCGGAGATGCTGACCAAGCTCAACGTTCGCTATGTGATCGTCGGGCACTCCGAACGCCGGGCACTGTTCGGCGAAGACGACGAGATCGTGAGGCTGAAGTTGGACGCGGTGCTCCGCCACGCCATGACCCCGATTCTCTGCGTCGGGGAGACACTCACTCAACGAGAAGCGGGACTGGCCGAGTCGACCGTATCCGGCCAGCTCATCGCCGCGCTGAGAGATCGCGGCCCGGAGGCTCTGGCGTCGATCGTGATCGCCTACGAACCGGTCTGGGCCATCGGGACCGGTCTTACGGCGAGTGCGGACGATGCACAGGCGATGTCAGTGGCAATCCGGGGCGAGCTGGAAGCACTCGGCGGTGAGGTCTCACGCTCGATACTGATCCAGTACGGGGGCTCTGTCACACCCGCGAATGCCCGCGAGCTCCTCGCCTGCCCGGACGTCGATGGCTTGCTTGTCGGAGGCGCGAGCCTCGATGCAGACAAGTTCATGTCGATAGCAAGGTCGGGACGCTGAACCAACCTGACTAGCTCCCTCGGTTCGCAAGCCGGTCGGCTGCGCAGGCCGGCGACCAGGGGAGAGCTCCGGGCGGTGGTAACCTGCTGCCCGGCAACAAGCCCGAGAGGAGGTTCACCTAAGTGCTGACCGACATACTCGTCGCGGTCGATTTGGTGGTCGCGCTCGGGCTCGTGGTGCTCGTGCTTCTCCACAGCGGGCGTGGCGGCGGCCTCTCGGACATGTTCGGTGCGTCGACTGGTTCTGCGGCCGCCGGCTCGACTGTCGCCGAGCGCAATCTTGATCGGATAACCGTGGTCTTCGTGCTTGTCTTCGCGTTCGTCACGGTTGCTCTGTCACTTCGGTGGAGCTGAGGAAGGCAGCATTCGCCCTCCTCGGAGGCGTCGCCGTCATTGCTTCAGCCTGTAGCGGCGCGTCGCCTCCAACAGTTCCGACAAGCCAATCCCCGCAGTCGAACTCCGGCTTCGCGAACGGAGGGACCGTCACCGTCGCAGTGCCGTACCTGCCGACGAACTTCAACCCGTCTACTCCGGCAGGTTCGAACCGCGTCACTCAGATGGTGATGGCCCAGGTATTGCCGCAAGCGTTCGTGATCGACCCGGAGTTCCAACCTGAGACGACGGGTTTCATCGACAGTGCCGAAGTGGTCGACCTGAGCCCTATGACCGTCAGCTACGTGATCGACCCGAAAGCGACGTGGTCGGACGGCTACCCGATCACGGCTGCAGACTTCGAGTACAACTGGCAGCAGCAGTTGCGTTCCCCGCCGAGCGTGGCGTCGACCGGTGTGCTGGCGGGCTATCGCGACATCAAGTCGATCTCCGGCAGCAACGACGGCAAGACGGTGAGAGTCGTGTTCTACAGTCCGTACGCGGACTGGGAGGGACTGTTCGCGAACCTAATTCCCGCCCACGTAGCCGAGCGCGCCGGCTGGGTCTCAGCATTCGCCGGGTTCCACCGATCGAATCTGGTCTCCGGCGGTCCTTTCATCGTGAGCTCGCTGAAGAAGGGCAAGACACTTGTCCTCACCCGCAACTCGAGGTACTGGGGAGCACCTGCCCACCTACAGCGCATCGTGTTTCGCTTGGAACGGTCGGAGTGGGCCACCCTGGCGGGCTTGCAGAGCGGGAAGGTCTCGATCGCGGAGATCACACCCGGTCCGCAGGTCAACGGAGCCATCGCCCAAGCCGAAGGGGGCGACGGCGCACTCTCGGTCACGACCACACCGTCATCGGTTCTTTGGCAGCTCGTCTTCAATCTGAACGACCCCGTCGTTGGTGACAGGCCCATGCGTACGGCCCTCGCGCTCGTCACTGACCCCGCCCAGCTGGTGGCGAACTCTGAGGGTCTCTACGATCCACTCACGGTCAGTGCGGACAGCCGCTTGTTTGCACAGGGACAGCCAGGAGCGGCCGACGAGACCGCGTCGGATGTGACTTACAACCCATCTGAGGCGGCCAAGTTGTTCAAGTCACTCGGGTACGAGCCGGATCAGAACGGCATTCTCCGTGCGGAGGGGAGTGGCAGCGCACTGATCTTGAGAATCACCGGTCCGCAAGGCAACCGCGTCGTCGAAATGCTCGAGGAGCAACTTCAAGCAGAGTGGGCTTCCTACGGCATCAGGTTGATCATCCGCAACGTACCGATGAAGAAGCTCTTGAAGACGACGCTGCCTCAAGGGCGATACCAACTCGCGCTTGCACCATATGTGATGCCTCCCCTCCCGACATGGAACGCGATCGTCTACACCGACCCTGTACTGCCGACGCCGACTTCCTTTTCTCCCAATCTCCGCCCGGCAGGCGATGCCTCGGACGCCGTCTGGCTGTGGAGCGTGCACACGCCTGAGGGAACCGAACCGGGGGCGACCACTCTGGGTGCAGTGACACGCGATGTCACTGGCCTCAACGACACTGACGTCGCCGCCTATTTCGAAAGGATCATGAGCGAGCTCAACACGAACGCGCAAGCGCTGCTGCTCGCGAAGTTGGACTCGACGCTGACTCAGGACCTTCCGACGCTTCCGCTGTTCCAGGAGCCGGTCAGCGTCATACAGCAATCGGACATTGTGAACGTGAGCGAGAGCCCGGGTGCGGCAGGCCCGATGTGGAATGCCGAGGACTGGGCATTACAGACGAGTGCTCCGACCGGATAGACGCGGAAGCTCGCACCGATTGCTAGTCGGTTCGGCGGTTGGCTGCCGGGGAAGGTGTTTGGGGTACAGTACGAGACGCCCTCGGCTCTCGTTGAGTTCGGGAAGGCAGGTACGTCGGAGTGGCGGAATAGGCAGACGCGCTAGCTTGAGGGGCTAGTGCCCGCAAGGGCGTGGGGGTTCAAGTCCCCCCTCCGACACCAATAAAAGTCCAGTTCAGAGGCCATTTCGGCGGGGTGCCGGAATGGCCTATATTTTTGCCTCCGTGGATTATCGCGCGTTTATCGCGCGTCGCGTTTCTGGAGGCCTTGGAGGATGACGTCGAGACCGGCGGCGATGGCCCGGTCCCGGTCCCTGGCGGCGTGCTGGTAG
>Ga0326727_10013889_pt1 | contig 17733 bp, 20 predicted proteins | sample MB2enrmetagenome_FD_207643 | JGI IMG/M metagenome (GOLD analysis project Ga0326727, IMG submission 207643) | Lab enriched peat soil microbial communities from McLean, Ithaca, NY, United States - MB29MY | ecosystem: Environmental > Terrestrial > Soil > Wetlands > Peat | place: USA: New York...
GGCCGTCTCAAAGAACACGCCGGGCGAGCGGTGCAGTTGCGAGACGATGACACGCTCGGTGCCGTTCACGATGAACGTGCCGTTGGGCGTCATCAGCGGAATATCGCCGAAGAAGACTTCCTGCTCTTTGATGTCGCGGATGGTCTTGTTTCCGGTCTCGGCATCCTTGTCGTAGATGGTGAGGCGCACCGTAACCTTCAGCGGGGCCGAGAAGGTCATGCCGCGCTCTTCGCACTCCTGCTGGTCGTACTTGAGCTGCAGGCTGACCGGGTCGCCGCACTTATTGCAGAAGTCGGGCATGTTCTTGTTGTAGGTGCCGCACTTCTGGCAGAGAACGTCGCCGGGCAGGAAAGGATCGGTAATCACCATTGCCCCGCAATGCACGCAGGCGGTGCGCAGGTGATGCAGTCCCTTCAGGTGTCCGCACTTGCACTCCCAGTTGCCGATCGAGAAATCGACAAAGTCGAGCTGCGAGATGCCGCGGAAGTCGGTAATGGGGAATACCGAGACGAAAACCGACTGCAGGCCCGAGTCGTCGCGCTCGTTGGGCAGTTTGTCCATCTGCAGAAAGCGCTCGTAGCTGCGCCGCTGCACTTCAATCAGGTTGGGAATCTGGGTGGCGGTGGGAATTTTTGAAAAATCGAGCCGGCTGCGAATCGCGCGCTTCTCGTTAGACATGATCACTCCTGAGCCTCGTCGCTCCGGCCCGCCAGGTCGCGCGCCGTGCCGGCGCCCGAGTCTCTGAGGCGCCGGCAGATTGCTTTCTTCCATCGAAAACCGGACGAACCAGCCTCAGATCTTGAGGCTTCGGTCATCGCATGCGGGCCGGTTTGCCTGGTCGCGCCAAACCTGTCCCGCTTTGAACCCTGGTCAGGGGTCGCTTGAGAACCGCGTTAAAAACGCGTGGAGGGCATTGCCGTCCGCCGGGTTGTTAGGCTAGACTGCGCTCAATTGGTAAAGCGTGAGTTGCGGCAGATCCGGTTTTCCCGGAAAAACCGCAAAGGGTGGTTGTGCGCGCAGGGCGAATGGGAGGCCAAAATACCTCTGTCCGGGGGAAAATCTCCCATTCAGACACGAATGGCCCGCGAGGACGCAATACCTCACGAGCGTGGCTTAACGCCAGTGCTCCCATCCGAATTCTGTTGCCCTGTTCTCGCCGATCCCAATCTTCGCTTCTGCCGCTCGCTCGCCAGCCGCTCAACCCCGGTCAATCCGCTTGCCCGCCTGACCTCGAAGCAAACCATTGACCTTAAAGCACTTAACAACCAATTACGCCTGCGCTACCCAAAGCTACTCCTGCTGCTTGAGTGCACGAACGCCTGACATTACCGCATGTGTCATGAATGAGCGCGCCAAATGCCTGACTCAATACTGTGGAATACCAGTACGAGCCGGAAAGACGCGCAACCTTTATCGTAGCGCGTCCCGGACATCCTTGCAAGTGGCGGACCGTTTACTTGACCTCGACGGTGGCCACGCCTTCAAACTTCTTCTTGATGGCCTCGGCCTCTTCCTTGGTCGCGTTCTCCTTCAAGGGCTTGGGGGCCCCGTCCACCAGGTCCTTGGCTTCCTTCAGACCCAGCGAGGTGACTTCGCGTACAGCCTTGATGGTGTTGATCTTATTGGCGCCGGCATCCTTGAGAATGACCTGGAACTCGGTCTTCTCCTCAACCACCGGTGCAGCCGCGCCAGCGCCGCCGCCCGCCACAACCACCGGAGCAGCCGCTGCGGCCGAAACGCCAAGACGCTCCTCCAGCTTCTTCACGAGAGCCGCCGCTTCCAGCAGGCTCAAAGAGACAATCTGTTCTTCCAACTGTGCAAGATCCGCCATTTTTCTTCTCCCAATCAAAATCCGATTTGAATTCCTCTTACCCCGGCTGACCGTCAAATAAGAAAGTTTCCGATGCGCCAGACATGCGCCCTTTCAGATTGAAGTGCAGCCAAAACCCTTAAAGACAGTTGTCAGTGATCAGTGGTCAGTGATCAGTCCCGAAAAACTTGGATTCGACATGCTGACAACTGAAAGCTGATAACTGCGCGGCATTATGCCGCGGCAAACTTTTCCTTCTCCACGCCCTGGCCGATCACCACCGCAAGATCGCGGCCCGTGGCGTTGAGCACCGTAACCAGCCGCTGCGCCGGAGCGTTGATGAGGAAGAGCAGCTTTGCAAAGATCTCATCTTTGCCCGGCATGGTGGCCAGCGCCTTGATTTCTTCAACGTTCAGCAGCTTGCCGTCGACAATGGCCAGCTTGAATTGGAACTCCGCCGTGTTTTCGCCGGCCCACTTGGCAAAAACCTTGGCCAGCGCCACGGGATCGCCCGCGGTAAACGCCACCGAATTCACGCCCTTCAGACCCTTGAGCGCGGCCTCAACCTGCGTGCCGGTTCCCGAGATCGCCGCCAGCTTGTTCTTGACCACGCGATACTTTCCGCCCGCCTCGCGAATGGTCTTGCGCAGCGCGTAGTCCTTGGCCACGGTGAGCTTGTTGAAGGTGCCGATGATTGCCGTGCTCGAGTGCTCCAGCTCCTTGGCCAGCAGCTGAATCTTCTCGCTCTTTTTTGCTTTCGTAATCGCCATTGTCTTCGCTCCGCTACGACAGGGATCAGGGAACAGGGATCAGGGATCAGGGATCGGGGCCTCACTTCATCGCCACCAGAATCCTCACCGCTCGTTCCGTTTTCCCTTCCTTCCGCACCCTTGATTGGTGCCGCTTCAAAATCTTGTTGTATCGTTCGGGACCCAAGGGACTCGCATACTGCTTGCTGTCTTCGGGACTCAACTATTCCCTGGTCCCTGATCCCTGCTTTTCTACTTCTTCGATGCCGCGTCGGCCACAGCCTGATCCAGAGGCACGCCCGGGCCCATCGTCGAGCTCAAGGTCACGCTCTTGATGTACTTGCCCTTGGCCGCCGAAGGCTTGGCGCGAACAATCGACGTGATGACCGTAGTGGCATTGTCGATCAGCTTTTGCGGATCGAAGCTCAGCTTGCCCACAGGCACGTGCACCAGGCTGGTCTTGTCGGCGCGAAACTCCACCTTGCCGGCCTTGATCTCTTTCACCGCCGCGGCCACATCCATGGTCACCGTGCCGGTCTTGGGGTTGGGCATCAGGCCCTTGGGGCCCAGCACCTTGCCCAGCCGGCCAACCACCTTCATCATGTCGGGCGTGGCGATCAGCGCGTCGAACGCGGTCCAGTTTTCTTTCTGGATCTTCTCCACCATCTCCTCGCCGCCCACAAAGTCGGCGCCGGCCTCAGTGGCCTCCTTCTGGCGGTCGCCGCTGGCGATCACGGCCACGGTCTTGGTCTTGCCCAGTCCGTGGGGCAGAACCACCGTGCCGCGCACCATCTGGTCGGCGTGACGCGTGTCGACGCCCAGACGCATGGTCAGGTCGACGGTCTCATCGAACTTTGCGAACTTTACCTGCTTCAGCAGGTTCACGGCTTCAGGCAGCGGATACGCTGTTTTGGTGACGGCAGCGCGCGCCTTAGCAATATTTTTGCCGGTCTTGGCCATTCTTCCCTCGTCTCCCACCGCTTTTGCCAGCCCGCCTGTCGCGGGAGCGTCAGCCTCGGTCCGGCAACGCTCAAAAGCCGTGGTGCAATTGACAGCGCAGGGATTTCCCTTACGCATATCTTTGTATGGTAGCGAATTGGCCGGGGAATTGCAACCGGGCCGAATCGGGGTTAGCGTGACTAATTCCGTGCTGCTGATATCTGGCGCATCAGCCTTTCCAAATGGTCAAGCCCAGCGTAGATGTCTGAGTCACCGGGCCTTCTTCGACAGGTTCTTTTGTAATCCTGAATCGCAGAGTTCTCAGCGCAGATGCCAATGTAGTACGAGAAGACCTCGTAGACCTGGTTTTGGGTTATGCGCTTTTCGCTCAGGTAGAACGCGACATCCTCCAATGGGCCGAGGATTATGTCATCGAGGAAATAAGTGCTAATCGTAGGTTCGTTGATCCCAAGCTCCTGAAGGCGCGGTTTCAATTCAGGTTTGCTGAAGTCGGGGATGGAAAAGTACGGAATCCCGGCGTCTTCAAATTTGAGCAGGTCTCGTTCGATAAGGAATACGAGCTTTCGGGCCTGTTCGGTGAAGAAATCACTCTTTAGGCGGAAGAGAAAATCCGATGTGCTCGAGTCCGCCAGGCTGCCGAGTTGCTTCCAAGCTACCCATGCAAGGAGCGCCGTGATGACAGTCGTCGCGGCTGCCCAGAATACCGCCGGGTCGGACCATGTCTTTTCCCAAAATAAACAGGAAAACATGTCCTTTATACTATGCGAACAGCTCTATCGTGTTCCACGGATGGTCTGGGATCCCGCCATTGCGGGGAGCCACTTCTTGGCTGGCCACAAATCTCGGAAGCCCGCCTCTTCCTTCTGAGACCCAGGAATTCCCGAGCCCAGACCAGCTGCCAAAACCGCGCCGTAGGCGCAGCGGTTGTTAGCCCCGCGTTTCAACGTGGGGTGCCAGCGCCATGAATGAGCGCGAGTCCCGTAGGGACGACGGAATTCGATCTCAACCAAAGACGTATCGAGGATCGTATTCGATCCCGCAATTACGCAGCAGCGTGGTGAACTCTTCCTCAAAACTGTGCTTGCGGTGATGCTGCTCCTGCCGCTGGATGTACGTCTTGACCACGGACACCTGCGACGGGCTCACGCTGAATGCGCCGTAGCCTTCCTGCCACGAAAAGCCCTTCCCCATCCAATGTGAAGAGCTGCCTTTGAGCTTTTGCACGATCGCGGCGAGAGATTGCGTCGCCGGCAAAATAAACAAAAGGTGAACGTGGTCGGTAGTGCCGCCGGCAGCGGCGAGAGAAAACCCCTCGCTTCGTGCGATGCCGCCGATATATGCATAGAGATCGGGTTTGCGATCGGCTGCAATCAGAGGCTTGCGATCTTTTGTGCTGAAGATGCAGTGAATGAAATTGCTCGCGTACGTATGAGCCATGGTTGCGCCGTCCCTACGGGACTTTAATTCTATATTGGACCAGCTTTCCCCACGCCGAGGCGCGGGGCTAACGACCGATGCGCCTACGGCGCGCGGGCCCCTTGACTTGTGTACACATTTGTGCTCACATATAGACGTACGCGATGGCCGAAAAAGAACTCGAATTCGAGTGGGACGAAGCCAAGGCCAAACTCAATCTGGAAAAGCATGGCGTCTCGTTCCTCACTGCTGCGGCCATCTTTCTAAACGAGAGACTCGAGCGAGTCGACGATCGCGAAGATTATGGCGAGGTTCGCTGGATCGCGCTCGGCCGGGTCGGTATTGAGGTGTACCGTGTCGTCTACACATGGCGTAACGAAAATCTCGCCCGCATCGTCAGCGCCCAAAGGGCGAGCAAAGATGAACAGGAAATCTACTACCGTGAAGTATTCTCTTAGCGAAATTCAGGCGATGCGTGACCGCGGCCTGGACAAGACTCGGCCCGACGCGCCCGAGGCTGAATCCCTCGGTAAAGACTTCTGGAAGTCCGCGCGCGTGGTGATGCCCGCCGGCAAGACTTCCGTTCACCTGCGTCTCGACCGCGATGTGGTGGAGTGGTTCCGGGCCCGGGGCAAAGGCCACCTCACACGCATGAACGCCGTGCTGCGCGCTTACGTGGACGCGCAAAAGCGCAGCGCGTAGCTGCCCCTCACATCACAATCACCACCGACCCATCCGCTGTCTCGTGCTTCACCGCTTCCAGCGCGTGGTTTGCGTCTTCCAGCGGAAACGCCGTCACTGTCTGGCGAATCTTCAACTCCGCTGCCAGCGCAAGAAAATCGCGCGCGTCGGCCCGCGTCATGTTGGCCACGCTACGCAACTGCCGCTCGCCCCACAACAGCCGGTCGTAGTCGAAGGCCGGCATCTGACCGAGGTGAATCGCATTGATGGCCACCACTCCTCCCTTGCGCAGATGCGAGAGCGCCGCCACCACAACTTTGCCGCTGGGCGCAAAGGTGATGGCGCGGTCCAGCTCCACCGGAGGCCGCGCATCTTCGTCGCCCACCCATGTTGCGCCGCAAGCCTCGGCGGCCTTGCGGTGCGCTTCGCCGCGCGTCACCACGTATGCCTCGCAATCCCACGCCTGCAACACCCTGATGGCCAGCGAGGCCGAGCTGCCGAAGCCGTAGAGCCCCACGCGCTCGCCTCGCTCCACGCCCGCCACGCGCAGACTGCGGAAGCCGATGATGCCCGCGCACAAGAGCGGCGCCGCCTGCGCGTTTTCGAGCGCGGCCGGCAACGGATACGCAAAATCGGCGCGCACCGCGGCGTATTCGGCGTAGCCGCCGTCGACCGTGTAGCCGGTGAACGCAGGATGGTCGCAGAGATTTTCCATCGCGTGCCGGCAATACCAGCAATCGCCGTCCGTGCCGCCGATCCACGACACTCCGACGCGTGCGCCCAGCGGCAGATCGGCCGTCGCGCCCTCCACCACTTCACCCACAATCTGATGGCCGGGAACGATGCGCGGGCGCACCGTGGGCAGGTCGCCTTCCACAATGTGCAGATCGGTGCGGCACACGCCGCAAGCCGTCACCTTGAGCAGAATCTGGCCTGGCTGCGGCACGGGCCTCGGCACATCCTCAATCGACAGCCACTTCCCCGCCTGGTTTCGGTTCGTATCGAATACTGCTGCTCGCATCGCACTCTCCGGCCACCAGCTTACTCTCCCAGAGGATTATCTCCGCGCCTTTGCGAGTTTCCTGCTGCGCCTGGGGTTGACGCCGGCGATCAAAAGCCACAGGCAGAATGCACCCTCGGCGACGATGCCGAAGACCTCAGTGGCGGCGTTGATGGGCTTGGTGAACGGAAAGAGGAAGAGCAGCCATCCCGCTCCTGCCAGGACCAGCAGCACGCCGAGGATCTTGGGCAGGAATCCCGAGCGGACGACGAGCTGGCCGAGCAACAGGCAGTAGATCCCAAAGAAAATCAGCGGGCTGACGACATAGTGGGAAAGGTGCAGCGTCTGGAAGACCGAGAAGATGCAGCCCGCAAAGCCGATCAGCGCGGCAAGCAGCGAAACCGGGCGGCTCACCGGCTTGAACATGAAATAGAAGAGCACCATGAGCAGCGCGTAGATGGCCACAGAAGTCAGGTTGAGAGAGCGCGCAGTTAGGCCGTGGGGATCGAAGGCCGCGCCGCTGAAGGCCAGGAGAAAGTAAGTGAGATAAACGGCGCCGGTGAGCCGCGCCCTGGTCTTTGGTGTGGTTTCGCGGATTTGTTCGACCAGATTCATTGCCGTCCTCCGTGCGTCCCTTCGCCGCTGACCGATCGAACCGGAAACACGATCCGGAAGCAGCGGGTAATGGCGCCCCCGCCCAGACTCACTATACTTGGTACGCGTCCGGGATCGCCCGCCGGTTCGCAGCCGGATAATCCTATGACCACACAATCGCGTCGCCAGTTTCTCTCTTCCGCGGCCTTCGCCGTTGCGGCAGCCCGGCTCACTGCTCAAGGCACAAGCACCCACGCCGCGCTCAGCATTCCTGCTCAAGCCACGGGTCCGCGCGTGCCGGCCGATTTTATCGGGCTCTCGTATGAAGTGCAGCAACTGGTCGATCCCGGCTTCTTTTCCCCCGCGAATACCGGCCTGGTGAACTCGTTCAAGGCGGTCTCACCGCACGGGGTACTGCGCCTGGGCGGCAATACCAGCGAATTCGAATACTGGAAGCCCACGCCCGATTCGCCCGAGCCCGCGCACCCAGAGACGCGCGTCGTAGTCGGCGAGCCCCGGCCCTCCTATTACCCGGTGTCGGCAGAGGCGATCCGCAACTTGGGCGCTTTTCTCGACGCCGCCGGATGGAATTGCATTTATGGCATCGGCATGGGCACCAACACCCCTGAGCACGCGGCCGACGAGGCCGAGTACGTGGCAAGAATACTCGCGGCCCGGCTCCAGTACTTCCAGATCGGCAATGAGGCGGATCTGTTCGGCAATCATCTGCGCGATCCCAAAACCTGGTCGGCCAAAACCTATCTCGACGAATGGCTGGCCATCGCCCGCGCAGTCCGGAAACGCGTCCCCGGCGCGCGATTCGGCATGCCCGACGTGGCATCGAGGATTGACTGGCTGACGCAGATCGCCGATGCCTGGCCCTCCATCGCAGACAAGCCCAACGTAACCACGCTCAGCCATCATCACTATTTCGGCGGGCCGGCCACTAATCCCAGTGTGAATATTCCCAACCTGCTTGCACCGGCCAGTATGTCCCGCGTGCAGAAAACCGCCGATCAGGCCAACGCCGCAGCAGCCAGGATGGGTGTGCCGGTGCGCATGACCGAGGGCAACACCTGCTACCGGGGTGGCAAGCCGGGGGTGAGCGACGTCTTTGCCGCGGCGCTGTGGAGCGCCAACTACTCGCTCTTGCTGGCGGCCAATCGCTATACCGGCGTCAATCTGCACGGAGGCACGGGCCACTCTGTTGCAAATTCGGTGGGCGGGTCGCTGCCGGGAGATGGAATGCTGGCGGCGCAGGGCGTCTCGCCAGAAGATATCGCCAAACATCCTCACCCGTTCTATACGCCGATCGCCACCTTCGGAGCGGAGTACGTCCTGGAACCGGTGGCGTATGGTCTTGTCTTTGCCGGCTCGTTCGCCGGCGCCACCATGTTCGCTGAAGATCTGACAACCCCGCTGCAGGCAGCCGGAGTGAACGCCGTTGCCTATGCCGCGCAGCTTGCCAATGGGCGCGCATCCGTAATCGTTCTCAACAAGGATGCCGAAAAGGACCTCGATGTTGTTCTTGATTTCGGATCGCGGTCGGGCCACGTGGAGCTGACGGCGCTCAACGCTCCGGCGCTTGAAAGCCGCGAGGCGCAGATTGCTCCTTCGCACGCCCCGGCCGCCCGGCTGCGCGGAGGAAAATGCGCCATTGCGGTTCCGCGAGGCAGCGGAATGCGTCTAACGCTCATCTAATGGCTAGCATCACCGAGGAACCAAATAGATGAGAACCAATCTTGTCGTAGCCGCCGCGCTCGCGCTGTTTACAACCGCAGCCTACTCGCAAAGCGATGTTTTTTCGGGCCGCGCTACCCTGACCGTGCTGCCCGCCCACCCCGAAGAGCAGGATGCAAACCTGAGCGCCGGCCAGCTCGATGTCAAGCTGGACGGCAAACCGGCCACAGTCACCAGCCTCACCCACGTCACTTCGACCAACAGCCCGCTCGAACTGGTCCTGCTGATCGACGGCAGCGTTCGTTCAAGCCTGTATGGGCAGGCCGGCGACATTATCGGGTTCGTCAAGGAGATTCCGAGCAATACCCGGATGGCGATTGCCTACATGGAAAACGGGCACGCCAACCTTCAGGGGCCACTTTCGTCAGACCCCGCGAAGGTTGAGAGCGGACTGCACATGACGGGTGGAGCTCCAGGCTCAAACTCCAGTCCCTACTTCTGCCTGTCTGACCTGGCCAAAAACTGGCCCTCGCAGAACACCGGCGCGCGACGCGTGGTGCTGATGATCACCGACGGAGTGGATGAGTACGACCGGCGCTTCGATCCCGACGATCCCTACGTGCAGACCGCAATCAACGATTCGCTGCGCGCCGGCATTCAGGTGTATTCCATTTATTGGCACGACGCCGGACGGGCCAGCAGCTCCGAGGGTGCAGCGGAATCGGGCCAGAATCTGCTGCTCCAGGTAACTCAGGCGACCGGCGGCAACAGCTATTGGGAAGGCAGCGGCAATCCCGTCTCTTTGCAGCCCTACTTCGGCGATCTACGCCGCCGGCTGCGCAGCGAATATGAACTTGAACTCTCGGCGCCTTTCAAAGGCAAGCCAGTGATTGCCGCACTCAAACTCAAGTCCAATGCGCCCAATGCCAAGGTCACCGCGCCTCATTTTGTGTATCTCAGCGGAGCGGCGGCGCAGTAGCCTGTGTTTCGCACAAGTCACCGAGAGCCGTACCGCCGGTCTCCACAGGTTGCAGCACAAGACCACGCGGCGCGTTGTTTTGTGAAAGGGCACGACTTTAGTCGTGCCGATTAGGCCCACAAAAACGAGTCCGGGGCTTTAGCCCCTGAGGGATACTTGCGCGAATTGCACTTTGCACAAAGACTTTTCCTCGGTAGCTGCGGCGCTCCGAAGCTCATCAATCAGATCTCGGTCTGCGGCTCACTTGCGGCGTAGTTGAATTTCTTGCGCGCAGGCCACAGCCTGCGTGCGGTCCATCTGCCCAGCCGATAGGTTCCATAGATAATTGCCGGTCCCAGAATGAGCCCGATCGGCAGCAGCCACCAGCCAAGCAGGTCGTGTGCATTATTTGCAGGCGGTACATTGCCGCTGCCGCCGGAAAGCCCCAGGGTCATGGTTCCATCGGTATTGATGGTCTCCCACAAACCTGTGCCCTTCGGCCACATCACCTTGGCAATGCCGACGATCACCAACAGCCCGCCGAAGCTGTAGCCTGCCGCCGACACAATCACTACCACCAATCCGGCCAGAATGCTCACGGTCCAGCGGCCTGCGATGCGCGCCTTCTGGGTGCTCGAGCGATGCGCCTCGGCGCGCCGCATCATCTCTTCGGTGCAGTAGCGCGCGGCCAGGTCGCCGGGAGCGCCCAGCGCGGCCAGCGTCTGCTCAACCTCGGCAGGATCGGCGCCGGCCGCGGTCTTGTCCAGAATGTGCGCGCGGATCTCTTCGACAATATCGTTCATGTCCTCTTCCATCAGGTCGCGAAGCTGCCGGCGCAGCGCCGCAAGGTAGCCGTCGATGGCTTTCTGTGAAGCTTCAGGAAGGGTCATGGTTTCTCCTCTCGGACCAGGCCGTTAAGCGGCGCCAACACGTTATTCAGGCTCGCAGCAAAGCGCGCCCAGGTGCGGCCCATCTCGAGCGCGCGCTCGCGGCCCGCCGCGGTCAAACTGTAGTACTTGCGCGGATGCCCCGAGTCGGACTCGACCCACTCCGACTCGACCAACCCCAGCGTGCGCAGCCGGGTGAGCAGCGGGTAGACGGTTCCCTCCGCCACCACCAGGTCTGATCCGCTCTCCAGGTGGCGCAGAATCTCAAGCCCGTACAGCCGGCCGCCCCACAGAGCCGCCAGGATGGCCAGTTCCAGCGAGCCCTTGCGGAGCTGGACCTCCCATTTGTCGGCAGATTCGGGGTTTGGAGCTTGTCTTTCGTTCACAACACGATACTATGCAGTACAAGGTATCGTGTGTCAAGAGGTTTTTTGATTTTGGCAGGCGGCTTCAACCTCAAATCTTCTCGGTTAGCTCGACCCAGCGCTCGTACACCGCATGGTGATCGGCCTTGGCCTCTTCGAATTCGGCGAGGGCTTTGATGAGTGCTTGGGGATTGATGACGACCTCTGGAGCCTGAATGCGTTGCTCAGCGGCACGGAGGCGGGCGTCGGCTTCGTCGATGCGGGCTTCGATGGCGTCGTACTCGCGCTGCTCCAGGTAGGAGAGCTTTTTGCGCGCCGGCGGCGCGGCAGAAGCGGCTGGGCCGGCCTGGGCTCGCTGCGGCGTTTCAGCTGCCGCTCCTCCTGACGCAGCACACAGCTGCCCATCGCGCCAGCTTTCCCACTGCACGTAGTCGGCGAAGAGAGCGGAGTTACCGAGTCCGTCGAGGCCGAGCACGGCATTGGTCACGCGGTCGAGCAGATAGCGGTCGTGAGTCACGAGGACCAGCGCGCCGGGGAATTCGAGCAGTGATTCCTCGAGTATCTCAAGAGTGGGGATATCGAGGTCGTTGGTGGGCTCGTCGAGGATGAGGACATCGGCGGGCTGAAGCATCAGGCAGGCGATGAGGACGCGAGCGCGCTCGCCGCCGCTCAGGCGCTCGACTGGCTGATTGAGCTGTTCGCCCGTGAAGAGGAATCGGGAAGCATAGCTGGCAACATGGACGACCCGGTCCTGGTAGATGACGGAGTCAGAGTCGGGCGCGAGCGTGCGGCGCAGGGTGAGTGATGTATCCAACTCGCGCTTTTGCGAAAAGTAAACAATGCGGATACCGGAGGCACGGCGGATTTCTCCAGCGCTCACCGGGATTTCGCCAGCGATAGCGCGGATAAGCGTGGTTTTTCCGGAGCCGTTGGAGCCGGCGAGGCCGAGCTTGAGACCGTTGGTGAGGATGACGCTGACTCCGCGGAGAATTTCGCGATCGCCAAGAGTGACGGCAGCGTTATTCACTTCGACGAGCCGTTTGGTCTGCCGGCCGGTGGCGTCAAAGTCGATGCCAGCCGTAGCGGTGCGGCTGCGGGATTCTGAGTCGCGCAGCTCGGCGATGAGAGCATTAGCGCTGTCGATGCGGGCCTTGGCCTTGGTGGCGCGGGCCTTGGGGCCGCGGCGAAGCCATTCCATCTCGATCCGTACGCGGTTGCGCAGGCTCTCCTGGGCACGCTGCTGCCATTCGACGTAGGCGTCTCGTTCCTTCAGGAATTTGGAGTAGCTTCCTTTCACACGCAGCAAGCCTTCAGAGTAGATGCGGTTGAGTTCAACGACTTCGGAGGCGACATTCTCGAGAAAATAGCGATCGTGGGTGACGACGACGAAGGCGAATTTCGCGGTGCGGAGCAACTCTTCCAGCCAGGCGATGCCATCCAGATCGAGATGATTCGTGGGTTCATCGAGGAGCAGGACGTCGGGCGCAGTGACGAGGGCTTCAGCAATGGCGAGGCGCTTGAGCCAGCCGCCGCTGAGGCTGGCGGCTTCTCTGTTCATGCCGGGGGCACCGGGGCTGTCGCTTTCTGCAAAGCCCGTTCGGCCGAGAGTCTCGCGAAGCCGCTGCTCGCGGGCATCGGCAGGTACGGCGCCGCGGTCGAGTGCGCCTTCAACAACCTGGCGCACGGTCATCCCCGGTGCGAAGCTGGAGATCTGATGCACGAAGCCGATGCGTGCGTTTTTGCGGAACGAAACTTCGCCGGAGTCAGGCGGCTGTTCCGCGTTGAGGATAGAAAGGAGCGTGGATTTGCCTGCGCCGTTGGGGCCGATGAGGCCGATACGGTCGCTGTCGTTGACCGCAAGGGAAATGTTGTCAAACAGAGGATTAGCGCCGAAGCGTCTGGAGATATTCTGCGCGATCAGGATCGGCGGCATGTTCTCAGTTTAAGGGGGCGGAGGTCTCCCGTCGGTTTCAGTCGCATTCATCTGCGAAGACGGTTCGCATCCTCACCCCTTCCCCGCACCCACCTCGTTGTGTGAGACTTGCAGCCATAGAGCTTTCCCAGATTGTCTTTCCGAATCCCTTTCACCCGAGGCTTCATGAAACCCCTCCGCTTTGCCCTCGTAATTGCCGTTGCCGCCTGCTTCTCCGCGTTGCCCGCCGCCGCAGCCACCCGCTTTGCCATCGACGACCTGGTCAAGGTGGTCCGCGTGACTGACCCGCAGATCTCGCCCGACGGCAAGTCGATTGTGGCGGTTGTCAGCCGCCCCAACCTGAAAACCGACAAGTATGAACCGGAGCTGGTGCTGGTGGATATCGCCACGCACGCCCAGCGGGTGCTGACGCACGATCGCGTGGTCGCGGGCTTTCCCCGCTGGTCGCCCTCAGGCGACCGCATCGCCTACATCGCGCTCGACAGCGATAAGACGGCGCAGATCTACATCCTGCCCATGAATGGCGGAGATTCGTTCCAGCTCACCCACGCGGCCGGGGCGGTCTCGCAGTTGGCGTGGAAGCCCGACGGCTCGGCGATTGCCTTTGCCGCGCTCGACGAGCTGCCCAAGCGCGAGGGCGAGGCCAAGTTCCTTGACGCCTTCGAAGTGGGAGCCAACGACTCGCTGGTCGACGGGCCGTCGCCCTCCTCGCACCTATGGCTCATTCCCGCGGCCGGCGGCGATGCCAAACGGCTTACCAGCGGCTCCTGGTCGCTGCCCGTTATCTTTCCTCCCGGACCTCCGGCTTCGCCCATCAACTGGTCGCCCGATGGCAAGACGATCGCTTTTGTCAAAGCCGTCAGCCCGCTCTCGGGCGACGCCGAGCACACCCAGATCGAGCTGCTCGACGTGGCCACGGAGCAGTTTCACCCGCTCAACGATCGCACCCTCCTCGCCGCCTATCCGCTGATCTCGCCCGACGGCAGGCACGTGGCCTACTGGTACAACATCGACGGCAAGGGCTGGAACGAGAACGAGATTCGCTCTTCGTCGATCGACGGCTCGGGCGACAAGTCGGAATCCATGCCGGGCATCGACCGCAACATGTGTCGCGCATTATGGACCGCCGACGGCAAGAGCCTGCTGATGGGCGCCAATGACGGCACCACCGTCGGCCTCTGGCTCAAGCCGCTCAACGGTGAGGCGAAACGCATCGACGTGGGATCAATCACCGTCCGTAGCGCGTTCTGGGTCGACATGGACCTCGGCCCCAACGATGCGTTGGCTTTCACCGGCTCCGCTCCCGATCGCGCGGCCGAGCTTTACTACATGCCCACGCTCACCGGCGCGCCGGTCCGGCTCACCGATTTCAATGCGTCGCTCGATTCACTCGAGCGAGGACGGCAGGAAACTGTCACCTGGACCAACGACGGCTTTACACTGGACGGCGTTGTTACCTATCCACCCGATTTCAACTCTTCGCGGAAGTATCCGCTGGTGCTGTATGTGCACGGCGGACCGAATTCCGCTTCCATTGAATCGCTGAACCCATTTGTGCAGGTCTTTGCCGCCCAGGGATGGATCGTCTTCGAGCCCAACTACCGAGGGTCAGACAATCTGGGCAACAAGTTCATGTCGTCGATCTACAAGGATGCGGGCGCAGGGCCGGGACGCGACACGATGGCCGGGGTGGAGATGCTTGAGAAGCGCGGCTTCGTCGATACCACGCGCGTTGCCGTCTCCGGCTGGAGCTACGGCGGATACATGACCACGTGGCTGCTGGGCCACTACAACGTGTGGAAGGCCGCCGTGGCCGGCGCCGCGGTGACCGACTGGACGACCATGTACGCCATCTCCGACGGCAACGTGACCGTGAGCGACCAGACCGGCGGCTCGCCCTTCGTGCCGGGCAACCAGCAACTCTACGCCGATCAATCGCCCATCACGTTTGCAGCCAACATCCACGCGCCCACGCTCATCCTCAGCGACACCGGCGACACGCGGGTGCCCATCGCCAACTCCTACGAACTCTTCCGCACGTTAAAGGACCGTGGCGTAACCACGCGCTTCTTCGCCTATCCGATTCCCGGCCACTCGCCAAACGATCCCATCCGCGCGCGCGACGTGCGCAGGCGCTGGCTCGAATGGCTGGTTGAGTACCTGGGCACGACCGCGCCGGCCGCGACAACTCCGGCTGCTGCTCCGGCGGCTGCCAAATAGCCGCGCAACTGGCCTGGCGCATCCGGTTTGCTGACCGGATGCCCCCGGGCTCAAAACCCTTTGCTCAGGACGCCTTCCCATGGCACACTGTTCTGCATGGGAAGCAAAGACAAAGGCCGCAAGGAAGTTAAGAAAGCACCCAAACCCAAACCGAAGCCTGAACCCGGCCAAAAGCGTGAGATTTTCACGCCGCCGCCTCCGCCGAAGTAGATTCCGCTTCGACCACAGGCTCTCTGAATCGCGCCGCTCAGGCGCGCAAAGGCCCTCCCTGCTCGGGAGGGCCTTTCGTTTGAACCAGAAAGAATTTCGCGTTGGGCCGCTTAGCCCACCACTTCGATTCCCATCGAGCGCGCCGTGCCCTTGATGCTCTTGATCGCCGTCTCAACCGAGGCAGCATTCAGGTCGGGCATCTTCTGCGTGGCGATCTCGCGCACCTGCTTCTCGGTCACCTTGCCCACTTTTTCCTTGTTGGGCGATCCCGAACCCTTGGCAATGCCGGCTGCCTTCAGCAGCAGAATAGCGGCCGGAGGAGTCTTGGTGACAAAGCTGAAAGTGCGGTCGGCGTAAACGGTGATGACGACCGGAATGATGAGACCGGCCATGTCCTTGTTCTGCGTGCGGGCGTTGAACTGCTTGCAGAACTCCATGATGTTGACCTGGGCCTGCCCCAGCGCGGGTCCCACCGGGGGCGCAGGCGTGGCCTTGCCGGCCTCGATCTGCAATTTGACTTGTGCGGTTACCTTCTTTGGAGGCGCCATGTTTGGTTCCTACGGAACCAGCTGCTAGCTCCTGGCTTCTAGCCACCAGCTGGTTCATTCCTTTACAGAATTTTGGAGTTGCGGCCTTAGCGTTCGCGTCAAACCGGCGCCTGCCAGGATGGCCCGCCGGCTAGAAGCAGAAGCTAGTAGCTAGAAGCTGCAACTACTCAATCTTTTCAACCTTGCCGAACTCCAGTTCAACCGGCGTCGAGCGGCCGAAGATGGTCACCATGACCTTGAGCGTCTCGCGATCTTCGTTGATCTCATCCACCACGCCATTGAAGTTGGCAAATGGCCCGTCAGTGATGCGGACCTGCTCGTTCTTCTCAAACTTGATCTTGAGCCGGGGCTTGTCCTTCGACGTTTCGGTGCGGAAGAGGATCGAACTCACCTCTTCTTCGCTCAGCGCCACCGGCTTGTCGCCCGTGCCCAGGAATCCGGTCACTTTGGGCGTGTCTTTCAGCACGTGCCACAGGTCGTTGTCGAGTTCCATTTCAACCAGCACGTAGCCGGGCAGGAACACGCGTTCGACAGTGCGCTTTTTGCCGTTGATAATCTCGGTGACGGGCTCAGTGGGAATCATTACGCGGCCCACGCGGTCCTTGAGGCCAAAAGCCTGCACACGGCTCTCGATTGACTCCTTCACCTTGCGCTCAAAGCCGGAGTAGGCATGCAGGATATACCAGCGGAAGCGCTCGTTGCGCACCGGCTGCGTCTCCTGCGGTGGTGCAGATTGTTCCATCTCTTCTGCCATTCTCATCTCGATTCCGGACCCAGGCCCTACTGCATTCCCCCGAGTCTATTCAGCAGGTTGTTGATACTCATCCTGCACACCCAGTCCACCACAAAGAAAAACACCCCGAAGAGGACGACGGTGACAACCACTACGAACGTGGTTGTGCGCACTTCCTTCCAGGTGGGCGACACCACCTTGCGCATCTCGGCGCGCACATCGCTCAAAAAGCTGGTGAAGTTCGTCCACGCGCCCACCGCGTTGCCTCCAAACTCCTGGAGTGCGCCGGGCTGCTGCCGCTTGGCCGACCGCTCGTCGCCTCGCTCGATTGCTGTTTTCGTCGCCATACTTCGTGTCCTTCAGTAGGTTTCAGGTTTCGGGTGCCAGGTATCAGATCATTCTGCCGGTGCGAGCCAATTCGCTACCCGCGGCACTGTCGTTACTGACCCCTGAAACCTGATCCCTGTTCCCTGGTTCTTTGGCAGGGGCGGAGGGATTCGAACCCCCAAGTCCGGTTTTGGAGACCGGCAGTTTAGCCGTTGAGCTTACGCCCCTGTTTCCAGGGGTCAGGGTTCAGAGGTCAGGGGTCGGTTTTGGCCTTGCTCGTGAATGCCGCTGAGTCTTATTCGGCACAGTTCCAACTGATCCCTGATCCCTGTTCCCTGATCCCTGCTGCTTTACTTCGATTCCTTGTGCGGCGTGTGCTTGCGGCAGCGGTTACAGAACTTCTTGAACTCGAGACGGCCCGTGGTCGTCTTTTTGTTCTTCGTCGTCGAGTAGTTCCGCTCCTTGCACTCGGTGCACTGCAATGTAACAATTTCCCGCATCTTCAAACCCCTTTTCGTGCCCCGTGAATCGTGTTTCGTGATCCGTGCTACCCGCGTTCGTTCAAACCTTTGTGGCTCGCTCGCGATTACGACTCACGATTCACGAACCACGATCCACAACTCACGCTACTTGATAATCTCCGAGATCGCGCCCGCGCCCAC
>Ga0326727_10013890_pt1 | contig 17733 bp, 21 predicted proteins | sample MB2enrmetagenome_FD_207643 | JGI IMG/M metagenome (GOLD analysis project Ga0326727, IMG submission 207643) | Lab enriched peat soil microbial communities from McLean, Ithaca, NY, United States - MB29MY | ecosystem: Environmental > Terrestrial > Soil > Wetlands > Peat | place: USA: New York...
ATACTCGCACCTCAAGGGGGCGTCGTGACATGCCCCAGTATAAGCCTAAAGATTCCCCAAAAACAAGATATTATAGAATCTTTTCATGCGGTCAAAGACCTAGTACGTGCCAAGGGCGACTGGGATGGTGCGACCGCGGAGTTCCGTGAGGCAGTGCGCTCAAAGCCCAGTAATAGCATGACGCACTACAACCTCGGCGTCGCGCTGGAGCGGAAAGGTGACCAGGGGGGAGCGCTCGCGGAATACCGCGCGGCGCGGCGCTTGAACCCCAATGATGCCGACGCGCGCTACCGCCTCGGGATCGCGCTCGGGAAAAAGGGCGACTGGGACGGAGCAATCACGGAATACCGCGAGGCGCTGCGCTTGAACCCGAATCTTGTAGAGGCACACCGGGGCCTTGGCATCGCACTCGAAAAAAAAGGCGACTGGGACGGAGCGCTCGCGGAATACCGCGCGGCTTACATGCTCGACCCCAAAAGCGCAACCCATAGGCAGAATTACGAGCGCCTGCTCCAACGGGTAAACAGGTGAGTGATCATCGCTCTGTACCGGGCGCTGGTGTTTGCGCTCTATGCAACCCAGCCGTGCCAAGAATGCGGCGCGTCCACCCCGCGTGGCGGAGGACGGGCTCCTATCGAGAGGGGAGAATGCAGTGGGGATTCAGGGTATTATCGAAAGGGAAAATTGAGAAGGTCGGTGGTGAAACTCTCTGAAGATACGTAGCACGCAGGGTTCGCTGGAGGTCATACCATGACTCTTAAAATCGAAGTCGAAGAGATGTGCTTCTCAAGCGATGGAAGTTATCGCGCCATTGTCCGGGCGAATCGCTACGAGAAGAAGTCGAAGTCCATACAGACTGGGACCAAGCCTTTCCAGTACACCGAGGAGGAGAAGACCGAAACGCCAGCTGAATTCAGGATCAATGTGTCCCGAGTAGCTCAAAGGGCTCGAAAGACCGAAAGACCTATCGAGGACATCAAGCGGGACGCAAAAGCTGCGGTTCTTGAACTGTGCCGTGAGATCACATCAAGGTTGGAACCAAAACCAAAGACGCAAAATTAACGAGCGCACCGAAAGGAATGAACCTTTGGATACCCACGAAGTCATCAAGCAAACCCGGGCCAAAGGGCAGACATGGTTTTCCAGGTCTGCAGTTTTTTGTTGAAGTGACTCTTCCCAACGGGGGCCGCGAACCCCACAAACACATTCGCGCTTGTGGTATCAGTTGGAGGTGCTGTGAACCCAGAGGTTCCTGTTCCTATCCGCCTTACCGAAATTCCTCAGGATGTTCTTGACGAAGTCCGCGAAAAACCTTGGACGTACACGGCTTCGGTTTTTGCGCTCGACGGCGCGCAACCCTTGTATCGCGGCACAGCGACCTGTGTCGCCGCCTCAGGCAAGGATTACCTCTTGACCGCCGCGCACGTTTGGCGGGAACTGCGCGGCGACCGCTTTGCACTGTGTCTCGATGGCGATCGCCTCTTCATGCCAATTTATAAGGACCTTGTTGAGCCAACTGTTTTCGAACCGACTGGTCCGTCGGAGTGGGGGCCTGATCTAGCCCTGATTAAGCTCCCAGCAATCGATGCGGCAGGCATTCGGCGGGTTAAGGCCTTCTACAACCTCGATAAACGGAAACCCGAATCGGGGATATTGGTTGGGAACGACAAAGGTTTGTGGGCGGTAATTGGAGTGCCCGCGGAACAGTCTATTTTTGGAAAGACTGAGGCGGTACTCAAGCTCAGGCTCTTTGCTTCTGTAGTCGTGTCCGCCCACCAGCGAGACGGCTTCGATTACGTCGATCTGGGATTCTATCATGAAGGTCGGTCGGACCTCCCGCAGTCGTATGGTGGTCTCAGCGGCTCGGGTCTGTGGCAGGCCCCGATCACGAGATCAGATTCCGGGGTAGTTTCATGGAATGGCCAGGCTCGGCTCGAAGGGGTAGCGTTCTATCAGAAGTTCACTAAGGAGAAAGAAGGCGTGATTCGCTGTCACGGTCGCACGAGTATCTATGAGCAAGTGCTGCGGCGCGCTGCCCAACCACGCCTTTGAGCGGCCCACGGTCAATTCCCAAGACGAATTGACCGTGGCCACCCCCCGATTTGTCCTGCGGCCCATCACTGCCTGTCCAGCGCCACCCACCGATCGGCACCACTCTGCGGGGAGTTGTCTTTCCGTAAGCTCTGAAGCCGTCTTTACAAAAGCCAGAACGGCGTGCGCTGCTTGATGGCCAAATGAACCGATGACCAGACCATTCACCCCGCTGTGTTAGAATCATTCCTTGGCTTGAAATTGCAGCAGGGGCGAAGGCGATTTGCCCTGGGGTTTAGGACTAGAGCGCGTTGACAATTCATTTTCCATTCCGCCGTTACGTCGCTACGTGTCTTGCGCTCGCGGCCTGCGCGCTTTTGCTGGTTCCCCTACATGCCGCGGCTTCCTCCGTCAAACTTCCTTACACGGAAATCCACGAGGTGAAACTTGATAACGGCCTGCGCGCGTTGATTGTGGAGACGCACGACGCGCCGGTGATCGACGTGCAAGTGTGGTATCACGTGGGCTCGAAGAACGAAGTGGCCGGCAGGACAGGATTCGCGCACTTCTTTGAGCACCTGATGTTCGACGGGACAAAGAACCTCGGCTCCAACGAGCATTCCGATTACATCATTCGCTCCGGCGGGACGGACAACGCTTACACCACCGAGGACACCACGGTCTTTTGGGAAACGGTGCCCAGCAACATGCTGCCCGTGGTTCTATGGCTGGAAGCGGACCGCATGCGCAATTTGGATATCAACGAAAAAGCCTTCAACAACGAACGCCAGATCGTGGAGGAGGAGCGCCGCATGCGTTTTGACAATCCTCCCTATGGCACGGTGGTGGAAACCCTTTACGACCACGCTTATACGGTTCACCCATACCGGCACATGACGATTGGCAGCATGGAGGACCTGAACCACGCCAGCATCCAGGACATTCAGGATTTCTACGATACCTACTATGTTCCCAATAATGCCACGCTGGTGATTGTGGGCGACGTGGACTGGCGCCAAGCCACTATCGACGTCCAGAAGTACTTCGGGCAGGTTAATGCCGGAAAAGCGTGGGACCCGCACGCCATTCCCCCCGAGCCCGCGCAAAAGGCCGAGCGCGTGGTGAAGGTGAATTTGGATGTGGCGCTGCCGGCGTTCGTCGAGGGCTATCACATGCCCGCTGACGGCACTCCCGACGCCTACCCGCTGCGCCTGGCTTCCAAAATCCTGTCGGATGGTGAGAGCTCGAGGATTTATACCCGGCTGATCTACGACAAGCAGATTGCCGCTCAAGCGCAGAGCAACGGAAACTTCACGGAGGACCCCAACCTGTTCTTCGTGTTTGCCGTCATGAATGAGGGGCATCCTCCCGCCGAGGGCGAAACGCAGGTCGAGGCTGAGCTTTCGCGCCTCAAAAATGAGCTGGTTTCCGATGCCGACATCGAGAAGGCCAAGAATCAGATTCTGCGCGATTTCATCATCAGCCGGCAAACTGCGCAGACACGGGCGGAGGAGTTGGGGTACGCTGCCGTGGTCTTGAAGGACCCGGAATTGGTTAATACGGAATTGCAACGCTTTCTTGCCGTCACACCACAAGACATCCAACGCGTGGCCCGGAAGTATTTTGTTCCCGAGAACGAGACGGTGGTGGAGGTGTACCCCAAGAAAGATTCGAGGGAGAAGGCCAGCTTGGAAAAACAGTAGGCAGTTGGCAGTAGGCAGCACCGCCACCGGCCACGCCGGATTGAATAGCCTGCGACTCGCAATTCCACGACCGTCTAAGATCAGCGTCTTGCGCGTTAGTCACAGGCCAGTAGACGGCGCGGGGGGATTGAAAGAGCAAGTCAAAAGTCAAAATGCAAAAGTCAAAAGTCAAAAGTGAAAAGCCGTTGAGCCCACAAGCTGGGGGCGGGAAGGGGATTGACGTGCTTCGGGGTTTAAATGCGTTGGCCTTGGCGGCGAGCATTCTCGTCTTGCTGGCCGTGCCGGCACTTGCGCGTGACTTCCCTCCTAGTGTGCCGCCGCCCAAGCCCATGGTGATTCCCACACCGGCTGTACGGACGCTTTCCAACGGGCTTCAGGTGGTGGTAGTGGAGCGGCACACACTGCCGCTCATTACCCTGCGGCTGGTGGTGAAGTCGGGCGCCGAATGCGATCCCCCCAACCTGCCGGGCACCGCCGCTCTGGTCAATGGTCTGCTGACGGAAGGCACGGCGCGCCGAACCTCGCGACAGATTGCCGAAGCCATCGATTCTGCCGGTGGAGTTGCTGACAACGACGTGGACTGGGATAGCTCCTACCTCAGCCTGAGCGTGCTGACCGACAGCGCCAACCTGGCTTTCGACTTGGTCAGTGACATGACCGTGCACCCAGCCTTCCAGCCCGCCGAAATCGAGCGCCAGCGGAAGCAAATTCTTTCCGGCTTGCAAGTCGCGCAGGATGACCCTTCGTACATGGCGGACATGGCGGTGCAGAATTCTGTTTTTTCCGGCACCGCCTACGGGCATCCCGAGGACGGCACGCTGGAATCCGTCCGGCATATTACCGCCCAAGATTTGCGTGACTTTCACCGGCATTACTATCAGCCCGCCAACTGCATCCTGGTCATAGTAGGAGATATTACGACGAAAGATGCGATGGAGCTTGCCGCGAGGTATTTCTCCGGGTGGAAGGATGGCAGCGAGCCCGCCCCCGCGCCCTCCGGCGCTCCCGCCTCTTTCGGCGAACGCCAAGTGGTTGCGATCGACAAGACCGACGCCGTCCAGACAGAGATTCGCATCGGCAATCGCGGCGTGCCCCGCGATAGTCCCGATTACCTGGCGCTGAGCGTGGCAAACGAAATCCTGGGCGGGCCCTCGGAAAATCGCCTGTTTAAGGCCCTCCGCACCCGCCAGGGGTTGACTTACGGTGCATCCAGCGACATCGTCTGCCGGCGACACCTGGGCGCTTGGGTGGCCAAGACCATGACCCGCACGCCGGAAACCGTGAAGAGCGCGCACATCGCCCTGGAGCAAATGCAAACCCTCCAGGAGCACGGCATCAATCGCCAGGAATTGGACACGGCGCAGAGCTATCTGGTGGGGCACTTGGCTCTGGAGTTTGAAACCTCGGAGAATGTTGCCGGCAAGTTACTGGAGTTGATCCAGAATGGCCTGCCGCTCGACTATTGGAACCGTTATCCGGATGCCATCCAGGCCTTAACCACGGACGAAGTGGGCGCCGCCGCCAAGCGCTATCTGGATGCTGATCACGACGTGGTGGTGCTGGTGGGGAATATCTCAGAGTTCAAGAAAGACTTGAAGAAGCTTGGCAACGTCCGTATTATCCCCTTGAGTGACGTCGACTTCGGATCTCCGGACTTGGTGCGGGGGGCGGGGAAGTAGGCTGGAAGGGATTTGTACCTGTGCCACGGGCGTCTCGCCCGTGACCGGTCACGGCCAAGACCCCGATGGATCGGGGCAAGTCGGCCGTGGCACCACAAAATGATCCTCCTCCATTTCGGGAATGTTCATATGAAGAAATCCCTCCAGCTTCTTCTCGGTTTGACCCTTCTCGCCGCCGTGGCGGAGGGCCTGGTCCTGATTCGCATTCGCATTGATCCGTGGCGGTTGTTCACGCTAATGGAAAGCGTGGCGCTGCTGGTGGGTGCGTTTGTGGGCCTCACGCAGCCGGCGTTCATCAAGCAACTACGCCATATGGCGGCCACCTCGGCGGCGTTGGCGGCGGGCCTGCCTTTTCTGCTCCTCATCCCGTATCTCATTTTGGCGTTGGGAACGAGGACGTTCTCGCTGCTCGCGCTCGGCAAGTTGATAGCCTACATTTTGGTGCCGACGGCTTTGCTGCTCCCGGACCGCCGGCGCCACCGCGAAAGCCTGGGCTGGCGTGACGCGGCCGCCATCCTGGCCTTGGCCGTCCCTGTGTCAGCGGGCTGGCTGGGGGGGATTTGGATCTGGCCCCAGGATATCTACATTTTTCGCCCGGTTTTTTGCGTTCTGGTGGGGGGGTACGCCTTCATGGTGCTGCGCAACCTGGAAGGCGTGGGGTTTCGCCTGGTATGGAGAAGGAGCGACGTCTGGGACGCTTTGCTGAATTTGGCGGCGTTTTGCCTGCTCGCCATTCCCCTGGGTCTCTCTTTGAACTTCATCCATCCGCACTCCATGGCGCCGCTTGCGCACGGGTCGATCTTTCAACTCACGGGGCTGGAAAACCTTGAGGGCGGTCTGGGGCCGGTGCTGAACTTCCTCTTTCTGTTCATCGGAATCTACCTGACCGTGGCCATTCCGGAGGAGCTGCTTTTCCGTGGAATCCTGCAAAATCTTCTGGTGCGCACCATTCACAAGGGCCCGCGGGGGCTTTACGGCTTGCTGATGGCCTCGGTCCTGTTCGGCGCTACGCATTTGCACCACCCGCCGGTCCCCAACTGGCGCTATGCCATCATGGCCACGCTGGCAGGCATTTTTTACGGGAATGTCTACCGCACCCGGCAGCGCCTTTGCGCTTCCGCTCTGACCCATGCACTGGTGGATACGATCTGGCATTTTTGGTTCTAGGCGTTCATTCTCCGCGCGCTTTTTGGTTCAATCTGACTGGACGTCCTTGACCGGGTGCAGTAGAATTTTTGCATCGGTCGCTCTTGTGAGCGCCCTCGCTTTGATCGGGTCACCGGTTAGAGCCTTAAAAGGACCATCCCCCATGAAGCGAAAGCTCATCTATGTCAGCATCGGATTGGCGCTAGTGTTGGCGGCAAGCTTGGCAATGGCGAAGGATGGGAAAAACCCCTTAACGGGTACCTGGGCCTGCCAGGCTCACGGCGGCTCGCAAGGTGACATGGCGTTCACTCTCTACCTGCAACAGAATAAGGAGACCGTGGACGGAAGCATTAATTCACCTATTGGCAGCACTCAACTCAGCTCCGGGACTTTCCGGCGCAAGATGTTGGAAATCCACCTCGACACGCCGCAGGGCAACTACACCCTCATGGGCAAGTTCTATAAGGGTACGCTCTCCGGTGATTGGTCAAGCGACAACGAGAAGGGAACTTGGCAGGGCAAGAAGCAAGCGGCGGCACCCAAATAGGTTGCTGTTTGTAGTTGGCGTGGCGCGGTGCAGAGGTTGTTCGGGCGAGGGTGAAACCTAGAGACCTTTGTGGCACCCTGGAAGGCTGCGGGAAGAGCTAGAGCAGATTTAGCAGTTTGGTTCCATGTGTCCAGCCCAAGTTGCCGGCCCCTATTTAACCGCCACTTTGGCCGAGGCGATCCAAGAACTTCAAGAGGAGAAGGAGCTTGTGCATGAAACGATACCTTACCTTTATTCTCATCGGGATGGCAGTGCTGTTTGTTGTATGCCTGGCGACGGCAAAGGAAAACGAAGGTCCCATCACCGGTACTTGGAGCTGCCAGGCTAAAGGCGGCCCCCAGGGTGACATGCCGTTCACGCTTAGCCTGCAACAGAACGGGGAGGACGTGGAAGGAAGTGTTGATTCGCCCCTCGGCAGCACTCAAATCAGCTCCGGGACCTTTAAGGGCAATACGCTGGAAATCCACATCGACTCACCGGGTGGGACCTACGTTCTAGTGGCCAAGCTCGACAAGGGTTCGCTCTCCGGAACCTACTCGAGAGATGATGACACCAAGGGGACTTGGGAGGGCAAGAAGCAGGAGGCTTCCAAGTAGGTTGCTGACGCCATTTCTCCGGACGCTTCGAAAAGCTTGCGGAGCAAGTGGTGTCATTTATCGGCTGATGGAAATCTTGCTGCCACTCATCCCCTGGCCCCGGGAGCCCATTCCAGGGGTCCCTGGAAGTCCGCAGGAGTCCTTGCTCGCTGGGGAATCGAGCTTGCCGTCCCGACCGAATTTGGATACCCACCACAGGAAAGCTGCCGCGCCGCGGACTGGTTCGAGGCCGTGCATTAGTCAGACCGAGGTTGGAAGGGACGAAATGACCTGCTTTTTCTAGTTAACATAATACACATTATCAGACGCATGAAATAGACACCCACAACCCTTCCGACTCCCTCTAATCCCGCAGCTCTGAATTTCCGATTCCCTTTCGAGCACGCGATTCCACTCAGCGTCGGAAGTGGCGGCTGCTGGCTGCCGGCGAACCACACTTCCGACACGCCATTCTATTGAGCAAGATTCAATTGTAAGCCGGGAAATCGGCGTTAGCACGGAGGGAACCACCCTTAGAACGAAGCGCGTCAGCCACGCAGTCGATTGCCGCTAGGCTTGGCGTTCGTCTTGGGGCCGGAAGACTTGCGTTAGGATCACCCCGATGGATACCAGGACGATTCCCGCGAGCATCAGCCCATTAAGGAATTCGTGGAGGATGAAATGGGCGAACAAGGTCGCCACCAAGGGCGTCAGCGAGGAGAACGCGTAGACACGCGCCACCGCCATCAGGCGTAGCGCGGTAAACATGCAGTAGATGGCTAAAACTCCGGAAAGCACCCCACTGGCAAGAAGAGCCACCAGAGCGCGCCAAGGTACGGCGTGCAGGCTGGCAAGCCGTCCGGTGACGACCAAGCCGGCGAAACCCACCGCCACGCTGGTGATGAACTGGAGAAAAATCGCCACCGATTGATGCGCGCCGCGCAGTTGCCCGTCGCGCCACAACACGCCGGAGACTCCATAGGTTAACGCCGTGGTGAATCCGAGCGGAATGGCCCAGTACCAATGCGGCGATATGGAATGGCCGTGTAACTGCCCGATGGACAGACCCACCAATCCCACAAAAATCAGCAGCACGCCCCCCAGGGCGTAGCGATGAATGCGCTCGTGAAGGAATATCCAGGCGATCAGCGTGCCCCAAATAACGTAGGTCTCCTGCACGGGGATGGTAATGGTCACCCCCCCCCAGCTTATGGCCAGGTAATACAAAAAGAGCCCAAAGGTGGAAATAATGCCCGCCGCCACGAAAGCTAGAATGGGGCGCATGCCAATGTAGCGCGCTGAACTCGGCCGCAATTGCTCCAGCGTGCGGTGTTTCCACATCAAGAGGATGCCCAGAGCCAGGCTGGGCAATCCCCGCAGGACGGGGCCGATGAGCGGATCGGTCTGCACCACCGCTAGGCGGTCAAAAACATTCGCCGATGAGTAGCCTAGCACGGAACCCAACGCCCAGGGCTCACCGCGCCGGCGGACATTATCGGATGAAGGAGCAGCTTCCATGCACACCCATTTCAGAGAAAAGGTGATTCCAGGGTCAAGCAGCGATTATAGCTGCTGGTCTCAGTTGCCGTAAACACTTGAGCGCGAGAGGTCGCAACGCGGCGGCCTGTGCCACAAACATAAAATCCAATGTCCACGCCACCCGCGAGATAGCTCCACGCCGCAACTTGCTACTCTGATCCGGGGAAAAACACCGCGGGAGAAACGGCGAATCGTTTGCTCAATCTTTCGATGTGGGCTTTGTTGAGGTCACGTTTCTTGTGCAGGATTTCAGATACGATACTTTCCGATCCAAAGATTGGGGCCAAGTCCTTCTGACGGAGGTCATGGGCTTCCATCAAGGTTCGAAGGACGTCCACGGCGGAAGCGTCAGGAATGGAATGATGCTCTTCTTCGTAAGCTTCAATTAACGTCATCAGGACTTCCGCGTACTTCTCTTCTTCACGCGTGGGGCGATCTTTGCCGGCCAGGGTATCCAAGACGGACAGGTACTCCTGGTGCTGGCTCTGGGATGTAATCGGCATGGGCGCGCTCACCGGCAGCGCGTATTTTTCGGATACGGCGATCATGATCGTTGGCACTCCTTCCCGTCGTATTCAGCGTGGCTCAAAATGCGTCGGATGTAGACCATTCTCCACGAGTATTTGATCGTCGCGATCAACCGACAGCGGATGTGGCTTATGTCGAAAACCACATAGCGTCCGACCAAGTCCGAGTTTTTCCATGTCATCCGAACGTCGGCGAAGTTCTTCCAGTCCGCGTTCTTGGTCACTTTGTACCATGCACTCAGGGATGCAGCCCACTCGCTGTGCTCGGCGCTCGCTTCTCTAATGACCTTGCGGCTGACGATCCGCATAAGCAATCTTCGCATTCTGCGAAGTCCGTGTCAAGCGGGAAATTGGGGGGATGGAAATTCCCGCAAGCGAGCTTGCCAGAGGGAAAGCGGCAGTCCGCCGCGGCGGACACGCACTCCAGCTTCGCACTCCGCTCCCTTCCTCGAATTCCCCGCCCCGCATGAGCTCACCGCCCGACATTTAGTGCGGTTTGAAATTAGGTGTGGGGCAGATAGGTCAGTTTGCATGGGGGGCGTCTTTCCCCATCCGGCCCTGTGCCCATTGGGCATCGTTTCCGAGTGCCTATTCAAAAGGAATCAGGGGCAGAACGTTGGCGCCACTCAAATCCGCTTCAACTTTTGCAGCAAATCTACGTCGTCCAGGATAGATACGCCACGCTTCCGACAGAAGGCAACGACCTCCGGCTCATAGAAATCGCGATCAAGTGTGCAGAGCACGTCCGCCTTGCCCTCGATGGCGGTATAGACCACAGGATCATCATTCCGGTCTTTGAGAACGACGGGCGTTTCGATACTCGGATGGACGACCTCTGAGATTTTGACGAGAAATTGCACATGTTCTTGGATATCCTGCAAAGTCAGCCGCCAAAGTTTCTGTAGTCGAGGGTAAGCCAGTGCGCGTTCAACCTCGCGAAGCAAGAACGGCGAGGTGATGAGCACGTGGCCGCTATATGCGATTTTTAGAAGGAGTTCCCGTGCGGGGCCTTGAACTTTGATGTTGGCTCTAACCAAAACGTTGGTATCGAGAACAATCCTCATTTCGGGTTCGCGCGGACGTGGTTTAGGGCTTCGTCAATTGCGGCCTCTTGCTCATCATCGGGAAGGTGGCGTACGGATTCGGCCGTCCTGGTGATGCGATCTTCGAGTTGGCGGGCAAGCTTCTGGCGGGCCTCTCCGGTGGGTGCATCGTGGGGTGAAAATGCCATGATACTCACCTCCTCATCGGGTTCAAGGACTCGGCCCAGAACGCGCTCCACCGCGCAGCGTGCGTCAGAAGGTAGTTCATTCGCCTTGTGTATGGCGATGTCTCCCATAACCTAATCTTAACCGCCCTCGGGTTAGGTTGCAACCGGCAACACACAACCCGGGGAACGTAGCGCAGCGCGGCGGAGCCGCGAGCAACGCGTTTCGTACGGGCTGGGCTTGCCCTGCCCTCGTTCTACACCACGGACAAACTACAAGGGCAGGGCAAGCCCAGCCCGTACGAAACGCGCAAATTGTTTGCTAAAAAAACAAGAATCTACGACCCTGCATTGCAGGGCCCGCACCCCGGGGCTAATGACGTGCCGGAATTTCGGCTGATTTCGAGACGTGGGGCCTTCGATCTGGCGCGAAGATTAGACCGGGACCTACGGACCATTCCAAGAATGCCTAAACTCTTGGCCTCCATCCTTACCCGTGCCGAGAATGCTGCCATAGGCCCAGTTCAGCCGCCCGTTCACACGGCCGTATGCGATATGCGCGGATGTGGCGCCCGCCGGTTCCGGGCGTATGGTCAGCCGCTCGGAAACTATCCCGAAACGGGGTTCTGGGATGTCTGGATCTGTGCTCCTCTTTACTTGGTTGTACAACGGCCTACTCATAGAATTGCAACTCTTAACTCGCCGGAAGTCCGCATCCTACAAGTGACTTTCTGGTGGTCGATGCCTCCGGTAGTTTCCACATGGTCGGTGCCGGTTTTGGGCATGAAGAGGCGAACATCCATGCTGATACGGACGAGCCGCAGGGTATCGCGGGGCGTGCCCAGGCCCAACTCCACTTCCGGGCAGACCGACACCCATTCGACGTAACGGCCGAACGATTCCACCAGGTAGGCGTCCCGCTTGTGGCCGCCGTCGAAGCGAACCTTTTCACCCAGCAGGCACGCTGAGACACCTATGCGAATCGGAGCCGACGCCGTCTCACTCATGCATCATCCTCCAGATGGCACCGTTGAGAGCTGCGGCATAGATGACCCAGGTTAGGTAAGGAACCAACAGCCAACTGGCGGTCTTGGAGACAGGCCAAAATGTGATCGCCGTCGAGAGAATGCACAACCACAAAAGTACCACCTTAAGGAAGGCGGCGCCCGGGGCACGCAAACCGAAAAATATTCCGGACCACGCTACATTTAGCGCGAGTTGTATGACGAAAAGGGTCAGCGGGAGCTTGGCATGGGAAAACTCTCCTTGGCGCCACACCAGCCATGCAGCCACAGCCATGCCAAGATAAAGAGCCGTCCATACAGGGCCGAAGAGCCAGTCGGGCGGGGTCCAGGCCGGCTTGCGTAGTGTGGCGTACCACGGGTGGAGCGAAGGGGTGGTCAGGACGGAACCGATCTCCGCACCGCCGAGGCAGATCCCCACGGAGACCGCCAGGGCGATTGCTTGTCGAGTTGTCATCACTCGGCTCCTCCGTTCCGTGCCAACAATCTCACGCGTTCGATGTAGCCCTTGCTATCAAATTTCCGCGAGGTGCTCGCGTAGGACATGTAACGGATCTTACCGTACACCGGGCGCTCCGGCCCCCAGGCGCGGTCGTGCTTGCCGCCCATGGCCCAGGCAATTCCCGTGTAGCCATTCGGATCGCGGCCGTCGAGTTCATAGCGATCATTCAGCCGCATGGCCATATCGTAGGCCTCTTCCGGTGAGCGCGTCCATTCCAGAATTTTTTTCGCCCAGTACATTCGCAGGTAGCCGTGCATCCATCCGGAAATTACCATTTGATGCTGCGCGGCGTTCCACAGGGGGTCGTGAGTCTCGGCATCCTCAAGCTGCTTCTCCGTGTAGACGTACTCGCGTTCATCCCTCCGGTGTTCTTTAAGCGTTCGAAGCGCCCAGGGCTCAACGCCCTGGAGCCGGTCGTATTGGGGGTTGAATTTCACGAAGTTGATGGCCAGTTCGCGCCTGACAATGAGTTGCTCAAGGAATGCATCTCGATCTTGGCGAGGCGTACCCGCACTCTTCACCGCCAGCGCCACTGTGTGGGGGCCGATTTGGCCAAAGTGGAGGTAAGGCGAGAGCTGGCTGGTGCCATCGCGGTCGGGATGGTTACGCTCGGTGGCGTAACCCTGCAAGCGTTCGCGCACAAAGCGGGTGAGAGAGCTTAGGGCCGCGCTGCTCCCCCCTTGGAAAATCGAAACCGGCTGGACCGTGGCATCGATGTAGAAACCCGCCAACAGGTCGTCATTCACAGAAAAGGACTTCAACCGCTTTGACTGCTGCCAAGGTATTCGCGCCTTGGGATTACCGGGCGAGGTGAGAAACTCACTGAGCAAGGCGTGAATCCGTGGGCGGATGGTGCGTGCGGCATACTGCTCTTTTTTGAGCAGCGAGGAGGGTACGATGACGTCCGCATCCACAGTCCAGAACGGCACATGGAGACGCTCGGCAGCCACCTTGCGCCATTGCTCGGGTTCGCGCAGGGGATTCTCGTCGCCCACCACCAGACACGGTTGAACTTCAGCGCAAAAGCGGTCGAGTTGGTGATGAGGCCACGGGCGCAACACAAATCCGGTGTTCCTTCTAATCAGCCCCTCCTGAATGTCGCGCAGCCCCTGAATGAAGAAGGTATAACTGCGCAGGTTGGCGTTCGGATAGAAAGGAGTCAGGCCGACATATGCCACCACCGGTTTTTGCAGAATGTTCGCCGCCTCGATGGCCACATTCAGCGCGGGATTATCCCGGGGCCGTTGCGCGCGCTGCATCCAGTAAACAACGCACCGTCCTTCACCGTTGGGGGGACCTGCCCGCCGCACTGTCACACGCGCGTCTTTCGCCAATTGCTCCAGGCTTCTCATTGGGCTCCATGAGCATTGCTTTTCAGCTTCGAAGAAGAGGGGCCGCCCCAAATCCAAGGAACAGACTGCACGTTGAAGATCTCAGCGATTTGCCTGGCGCGGTAATCGAAAATCCTCTTCACATCGCGCTCCACCATCCACCCGGCAAAGAAATTTCCCCACGTCCCAAACGGAACGGCATATTGGACGGCGTCCTTGATCAGCGTGCCGCCATCGCACGCCTCGAAACCGTGGGTGTGATGCCAGAGTCGGTATGGGCCCTTCAACTGAATGTCGACGAACCGCGTGGGCGGACGCCATTCTTCGATGCGGGTGATCCAGCGCATAGGAAAGCCATGCCAGGCGAGCTGATACTGGATCAAAGTTCCGGCTTTGAGTTCGCGGTCAGTCTGGCTCAGGACCTGGAAGTGAAGCCACGGCGGGGTGAGTCGGTTCAGGTTGCGCGCTTCGCTGAATAAGGCGAAGACCTCAGGCAAGGGCGCCGGGACCTTCTGTTCTCGATGAAAAGTTCTGACCTTGTCCGGCTCCATGCTGTGGATCATCGATTCCCTCGCGTAAGCACCCCATGCAGGCTGGCGGCCTTGGCTTCGTCAAAGTCACCTTCGGCGCGCCACAGCACCCGTCCCGACCGATCGACCAGGATCGCGTAGATACGGTTTTCGTCCACCAAAATCAACGCTTTCCGGAAAGAAGGTTTGTCGAGATAGAGCGTGATGGTCCGGGCGCGAGCGTTGTGGTCAGGAATACCACGGCGCATCCCGCTATTAATAAACCAGCGAAAGAAGGGGTTCAGCCTGTCGATGGTGGGCAATTCATAGTAGTGGAAGCCGGGGCAGGACTCGAAACGCTTCATCTGGTGCAACCACGTGTCCACGTTTTGCTGCTGCTCACGCTGGAAGGCAATGAGGAGCAGGTTGCGCTCTCCGGCAAAGTCTGCGGGAAGTGATAAGGTTTGATTCTCCAGGTTTGAGGCGGTCAGCTTTGGGAAGACCCCTTCCGATACCCCCAGTGATTCCTCCGATGGCATATCCCCGGCGCCTGCCCGAGCGAGTGTTACGTTCACCAGGATGGTGACGGCGAGACAGTATACAACTTTCATCCCTCCTCCTTGTTAGCACTTCTGCATCGATAGCGCGCCATGAGAATCCACGCCTTTCATGACCTCCCATTTGCCGAAAGGATCTGATGAAATTCTTCCGTGAGGGAGGATTTTTCTTGAAAGACCCCCCGCAGCGCCACCGTGGTCATGGCCGCCTCATGGCATTTGACCCCGCGCACGGCCACGCAGTCGTGCCGACCCGTCGCCCTCACCACACAACCCAGAGGTTTTACATGCGCCATGAACGTGTCGGCAATTTCTGAAACCAGATCCTCCTGAACGATCAATCGGGCGGCCATCCCTTGGATGAGGCGGGGAATCTTGGAGAGTCCCACGATTCTCCCGTCGGGCACATATCCAAAATGCATCTTCCCACGGTAGATCAAGAGATGGTGCGGACAAAGCGAATAGAAATTGATGTCGGAAACCACAATCAGTTCGTGGTGGTTCGAGGCAAAGGTGGTTAGAATCTCCTCGGGCTGGATTCTATAGCCCTGAGTCAGGTCGCGGTACAGCCGCGCCACGCGGGCCGGCGTTCGCCGAAAATGCTGGTCATGGATGTCCGCTCCCAACTCGATGAGCAGTTCCCTGACAATCTCTTCCAGCCGATGATTCTTCGCCGAGTTGACAGTGCCTGAGGGCTCGGCTGAGTTGTTGGCAACATGCGGAATCATCAACGATTCCGGAAAAGAGACCGCGGGGCGGGAGATTTCTCTTTGACCATTCGATCGTAGTTCTATTCCAGTCTGCACCAGATCCTCCTTCTGCAGGTCACAGTTTCTGAATTGCCGGGTAAGCAGTCCGGCAGCGGTCGACGCGGTTCGGATATGGACGCAGGGTGTTGCACCCGGGCTTCAGCGACACCCTGCGAATTCAGGTTTCAACCGGGGAAACGGCCCAAAGACGCGCCCGCTTACTTCGGAAGTAACACGGTGTCGACAACGTGGATCACGCCATTGCTACAAAGGATGTCGGTCTGAACAACCTTGGCGTCATTCACCGTAACGGCGCCACCTTCCGTGGTGATGGTAAGGTCCTGCCCGTTCACAGTCTTGGCGGAGTTCAGCTTTACCACCTGGGAAGCCGGCACATTCCCCGGCACAACGTGGTAGGTGAGTATCGAGATAAGCTTGGCCTTGTTCTCAGGCTTCAGCAACTCGTCAAGCGTGCCTGCCGGCAACTTCGCAAACGCTTCATCCGTGGGAGCGAAGACCGTAAAGGGCCCCGCGCCCTTTAGAGTTTCCACCAGACCGGCACTATCCAGAGCCTTGGCCAGCGTCTGGAAGGAGCCAGCCGCCACGGCGGTGTCAACAATGTCTTTCTTCTCCGGCGCGGCGACCATCATGGCGCTGCCTAGGCAAAGCACCAGTAGGGCTGCACCGGCTTTCCAGTTACGAGCGAGCGTACCAGTGAAACGGTTCTTCATGAGTTTTCTCCTTTTCCATCAAATCTTCGTTCTCTTATCTTTTACTATAAATAAAAGATGTTTGACTGTAGAGAAAAGATGCGCCACAATAAAAATCATGTGATTGTGATTCAAATCGTGGCAGGAAATTTGAATATTGGTAAAAGAGGAGCAAAGAAACTGCTATCGCCAACCTTACAGGAAGGATTGCAGCGCTACTCGATCGGAGAAAAGCTGCGGGCTCTGCGCTTGAGAAAGAAGGTAGGTCTGGTGGAACTCGGCCGGCACACGGGGCTCTCACCCGCCTTGTTATCGAAGATCGAGCGAGGGAAGCTCTTTCCGACCTTGCCGACGTTGCTTCGCATCGCCATGGTTTTCAGCGTGGGGTTGGAGTTCTTTTTCACCGACGACCGCAAGCGACGGACTGTGGCGATTGTCCGTCGCCACGAACGTCAGCGCTTCCCGGAAAAACCCGACGCGGGCGATGACGCCTTCTACTTCGAGTGTTTGGACTTTCCTGTCGTTGAGCGGAAGCTCAACGCGTACTTCGCTGAGTTTCAACCTCTGGCGCCTGCAAAAGTACGCCTGCATCAGCACTCTGGCATCGAGTTTATCTACCTGATCTCTGGCAAGCTGGGAATTCGCATGGGGGAGCAGGAAAAGGTCCTGGAGAAGGGCGATGCCATCTACTTTGATTCGAATCTACCGCACGGCTACCGCCGGACCGGCAACTCCCTCTGCACCGCACTTGTTGTGACGGCTCCCTAGGACCATCCGTTCTTCCGCAACCCCGTAACTCCCCGAATCTGCGAGGACGATTTTCACCTGCGCTAATTGAGGCCTGTTCCACGGACACGCGACCCGGCCCAGAGTTGACCAAACGGTTCGACAACCAGACCTAACCCGGCCCCCGCATTGCAAGTTGTTATCGCTCAGACGGTTCCGCTGCGTGTTAGGGATTCGGCCTGGGAAGTCGCTATCCTGGAGAGTGTCTACCGACCTAAGGTCGCTGGATGACTGTGGAGAACAGCCCTTACCACCAGCAATCATGCAAACTCCCCCGAAACGGGGTTCGGGATGTCTGGATCTGTGCTCCTCATTACTTGGTTATACAACGGCCTACTCAAAGAATTGCAACCCCTGACTCGCCGGAAGTCCGCATCCTACAAGTGACTTTCTGGTGGTTGATGCCTCCGGCAGTTTCCGCCTCTTGCCTTCCCGAAAAGTCACCCACTACCAGAACAGATTCAGACTTAACCATGACGTGACTTTTGGGTGACGTAACCTATTTTGTGTAAAAAGCGAAAGGGTGTAGGTTTTGTTGTGCGAGCAACAAAATCTCCAAGGAACGGAGGCCTACACCCCTTATGCGAAGGGACTATAGCACAGAACGGTTTGC
>Ga0326727_10013891_pt1 | contig 17732 bp, 14 predicted proteins | sample MB2enrmetagenome_FD_207643 | JGI IMG/M metagenome (GOLD analysis project Ga0326727, IMG submission 207643) | Lab enriched peat soil microbial communities from McLean, Ithaca, NY, United States - MB29MY | ecosystem: Environmental > Terrestrial > Soil > Wetlands > Peat | place: USA: New York...
ATAATTATATTAATTGGCTGTGGATCTGAGAGATGCATGGCTCGCGGAATAGTCGGGACCAGACAAAAAGGTGAGGTAACCTTACAAAAATGTAGGGTATCTTAGTGTAACTTTGTTCTCCTTCAAATACCCGGTAGCGCCGCCTTCCACGGCGGCGTTTGCCTTCCGCAACGGCGTATCAATCATGAATTTTTCATCATTTTTGGAGAAATGAGAGAATAATGCACATACCCGCAACGAAGAAGATCCAATATATGCGTTTGAAGCCCCACGGTAGCGCCGCCTTCCACGGCGGCGTTTGCCTTCCGCAACGGAGTATCAATCGGTAAACGATGAAAAGGAACCATGGCGATGGTGGTTCGTAAATGAGGATTCGTTTGTGTGATATGTTGAACGCCGCCGTGGAAGGCGGCGCTACCGGGGGGGTTGTTCGTACATAAAGAGCGGGAGTTGATTTACTGCATTGTGCCTTTGCTCGCCTGGCCTCTAATAGTCATTTGGCCGCCATAACGAAACTGGGGATCGGAGGAACTGTTGTCGCTGGATTTGCTGTCGTAATTGTGCGAAGTGGTAGAGCAGGCTGCGGTTAACGTCATCAGCAGGATAAAAAATATAGCCGTAAGAAATGCTCTCATTGATACCCTCCTGTGTGTCTACTCTGGCCCCCTCCACTGCATGATGCGTATATCGGAAGAAATCCGGCTTGGTAGTATCCGATTTTCGCCCCTGCGCGGACGGCGTCCTTTCAGGGCAGCGATTTTCGAAGCGGATCCATTATATGATCAATAGTAGTACGGTGTCACGTGATAATTGGGGGTCTTCCGGCAAACGCGTGCGGACAGTTTGCACGCGAAGCCGCGAAGAAAAACAACAGCAGAATACAGCCTGGACAGCGGGTTTTGTGGGTCTTCAAGCAAACATGTACTGAACCACGAATAAAGCCGTCTCCCTGCTCGCTACCGCCATTTTCCTCTTTCTTTTTCTTCGCGTCTTCGCGGCTTCGCGTGAAAAATATGAAATCATATCAAACCGGTTTCAAAGGCCGGTCGGAACCTCTTTCCGCGATGACCTCGTCGATCAGCCCGTATTCCTTTGCCTGCGCTCCGGACATATAGAAGTCCCTGTCGGTGTCTCGTTGTATCTGGTCGAGCGGCTTTCCGGTGTGGTCCACTACTATCTGGTTCAGATCTTCGCGGAGCCTTAGAATTTCTTTTGCCTGGATTTCGACGTCGGTCGCCTGGCCCTGGAAGCCGCCCATTGGCTGGTGCAACATTATGCGGGCATGGGGAAGAGCGAATCTTTTGCCTTTTTGTCCAGCAGCCAGAAGGATTGCCGCCATGCTGGCCGCCTGTCCCATGCACAGGGTCTCAACCTTCGGCTTTATGTACTGCATTGTGTCGTAAATCGCCAAGCCTGCCGTAACCAGGCCGCCAGGAGAGTTGATATAGAAATGGATGTCCTTGTCGGGGTCTTCGGATTCGAGGAAAAGCATCTGGGCGATAATGACATTGGCAATATCGTCCGAAACTGCGGTCCCAAGGAAAACGATCCGGTCTCTCAAAAGTCTTGAATAGATGTCCCACGCCCGCTCACCGCGGCTGCTCTGCTCGATTACAATTGGAATGAGTCCCATTACGATATGCTCCTGCTCGGCCCCCCGTCGGGGGCGGGATTATCAGGCCTGCTCGGGTTCTTCGGGTTGCGGCCCGGTTTCAGGCTCTTTTGCCTCTTCGGGCGTGTCCACGAAGACAGCTTCGTTTTCTATGAATTTAAGTACTTTGTCTTCGAGTTTTCTTTCCTTTTCCTTCTCCACGATGGCGCTTTCCGCGTATTCCCTTTTGACCTTCTCCGGGTCCATGCGGTAGGCGGCGGCGATATCTCTGAAAACCTGCTCCTCGTCTTCGGGATCGAGCACAATTCCTTCGGCCTCGGCTATCTTGTCGAGTACGAGTTTGGTTCGGATGTCTTTTTCAGCCTGCAGTTTTGATCCTGTCCTGTATTCCGGCGAGTTCAGCGCATCAGAGTTAAACTGGAGTCCCTGGCTCTCGAACTGGTGCTTCAGGTTCTGGAGCATCCTGTCGGCTTCCCGGTCGATCACTCTGGGCGATATTTCGAAATCAACCTCGCTCAGGATTTTACTAATTATCTGTTCGCGCACGGACTGAGTGGCCCGATGCTCTTCCCGCTCACGGAGTCTTTTGCGATACTCATCCCTCAGGGCGTCAAGGGTCTCCAATTCGCCGGCGCCGAGGGATTGGGCAAACTCGTCATTGAGTTCAGGCACTTCCTTTTCTTTTAGTTCCTTTATGGTCAGGTCGAAGCGGACCCTTTTGCCTGCCAGTTCCGGGGTAGAAGCGTCTTCGGGATAATCCAGTTCAAATGAGAAACTCTCCCCCGGCTTGTGCCTCAAAAGATGTTTATCAAAATCGGGGTGGAGGCTCCCTTTTCCGACCTCGGCCATGAAGTCCTGGGTCTTACCCTTCTCGAATACCCGGCCGCCGATGATTGGCGTGAAATCGACTATTGCCACGTCTCCTTCACGAATGGGCCGCTCGCTTTCAACCGTGCGGAGCTGAGCATGGTTCTGGACAAGCTTGTCCAATTCCGCCTGTATCTGCTCATCGGTTATATCGACCGCAGGTTTATGGATTTCCAGGGCTTTGTAGACAGGCAACTCGAAAGGCGGGCAGATATCGACCAGCGCCGTGTACGTAAATGCGCCGCCCTCTTCGAAATGCGACTCGCTTACGTCAGCCTGGGTGAGCGGTTTGAGGTCGGTTTCTTTGAGTGCTTCCCCAAAGGTCTCCTCGATGAAATGCGTTGAAACCTCATGCTCAACAGCTTTGCTGTAATAGGATTTGATTATGCTCAGAGGCACTTTCCCCGGCCGGAAACCCTTGATCTTGGACTTCTTTGCAAGGTCGCGATATTTTTTATTAAACTCTTCCGCGACCTTGGACTCCGGGATTTCCACTCGCATTTTCTTTTGACTTGGGCTGACGTCAGTTAAGGAAACGTTCATCTCCACTCTTCTTTTACCTTTCTGATGAATGAGAATCTGAGGCCCGGCAAAGCTCCTCTTTTCTGGTGCGAGAGGGGGGATTTGAACCCCCAAGGGTTGCCCCGCTGGATCCTAAGTCCAGTGCGTATGCCATTTTCGCCACTCTCGCATAGAGACTGGTGCTCACTTCGCCGTTTTCCGAAATCGCCGGTCGCGGCATCTGCTGTCTATATCGTTACAAAACCGGTTTCATCTGATAAAATCATATAATCATGGCTACGCGCTAAGGAATCCCACCCTCACCATCTTCCTTGTGAAGTCATGGAAAAAGGTCTTTTCGAGCCTGATTTGCACGAACACCTGGTTCCAGGCTGAACTTCCCATCATACCCCTTTTACCTTCATTTGTGAAGAGATAAGCACAGAGCGCTTTGCTCTTTTTTCTGATCTGTATTCTTGGAAAGGCACATGCAACAAGGGGTGAGAATGCAGGCAACCGGTCAAAATGCCTGCCGGACCTGAATCGGGCCAAATGGCAAGGTCCCTGCCTGCCGTTGCTGATGGTCGGACCGGAGCGAATTCTTCTAATCCTGCTCCCCGGTTTTGTCCGCAACGAGGCAGCGGGTCCCGTCGGGTTCCACAGCGACTCTGAATCCAAACAGGCTGGTCATCTCGGCGAAGCTCCTGCCGAACAGCAGTTCCATGTTCTGGGCCGGGATATTGAACTTTTCGCTCACGAACTGCCTGAAATGTTCCTCAAATGCAAGCAGCCCCAGGACTTCCTGAACGTTTTCTCCATTGGTCCGGTTAAGCTTTTCAAACGCGTCCGAAAGAGCGGAGAACCCGCACCGGTTTTCGTGCTCGGCCATCATCTCCAGCAGCAGATCGATATCTTCGAAAATATGCTTTCGCAGCAGAAAAGGCAGTTCTGCGGTGTCGCGAGCCGGTATAGGGTCCCAACATGCCTGTGCCCGGCATTGGAGGGGCCGCTCGGAGTAGATGGAGCATTGATCGGTCTCGTCGTTGAAGAATACGCACTCCCGCACGCCTTCTTTTTCCCTGACTTTGATTCTTTCTTCAGGAAGAACAAACGGCCTTCCATCGAAAGGAGAGCGCGCCGGTTCCCCTCTTCTCAGGGTTATGAGCTGGTCCCATGGGATTTTGCCGGACTTGAGGAGCGGCAGGTCCTCCAGGTGAAGGACCGGGCTTCCCATCCTGCAACACTCGCCGCATTCGACGCAGGCTGGCAGGATCGTCCGGCACGCTTCTTCGGCTGCGATCAGCAGGCGCTTCCAGGCATCGAGCCGATGCGAACCGCTCATCTCGTCCCAACCCGAGAGCACTTCCCGGAAGACCGTGGTCTGCTCGATCTGGTAGCGGATACGCCGTGAAGGGATGAGCGAAGTAGCTTCTTCTTCGATGAGCGATTCAAGAAAAACGTACCAATTAGCCCGAAACTGCTCGGTATCCCAGTCTGATGGGTGATTTATGGAAAGGTCTGAAAGACGGTCGGAATCTTTTGTTGTCATAATAGCTTGCACCTGCCCAATCCAGAATGATAACAGCCTGATTTTTGTCTGCCGGTTGACAATCTTAGCCGATTCAGACCGAATAATAAACCCTTGGGGAAGAGTTTGAGAATCGAGCCGTTAAAGAATTGAACCGGTATTCTCGATGCGCTGCCCCGTTTGCGCGCTGGTTGCCTTGTTATGTAACAATCTTCTAAGTTCACGGTGGAAGATGGGAAGGTTTGCGATGGAAATGGAATATTTGGCAGGGAGGTGTTATAAGCCGCTCTGAGATTGTCTGAACCGGGAGGTCAGAAAGTTGGAAACAGAGAATCAGGCCGCGGGCTACAAAAGAATCAATCGGATTGCGCCGAAAAAGTGGGTCCCTGCTCTTTCGAAAGTACTTGGGAAACACAAATTTTTCCGTTGGCTTGTTTATGGTTCAGCAATCGGCGCCTTTAGCGGGCTTGCGGCCGGCATCATTTTCTTTCTCCTGGAGTGGGCCAAATTTTTTTTCCTGGAGTATCTTGCCGGTTATGAAATGGCAAAGCCGGCGGGAGAACATCTCGTCCCCTTCGCGGCTACAACCCCTCTCCACCTATGGCTGCTCTTTTTGCTTCCCGCAATCGGAGGGCTTCTTTCAGGTCTGATTGTCTATACATGGGCCCCTGAAGCAGAAGGGCATGGAACAGATGCTTTCATCGACGCCTTTCATAATAAGCAGGGGTTCGTTCGCACGCGTGTTCCCTTCATCAAGGGCATCGCTTCGGTAATTACCCTTGCAACAGGGGGAAGCGCCGGCCGGGAAGGCCCAATCGCGCAAATTGGATCGGGGATAGGTTCCTGGTTTGCGCGTACTCTGAAACTCAATGTCCGCGAAAGAAGGCTCATGCTTCTGGCTGGGTGCGCCGGGGGGCTGGGCGCTATTTTCCGTGCTCCTTTGGGAGGCGCGCTGACCTCGGTGGAAGTTCTCTACCGTGAGGACCTCGAAGCCGAGGGAGTTGTCCTCAGCATCATTTCCTCTTCGGTCTCCTATGCAATCTTTACAAGCATCTTCGGCCACCAGCCCATATTCGCAATTCCTTCCATACATTTTTCCAGCGGCTTTGAACTGCTTCTTTATGCAGTTCTCGGATTGGTCTGCGTTCCTTTCGGCTACATTTATGTGAAGACCTTTTATGGGCTAAGAGACCGCTTCTTCCGAAAGCTCCCGATCAGACGCGCACTGATTCCTGCATTCGGGGGTATTCTGGTTGGACTGATTGCGCTGTGGCAACCCCAGGTCATGAGCGGAGGCTACGGAACCATTCAGAAAGCCCTGATGGGTCAACTCCCCATAGCGCTCATGTTTATTCTGGCTTTTCTTAAAATTGCAGCGACATCTTTCACCATATCATCGGGGGGAAGCGGGGGTGTCTTTGGGCCGTCTCTCTTCATAGGCGCTATGCTGGGCGGGGCTGTTGGGCAACTGGCGCACGCATGGTTTCCCGGGATTGTGAGTTCTCCGGGGGCATTCGCCCTTGTCGGCATGGCCGCATTTTTCGCAGGTGTAGCAAAGGCCCCTCTCGGGGCACTTCTCATGGTCTGCGAAATGACCGGCGGATATCAACTCATTGTGCCGATCATGTTCACCTCCGTTGTGGCAATCCTGCTTTCACAGCGATGGAGCCTCTATGAAAAACAGGTCCTGAATAAATTCCATTCCCCGGCCCATCGATCGGACCGGGTGATTAACATTCTACGAGAATTATCAGTCAAAGACCTACATCGCCCGGATGCTCCCGTCACAATTCTTCCCGAAGACATGTCCTTTGGGCAGTTGAGGCGGCTGCTTACCAATACACGCGAGTCCTTCTTCCCGGTTGTAGATGATAGTTTCCATCTTATGGGAATCTTATCAGTGCCGGAGATCCGGTCGGTAATCTTTGAAGAATCGGTGCTGGACCTGCTGATTCTTCGGGATTTGGTTTTGCCGCCGGTGAGCGTGGCGCCCGATGAGAGCCTGTCTGATGCTCTTCTCAAATTCCTGGAAACCGGTTTTGGACAAATACCCGTAGAGGATAATGAGACGGGGGTTATCGGCATGATTGGCATGGAAGAACTCCTTGCCCGCTATCACCTGGAACTCCAGAAACTGGATATGGGTGAAACCGGCCCGGAGTAGCCGTCAGCGTGTTCTCATTTAAGCCGCAGGTTTTTCCCATCGTGCGGCCAGAAAGGCCCCGGTGTCCAGCCCCCGGGCATCTCCGTCCATTTCCATCCTTCTCGCCGCTATCGGATCATCGTCCTTTTGAAAGTGAACTGCGGTCCTGATCGCTGCAGGATGCGGCGCAAGGTCTCTCATCTCAGCCGGAGACCTGAAGCGGGCGTGAGCGAAAAGGGAGTGGCCCTGTTTTGCTGCTGCCGTTCTCCGGGCCGCCCAGGGGCTAAGACTATTCAGGGAGGCAACTACGACCAGACCGCCGGGCCGGGTTACCCGGAACATCCCGGCGACAGCCTCCCGGGCATCTTCATCCAGAAACTCGATGGCGGTCACCGATACGGTCTTGTCGAAAAAACCATCGGCGAACGGGAGCCGGCGCATATCGCCCTGGACCATGTGGAAAGGCTGCCCGGCCGCCCTTTTCCCAGCGCGCAGCAGCATGGGTAAAGAGAGTTCGAGTCCTGTGACCCGTGAACCTGCGGCCAGCAGATCTGCGGTAAAAATGCCGGTTCCGCATCCCACGTCCAAAATCTTTTCTCCCGGCCCCGGATTAGCCATTTCGAGCAGAAGACGTCTCTCATACTCTCGGACCAGCTTGCCGATGGGGGTTTCGAACCACTTATCGTATTTCTCCGGCCACTCAGCGAAACAATCGAAAACCTGTGCCATTGGAATCAACCCTGCGCGGTCCCGCCTCCGGCGGGGGCCCTGTTATTTTGATGCCGGATCGGCGAACTGAAGTATGTGGAAACCGGTTTTGGGGTCTTTTTTCCGCAAGGCCCCTATTCCCGAGATCTCCAGCAGAATCACTTCTCCTATCAGCCACACCTCTACCCCTGCCCTTGCGCAGCCAACCGTGGCGGCGCCTTCTCTTCCTGTTGCCGCGTGCATGTGGAGCTTCGGATGCCCGTCTTCATCGGCAAAAAGCGTCCCTACAGCCAAGACCTCTTGAATTCCGCCCAAAACGTGGATCAAGGGTATAATGTCATCTCCCCGGTTCTCTTCCGGGCCAACGACAAGGCGGCTGGTTGCGCCCGCCCCTCCGACGTACACTACCATCGCGCTCCGGACCGCATGCTCGCGGGCAAAATCCTCGATCGCATCGGGGATGCGTTCTCCGCCCTCGAGCTTCAGCGCAAAGATGCGCCCGATAGTTCCTTCGCTATACTGCATATGCGCCGTTTCCCTTTTTGAGATTAGCAGCGAAAGTGCGTTTCCGGGAGTAACATCCCCCGTGTCCCGGCAGCCTCGGGGCACTTCCGGGAAAAGGGGCCAACTTCGGCCGCGTTGGCACTCAGTTCCCATATTATAGATATCAAAGACAGGAGATGGGAGATAGCAAAAAGCATATGACTGCGGCGTCCAATCTGAATAAGTCTGCTCGCAGCCGGGTCAATCGGATTTTTGTAAACGGAAAGAATTTGAGCGTGGATCTCTTGTGCAGCCAGGAAACATTTTCGGAATGACCTATCTTATTTCTGGCCGTGCTGTATTGCGGCTCGATGTTAGTCATTATCATATAAATAGATTCGCCCGAGAAATAGATTCGCCCGAGAAGTGCACCGTGCGTGTTCCATTCCCAATTATTAATCAGCGGAAGAAGTGGGGAAGGGAGTTTTTTAATGGACAACATCCCAGTATTCGCGTGCGAATAGCAGGGGGTCTCCAGTTATGACAAATGAGCTTAGGAAGACAGGAATCGACATCGTCGGCGACGTGCCCTGGGGGACCCACTTCTGCCACTTTTACGAGACCAAAGAAGACCTGCTGGACATCTTGATTCCGTATTTCAAGACGGGATTGGAGAACAACGAATTCTGCATGTGGATAGTTTTCGATCCACTCAACGAAGAAGAAGCGAGAAACGCGCTGAGACATGCCATGCCCGAGGCGGACTCACATCTGGCGGCAGGAGATATAGAGATTGTGCCCCATAAGCATTGGTATCTCAATGGCGGTACCTTCGACCTGCATCGGGTAATCAACGGTTGGAGGGAAAAGCTGGCCCAGGCGCTGGTCAGAAGCTATGACGGTATGAGAGTGAACGGTAACGAAGCATGGCTGACAGAGAGGGACTGGAAGAATTTTGCAACATACGAAAAAGAACTTAACGAGTTGATGGCTGATCAACAGATGATAGTGTTGTGCACCTACCCGCTAGCCGTAACCAAAGCTTCTGAGCTCTTTGACGTGGTGCGTACTCATCAGTTTGCAGTTGCAAAGAGGCACGGGAATTGGGAGGTTGTCGAAACCCCGGAGCTGATCCAGACCAAAGCTAAATTAAAGAAGCTTAATGAAGAACTCGATCAACGAGTCTTTGAGCGGACCAGAGAACTTGCAGCGATTGATGAAGAGCTGCGGAAGGAGATTAAAGACCACAAACGCGCGAAGGAGGCGTTGCAAGAGTCGGAAGGAGAACTCCGTTCGTTATTTGCTGCGATGATGGACGTCGTTCTGGTGCTGGATGCCGAAGGACGTTACGTCAAAATCGCGCCGACAAGTCATCTGGATTTACATCTGCCTTTGGAAGAATTGCTCGGCAAGAAGATTCACGAGGTTCTGCCGGAAGAAAGCGCAGACAAGATTCTCCACCAGGTTCAACTAGCGTTGGAAAGTCGCCAAACGGTCAACTTTGAGTACAAGTTGAACCTCGGATCGAGAGAAGCGTGGTTTGACAGCAGAGTTTCGCCCTTCACTGAAAATACGGTGTTTTTGATTGCGCGTGACATCACCGAACGCAAGCAGGTGGAGGAGGTGTTGCAGGAGAGTGAGGCCCGCTTTCGCCAGTTGGTGGCGCTACTTCCGGTAGCGGTTTATGTCTGTGACGAGTCCGGAATCATCCTCCAGTACAATCGCGCGGCCGTCGAACTGTGGGGTCGCGAGCCCGGAATTGGCGGGCATGACGGCGAGCGGTTCTGCGGTTCCTACAAAATTTATCGTCCGGACGGCACTTGGCTGCCTCACGAAGAATGTCCGATGGCTGAAACCCTTAGCACCGGCAAACCAGTTCGGAATGCGGAGATCATAATCGAGCGTCCCGATGGTTCTCGCGTCACCGCCATCGTCAATACCGCTCCGATAGTGAACACCAAAGGTGAGCCCGGAGGGGCGATCAATTGTCTCTTGGACATCACTGAGCGCAAGCAGGCCGAGGAAGCGTTGCGCGAAAGTGAAGTACGGCTCAGTCTCGCCGTTAATCAAGCCGGCATGGGAATCTGGGACGCTGATTTGCTCACGGGCAAGTCGGTGTGGTCCGAGAGCTTATTCCATCTCCTGGGATACGAGCCTCGTCCCGGCGGTGAGGCAACCTTTGAGATGTGGTGGTCCAGGGTTCATCCGGGCGATCGAGAGAGGCTGACCAAGGCACGCGAGCGTGCGCGGCGGGACCGTAACGCGGACTGTTCCGAATATCGAGCCGTACGCGCGGATACAAACGAAACAGTGTGGCTGTCGGCCTGTGCGCGATTCCTGTATGATGAGAATGGGGAGGCAGTTCGTCGTATCGGGATAGTTTTTGATTCGACTGAGCGTAAGCGCATGGATGAGGAACTTAGAAGATCGAATTACGAACTGGACCTGACGATCAGGGCGTTGAGTGAGAAAACGGCAAACTTGGGAGAGGTAAATACCGCGCTGAGAGTCTTGCTGAGACAAAGAGACGTGGACAGAAAAGAATTAGGGGAATCGGTTCTGGCAAATGTCAGGAACCTCATCCTTCCCTATGTGGATAAATTGAATCAAAGCCCGATGAGCAGCGCCCAAATGACCTGGATGAAAATCCTGGAGTCCCACATAAACGAGATCACTTCTTCATTTGGCAGGACACTTTCCACTCAGTATGCCAATCTCACCTCTACCGAAATTCGGATCGCCTCCCTCATAAGGGACGGCAAATCAACCGCCCAGATAGCCGAACTCCTTGGCATCTCCGAGAGAACTGTGTGCCGCCACAGGGACAACATTCGAAAGAAGCTGGGACTAAGGGGCGGTGGAACCAATCTTAGGACCCACCTTCTGAGCCTCAAATAACCCTCGCGCCTCTCGTAATGGTTCTATCCGGACCGCAACACTCAAAAACAAGAAATGACCACGATATATGGGTATTATGTGTGCATAAGAATGAGTAGTGCATTTTGCTTTGTAACTACCCTATAATACGCCGATCCGATAACCATTCTAAAATGCAATAAAATCTCGGAAATTCTCCTGGGATCTGCACGGGAGTTTCTATCGAATCCACTGGTTACCAACATTTTTAAAGTATTAGGAGATCGGGGTTTTGATCTCTCCAAGGAGTGCATACCTCGGGTGCACGCCTTTGATTCTCATGGAGCGTGGATAAATATGCAGAGCCATCCCATAAGGGTTCTTCTTATCGATGATGATGAGGACGACTACCTGATAGTACGCGAACTACTATCAGATATCTCTTCCATAGAATTCATCCTCAAGTTGGTTTCAGATTACGGGGCTGCACTGGATGCGATCCTTTCCGGTGAGTTCGATGTCTGCCTGTTGGATTACCGGCTTAAGGAGCGAAATGGGCTGGAACTCATGCAAGAGGCTGTAAGCCGCGGCGCCATGACTCCAATTGTTTTTCTCACCGGCTACGAAGGCTACGGTCTGGATCTTGAGGCCATGAGTAAGGGAGCGGCCGACTGGCTTACTAAAGACGAGCTAAGCGCCACCCTTCTTGGGCGCTCCATCCGCAATGCGATGGAACGGCAGCGGAAGAGCGAGGAGCGCACTGCCGAACTGATCAAAGTCAATGCGAAACTTACGAGAGAAGTCGAGGAACGCAAACGGGCAGAGGATGAACTGCGAGTTTCCCTTCGTTTTCTTGAGATTGTGCACGAGCATACGGATATTTCCGAGCACAAACCTGCTGAGCTGGCGCTCAAGGAGAGCGAAGAACGCGCAAGGATGAACGCTGCGCGCTTGCAGGCAACCCTGGATGCTGCCCCTGCTATTATCTTCATGGCTCACGACCCCGATTGCCGCATCATATCGGGGAACCGTTCGGCACGGAAGTTGTGCAAGGTGGATGAATGGACCAATATGTCAAAGGCGGGAGATGAGCCTGGGCGCGTTTCACACTTTCGTTTCTTTAAAGACGGCAGAGAACTCACTCCCGAGGAGTTGCCGATACACATCGTAGCGAAATCAGGCCGGGAGATCAGCAATTGTGCCTTGGAATGCGTCCTGGATGACGGCGCCGTTTACTCTTTGCTTGGCAATGTAACCCCGGTGCTCGATTCCAAGGGAAATCCAAAAGGCGCCATTGGCGCATTCATCGACATCACGGAACTGAAGCAAGCTGAGAATGCCTTGCGCGAGAGCGAAAATCGGCTCAATCTAGCCATTGAACAGGCAGGTATGGGAACTTGGGACACCGACCTGTGTACCGGCCAGACATTTTGGTCCCAAAACCACTTCCATTTATTGGGGTATGAACCCAATCCCGATGGTGAAGCAACCTTCGAGATGTGGCGATCAATGGTTCATCCGTGTGATCTCGACAGGGTGATGCAGGAATTTGAGCGTGCCAGGCGGGAGCACGATCTCTATGCCCCTGAGCATAGAATTGTTCGTGCGGGTACGGGCGAAGCGGTATGGCTGACGGTCTTTGGCCGGTTCCTTTACAATGGCAAAGGGGATGCAAAAAGATTCACCGGGATCTTTTTTGACTCAACTGAGCGCAAGCGATTGGAAGAAGATCGTCAAAAGGCTTTGGCGTGTTTGCATCAGGCCCAGAAAGTGGAAGCCATAGGAACGCTTGCCGGAGGTATAGCTCACGATTTCAACAATCTGCTGCAGCCTATCATAGGCTACACGGAAATGGCTCTAAATGAGCTTTCTGTGTCCAGTCCGCTGCGAGATGGCTTGGAGCAGGTGTTCAATGCATCTCTAAGGGCCAAGGAACTGGTCAGGCAAATCCTGGCGGTTTCCCACTCCACTCATGAACAGCAAAGAATACCGACCGATATAAGTTCGATTATCAAAGAGGCCCTGAAGCTTTTGCGGTCTTCATTCCCTGCCTCGATAGAAATAAGGCAAAATATCCGGGTCGGTGTAGCGCTTGCCGACCCAACTCAAATCCACCAGGTGTTGATGAACCTTTGTACCAACGCAGCCCATGCAATGGACGACAAGGGCATTCTGGAAGTTAACCTGTCCCCGGTCGATTTGAGCGAAAGCGATTTGGCCGATCAGTCAATCGTTGATCTCACGCCTGGCCCATACTTGAGACTGACGGTTTCAGATACCGGGTCTGGAATTGATGCAGAGACTATGGAGCGTATCTTCGACCCCTACTTCACCACCAAGGAGAAGGGAAAGGGAAGCGGTTTGGGGCTCGCGGTTGTTAAAGGAATAGTCAAACGGCACCAGGGGGCCATTGCGGTCCGAAGCGAGCCTGGAAAAGGCACAACGTTCAGTATCTACATCCCAACGGTCGATAGCGAATCTGAAGCAACCATGCAGGTTGACGATCCACTGTCGCGTGGCTCGGAAAGTATTTTGCTCCTGGACGACGAGCAAACCGTGGTGGAAATGGGAACCAGACTCCTGGAATGTCTGGGCTACAAGGTCACCTCTCAAACGGAAAGTGTGAAAGCGCTGGAGGTTTTTCGTTCGAGTCCGGACGATTTCGACCTCGTAATCACCGATTATACCATGCCCAAACTGACAGGGCTTGATTTTGCCAGGGAAGTGTTGCGGATTCGGCCTGATATACCCGTCCTGCTTTGCACGGGGTTCAGTGAAAAAATTACCCCTGACAGCGTGAAAGGGCTTGGTATGGGACTCCTGATGAAGCCTTATGGCATGAGAGAAATATCCGAGATGGTCCGAAAGACTCTCGATACGCGAAAAGGGGGTTGATTTGAAAAGGGAAATCAAGAAGATCCTGGTCGTTGATGATGAACAAAATATTTGTGCCCTGCTGACTAAGTTTTTGCGATCTTCCGGTTATGCCTGCGAGAGCACCAGCGAGCCGGATAAAGCGCTGGACGTATTGAGACGGGACGGTTTCGATCTCGTTATCTCAGATATTGTAATGCCGGGCAGCGATGGCCTGCAACTGCTCGGTGACATGCTTAAAACCGACCTCGGACTCGATACGATCATGATGACCGGTCATACCAGTATTTATACGTACAGCGACATAATCATGGCTGGAGCGACAGACTTCATAGCAAAACCATTCGAGTTGCCTGAACTGAAGGCAAAGTTGGAAAGGATCGATCGCGAACGGAAGTTGCAGAGGGAACTCCAGGAATTTAATATTGCCGTGGGAGTGCTCCTGCAACGGGCGGAGAAAGACAAGGAGACACTCAGCGAAAATGTTGTCTCCAATGTAAAGGCATTGGTTCTCCCTTACGTGGAAAAGTTGAAAAATGGTCATCTTGGTGCTGAACAAAGGACGTGTATTGAAATCCTGGAGACAAATCTGTCGGAAATCTGTTCTCCATTTCTGAAAAATCTTTCACTTCAATATGCGCACATCAGCTCAATGGAGGTCCAGGTTGCAAATCTTATCAGGGCCGGCAAGAGAAACAAAGAAATCGCCTCGATACTCGGGGTCTCCTTAAATACTATTATGACTCACCGCTATCATCTTCGATCAAAGCTTGGATTGAAACAGCAGAAGGTCAATCTGAGTTCCTACCTTAACTCCATCGAATTTTAGTGATCTTGCATCACTGATATTTAATCGTTTTTTCAACGTCGAGAATTCAGAGAACGATACCGACCTGAATACAAACAGCGTGCCTTCATCTTTGGGGTACGCCCGAGGGCATAACTGGAATGTCTTTAGGCCGGGGTATCAAATTGCTGTGAACTTGAATTCTGAGACAAAACGATGGCCGAGGCTAAACAATGACCCAACACCCGGCGGATGCTCGATCGCTTACAGGAACGTCAACCTGATGGAGGGGAAATACCTCACCTTCTCGATGGATCAGGAAGATGGGATCGGCATTCTCAAGGTCGAGGAGATTATCAAGATGATGCGAATTCACCGTACGCTCCACAAGGACCTCACATGCTCAAGCTGTCGCGAATTTCATTTTCGGGAAAATTCGTTGGTCTGGTCCTGTTCACGGTCATTGTTGCCGGTAGTGCCGCCTTCGGCTCTGCCTATTATTTTTTTCCCAAATCATTTGATGATCAGGCCGAGAAGAGAATTGACCTGACTTCCACAGCAGTCCAAGAGACTTTTGAGTTTCTGACCCGGTGTCGCCCCAGTCCAAATGGCAAAATAGTGGGACACTTAAAATCTTGTGTCTGAGAAGGAATTATTCGAGATGTGAGGGAGATTGATCCAGATGAAACCATTAAGTCAGCCTTTCAGAAGCAGAAATACTGAAGATACTACTGTAGATATGCGCCTCATAAATGAGTTAATAGATCAAATTGATGAAGCTATTAAGAAGATCTTTTATTCTAACGCCAGCAAGCTCTTAAATGAACCGATCACCAATGTTGTTACAGCAGTTTGGGGTACCAACTCCTGCAAAATGGAGCCTACTTCTGCTCAACGGCAAATCGATCACATCATACGTCCACTGATCGGACGAATTCAGGATGATCTTGAAAGAGAGAAGCTGAGCGAAGCTAAAAATATCATAATAGATACTCTAATAAAAAGACTGGTGATATGGGAAATAGGTTTCATGATTAAGTGTTATAAACTTAGCCTGCTCACCGCTGAACAATCTGAATCGGATACCTATAACCTGGCTGATACTGAGGTAGTTGGACATGCCTGACTTTATTGCGACGGGATGCTTCAGGTTCCATTCACTAATTTGTGCATCGAAGTCGTAATGTAAAGCTTTTTAAGGATCGAAGGCAGCGAGGTATAATAAATATATCGAAGACTCAGCGGGGAAGTTGACCAACATGATTTAATGAGAAGCTAATACCATGTAACATTGTCGTTTTCGTATAATTTGGTATAATCATCGCAAATCTCAAGGGGAGGGATTTGGCATGGCACCACGATACCGTGTGACATTGACGGAGCAAGAACGCGAGGAACTCAACACTTTAACCAAAACGGCGAGGACCAATGCGAAACGATTTCTCTACGCACGCGCTTTGCTCCTGTGCGATGCAGGGCCACAGGGGCCCGGGTGGACTGTAGCGGATGCGGCTGAGGCCATGGGAGTCACGCCTCGCACCATCGAACACCTGAAAAAGCGCTTCGTGGAAGATGGATTGGCTGCCGCATTGGAGCGCAGGCAACCGGAAGAGCCGTCGCGCGATGTGACTTTCGATGGGGCTTTTCAGGCAAGGCTGATCGCCTTGGCATGTTCAGAATCTCCGGAGGGACGCCGGCGCTGGACTGTACGACTTCTGGCTGAAAAAGCGGTCGAACTGCACCTGGCCCAAAGCGTTTCGCATATGACAGTACAGCGCATACTTAAAAAAACGAACTTAAGCCTCACCTCAGCAAGTATTGGAAAATCCCGCCGGAGGGGAGCGCTGCGTTCGTAGCCAATATGGAAGATATCGTCGCTGTCTATCATCTGCCGTACCGTATGATCACGATTATCAGCAGGTCTGTATGTCTATGGCTTTGATTTTCACTGAGCAGTGCATCAAGGACATTGCATCGAACCTCTTAGGGGTGCCTTTCACTGAGCTGAATCACGAAGTGAAGGATGCCGTAGGGGAACTTACCAATATGATCTGCGGAGATGCCAGAAGGCGGTTCGCCGAGGATGGGTTCGTTCTCCAGGCTGGAATACCTGCAATAGTTGCGGGAAGGGACCACACGATAGCGCATATTGCAAGCGGACCATGCCTTGCCGTTCCATTCGAAACATCTCAGGGAAGTTTTATGGTCGAGGTGGCGTTCAGTGGCTCCACATGATCTTCAAGGATTGCACACCATTGAGGGGACGGTGGCGGACGAACTTACCGAGGAGGAATACCTGGACGGCCGCAGCCTCTTCTGGTGACCCCCGAAAAACCATTGATGGAGTGCTTCTTTCGTTGAGTCTCCATCGGGGTCGCTTCAGCCTGATCGTAAATTTGCACGAAGAAAACCTGAAAAATCGAACGAGGTAGCTCTGTTCGACTGAAAAGGTGCCGGAATGTCGGGTGTTAGTGATGCTGACCAAATAGAGTTACGGATGCGGATATAGGGCCTGTGCAAACGATACTTGGCACCGCCGGATAGGAGGTCCGGGAACTCAAAACACTTACTGAAATACTTCGCTCTGATCCACGAAGTAATGGCGTCAGCCTCGGACCCTTTCGGAGTGGCAGACAAGATAATCTGAAAAATCTTTGCATAATCATTAATAATCATTACTCTGGTTCTCAAGGAGCGCAGACCGGGCATTCAAACACCGAAGGGGGGTAAACTGTGCTGACATCCTGGTATATATGGTTAATTGCGGCGATTATTCTCAGTATATTCGAAATACTCATTCCTGCCTTCGTCCTGGTCTCCCTGGGAGTCGGCTGCATGGCAGCCTCGGTTGCTGCGCTCCTGCATCTAGGGATAAAGATGCAGATAGGGGCTTTCATCGTCGGCACCCTGGCCGCGTTCTTCGGGATTCGTCCGTTTTTCACCAGGTATTGTTACAGGGCGTCGCCGGGAGTCAAGACTAATGCTGATGCTTTGGTGGGCAAGACGGGCCGGGTAACCGAAGTAATCAATGATGAGATCAATTCCGGCCGCGTGTTCGTAGGTGGAGACGACTGGAAGGCAATCGCGCTGGATGGAAGCATTGTCGAGAAGAATTCAAAGGTCGAGGTGGTTAGGGTTGAAGGCGCCAAAGTGTATGTAAAACCGATTCAAAACTGAAAAGGAGCCGGTAATGGGGGCATTGATCATCCTGGCAATCTTTGCGCTATTCATTATTTTCTTCGCAGTAAAGGGCTTTCTGATCATCCAGCAAAGTGAAACTATGGTGATAGAGAGACTGGGGCGGTTTCACCGAACGCTTTCATCCGGCATAAACATCCTGTGGCCTCTTTTCGACAAGCCTCGGCAAATCGAA
>Ga0326727_10013892_pt1 | contig 17732 bp, 11 predicted proteins | sample MB2enrmetagenome_FD_207643 | JGI IMG/M metagenome (GOLD analysis project Ga0326727, IMG submission 207643) | Lab enriched peat soil microbial communities from McLean, Ithaca, NY, United States - MB29MY | ecosystem: Environmental > Terrestrial > Soil > Wetlands > Peat | place: USA: New York...
ACTATAAACTACGATAGTACGCCCGGTTTTGTAGCGGAGGCCTTTCTGTCGGGATTCGATGCCCGCACGGGTGAACGCGTCCTGCTTGGTTACGTCGTTGTACCCTCGGGTTCAGCGGCAAATCTAAAGGTATTTGGTGTCTCCGCCGCCACAGTGCGCGACATGCAACTGTTCGGCGTCGATCATGTTGGCACGAGGGTGGTGCGGCAGTAGCCGCCACATCCGTTTTCGGGCGGCAAGCAAGACCTCGGAGGAATCTTACAAATGAGTTTGAAGCTTCGTTTGCGGACGTTGGGATTGGTCGCGGGGCTGCTGGCGGCCGCGCCAATTTGGGCTCAGAATTCGTTCACGATCGGCTGTCCGGCCACGGTGAAAGCCGGTAGTGCGGTGCAGTGCACGGTGACGCTCACGCTCGCCGCCACCGTTAACGTGGACAGCTTGGACTATACAATCGAGGTCAACGGAAGCTCGGGGGCTCCCACTCCGACCAACATTGGCTTTACGGACGGGTTAACAGCGTATGACGGTAACCCGTTGGTGTCCAGCTACTCAGCTCACCTCAACGGGACGGCTATCACTGCCGAGTGGGTGACGTTGAGCCCGGCGATACAAGGGGCGATCAGCCAGACCACCGCCACCTTCAGCTTTACGATACCTTCCGGCGCCACCGCCTCGAACACATATTCCGTGAGTTTCGGAGCCCCACCGGGAGCCGCCTGTTGCGGAGATTCGCCAAGCAACGTGACCACCACCGCGAGCGGCGCTCAAACGATCAACATTACCCCCGTGCTAGCTATTACGAACCCAACCTCGGGGGCCACGCTGACGCCCGCGGCGACCGCCGGCCAGCCATACTCGCTGGCCATCACGACTTCCGGGGGCACCACACCAATCAGCTATTCGCTCAGCGGTTGGCCGGCTGGGTTTAACATCAGCGGCACGGCCGGCACGGGAACGATCACCGGCACCTTTGCGGCCGCCACGAGTTTCGCCAACACTCTGGGTGTGACTGCCAAGGACAGCAGCAATCCCCAGGAAGTTGCCAATGCGACCTACAGTTTGACGGTGAATCCCGCCATCACTGCCGTTGGTCCCGCCCTGCCGAACGGCACAGTAGGGGCGGCGTATGCGTCCGGCAATATTACCCCAACGGGAGGCACTCCACCGTACACCTTCACGACAACTGCCAATCTGGCAAGCTACAACCTCACATTGAGCCCCGTCGCTCCGGCCACCGGCGCCGCCGCTACCATCACCGGCACTCCCAATTCGGGTGTCACCAACCTGAGCATCCCGCTGAAGGTGACGGACGCCAACGGGGCGACTTTCACTGGGAATCTCACTCTCACGATTACAGGCATCGCGATCACCGCGCCCGGGGCCGGGGCCTTGCCGAATGCCACCGTGGGTTTGGTTTACGACGGGACGGGCGTGAGCATCACTAGTTCGGGCGGCACAGGGACCATTTCATGGTCGCTCGCCGCCGGTTCCCTGCCTCTGCCAGCGGGATTGTCGCTCGGCAGCACCGGGGCCAACAGCGCCACCGGGACAATCACCGGCACTCCGACCGGCTCGCCCGGTTTGAGCACGTTCACCGTGCAAGCCAAGGACGCCAACGGAGTGACGGCAACGCGCCAGTACACCATCACGGTCTATGCCGCGCCATCGCTCGGTGCAGGGTCGCTCCCCATCGCGACTGTAGGATCCGCCTATAATACCGCGGGCACCAATCCGTTCAGTCTTACCGGAGGTGCGCCGCCGGTCGTCTGGTCCGTGACAGGACTGCCCTCCGGGTTGGGTATTAACGCCAACACCGGCGCCATCACGGGTACGCCGGGGAGCGGGACCAACGGCGCCTACAACCCCACGATTAAGGTGACCGATGCCAACGGAGCGACCACCAGCACGAGCCCTTCCCTGACGGTCGATCCGGCGCTGTCGATTACCACCGCGACTCCTTTGCCGGCGGCCACGCTGAACGGCCCGTACACGGTGACGCTGGCCGGGTCGGGAGGTTCGAGCACAGGGTATAGTTGGTCGGCGCAGAATCTGCCCGCCGGGCTGAGCATTACCGGTGGTAACACCATCACCGGCACCGTCACCGGCGGCAGCGCCAACAACGTGATGATCACGTTGACGGATAGCACCGGCGCTTCCGTAAACAAAACCTTCTCGATAACCGTGAATCCGGCGCTCTCCATCACGACGGCCTCGCCTCTCCCCGCAGCCACCGTCAGCACAGCCTACCCATTCACCTTCGCCGCTTCCGGGGGCACCGGAACTCTGACCTGGACGCAGCAGAATCTACCCGGTGGATTGAGCCTCAGTTCGGCGGGGGCCATCAGCGGTTCGCCTTCCGCAACCGGCACGACGGCGAACATCATGATCACGGTTACTGACGTTAATACCGCGTCGATCACCAAGACGTTCTCCCTGACGGTAAATGCCCTTCCGGTTGTGGGCGGCCCGGGGACTCTGCCCACGGCGACCGTGGGTTCGACATATACCACCGGAAACAACATTACGCTAACCGGCGGCACCGCGCCCATCGCATGGACCATCAGCGGTCTGCCCAACGGGATGGGATTGAGCATCAACAGCAGCGGCGTTATCAGCGGCACGCCGACTACGAATGCCGCTTCGCCGTACACCGTCACAGTGAAGGCGACCGATGCCAACGGCGCCTTTTCCAGCCAGAACTTCACCTTGCCGGTAGACCCGGCGCTGACATTGACGCCGGCCACCTTGCCGGTGGCCATTCCAGGGGTGGCGTACTCGCAGAAACTGACGCCTGGCGGCGGCAGCCTGGCCGGGTATACGCTCAACGTGGCGGGGTTGCCCTCGGGCCTGTCCTTTAGCAACGGCACGATTAGCGGAACGCCGGCTGCCGCGGCCGCCGCCAACAGCCCGTATAAGGTGGTGGCCACGCTCAGCGATAGCACTACCGCCAGCGCCACTTTCAACTACACGTTGGCGGTGGCTCCTCCGCTCTCCATTACCACTGTCACTCCGGCGCCGGCGGGAACCGTGAAGGTCCCCTACGTCGGATTTACGATCGCGGCTACCGGCGGCACGCCCCCGTATAACTGGTCGGCAACCAATCTGCCGCCGGGGCTGAGCATCTCCACGTTCAACGGAAACGGCGTCATCAGGGGAACTCCAACCGCGCTTGCCGGTAGTCCTTACAGCGTGAACGTGACGGTTACCGACGCCAACGGTACCACTGCGTCGATGACGTATTCCATCGCCATTAGCGCCCTCCCGCTGCAGATTACTACTGGGCTCCTGCCACCCGGCGTGGTGAACTCGCCTTATCCCTTCACGTCCATCACTGCACAAGGCGGAATAGGGAACTACACCTGGTCGATTACCGGTTTGCCTCCGGGACTCACCACCGATGGCAACGGAGACATCTCCGGCACACCGACAACAGCCACAGGCAGCCCGTTCAGCGTGGTCGCCAGTGTGACCGATGCCACCCTGAACACGTTTAGCCGAACCTTCTCGCTCGCCATCAGCAACGTTCTGACGGTGGTCGGGCCTGCGGCATTGCCGGCGGCGACGTTGAACGCGGCTTACACTCCCACCACGGTGACGGCCGGCGGAGGATTGCCGCCGTACACCTGGACGGCTACGGGGCTGCCGGCGGGCTTGAGCATTGGCATAGCCACCGGCACCGTTTCGGGCACGCCGACTTCAGCTTCCGGGAGCCCTTACAGCGTTACCGTGACAGTTACCGACAGCACCGGGAAGACCGCGGCGATGAATTACAGCCTGACCGTCGGCACCGGCGTCACCATTACGGGACCGGCTTCCTTGCCGGTGGCCACTCTGGGCGCGGCATATCCGTCCACCACCATCACGGCGGCGGGCGGGAGCGGTGTCTACACATGGTCGGCCACCGGGCTTCCGGCGGGACTTTCCATCGGCGCCACCACCGGCGCCATCACCGGAACGCCCACCGGGACGACTTCCGGTACGGCGACCGTAGTGGTTACCGTTACCGACACCACTTCGAACACGGCCAGCAAGACTTATTCGCTGATCGTCAATCAACCGGCCGGTTCTCCGGTGATCGCCACCGTCTCCACGGCGGCCGGCGGGCAGATGTTCATCGCGCCCAATATGTGGGTCTCGATTTACGGGACCGGCTTCACGACGCCCGGCTTCACCGACACCTGGACCAACGCCATCAAGAACAGCGCCACCGGCGCACTGCCCACCGTACTCGACAACGTGACGGTGACGGTGGGCGGGCTGCCGGCGTACGTTTACTACATCAGTGCTACCCAAATCAACGTGCTGACGCCGAATATCGGGTTCGGGCCGCTGGCGGTAATGGTCACCAACGGGACCGGCAGCAGCAACGTGATGATGAGCACATCGCAGGGGCAGGATCCGGCCTTCTTCGAGTGGCCCAATTCGTCCGGCCAGACCCCGGGCGACACCTCGCAGCAGCCGGTAGCGACTCACTCGGACTACACCTACGCCGCGGCGAACGGCACTTTCGGAACCACGCCCTCCGTCCCGGCTAAGCCAGGCGAGACGATCGTGCTTTGGGGCGCGGGGTTCGGCGCCACGACGCCGGCCAATCCGTTCGGTGTCGCGATTCCGTCGACGGGCGGGCCGTTCGTAACGACCCAGAATGTGGTTGTGCTGTTGAATAATGCGCCGATTACGGTAATCAACAACAACGCGATCCTGACGCCCGGTGACGCGGGTCTGTACCAGATGGCGGTTACCATTCCGTCCACTCTGCCGAACGGGACCTACTCGATTTCAGTCAGCGTGAACGGGGTGGTGTCGCCGACCTTGTCGTTGGCGGTGCACAACTAACGGCCGGCCCGCAGGCCAAAGGCGGGCCGTCGATTGGTGGGATAAGCTTTAAGCTTGTCCAAGCGAGCGGAGCTCGCTCCTAGACTTTGGCCATTCATGGCATGTGGTTGGCCAGCCCGATGGGCAGACTTCATCAGTTTGCGGTTGGTTTTAGCCCGCCTCGGAACAAGCCAGTCGTCGCAGCCGGGGGAGTTTCTTCGGCTTCGTGCCCGATGGCACGCCACCGCGAATCCAGAGATATTTGTTGGGAGGCGTGGACGCCGGCTATGGGCGGGCTCCGCTCGCCTGACAAGTTGAAGCATGTCCCACGAAAAGGCCAAATTCCAGAGCGAAGCTCGCTCCGGTCCTTCGGGCCATGACGCGCTCGGACGAATGCCGTTAATCGCCGTCATCAAAATTATTACTGAGGGCGCGCGCGAAGTTTCTGCCATACTTGTAGCCTGATGTTGCTCCCCAGCACAGTGCGCGCGCACATTTCCATTCGCGTGTTCCTGCGCCTCACGGCCATGGACGTTTGCTGCGGCCCGCCTCCTACTTCGTAATATTCCCGAGCGTTGTCAAAATCTGAGAAGGTGAGGTGTATCGATGGACCCTGCATCCGTCCTTTGGGAAGAGACTGTCGAGCCCGGCGCGAGCTGGTCGCATGTGCTCAAGCGCGGCGCGGTGCTGCGCATTACCGATATCGAGGGCGGCGCCAACGTGGGCGCGCTCTTTTATAACTTCGAGTGTCCCGTGGAGCGGTATAACATGGCCGACACTCTCAAGGCGCAGCACATCGCGCGGCTGACGGAGGGCTTTGTGCTTTACTCCGACATGGGCCGCATCCTGTGCTCGGTGGTGGCCGATTCGGTGGGCTGGCACGATCCCATCGGCGGCTGCTCGAACGCCGCGCTGGTGACGGCAAAATATGGCGAGAGCCGCTACCAGGAGGCTCGCAATCAGTGCCATCGCAATGGCCGCGACAGCTTTCTGGTGGAACTAGAAAAGTGGGGGCTCGGTCCGCGCGACCTCGTGCCCAACGTCAATTTCTTCAGCCGCGTTTCGGTCTCGGAAGATGGCGGCATGGAGTTTCGCGAGGGCAATTCAGGGCCTGGAACGTTCGTGGAATTACGCGCCGAGATGAATGTTCTGGCGGTGCTCAACACCTGCCCGCATCCGCTCGACCCCAGTCCCAAATACGCTCCCAAGCCGGTGCGATTGGCGATCCGGCAAGGCGCCGCACCGGGTCCGGACGATCCGTGCCGGCTTTCGCGGCCGGAGAACGGCCGTGGGTTCACCCTGACCGAGAGGTATTTTCTATGAGTGGAATCCGTATCGTGGAGAGCCGCCTCGATCCCGCCGCCGCGGTGTATAGCTTCGAGATTCCGGCGGGCGAGCCGTGGCTGCACGAGGTCCGAAAAGGCCAGTATTTCCGCATTGTCGACCTCAAGGGGAATCAGGCGGTCGACACCTTGTTCTACAACGCGCACGATTATTCCGACCGTTACAGCGCGCAGGACACCATCCGCGAGCAGCGCAATATTTATCTCACCACCGGCACCAAGCTGATTTCGACGGGCGGCACGGTGCTGCTGACCATCGTGGCCGATACCTGCGGGAGGCACGACACGCTCGGCGGCGCGTGCGCCAATGAGAGCAACATGGTGCGCTACGCCATCGAGAAGCGCTTCATGCACGCCTGCCGCAACAGCTTTCTGAAAGGCGTGACGGAATGGGGCCGCGGGATGGAGAAGCGCGACATCACCTGCAATATCAATTTCTTCATGAACGTTCCGGTAACGCCGGAAGGCAGGCTGACATTCGAGGACGGCATTTCGGACCCCGGCAAATACGTCGAAATGCGCGCCGCGACGGATGTGCTGGTGGCCATCAGCAACTGCCCTCAGCTGAATAATCCCTGCAACGCGTACAATCCTACGCCGGTCCAGGTGCTGATCTGGGACGGGACGCTGTGACGACGTGGCGCAGGGCGAGTTCCACTCAACCTGCGTTTCCAAGCCGCGACCGTGAGGGGAAGTTTTGAGTGTTCACTAAGGTCCTGGTGGCCAATCGCGGCGCCGTCGCCTGCCGCATAATTCGAACCTTGCGGCGCATGGGCGTCGGCTCGGCAGCGGTGTATTCCGAGCCCGACCGCCATTCGCTGCACGTCCGGCAGGCGGATGAAGCGGTGTGCATCGGACCCGCGCCGCCGGCGCAAAGCTATCTGTCGATCCCGGCCATCCTGGAGGCGGCGCGCTCCACCGGCGCCCAAGCGATCCATCCGGGCTACGGATTCCTGAGCGAGAACGCCGTGTTCGCCGAGGCGTGCGAACAGGCGGGCATCGTCTTTATCGGACCCACGCCCGGACAGATGCGCGCCTTCGGCCTGAAACACACCGCCCGTGCCATCGCGGCGCAAAACGGAGTGCCCATGCTGCCGGGGACCGAGCTGCTGGAGAACGCCGCGGCCGGCCTCGATGCGGCCGCGCGTATCGGGTACCCGGTGATGCTGAAAAGCACCGCCGGCGGCGGCGGAATCGGCATGCGCCTTTGCGGATCGCGCGCGGAACTGGTGGAGGCATATGAGGCCGTCGAGCGCTTGAGCCGATCGAGCTTCGGAACAGCCGGCCTGTATCTCGAGAAGTTCGTCACCCACGCCCGCCATATTGAAGTGCAGATTTTCGGCGATGGCGCCGGACGAGTAATCGCTCTCGGCGAGCGCGATTGCTCCGTGCAGCGGCGCAACCAGAAAGTCATCGAGGAGACCCCCGCGCCGGGAATCTCCGCGGAATCGCGCGCCATGCTGCTCGCCTGCGCCGTCCGGCTGGGGGAGGCGGTGCAGTATCGCAATGCCGGCACAGTCGAGTTCATCTATGACGGCGCCAGCGGCGCGTTCTATTTCCTGGAAGTGAATACGCGCTTGCAAGTGGAGCATGGGGTCACGGAGGAAGTCACGGGCATCGACCTGGTGGAGTGGATGGTCCGGCAGGCCGCGGGCGCGATGAGCGCGCTCGGCGAGATGCCCGTATCGCCGAAGGGCTCTTCGATCCAGGTGCGGTTGTACGCGGAAGATCCCGCTAAGAATTTCCAGCCCAGCGCGGGACGCCTTTCCGAAGTTGTCTGGCCGCGCGGCGTGCGTATCGAAACGTGGGTCGAACCCGGGTCGGAAGTGACGCCTTATTACGACCCGCTGTTGGCGAAGATCATCGTGCATGGGGAGGATCGCGCTGCCGCCATCGAGCGCCTGCGCATCGCCTTGGCGGAATGCCGCGTGGCGGGCATCGAGACCAATCTCGAGTATCTGCGGCAGGTGTGCGCCAGCCCGGCGTTTGAAGCCGGCGGCATGCTTACCGCATATCTGCGCGATTTTCCGTACCGGCGCCGGGCTGTCGATGTGATTGAGCCGGGTACGCAGACCACCGTCCAGGATTATCCGGGCCGCATCGGGTATTGGCACGTTGGCGTGCCGCCCTCGGGTCCCATGGACGCGCTGGCGCTGCGCGTGGCCAATCGGCTGGTGGGCAATGCGGAATCGGCCGCCGGGCTCGAAATCGCGGTCACCGGTCCGACGCTGCGGTTCGCCTGCGACGCGGTCATCGCCATCACGGGTGCGGATTTCGGCGCTTCGCTGCCGACGTGGCGCGCCGTTGCTGTGAAGGCCGGTGACGTGCTTGCGATGTCGCATTCGCAGGCCGCGGGCAGCCGGGCGTATGTCGCCATTGCCGGGGGGGTCGATGTTCCCGATTACCTGGGCAGCCGGAGCACATTCATTCTGGGACGATTTGGCGGCCACGCGGGCCGGGTTCTGGCCGCCGGCGATGTGCTGCACGTGGGACATGCTTCAGCTTGTCCCGGCCCGGGCGTAGTGCCCCCTCCATATACGAACCGCTGGGAAATCGGCGTGCTTTACGGGCCGCACGGCGCGCCCGACTTCTTCACCGACGGCGATGTCGAGATGTTCTTCGCTACCTGGTGGAAGGTGCACTACAATTCCGACCGCACCGGCGTCCGCCTGATCGGTCCCAAGCCCGTTTGGGCGCGCCAAGACGGCGGCGAGGCGGGGCTGCACCCTTCCAACATTCACGACAACGCTTACGCCATCGGGACGGTCGATTTCACCGGCGATATGCCGGTGATCCTCGGGCCGGACGGTCCCAGCCTGGGCGGATTCGTCTGCCCGGCGACCATCGTTGATGCCGAGCTCTGGAAGATCGGCCAACTGCGCCCGGGCGATCTGGTGCGCTTCCGGGCGATCTCGCTCGCTCAGGCGCGTGCGCTCGAGCGCGATTTGGACGCCGCGATTGAATCGCTCTCGGGGGAGTGGCCGAAATTGCCCGCGGACCCGGAACGGGAAGAGCCGATTCTCGTGACGCAGACCGCTCCCTTTGGTCACGGCTCGGAAAAACAGTGTACCGATACGGAGCCGCGACCAGAGAGAGCGGTTGCCTGCGCCACCATCTATCGTGCCGACGGCGACAAGTATCTCCTCGTCGAGTACGGCCCCGACGTGCTCGATCTCAATCTGCGCTTCCGCGTGCACGCACTCGAAACCATGCTGCGCGCGGCCAACCTCGCGGGTGTTCTCGACATCACCCCCGGCGTGCGCTCCCTGCACATTCATTACGACAGCAAACGCCTGCGCCGCGAGGCGCTGCTCGAAGCGCTGGCCGATTGCGAACGCCGCATTCCGGAGCTCGACGACATCGTCGTGCCCTCGCGCATCGTGCACCTGCCGCTATCCTGGGACGATCCGGCGACGCAGCTCGCTATCGCCAAATACATGCAATCGGTGCGGCCCGACGCGCCCTGGTGCCCCAGCAATATCGAGTTCATTCGCCGCATCAACGGGCTCGCTTCCATCGACGGCGTGCGGCGCATTGTCTTCGATGCCAGCTATCTGGTACTCGGCCTGGGCGACGTCTACCTGGGCGCGCCGGTGGCCACGCCCACCGATCCGCGCCATCGCCTGGTAACCACCAAGTACAATCCGGCGCGCACCTGGACGCCGGAGAACGCCGTCGGCATCGGCGGCGCGTATTTGTGCGTCTACGGCATGGAGGGTCCGGGCGGGTATCAGTTCGTGGGACGCACCGTGCAGATGTGGAACACCTACGGACAGGGCACGCCGTGGCTGCTGCGCTCCTTCGACCGGATCCGCTTCACGCCGGTCTCGGCCGCGGAGCTGCTCGAAATCCGCGACGGATTTCCATATGGGCGCTATCCTCTGCGCATCGAAGAGCAGGATTTCCGCCTCGCGGATTACCACGCGTTTTTACGCGAGATCGAGCCGGAAGCGGCGGCATTCAAGCGGCATCAGCAGGAGGCCTTCGAGCAGGAGCGCGAGCGCTGGGCACTTGCCGGCGCCGATCGATTCGTCCAGCCGCAAGAGCGCGAAGAGGCGCCCGCCGCGGCGGAATCGGTGCCCGAAGGATGCCGGCCCGTGCGCGCGCCGGTGACGGCGAGCGTATGGAACATCGCCGTGGAGCCGGGACAACGCGTGGAGGCCGGACAGAAGCTGATCGTGCTGGAAGCCATGAAGATGGAAATTGCCGTCTCGGCGCCCTGGGCGGGCACCATCGAGACACTGAATTGCGCCAAAGGCGCGTTGGTCTCGGCCGGGCAGCACCTGATCACTTTGCGTCAGGAGGTGAGGGCATGAGGAACGACGACTTTCGAGACACGGAGTTGCGCCCAGGGCGCGTTGGTGTTGGCAGGGCAGCACCTGGTCACTTTGCGTCAGGAGGTGCGGGCGTGAGGAACGATGCGACTTTCGAGACACTGAATTGCGCGCAAGGCGCGTTAGTGTCGGCCGGACAGCACCTGATCACTTTGCGTCAGGAGGTGCGGGCATGAAGAACGATGCGGTGTGGATCTCGAAAGTGGCTCCGGGGAGCTTCTACCCGAAGCCCGGCCTGCCTCTCTCGGGCCTCACTTTCGCCATCAAAGACAATATCGACCTGGCCGGCGTCCCGACCACCGCCGCGTGCCCTGCCTACGCGTACTCGCCCGAGAAGAGCGCCACGGTGGTCGAGCGCCTGATCGATGCCGGCGCGATCCCTGTAGGCAAGACGAACATGGACCAATTCGCCACGGGGTTGGTCGGCACGCGCTCGCCCTACGGCGCTTGCTCGTGCGTCTTCGACGAGCGGTATATTTCGGGCGGGTCGAGCTCCGGGTCAGCCGTGGCGGTGGCATCGGGGCAGGTGGATTTCGCGCTCGGCACCGATACCGCGGGGTCGGGCCGGGTGCCCGCGGCTTTCAATAATCTGGTCGGGATGAAGCCTACGCGCGGGCTTCTGAGCACTTCGGGTGTCGTGCCCGCCTGCCGTTCGCTCGACTGCGTGACTATCCTCACGCGCACTTGCGCGGAAGCGTCCAGGGTGTTCGAAATTGCGCAGGGGTTCGATGCCAGCGACCCGTATTCGCGCGTTCCCGGCCCCGGACAGGGCGCCGCGCCGTGGGCTACTGGGGCTTTTCGCTTCGGCGTTCCATCGCCGGCTAAGATGGCATTCTTCGGCGATGACGCAGCGGCGGCGCTCTTCCAGGAGGCTGTCGCGGACTTGCAGTCGATCGGCGGAACGCAGGTGCAGATCGCTTACTCGCTCTTCGAGGCTGCCGCGGACCTGCTTTATTCGGGCCCGTGGGTGGCGGAGCGGCTGGCGGCTATCGGCGAGTTTCTCGAGACGAATGGCGACGACATGAATCCCGTGGTGCGGGACATTATCGCTGGAGCGCGCCGCTTCACCGCCGTCGACGCGTTCCAAGCCGAGTACAAGCTTCGCGAGCTGCGCCGTGCGGCGGAAGCGAAGTGGGCGCGCATGGATGTGCTCGTCTTGCCGACTACCGGTACGATCTACACTCACGAAGCGGTGGCCGCCGACCCGATTCGGCTGAACACCAATCTTGGCTACTACACCAATTTCGTCAATCTGCTCGATCTCGCCGCCGTCGCGGTGCCCGCTGGCTTCCGTCCGAACGGTCTGCCCTTCGGGATATCGATCATCGGACCGGCCTTTACCGACCGCGGATTGCTCGCGCTCGCGGGCCGGTACTTGCGCGAGCCTGTTGCCCCAATTGCGCCCGGATGTATCTCCGTGGCCGTCCTGGGCGCGCATCTCAGTGGGCAGCCGCTCAACTGGCAGCTCACTGAGCGCGGCGCGTGCCTGCTGAAGACCTGCCGGACTGCGCCGGGCTATCGCCTCTATGCGCTCGAAGGCGCGATTCCGAAGCCGGGACTGATCCGCGATGATGTGTTCGCGGGACCTGGAATCGAGGTCGAAATCTGGGCGGTGCCCGAGGACCGGTTCGGCGGCTTCGTGGCCGCCGTGCCGGCGCCATTGGGAATCGGCAACGCCCTACTCGACAACGGCGAAACGGTGAAATGTTTCATTTGCGAGCCGTTCGCGCTTGCCAACGCGCGCGAAATCACGGCGTTTGGGGGCTGGCGTAAGTATCTTGAATCCCGCCAATAGAAAGAATCAGCGCGCCCGCCGGGAATCGGTATGATAAACTCCCTGGAAAGCCTGCTCTCGGCCCCGTCGCCACGAGCCTTCGCTCACTTGTGACGACGATGACACGTAACCTGTCTGTGCTTTTTCTTCTCGCTGTTTCGGCCTCCGCGGGTTTCGCCCAAAAACCCAGCTTCACCGTCGGCTGGTCGGTTTACGCCGGCTGGACTCCGTATTACTACCTCAATAAGGCCGGCATCCTCAAGAAATGGGCGGATAAATACGGCATTAATATCAAGGTCCAGCGGTTCGACTACGCGCCCTCTCTCGACGCGTTCGTCGCCAAAAACATCGACGCCTGCACCATGACGAACATGGAGGCGCTCGACATGCCCGCCGCCTCGGGCGTGCCCACCACCAGTATTCTGATCGGCGACTATTCCAACGGCAACGACGCTCTGCTGGTGCGTAACGGCTTGCAGATGAAAGATCTGCCCGGCAAGAAGTTGCTGCTGGTTGAGAAGACAGTCTCCGAGTACTTGTTCGACCGCGCCATGACGCTCAACAGCATGCGCGATCAAATCAAGAAGGTCCGCCTGATCAATACGTCCGATTCCGATATCGCCACGGCGTTTCTAAGCGACTCCAGCGCCTCGGCGGCGGTCACCTGGAAGCCCATGGTGTCGCAGATATCGAAACAGAAGGGCATTACGTCGCTGTTCAATTCGTCGCAGATTCCCGGCGAGATTCTGGATCTGACGGTGGTGCGCACGGACGTGCTCGCCAAGCCCGACGGGCAGAAATTCGCCAAGGCTCTGGCAGGCGCGTGGTACGAGATTCTGGGCATGATGTCGGTGAAATCGCCGGGGACGGACAAGATTCTGGCCGCCATTGCCGAGGGCTCGCAAGACACCCTCGATTCGTACAAAGAGCAGCTCAGCACCACCAAAATGTTCTACACGCCGCAATCGGCGGTGGAATTTGGCGCTTCACCCGATTTGAAAAAGAAGATGGATCTGGTGCGCCAGTTCTGCTTCGATCACGGATTGCTCGGCGCCAATACCAGGTCGGTGGACGATGTGGCGATCCGCTATCCCGATTCCTCGGTCCAAGGCAAGGCCGACCGTGTGCGGCTGGTGTTCGATCTGTCGTACATGAAGATGGCGGCGGAAGGGAAGTTGTAGGACATGCATTAGCTTGTCCAAAGTTGATTTTATGTCAGTCGGTTTCTTGCTCATTCACGCCAAGCCGCACCGCACTTCGGCCATGCTGCTTTCGTGGGCGCTGTTCGTCTCCGGCATCGCGCTGTATCTTTACGTGGCCCAGCAACGGCACCGCGATAATCCCGAGGAGCGCGTCACGCCGACCATCGCGCAGATGGCCCGCGGTATGTACGACGCGGCGCTGAAACCGGCCGAAGACGATGAACAGCCCGCCGAGGGCGGCACGATGCTCCAGCGCTTCGCGAACAGCATGCTCTGGAAGGACACCAAAGCGACCTCGCGAAGATTCATTTTGAGCATGCTGCTGCTCATTCCGGCGGTGCTGCTGGGCCTGCACATGGGCCTGTTCCCGTATATCGGCGCGTTCTTCCTGCGCTTCGTGCTCTTCTTCGATAAGATCGTCGCCCTCTCGCTGCTGCCCATTCTGTTCATCGCGTTCGGCATCGATGAGCTGGCGAAGATCATGCTCATCGTCATCGGCGTGACCCCGACCATCGTTCTCGATACCTTCAATCTCACGCGCGGCGTCCCTAACGAGCAATTGGTCAAGGCATTCACGCTGGGCGCAGGCGATTTCGACGCGGCCTATCGCGTGGTGCTCAAGCAGATCATGCCGCGCGTGCTCAATAGCATCCGCCTGAATCTGAAGTCGGTCATGCTGTTCCTGTTCGCCGGTGAAATGATCGCGTCGACGGACGGCCTGGCATTCCGCATCGCTCTGCTGCGCCGCCACATGGGCATGGACGTCATCATTCCGTACGTGCTTTGGGTCGCGCTCCTGCTGTTCCTGGTCGATTTCGGGATGCGCGTGCTGAATCGCAAGCTGCACCCCTGGTTCCAGGAGTCGTGAGTAAGATGGCGCTGATTGAGATCGACGACATCTCGGTGGCATACGGTACTCCGGCGAAGACTGTGCTCGACGGCGTCAGTTTGCGCATCGAAGAGGGCGAATTCGTCTGCGTGCTGGGGCAGACGGGCTGCGGTAAATCGACGCTGCTGCGCCTGGTATTGGGATCGGAAAAGCCGCTGGCAGGACGGATCCTGATCGACGGCGTGGAGCATCATCAGCCCGACCGCACGCGCGGCTACGTCCCGCAGAAATACTCGCTGTTTCCCGACAAGACGGTGCTCGACAACATCACGTTCGGGCCCGAAGTAAGCGAGTTCAGCTTTTTAGGCCATTTCACGCCGCGCTTCTTTCGCCGCCGGCGTGAGGTGCGGCGCGAAGCATTTGCTTATTTACAGCGAATCGGCTTGCGCGAATCCGACTCGCGAAAGTATCCCGACCAGCTTTCCGGCGGCATGCAGCAGCGTGTCGCCATCGCCCAGGCGCTCATGACGAAGCCTCGCATTCTGCTTATGGACGAAGCTTTCAGCGCGCTCGATCCGGGCACGCGAAGGGGCATGCAGGAGCTTATCCGCGAACTTTGGAAGGCCACCGGCACGACCATCCTGTTCGTGACGCACAATACACAGGAAGCTCTGCGGCTGGGAACACGGGTGATCGTGCTCGCTAAGGAGTCGCCGGACCGCGGTTCGCATGTGAAGCTCGATTTGCCGGTCCCCGACCCGTGCTTCGAAGAAGAGATCCCGCACCTGGTCCAGCAGTTGGAGTCGGGCGCTGGCTGGCAGGCCTCTATCCCGCTCCATTCTTAGGAGATATGTACGGAATCGATGCCACCTGTTAACACGGTGGTAAGCGATGACGGAACTGCTCCCTGATTCGAAGGTGTATCGGGACCTCCTGGCCAACGTAAAGGCTCAGATCCGGACAGCCCGCGTGCGGGCCGCGTTGGCGGCTAATCGCGAACTGGTGCTGCTTTATTGGCAGATCGGAAAGGAGATTTTGACGCGTCAGCGGCAAGAGGGCTGGGGCGCTCGTGTTGTCGACTTCCTCGCCCAGGATCTCCGGGTGGAGTTTCCCGAGATACGAGGGCTCTCGACGCGTAACCTCAAATATATGAGGAGCTTCGCGGAGGCTTGGCCGAAAAAGTCAATTGTGCAGCAGCTTGCTGCACAATTGCCGTGGACCCACAACTGCGTCCTGCTTGACAAGGTGAAGGCGCCGACCGAGCGCCTCTGGTACGCCCAACAAACCATTCAGAACGGCTGGAGCCGCAACGTCCTCGTAATGCAGATCGAGAGTGGTGTGTACCGCCGGCAGGGCAGCGCCACCACCAACTTCCGGACGACTCTCCCCGAGCCGGACTCCGACCTCGCCCAGCAGCTTATCAAAGATCCTTACACCTTCGACTTCCTAACCCTCGCCAAAGATGCCCGCGAGCGCGAGCTCGAAAGCGGCCTGCTGGTGCATCTGCGCGATTTCCTGCTCGAGTTGGGCGCCGGGTTCGCCTTCGTCGGCAGCCAGGTGCCGCTCGAAGTCGGCGGCGAGGACTTCCGGCTCGACCTGCTCTTCTACCATCTGAAGTTGCGCTCCTATGTGGCGATCGAGCTGAAAATGGGTTTGTTCAAGCCGGAATACGCCGGTAAAATGAACTTCTATCTCGCCGTGATCGACGACCTGCTCCGCCATCCCGATGACCGGCCGAGCATCGGCCTTATTCTCTGCAAGGAAAAGAACCGCGTAGTCGCAGAGTACGCCTTGCGGAACGTTACCACGCCGCTTGGCGTGTCGGAGTTCCGGCTTCCGACGGTCGAGGAGATCGAAGCCGAGCTGGGCCGCGTCGAGGTATTTCCCTGCACGCCACCGGCCCTGGAGGCGTCATAATAAAGGAAGTGAATGCTATGTGGAACCTGAAAAGGCGCCGGGGCTTCTCCCTCATTGAATTGCTGATCGTTATCGCGATCATCCTGATTATCATCACCATCGCGCTGCCGCGGTTGACGCGCGCGCGTATGTATACGCAGGAGGTCGCGGCCATCGCCGCCATCCGCACGATCCACACCGCGCAGACGCAATATTACTCGCAATTCAGCCGCTACGCCACGTCGCTGGCCGAGTTGGGCCCGCCGGCCAGCGGATCGGCCAACGCGTCCGCCGCGGACATGATCGGTAACGACCTGGCCAACGGCAAGAAACAAGGCTACGTCTTCACGGTCACTGGAAATCAGGGCGGATACATCGTGCAAGCCATGCCCGAGGTGTTCAACACCGGCGGCAGCCGCACGTTCTATTCCGACCAGACCATGGTGGTCCACGAGCACTACGGTCCCGAGCCGGCCACGGCGCAGGATCCCGAATCGAAATAACTTCCACGGCGCGCGCCTGTCTTCCGTCAATGAGGCAGGTGATTCCATGCGACGCCACTGGCTCGCGGCGGTGCTGTCTGTCGCCGCCATCCTGGTTTTCGCCGCGATATGGCCTCGCCGCCTAGTCGATGGACCGCGTCCGGAGGCGCAAGCCATCGCCGCAATGCGGACGATCTACACCGCCCAGACGCAGTATTACTCGCAATACGGCCGCTACGCCACGTCGCTGCGCGAACTAGGCCCCCCCGACGCCGGCCTGGCGAGCGCCGCCGCAGCAGGACTGATCGGCGCCGCCTTGGCGAGCGGCAGTGTGGGCGGCTGCAAGTTCAGTCTCACAGGCGCCGCCGGCACGTTCGCGATCACGGCATCATCGGGCGTCAAATCCTTCTATCTCGATCAGACCGGTATCCTGCGCGCATGCGAAGGCCAGGAACCGGCGACATCCACCAGTCCGGAATTCGCGAAGTAACTCTCCGCCGTCCCTCCGAGATTTTGCAAAGTTTGTACACTAGGGAGACAACCTCATCGAGCCCCCGATCTACCATGGAAGACGTGCCTGGACCCATTCCCATTGCTCCGGCGCCGGAAGGCGTCACCCGGCGAAACTTCTACGTCGGCGCCATCTATGGAATGGGCGCGGCGATCGCGGCCGCTCTCGGGATTCCCGCTGCCGTCTACCTCTTGTTGCCGCCTAAAATCCGGCAAGCCGACCAGTGGGTCGAAATCGGCGACGTCACCAGCCTGGCGGCCGACTCACCCACCGAAATGACTTTTCGCCGCAACCGCGTGGATGGCTGGAAAGTCTCGAGTGAGAAGGCCACGGCGTGGGTGGTAAAGCATCCCGACAACTCCGTCACCGCGTTTGGCCCGCAATGCACACACCTGGGATGTGCCTATCACTGGGACGATGGCAAGAGCGAATTCGTCTGCCCCTGCCACAACTCGCTCTTCTCGATCGGCGGCAAGGTAACCTCCGGCCCGGCGCCGCGTCCGCTCGACCGGTATGAGACCCGGATCGACGGCAAGAAGCTCCTGA
>Ga0326727_10013893_pt1 | contig 17731 bp, 16 predicted proteins | sample MB2enrmetagenome_FD_207643 | JGI IMG/M metagenome (GOLD analysis project Ga0326727, IMG submission 207643) | Lab enriched peat soil microbial communities from McLean, Ithaca, NY, United States - MB29MY | ecosystem: Environmental > Terrestrial > Soil > Wetlands > Peat | place: USA: New York...
AAAGCCTCAGTCTGCGAGCCCTGGAAGACCAACGCTGGATCGAGTTGAATCAGTCGGTGGAGACGTTTTTGGATCGCCTGAATCAGACGGCGCAAACACTGACTAATGAGGAACGCCAAAAATTGGTACGTCTCCTGGTAAAGCAAATCGATGTTGGCAAAGAAACGATCACGATCCATCATTCCATCCCTGTGGACAGTGGCCATGCCATCGTAAAAGGAAAGTCTCCACTGTACTCGGAGCGTCAAATCGCACCAAATCGCAGTTAAAAAAAATTTGCGTGGCAAGAAAGAGCCAGTTCGGGGCATTCGGACCCGCCGCAACTCTGCACTCTGCGCTCTGCACTCTGCACTCCTTGTGTCGCCACTCCAGAGGGGGACCCGTCGCCACAATCGCTGACAGCTTTCTGCTTTCTGCTTTCTGCTTTCTGCTTTTGCTCCCCAATGGGGGACCCGTCGCCACCCCGCCTCATGGCGGGGCTGCCAGGCCCCGACGCAGGCGGACACCTTCCCCTTTCCAACTGACGATCTTGGGCTGACTCGGGAAGGCTGTTGTGGCCCTTGGGTAAGTTTCTATTCCACTGAAATAGTGGTCAATGGGGTGAAATTGGCTCTGATCACTGGCCACTAACCACTAACCACTAACTCACCGCGATAGACGCACCGCGCCAAGCAGGTCTCGGCCACCACGATCTCCGTCAGCAGCGGCAGCCGCGGTTTCAATCGCTCCCAAATCCAGAGGGCGATGTGTTCGCTGGTCGGGTTTTCCAAGCCGGGGATGTCGTTTAAATAAAAATGGTCCAGCTTCTCCCAAATCGGCTGGAAGGCCTCGGCCATGTCGGCGTAATCCATCACCCAGCCCAGGGCGGCGTCGCATGGGCCTTGGATGGCAACCTCGACCTTGAAACTGTGGCCGTGGAGCCGGCGGCATTTGTGGGTGGCGGGCAGGTGCGGCAACAGGTGGGCCGCCTCAAATTGAAATGTCTTGCGCAATTCCATTCGTGTCCAGTCTCACGGTTTTTCCCACTCGGCCCAGGTCACCAAGTCGCCCAGCGGCGGGCGGCCGTCATGGCGCCAGCCCAGGGGCGGATGCTGCATGCGGCCCAGCGGGCAGATTCTTTTGGCGCCCCACCGGGCCAGCCGGCGCGCCAAATCGGAGGTTTGCGCCGGGACGCAGGCCAGGCCCACGGTGGAGACGTTCTCGCGCACCAACTCGGCGCCTTGCAGGGCCTGGGCCAAATCGGCGGCCATCTTGACATAGATGAACCGGTTTTGGCAGGAAATTTGGAACAGCGGATCATTCTCCAATACGACTGTCCAGGCGGTGGACTCGCGGCTGGCCCACATCCGTGTTTCCGGGGAGTGGGCCGCGCGCACTTCGTAAAAGGAGCGCCGCGTGGCGATGGCCGCCGCCTCCCCCGCGCTCAACGGGCCGCGCGGATGCGTCTTTTCCACCGCCTCCAGCTTCTCGGCCAGCAGGGCGGCGAATTCCTCCGCCTTCCCGCCGCCGCTGTCTTCGACGTAGATGACGTGCGGGGAGAGGCAGCCGCGCTGGTTCCAGGCCGCGACGTCCGCCGCCGCCTCTGCCACCACGGCGTCGGCCTGCCGTTCCAGGGCCTGGCTGGTGACGTATCCGAAACTGACCTTGGAGCCGTGCCCGATAAAGCGCGCCCTGGGCGGGGCCTTTTGGCGGATGGCGGCCAGCGTTTCGTCACTGCCCGTGGCGACGATGCAATCCGCTTCGGCGAAAAGAGCCGATTCCAGGCTCTCGGCGCCGCCAGGCCAGACGGCGACTTCCAGGCAGGCGCCCAGCTTGCGGTCCGCCTCGTAGAGGGAATGGGCGAACATGCGCGGCACCAGGGCGGCGCCGGAGGCGCACTTGACGAATTGCGCCGAGCGGGTCAGCAGACCGAGCACCATGTCCGTGAGCACCGGAGCGGGCAGGTTTCCGGGAGCAATGTGCGCCAGCAATGGCGGGCCGAAGGCCATCGCCGCCCGCCATTCCCGGCCCTCGTCCTCATTCGGGAAAAAATTGTCCAGGCGGCGCGGATGCCCCAATTCCTGCCGGAGCAAGGACTCAAGATTCTCCGCCGTCAGTTGCTTGAAAAACTGGTCCAGGCCCGCCGCCAGCACCTCGGTGGAAAAGCCCGTCTGGCCCGGGCCGGCTTGCAGCACGGCCTGGCGGAAGGGGGAATTGTCCGAAAGCCATTCCCGTCCCAGCCGGTCCAGCAGGCCGACGAGGCTCTCGGTCTTGCGCTCTTCCAGGAACCGCTCGCGGTTGCGTTTGAGCGTCTGGCAGGCCTCGGTGATCAGCCCGGCGGTCAACTCGGCCTCGGGCGGCAGATCGGCCAGGAAGTAATTGGGCAAGTTCATTTTACCAGGGTCCTGGCCGGAGCGAGCAGCCGCGCGGGTCGGACGCCGCGGCCCGTCCGAGCAACTCGAAGCCCGCGCCGCGCCGCGCCGCCAAATCCTCCGTTTGCACCGCCAAGACCGATGCGATATTCGCCAGATCCAAAACGCGAAGCAATCCTGTTTCGCCTTCGCCGGCCTCGGCGCCGGTCTCCGGGGAAATGACGCAGGCGCGGGCCCAGGGCGGAAACCGGAACACCCCGCCGGGGTCGTCGTAGGCCTGTGAACTTAATTCGCTCATGCCGTATTCGGCCACGACCTGGGCTGGAGGCACGCCCAGGAATCGGGAGAGCAGCAGGCGCAAGCCGGCTCTGGGCACCTCGCGTGAGCGGCCCTTGTAGCCGCCGGTTTCCAGGACGCGCGAACCTTTGGGCAAGGCAAACCGCTTGCCGGCCGCTTGCAGGTGATCCAGCAGGTGGACGAAGGAAAAGGCCGTGCCCAGCAGGCCCAGAGGGGTGTTTTCGCCCACCGCTTCGCGCACGGCGGCCAGAGTTTGCTCCACGTCCAATCCCCACGAGCCGTCGGCGTTGAGGCGGCCCGTGAAGGCGGAGTCGGGCGCGCCGAAGGCCCGGCGCACGATGGTGAACATGTGGACCAGGGAGGAATCCGGCGCGGCCTCCGGCGTCAAGAAGACTAATTTCATCGGCATGGGTTGCGCGCCCGGGAAATGGCCTCTGAACCACGGCAGCAGCGAGGATTCATAAACGGACAACGATTCGGCATTGTGGAAATGGCGGCTGGGCCTCTGGCCGGCCGTGCCGCTGGAGAGAAAGACGCGCGTCCGTTCGCCTGGGGGGATGCTGGAAACCTCATATTCCTTGAAAGCGCGGGTGGGCAGGGCGGGAATCTGCCGCCAATGCTCAATCGAGCCGGGCCGGATGTTTCTCCGCTCACACAAGGCCCGGTAAATCGGCACCGCCTCCCGTTGCGCCGCGAAGAGCGCCAGCGCCAAGCCGTTGAATTCCTCCTCCGCGTCCGGGTTCTCCGGCGCGAGGCTTCGGCTCATAAAGGAGCGCAACTGCGAAATGGAAAACGCCACTGGCAATGCCCTTCGAGCATACGCCGCCTCCTATCGCCCCGCAAATCGCAAATGCCCGTCCCTTGGCCGCCGCGCATCGTTCACCGCCACTGCATTATCCACCGGGAAAGTGACCGTGATGTCCCGCTGCGCCGGCCAGCAGCGCGTGGCACCGCCGGGCAGATGGACGACGACGGTCTTGCCATTGGCGGCCGGGTTGCATCCGCGAATGCCCTCGCGCCGGTTGTCATGGCGATAGGTCAAACCTAATCTCAATCCCAGCCAGGCCGGCCGCCAGCCAACGCGGAACAGCGCCCGGGCAAACCGCCCGACAATCCGATCCAGGCGATAAAATTGCGCGTAAACCCAGTCCGCTCCCGCTTGCAATTGCTCGGCGGACATCCGGGCCGGGCGGAAGACGACGTGCCGGTAATCGTAATGGCTCCAGTCCGGGTCGGTGATTCGTCCAGCCGCCCGCATCTCCTCATGGAGCGGCGTCCCCGGCAAAGGCGTCAGAATATTCAACTGCACCGCGTCAATCTCCGTCTCCCTGAGAAATCGCAGCGTTTGTTCAAACACCGTTGTGTCGTCGCCGTCCATCCCCACAATCATGCCGGCCACGACGCCCATGCCGGCGCGGTGAATCCGGCGCAATCGCGCAGTGTAGCTCTGCGGCTGGTTGAAATTCTTCCGCATCAGGGCCAGATTGGCTTGATTGGCCGTTTCCAGTCCGATGAACAACCCGCAACAGCCGGCGGCGCGCGCGCCCTCCAGCAGTTCCGGATCGTCGGCAATGAGGGCCGAACATTGGCTCACCCAGTGTTTGCGCAAGGGGACCAGCGCGCCAAAAAGCTCCAGCGCGTAGGGCCGGTCGGCGATGATATTGTCATCCACGAAAATGAAATCGCCCGCGAAACCCCGCAATTCGGCGATGACATCGGCCACGGGGCGGTGCCGATAGGTGCGCCGGTGAAAAGCGGCCACCGAGCAATAGCGGCAATCGTGGCGGCACCCGCGCCCGGCCTGGGCGGCGTTGATGGTTGCGTAATGGCGCGCATGGCGTCTCAACAATTCCCGTCGCGGCGCGGGCGTTTCCATCTCCCTGGCCGGCGGGCCGGTCCGGCGATAGACTTTCTGGACCGCGCCAAGGCGCGCATCGGCCAGGAATTGTGGCCACAAACCCTCCGCGTCGCCGACGACCACGGCGTCAAAGTGCGGCGCGCAATCCTCCGGCAACAGGGTCGGGTGGTAGCCGCCGCCGACCACGATTTTGCCGCGCTGGCGAAAGCGATCCGCGATCTCGTACGCTCTTGGGGCCAACGCGGTCATAAAGGTGATTCCCACAACATCGCAGTCGGCGTCAAAGTTCAGCGGCTCGACATTCTCGTCAATAATGCGCACTTCATGCCCTGGCGGTGTCAACGCCGCCACGACGGTCAGCGGCAGCACGCTGAAGCGCAACATGGCGCGGCGGGGCACGGCGGGCCGTTCCGGGGTCACCCGCACGTTTTGACCCGCCGGAAGCACCAGGAGGATTTTGAACGATTTGGCATTGAGTTCCTTCATCGGTGCGATTTTGCCAGCCCTGGAAGCGCCGTCACCGGCATACGTCCATAGAAAAAAGCTATGAAAGCCGGGTTCAGGCCCGTCTCAAAGACGTGCTCGAACGTCTGTCAAAAGAGAAGCTGACGCGGTCAAACCTGGCGTCCGCCGGAAATCCTCCAGGGAAAGAGGCGGCAGATAGAGGCCCTTCAACTCGCGCCGCCACCACTGGCCGGTGGCGCGGTGGGTGGCGCGGTCGGTGAAATAATACTCATAGAGCAAGGCGCGAACGTATCTGGGCGGCGCGCTGGGAAAAGGATTGCGCCGCAGCAGGGCCGCCACGGGAGGCGAGTTTTGCAGCAGGCCCAGCTCGAATCGCAAAAACCACGGGTTGGCCCGCGGGCCTTCCAACGCGGCAAACCACATTTGCCAGTCCAGCCGCGGGAGATAGGGGGCGACAAAGCCGGGCGCGCGCTTTGATTCGCCCGGCTTGTATTTGAACTCGTAGTCCCGCCATGTCCGGCCGTCGTCGCTCCCTTGCACAATGATCTCCGGGCGGGTGGGCGTCATGACGGCGAATAAGCCATAGCTGTTGAAAGTGCGGAAGGGCTGCACCCACCCATACAGGGCCAGGACGGGCGCCGGCCAGCTCTGGTTGACCTGCACGGTCAGCAGGAACGGGATCAAGGTCAGCGGCACGACAACCGCCGTCAGGCCCAAAGTCGCCGGCCAGGGCCAGCGGGCGGCGCGCAGGACGGCGGGATTGGGTTCGTCCGCCGCGGCGGTTTTGCGGCGGAAACGACGCAGCGCCTTGTCATCCAAGAGCGGCACGCAGAGGAGAATGGCCAGCCAGTTGAAGAAGCCGTAATTGCCTGTCAATATAATCAGAACCTGAAACGACACAAAGACAACGGCCGCGAAGAGCCGGAAGCGCCGCCCGGAAAAGATGAAGGCCGGCGCGACCAATTCAATCAAGAACATCACCAACACGGAGCAGGATTGGAAGCCCGGCGGCAACTGATGGGCGTGCCAGCCGATCCAGGTGGGCAGCGGCTGCGTTTCGTAGTGGACGCGCAAGGCGGCGAGGTTCCACCAGGAGGGATCGCCGCTCAAGAGTTTGACGCAGCCGGATTCAAACATCAGCCGGAACAGAAGCCAGCGCAGCAGCCACACCACCAGGGCGGGCGGGGGGGCCTGGCGCGACGGGCGCTCGCGCCATTGCAACGGGGCGAAGAAAACAGCCAGGAAGCCCGTCTCCAGCAGGAGATTGTCCCATTGAAAATTGAGGAACGGGCTGGAGATGGTGCAAAGAGAAAGATAGAGCGCCCACAACAGGAGCAACATCAGCGTGGGGGCGACACCGGCCAGCAAGGCCAGCCCGCAGGCCACGCCCAGGCCGCATTGCCAATGGAGGGCGCGGTCGCTCGCGCTCCGCCAAGCCAAGGTCGGCAGAAGGTGAAAGTGCTCCAGGTCCGCGGCGCGCGCTCGCGCCAACTCCGTCCTGGCCGCCGCCATATAATCGGCCGCCGGAGCGATTCCGTGACTGCCAATCAGCCCGTCCATTTGCATCCCGAAGGAAAGGAAAGCGATCAAATAAACCAGGGCCAGCCCGCGCAAAAAAACAAAGCGCATCCAGACGCAGGAGGGCGGTTCGACGCCGGCGCCGGCATAAACGCGGTCCAGCTTGGAGAGCGACGCGCGGTGCTGGGCGACTTCCTCATAGAGCGTTTCGCTGAGGTCGGCGAAGGAGGGAAATTTCCTGTAGAAACGGCTGAACCAGCGGAGCCGGCCGCCCTCGGCCAGCGCGCGAAAAACCGCCTCCGCGCCGCGGCAAACCGAGCCGTCGGGCAGGAACAAGTGGACGGCCTCTTCGAGGTCCTGGCGCGGAACCTCCGGGAACCGGCCGGCGAGGGATTCATCCTGGAAGGGAAGATAATCCACCTTGCCGGCGGTGGCATGTTTCCAGCGGGCGATCCAGCGGCGGCAAAACTGGCAATCGCCGTCAAAGACCATGAGTGGCTTTGGCGGCGGCGATTGCAGTCGAATTTCCAGCGGCACAAGTCAATTTGTCCCGCGCGAGCCAAAAGTCCAGTCCGCAACGGGGAGCGTTCAATGGTGTCACAGATTCCGACCCAAGGTGGGTTTCATTATTGGCCAAAATTCACGGTATTAGCCCAAGTTCGTCGGTTGGAAAGGGAAAGGGGTCCGCTGGCGTCGGGGTCTGTCAGCCCCGCCATGAGGCGGGGTGGCGCCGGGTCCCCCCTTTGGGGTGGCGACACAAGGATGCAGAGGGCAGAGGACAGAGGACAGAGGACAGAGGACAGAGGACAGAGGACAGAGGACAGAGGGCGGAGTGTCTCTTTTTTGCCATCGAAATTTTTTTTGAGGTGCGATTTGGTGCGATTTGGTGCGATTTGGTGGGATTGGCGGCGCGGAGTTCAAGGTTCAAGGTTCAAGGTTCAAGGTCCAGCCCGTAACTGGAAGAGGCAAGAATTGCCGGTTCGGGCCGCCCTCCGTCCCGATCAAACCCTGTTGGAAGCCTGTTTTCACTTTTATTGGGTTTGATTAGCTTTGATTAGGTTTGATCCGGGCCAATGTCCGGGCGGTTTGATCAAAGCGCGGAGAAAAGCGCCTCCGGCTGTTGGCGACACAAGGGCTGGGAGGGGGGTCCGAAAGCCCCGAACTGGCTCTTTTTTGCCATCCACACGGTGTTTTAGGTGCTAATAGGTGCTAATAGGTGCTAAACGGTGCTATTGACCTTTGGAGCAAGGCTGCTTCGGAACGCAGCAGAACTTGCAAGCGTTGATTGAGAATTGGTCATTGAAAATTGGTCATTGGCCATTGAATTCCGCCTCCCCAGCCGCTCAATGGCCATTTATAAATTTTCAACGGCCTTCAAGATGGCGCTTGCAGAGCGCCGGCTCGATCATGTTTGATCCGCGCCTCCAGCATCCCGCCGCCGTATCCCGGTCGCAGGCCCTGGGTAATCCCTTCCGCGAGGTCCGCAAAATGTCAAAGAACAGGCGCGTGAGCGCCGCACGGATTGCATATTACCACAGTTTAGTGGGAATGCGAGATTTATTTTTCCATAAATTCACCGCGAATCATGGAAGTGGAACGGGGGATGCTGTGCCGGGGCGCGGTCGGCGCGGCGGGCCGACCCTGCCAAGAAGTGATTCAGGCCCGAATTGACCGCGGAATACAGCATGGCGGGCCGCAACCAAAGGGAATTCAACGCAAAGGCGCAAAGACCCAAAGGCGCAACGCGGCCTGCCGCAACCAAAGCAGCATAACCACAGAGTTCAGGTCTGAATTGAAAATTGGGAATTGAAAATTTTAAATTTGCAATTGCGACAGAGGCTGGCGCGCGATAGAGCTCGATCGGGAATGTCACGGGAGGAGTGGAGCAAAATTTCCGGCCATCCTTTTTGCGCGTATGCCGCCTGTTTTGCGGTTCTCCCTCCCGTTGGTGGCGCGCTTTTCAGGAGATTTTTTACCACGGATTTCCCGGATTTTAATGGCCGCGAGAAAGCACAAAAAGCACAGCGCGGCAAAGCCGCAACCAAACGGAATTCAACGCAAAGGCGCCAAGATTCAAAGGCGCAAAGATTTGGCACATAAACTTCAGACACGTTTGCCCTGTCCATGCGGCTTTGCGCCCTTGGGTCCTGGCGTTAATATCATTGAGTGGATGGCTGCGCTAAGCGTTTTGCGGTTCTCACTGTTCCTGGGGGCGCGTTTTGCAGGAGATTTTTTACCACGGATTTCACGGATTTCACGGATTTTAATGGCCGCGAGAAAGCACAAAAGGCGCAGAATGTCTTGTGGTTGTGGGACTTTCGCTCTTTTTGGCGGCTGTTCAGCTAGCCCCGCGTATAGTCTATGCGACAGACTTTTCATTAAGCCGTCACATCTGCCGTCACAAGCCGTCGTGCAAGGCCGTCACAACGAAAAAGGTGGCTCAGTTTCTTGGGGAAGCGAAGCGTGGGCGGTCTCCTTCTGAGGGCGTCACTGGACCGGCGATAACGGGCCAAACGCCTCTTAACGCTTGACCGGCTTAAAGCCAGGCGGGTCGTTGAGCTCAGATACGGCGCTTGACACACTGACAAAAACGGCATGATGCGAAGCGCCAAAAGCCTGCTGTGAAGGCAGGGTAATAGAGGCGGAAGTTCTCCGCGAAAACGGCGTGGTGCGATTGTCGGCGGAACCGTCAACTCGGTTTGCATGTCTGGACGCGGTGTGAAATGGAAGGGGTGCCTTTGGAGGCCAGGGCGGCGGCGCGAAGCGCCGCCGCCGCCCTGGCCCCCAAGGGTTGCTTGAAGATGAACTATGCCCCGATGAAACTGAAGGAGGGGTAGTCCGAGACGCTTTCGCCGTGCGGCCTTCTGGCCACCTGGCGTCGGGGCGTTGAAGGCTTGACTCTGTCGGTGGCGGCGATATGTTTGCCTTATGAGACTACAAGACTTCATCCGTGATTCGTTGCTGCAGATTTCTGGCGGCGTGCAGGAGGCGAGAAGTAAGGAGGAGAAAATTGCGCCTCATATTGCGGCAAACCCGCCAAAAGATTCAGCCGGTTTGTCCGCAGATAGCAGCGTGATTTTCTTGGTGGATTTTGATGTGGCCGTTACCGTAAGCGAGAAGTCCGCAGACGGTTTAAGCGGCGGCATCAGTGTGGCAAGCGTGTTTAAGGTTGAGGGGAAGGGAGGGACATCTTCCGAGCAGTCGTCGATTAGCCGCGTGAGGTTTAGTGTTCCAGTTATTTTCACAAGGAAGAATGAAACTAACCTGTAACGGAATCGAGAATTCCGGCGTTGACACCTGGTTTACGCATTTACCGGCCTATCAGATGAAGAAAGCGCGCAAAGGAAGGCGGTGAGCAGCCTGCATGGAAAATACAGACCCATTAGCATTGGTTGCCGCTCTATTGGCGATTGGTTGGTTGATTTATTTTGCGATGGCCAGATGCGAAATCGACACGCTGAGAGGCATCATTAAGAGCCTTGAGGACAAGAATCTACGCCTGCAAAAACAACTTGAGACGAAAAGCGATGAAGAAGATCAAGAATGAATACAAAGTGGTTTTTCGGAGGCCGCGCACAGACGCTTGCAAAACCACGGCAGACGAATATGCGGACATCGCGGCGTGTGTCGATGGGATTTCCCAAAATGGCGGAATAGGCAAAGTGGAGGCTGTTTTCCACCGCGTCACGGAGAATTGTATTTTCAGGCGTTTGACAGGCCCGAAGTATTTGAGTTTATGGAAAAAGTACGAGTGCAAGTTCCCGTCTAAGCCAACCGCAGAATTTATGCCAACCGAGGCGCGAAAGTCCGTATGAAAAAGCAGTTCTTGCATGAAGCTCACAACTTGCAGGACAAAGGGAAAAAAACGGATTATCAAGAGCAGTTGCGAGATGAGGGCGACAACTTTGATCGGGGCGGCGCGTCTCGGGGGGCCACGTTAGGCTCGTTCAAAATCCGTGGCTGTGCTGTGTACATTGACTTGAAACCGCTGCTGAACGATGACAAACAAAGTTTACTGCAAACTTTGGATCGTCACTTAAAATTCAACGTGGATGGAAATGTTGGGACGATCTCGCAGTTACTGAAAAATCCGAAATTGGCCCAATACGTAAAGGAACGCCACGAGATGACTCGCCGTTCAGTTCTGCGTGCAGACACTTTCTACATCGGGCAACATCCTAAGAAGAACAGGCAGACGAGGATTGTTGAAGTCAACTGTTTCCTCCAACCTGCAGAGCCATTCACCAACCCTATCCCCAAGGATTGTTTTGCTTTCTCACTAAACGTGGTAACGCCACAGCCGTAAGACCGTTAGTCAATCACAAGCCGTAGGAGTGCGCGCGCCAAAGCCGGGGCGCAACGCTGGGGAGAGTGACGACACGACCAGGCACCTTGCTGGAAATGCAGAAGGAAGAATGCAGAATGCAGAATTTCGGCGGGATGGGTCCGCCTTCGTCATCCTCCGCCGCTCCAGCTTTGGCGGACAGGAGACTTCCGCCGTCGTTAAAACTCTGGTGGACAGGATGGCAGGACAAGACGGCGCGAAAAGTCCGCCTTCGCTCAGCATGGCGGGGCTTCCGCCGTCGTTGAAACGTAATGCGTCAGCCACGGTATGTAGGTACGGCTCGCCGAGCCGGCTGCGGGTGGTTCTTGCCGGAACGGTCGCCTCGGCGAGGCGACCCTACCTTTCCCCGGCCCGCTGTCGCGCTAGGGCTTCCGCCGTCGTTAAAACTACGGCGGACAGGATGGCGGGACAAGACTTCGGCGGGACAGGGCGGGGGAAAACCCAGGCCGATGAAAAGAGGGTGAAATCTCTTGCGGTTCAAGGGGTCTGAAACTATCCTGAATCCATGCCTGCGGTTACATTGAAAGCGCATTATAACGGAAAGCAGATCGTTTTGGACGAACCCTTCGACCTGCCGGCTGATTCACCGCTCATGGTCACGGTCATGCCGAAGGAAGATTCCACCGAAGATGCCCAGTGGCACAGCCTGGCTGCCGGCGCGCTGGCAAGGGCGTACGGTGAGGATGAACCGGACTATTCCGCCGCCGACGTTAAGCGATGAAGGAGGGTGACATTGTCCTGGCGCTGCTGCCGCAAACGGATGGACGGAGCAAGTATCGTCCTGCGGTGGTGTTGCGGCGGATGCCCGGATTCGGCGATCTGCTGGTGTGCGGCATCAGCACTCAACTTCAGCAGCAGGTGGCTGATTTCGACGAACTAATTGAACCATCCGACGCTGATTTCAAAACGAGCGGCCTCAAAGCCCCTTCCCTGATTCGGCTGGGTTTCCTGGCGGTTCTCCCTGTAGGCAGCTTTCTCGGAGCAATCGGCTCCATTTCAGGCCATCGGCATCAACGTCTTCTTTCCAGGCTTTCCGGGTATTTGCAGCCGAAAGACAAAATCTGATACTGCGATCTGATACTGTTTGGTGTTTTTCAGGCAGATGAGTGATGATTCAGGCAGACGCGAAACGCTGCAAAGCATTGATAATCAAGGCCGGGATGACACGTGAGGACTCCTGAAACATAGTGTTGTCAATTTCGAGTCAGGCGGGCTTAATCCGGTTACGGCGTCAAGCCGGTTGGCTGAAAAACTGGCGCGCTGGCGGTCTTGTAAATCGCTGAAAGACCATACGAGGCCGCCGCTTCGCTTTAAGAGCGTGATTTGAAAATATCTCGGACGGTCTTGCGGCGGGGCGGGGCGGCTGGCTTCGTTGCTCCTCGGTTACAGATTTCTCTCGAATATGCGCCCTCGTCGCGCCTCGCCATCCACCCCGCCGCGCTCGCAATCCCATTCCAGATCTATTTTCAAAACACGCTCTAAAGCAGTTCGGCGGAGAGGTCGAAGCGGGTGAAGACGCCGCCGAGGAGCCGGAGGCCAAGGGCGGCCTCGGTGGCCAGGAGGACGGCGGCGGCCAGCGCGCCCAGAAGGACGCCGAGCAGCGGCCAGCCAAGAAACGAGAGGCATAAGAAGACGGCGGTGAAGACGCCAGCCGGCAGGAGCAACGCCAGGATCAGGATGAGCAATTGGCCGAACGTCAAGATCAATTGCTGGCCCATGGTCTCGAAACCGCGCGGGGCGTCCTTGCCCAGGTGATACCACGCCGGGAAATAGAGGGCGGCGGCATTGGGAATGAGCAAGGCGATCAAGTCTATCAACGGCAACAGGAGGGCCGCCGCCAGCGCGACAGTGAGCCGCGCGGCCAGCGGAATGAGATGCTTCTCGAAGTGGCGCGGGAAGAAAATGGCGGCGAAAAGGATCAAGAGCCATTGGACCGCGGCCAGCATGGCGGCCGGGGCGAGGACTTCGCCCAGCACGACCTGCCAGCCGGGCATGGGGAGCATCTTGAGGACGTCGGCGGCGGGCAGGTCCTGGCGCAAGTCGTTGCGCAACATTTGCGGGCCGGAGAAGAGGGACATGGCCAGAAGCATGCCGATAAAAAAGAGCACGCCCACTTCCAGCCCGCCGCCGCCGCGGCGCAATTGGGTTTGGAGAAGAAGGCCGGCAAAGACAGCGACCCAGACAAGCATCAGCCAGACGCGGGCGGTGACGTATTGGCCGGCGCTGATGAGGTTTTTCCAAAACAGGGCCACCCACGGAGGGCCGGGCGGACGCAGGGTGAAGGGCGGACGGACCGCTTTTTTCGGCTGGCGGGCCGCCTGCCAGTTGCCGGAGCGGACGGCGGCCATTCGTTCGGCGACCTTGCGCGAGAGTTCGACGGAGGCCTCCTCGAAGGCGACGTTGGAGCGGACGACCCAGAAGTAATGGAGAACAATGATGGCCAGCACCGGCGCCAAGGCTTTTAGAAACTCCACGAAGCCGGAGGCAAAGTACGGAGCGATCACCAGGCGGAAGGGCGCCAGCAACCAAGGCAGCGGCCCCGATTGAAAGACCTGTCCGATGTAATCAACGATCCACTTGAAGCCGTCCTGGTCCGGCGCGGAGGGAAAGGGCGGCAGGCTGTGGCGCATCCAGAGAAAAATCGCCGCCGCAACGGCCGCCGCGCCGCCGAGAAAAATGGCGCGGCGCTTCCAATTGGAAAGGCCGCGGTCCATGAGCATGGTGAGGGCGAAGGAACTGCCCAGCAGATGAAGGTTGAAGACGGAGAAGGCGGCCCACCAACCGAACATGCGAATGAGGGGATGGCCGCCCCCCCAGCCGCGGCCGATGAGCGTCAAGAGCAGGGAACTGAAGGCGATGGCCGCCTGCGACTTGAGGAGCTTGAAGTTGATCAGCGTCCGCCGGGTCACGGGCGCCGGGAATAAGAAGGCGACCTCGGCTTCGGAAAAGGCCAGGGCCGCGCGGGAGTGGGGAAGAATCCAGGCCAGCAGCACCATGACCATGAACCCCAGCGCGGCCAGAGTTTGGGGCAAATCGTTCAGGTCGGGAGGAACGGCCAGCGGCAGGGGCGGCGGGCGGGCGGCGCGCGAGCCGGCAGAGCCGCGGAAGAAACAGAAATAGAGGTAAAGCCCGCCGACAATGGCGCCGACCAGGTACTTGGGTTGGCGCAACCGGCGGAGGCGGGCCAGGAGGCGGTTGCACCAGGAATGATATTGATAGAAAAGAAGCGCGCCCAGCATCAGGCCTCTCCTTTGGTTTCGCCGGTGGCGCGAAAGAAAACGTCCTCCAGATTGCCGCCGCCGGACTGCTCGGAGAAGCGCTGGCGCACCTCTTCCAGGCTGCCGTCAATGATTTTTCGGCCATCCTTGAGAATGAGCACGTGGGAACAGACCTCCTCCAGCAAGTGCAGCAAATGGGAACTGATGAGAATGGCCGCGCCGGCCCGGGCGCGCTTGAGAATCGAGTCCTTCATCCGGCGGATGCCGATGGGGTCCAGCCCCGTGAGCGGCTCGTCGAAAAAAATGACTTGCGGGGCATGGAGCAAGCCGCAGGCGATGGCCAGCTTTTGTTTCATGCCGCGGGAAAGCTCGATGGGCAGTTTGTCGGCCTTGCCGGCGATCTCCAGCTCCTCCAGCAACTGCCGTCCGGTTTCCTGGTAACCGGCCACGCCGTAAATCCGGGCGATGAAGGTGAGGTGCTGGGCGACCGTGAGGTAATCGAACAATCGCGGTTCGTCGGAGAAAAAGGCCAGCCGGCGCTTGGCTTCGATGGGCTGTCGGGCCAGGTCGAAGCCGCAGATGCGCACGGCGCCGCGGGTGGGGGGGATGATGCCGGCCAGGCAGCGCAGGGTGGTGGTTTTGCCCGCGCCATTGGGGCCGACCAGGCCGATGACTTCCCCGGAACGCACGACGAAGGACAAGTCGGTCACGGCCGGCAAATCGCCGTATAACTTGGTCAGACCGGCCACCTCGATTTGGGGTGGAGGGGCGGCGGTTTCCGTTATGCGCGGCGGCGCGATGTCCATCCGCGCACCATAGCAGCGCGGCGGGCGGGGACAAGCCAGAAACCGCCGGTGGCTGGATTTACTGGCATTGACTTTGATTTGATGAGGGCACGCGAGAAAACGGTTGGGGTTGACGCATTTGCGGCGGGACAAAGCACAGCGTGGCAAGCCGCAACCCAAACAGCGTCATCACCGATTTCACGTCTGAATTGAGAATTGGGAATTGAAAATTTTAAATTTGCAATCGTGACAGGGGGAGGCGCGCCATGTAGCTCAATCGGGAATGTCACGGGAGCGGCGGAGCAAAACGGAGAAGGAAAAATTTTGCCGGAAATGCGCAATTATTTTCACCTGAATTCACCACGGACGACGGCAATCCGTGAAAAGGCTTGATGGCACTGCCGGGGACGATACGATGCCAGTCAATGAGAAAGAGAAGAAAACAATGAAACAAATTCTGACGGGAATTCTACTGCCGAGCTTGTTTCTGTGCGTTGCATTGGAAGGCCTGGCCGGCCAGGGGAACGATACCATGAACAAACTTGAGGATTACCAGGTGGTTTGGGACTCCCCGAGCAAGGATTACACGGGGTCCATGCCGCTGGGCAACGGGGAGATTGGGTTGAACGCGTGGATGGAAGAAAACGGCGATCTCTGTTTCTTCATCGGCAAGACGGACAGTTGGGACGACAACGCCCGGTTGCTGAAGGTGGGAAAGGTGCGCGTGAGCTTGAGGCCCAACCCGCTGGCGCCGGGCGCCAAGTTCCGGCAAACGCTGGCCCTGCGGAGGGGGGAAATCGTGATCGAGATCACGGGCGCTCCCAAGGCCGGCGGGGGCGCGTCGAAAACCGTGTTGCACGTGTGGGCGGACGCCAACCATCCGGTGGTGTACGTGACCGCCGAGGGGAGCGAGCCGCTGACGGCGACGGCCCGCATCGAACTTTGGCGCAAGGAGCCGTATCAACTGCCTTCGATCGAAGCCAGCGACGTGCTGACGGATCCGAGCAAACCCGGCTGGAACCATGAGCCGACCATCGTTGAGCCGGACACCGTGCTGACGAATCAACAGAAGCGCGTGGGGTGGTATCATCACAACAAGAAATCCGTCGGCTTCGAGCTAACCCTGCGCATGCAGGGGCTTTTGGGCTACAAGGTGAGCGATCCGATTCTGCACCGGACCTTTGGGGCCGTGATCACGGCGCGGGAGGGGAAGCGGGTGGACGATCTGACGCTGAGCACGGCCCCAAGCAAATCCCAACGCATCAGCGTGTACGTTCTGACGAAGCATCCAGCCACGCCGGAGGAATGGCTCATGGCAGTGGAGGGGGAAATCCGCGCCGTGGAGGGGATTGCCTTCGAGAAGCGGCGGAAAGCGCACGAGCGCTGGTGGAGGGATTTCTGGGACCGGAGCTGGATATTTGCGAGCGAGGAGAAACCTTCTTTTCCATCCATGATGGAGCCATCGGGGCGGGCGGTTCGTCTTGGCCTGGACCAGGCGGAGGGGCATCGTTTCCAGGGCAAGATGGCCCGCGCGTCCATTTTCAACAAAGCTCTGAGCGAAGAGGAAATCGCCGCGCTGGCGCGGGGTGGAAAGGACGCCATTCAAAACGCGCCGGATCTGGCGGGATGCTGGACCGACGTGGAACCGGGCAAGACGCTCGACGCGCTCAAAGAGGTGGACCGGTCCCCGGCGTTGACACTGGAAGCATGGGTTCAACCGGAAGGCCTGCCCGAAGGCGGCGGCCACATCATAGACAAAGCGACGCCGGATGGCAGCGATGGGTTCTTACTGGACACGTGGCCGGGCAACAGTTTGAGGCTCATCACGAAATCGGGAATCCTGAACCGGAAGGATGTTCTGACTGCGGGGGAATGGCACCACGTCGCCGCGACGATGAACAGCGCGACGGGAGAGCAAAAGCTTTTTCATAACGGGAAAAAAGTGGCCGAGCAGGCCTACCCCCGCGAGGGCGGCGCTTTTTTGACGACCCGCGGCTACGTGTTGCAGCGTTTCATCAATGCCTGCGACGGGCGGGGGCGTTATCCGATCAAGTTCAACGGGGCGCTCTTCACCGTGCCTTTCCCCGGCGGGACCGGCAAGTTCAACGGCGCCACCACTTCCCACGGCGGGCCCGGCGATGCGGATTTTCGCCTGTGGGGACCCGGCTACTGGTGGCAAGACTCGCGGTTGATCTATGAGGGAATGTGCGCGGCGGGGGATTACGAGTTCCTGCAGCCGCTATTCCGGATGTATGGGCAAGAGGTCTTCGAACTCTCGAAATACCGCACCAAGCACTACTTCGGCTATGACGGGGTTTATTTCCCCGAGTGCATTTATTTCTGGGGGGCGGTCTTCAGCGAGACCTACGGGTGGAAGCCGTTCGAGGAGCGCGGGGCGGATAAACTGCAAGCCAGCGGGGCCCACAAACGGGCGTGGGTCGGCGGGCTGGAACTGGTTTGTCTGATGCTCGACTATTACGACCACACGGGAGATGAGAAGTTCCTGCGCGAAAGGATTTTGCCCGTGGCGCGGGAACAAATGGTGTTCTTCGACAACTACTACAAAGCCGGCCCCGACGGCAAACTGGTGATGCACCCCGCGCAAGCCATTGAGACGTGGTGGGACTGCACCAACCCGATGACGGAGGTGGCGGGCCTGCGGGCAATCACGCGCCGGCTGCTGGCGCTGCCGGAGAAGGTGGCGCCGGCCGAAGAGCGGGCCTATTGGAAGGCCTTCCGGGAGAAATTGCCCGAGCTTCCGACGCGGGAAGTCAAGGGCGTCCGCATGTTGGCGCCGGCGGACAAGTTCGAGGGGCTGGGCAACGTTGAGAATCCGGAGCTCTACGCGGTTTTCCCGTTCCGGGAGATTTGCATTGGAAGGCCTGATCTGGAGC